>OFGX01001023.1_pt1 | contig 18345 bp, 19 predicted proteins | sample 1521831 | NCBI WGS metagenome assembly OFGX01 (sample SAMEA3504080, study PRJEB24116) | mouse gut metagenome | biome: mouse gut; feature: mouse-associated habitat; material: faeces | place: Denmark | collected 2011 | reverse complement strand
CCAACGATGAAACGGGAGGTTGAAGAACTATGGCAAGAGTAGCAAAGAACAAGGCGGAAGACCTGGAAGCCGCACAGACGGCCCAGGGAACCGCTCAGGACGCGCCGGAAGCCGCAGGGGGTACAGATACCACCACGGCGGCGGAAGGGGCACAGGACGCGCCGGAAACGGCCCAGGACGGGCAGCAGGAAGGACAGACGGACAAGCCGCCGCAGAAGGAGCCGGAAAAAGCCGCCTATGTCGAGCGGGAACCACGCGGGCGCGGCTGTGTGTGGTGCAACCCGGACTATCACAGGGAACAGGCCACGGCGGAAGGGCGCTTCCTTCTGGCCTATGAGCCGGAAGAAAAGCTGGCAATGATACTGGACAAGGAAACGGGCGCGGTTGAACACATGATTTTCCATTGTTGCCCGTTCTGCGGAAGGAAGCTGAAATAGGAGGGGCGCACGATGAAAAAGCGCGGGCGCGGAAGCTGAAATAAGCAAGGAAAAGGCATAGCCGCCGTGGGGGCGGGGGCTATGCCTTATACCCGTTTTTGTGACTTCAAAGGAACCGCCGGAAATCGGAGGTATAGGAAATGGACAAAAAAGACGTTTTGGCCGCCCTGATGTTTTACCGGAATATTGATGGAGAAATCAGGTATTACCGGAGCATGGTAGAAGAACTGGAAAGCTACTATGACACGATCGGCGGGCAAAGCCTGGACGGGATGCCGAAAGGGAAAAACCACATTTCAAACGCCGTGGAAGCCGTGGCCTTGAATTTGCCGGATGGAATAGCGGAAAACATAGACTATTACACGGCAAAGATCGCGGGGTTGCAGACGCTGAAAGTGGAAATCCTGCGGGAAATTTCCGGCCTGGAATACAAGCTGAAAGCGATTGTAACGGACTACTACTTACATGGGCTGAAATGGGAACAAGTTTCGGCACGCAACCATTATTCCGAAAGGCAATGCAAAAATATCCGTGACGCGGCGGTTGGAAGCCTGGTTAAAGCGTTCGGGGCAAACAAGATTATTGCGGGTTTTTCGTTTTCAAAGTAAAGATTGCCCGCCATTGCCCGCTTTTATCTGCTATACTGTAGCAGAACAAGGGCGGGAAAAGCCTTTGAAGTCAGCCCCCTACAGTAACAGGCTTTGAAGCAAAATTCAAAGCCTGTTATTATTTTACCCGTTCCGGCATGATCAGGAACGGCGAAAGGCTGAAAACGAACGAACAGGAGGGAACCGGGATGGCAAGGCCCAGGAAGCCGGAGCGGGACGAAGCAAAAAAACTGTACCTGCAAAGCGGCGGGAAAATCAGCACAAAAGAACTGGCGGCGGCTGTGGGCGTGGACGATGGCCGCATAAGGAAATGGAAATCCCTGGACAAGTGGGAAGATGCCCTGCAAAAGCAGCCGAAAAAGAAGGGCGGGCAGCCGGGCAATAAGAACGCGGCCGGCAGCACGCCCGCAAAGCAGGGGAATAAAAACGCTGTAACGCATGGGGCGTTTGCACACGTAGGTATTGAAGACCTGACGGAAGAACAGCAGGAAGAAATCCTGGCAATGAAGCCGGGGGAAACGTTGCAACGAATGAATGAGGAATTGCAAGGTTTGCTGGTGCGCAAAACATACCTGACAAACCTGCTGAATGGCTTTACAGACCCGCAGAAGCAGCAGGAATATTACACGGACAAAATCGTGCATATGGTTGTCCCCGTTCCACAGGAAGACCGCGCACAGGCGGAAGAAATGGGGCTGGAACTGGAACTGGTGGCAGACCCGGAGGGCGGAAAAGAAAGCCTTAAAACGGCCATGAAAACCATAATCAAAGCAAGCCCGTTTGACCGGGCCATGAAGGTTGAAGCAGAACTGAACAAACTGAATGGCAGGATTATAAAGCTGCTGGACAGTATGCGGGCACACGAAGCAGATCAAAGCAGGCTTGCGCTGGAACGTTTGAAGTATCAGCTTGCACGGCAGAAAGCAACGGGAGAGTTCGACATAGACCCGGAAGACGGCGCGGACGTGGAAGAAGACCCGGAAGACGTGGAGCCGGGCGGCGCGGAATAGGTTCTTCCAGCGCCAAGAGGGGGTGAGGGTACGGCGAGCCCCGGCGTTTGATTTTCTGAAAAGCAGAAAAAAACGCTTCCGCTTCCGGGCGGCGGCAAAAATAAGGGGGTGCGCAAAAAATTGAAACTGTATACCGCCGCTGTGGTTGCACAGTGGCTTAATATTTCAGATCGCCGCGTGCGGCAGCTACGGCAAAAGGGCGTACTTGCGGAAGCCCGGCCCGGCCTGTACAACTTGAAGGATTGCGTACACCGCTATATTGAGTATCTAAAGAAAGACGGATCGCCGGAAGAAGCCGTGGACTATAACACGGAACGGGCGAAGCTGGCGCGGGCAAAGCGGGAGCGGGAAGAACTGGATCTGCAACTAAAGCGCCGGGAGGTTCTACAGGCGGCGGACGTGGAAAAAGTCATGGTGGAAATGCTTCTGCGGTTCCGCCAGAAGATCCGCAACATTCCGGTAAAGCAAAGTCCGGCGCTGGCGGTGGAAACGGATCAAATGGAAATATTCCTGGCGCTGAAACGGGCAACGGATGAAGCGTTAGAAGAACTGGCAGACTTTGACGGGCTACTTGCGGAAATGGAGGAAGGAACGCTGGATGGAGGAACAGGCGAAAGCGGTATTTAAGCGCATTTTCGCAAGGCTGAAACCGCCGCCGGAAATGCGCCTGTCAGACTGGGCGGATCAGTATCGCCGGATACCGCAGGGGGCGGCGGAGCCGGGGCGCTGGCGCACGGATAGAGTGCCGCATATGCGGGAAATCATGGACAGCATTTCAGACGTGCGGATCAGAAAAGTTGTGGCTATGTCTTCCGCCCAGGTGGCAAAATCGGAAACACTGGTAAACGTAGTGGGGTATTATATGCACTATGACCCGGTTCCGATCCTGATGATGCAGCCCACAATTACGATGGCGGAAAGTTTCTCTAAAAACAGGCTGGCAAAATCCATACAGGAAACGCCAGTGTTGCGGGGGATGATAAGCGATCGGCGGGGAGCGGGAAATACCATACTGGAAAAAGTGTTCCCCGGCGGAAGTATCGCCATTGTGGGAGCGAACAGCCCCAGTTCCCTTGCATCCCGGCCCGTGCAAGTGCTGCTGGCGGACGAAGTGGACAGATACCCGGCCACGGCGGGAACCGAGGGCGATCCGCTTTTCCTTGCGTCCGAACGGCTTACAACCTTCTGGAACAGCAAGGAAGTATATGTGTCTACGCCGGGGAACAAGGGCACTTCCAGGATAGAATTAGAATACCAGCACAGTTCACAAGGGGAATGGAACGTGCCGTGCCCGCATTGCGGGGAATTGCAGCCGCTGACGTGGGAAGGGGTTGTGTTCGACAAAGACAATCTGGACACAATCCAGTATTGTTGTAGCAAGTGCGCGGCGCTGGCAACGGAAGCGGAATGGAAAAAGGGGTTTATAAACGGAAAATACATACACGCAGATCCAGAAAATCCCGTGCGTGGCTTCCACCTTAACGCCCTGGGATCAAGTCTGGCCCGCTGGCGGGACATTGTGGAAAAGTTCCTGCTTGCGAATGAGGAAAAGAAGAAAGGCAACATAGAAGAATTGAAGTCCTGGACAAACACGAAAATGGGTCAGACGTGGGAGGAAGAAGGGACGGAGGTTGACGAAAGCGCTCTTATGAAGCGCCGGGAACGCTATAATTGCGAAGTTCCGCCGGAAGTCCTGTACCTGACAGCGGGCGTTGACACGCAGGACGATCGCTTTGAAGTGGAAGTGGTGGGCTGGGGCGTGGACTATGAAAGCTGGGGCATAAAGTACGCGGCCATTTACGGGGATCTGAAACAAGATCAGGTATGGAAAGACCTTGACGCTTTTCTTGCCCAGACATTCACAAAGCCGGACGGAACGAAACTAAAAATTATTTGCGCCTGCATGGATATAGGCGGACACTTCACGAACCAGGTATACCGCTTCTGCAAGGCGCGGTATGCGCGGGGCGTGCGGGCCATAAAGGGCAGCAATGACAGTCAAGCGGCCTATATCCAGAAACCGACAAAGAACAACCGTGAAGGGGCATATTTGTTCATGCTGGGCGTGGATACCGGAAAAAGCCTACTTCTGCAACGCCTGTTACTGGAAGACGAAGGGCCGGGCTACTGCCATTTCCCAAAGGATGAAGGGCGGGGCTATGATGAAAGTTTCTTTATTGGCCTGACGGCAGAAAAACAGGTGCTGACATACAAAAAGGGGCGGCCCGTGTTTGAGTGGAAAATAAAAGACTATAAGCACAAGCGAAACGAAGCGTTAGACTGTAGGAACTACGCGGCGGCGGCTATTGAGATCGCGCAAGTGCCGCTGAAAAAACGGGAAGAACAACCGCAGGTGAAGAAAAAGCGGCGGAAACGCCGGACAAGTGGAGGGATCATATAATGCCGGGAATTACTCTTGAAATCGCACAGAAACACCTTGACGCATGGTTAGAAGCGGAACTGGCCTGTACCACGAACCAGTCATACACGATCGGCAGCAGAACTTTGACGCGGGCAGACCTGGCGGAAATCAGGAACACGATCAAGTATTGGGCGGATATGGTGGCGCGGCTGGAAGCGGCAAAGAAGTTCGGCGGGCGCAACCGGGTAAAACGGATCATGCCAAGGGATTTATAAAAGATTGCCCGCCATTGCCCGTTTTTTCCGCTATAATTAGTAGCGTGAAAATCTGAATAGACAGACACGAACAGGAAGGAGCGCCCGCAGGGGCGCTTCTTCCTGCTGTTTAAGGGGGTGTATGCGTGGGGGTAATACAAAGGGCCATTGACGGCGCGATCGCCGCCATAAGCCCGCAAAAGGCGCTGGAACGTGCGGAAGCGCGGCAGCAGCTGGCGCGGACGCGGGTAATCAATACAGGATACAGCCATTACGGGGCCAGCAGCTACAAAAAGGAAATGGCCGGATGGATCTACAACGGCGGATCTTCCAGGGAGGACATAGAAGACAACCTGGACGTGTTGCGCCAGCGTTCCCGCGATCTGTATATGGGCGTGCCGCTTGCCACGGGCGCGATCAAAACCATGCGCACAAATATTGTGGGCCGGGGCTTGAAGCTGAAACCCACGATTGATCGGGAAGTCCTGGGGATAGATGCAGACGCGGCGCACGCGCTGGAACGGCGGATCGAAAAAGAATGGGAACTGTGGGCGGATACGCCGGACTGTGACGCGGCCCGCATTGATAATTTTTGTGAACTGCAACAGCTGGCGTTTGTGTCGTGGCTTGTGTCCGGGGACTGTCTGGCCCTTCTGCCCGTGAAGAAGCGGACGGGGCAGCCCTACGATCTGCGGGTGCGGCTGATTGAAGCGGATCGGCTGTCAAGCCCCGGCGGGTTTGACACGCTGGACGATCGCATAATCGGCGGCGTGGAAACGGACAGCACGGGGGAAGTGATTGCCTATCACTTTTCAAAGCACCATCCTTTATCCCTTGCAAGTCAGCCTATGGAATGGGTGCGCGTCCCGGCCTACAGTCTGGCTTCCGGGCGGCGGAACGTGATCCATATCATGACCCGGGAACGGATCGACCAGCGGCGCGGCGTTCCCTTCCTGGCCCCCGTCATTGAAGCGTTAAAGCAGCTGGGGCGCTACACGGACGCGGAACTTGTGGCGGCGGTGGTAAGCGGCCTTTTTGCCGTGTTTGTCGAATCGGAAAACGCGGACGGCGGAATGGAAGGTGCGATCGGAACGAACGTGCCGGACGAAGACCGGATAGACGATGAAGACGAAACAACCCTTGAAATGGCCCCAGGCGCTATTAACTACCTGCAACCAGGGGAAAAGGCGAACGCCACAAGCCCAGGGCGGCCAAACGCAAACTTTTCCGGGTTTGTGGAAGCGGTATGCAGACAGATCGGCGCGGCGCTGGAAATCCCCTATGAACTGCTGTTAAAGCACTTCACGGCCAGTTATTCCGCAAGCCGGGGAGCGCTGGAAGAAGCCTGGAAAATGTTCAAAATGTACCGCGCATGGATGGCGGCGGACTTCTGCCAGGTGGTTTATGAAGAATGGCTGGCGGAAGCTGTAGCGAAAGGACGCGTGAACGCGCCGGGCTTCTTTTCTGATCCGCTGTACCGGAAAGCATACAGCAAGGCGGAGTGGAACGGCCCGGCCCGTGGGATTCTTGACCCGGTTAAGGAAGTGACCGCAGCGGAAAAGCGGGTTAAAAATGGATTCTCCACGCGGCAGTCTGAAACTATGGAAATGACCGGATCGGACTATTACGCAAACGTGGAACAGCTGAAACAGGAAGAAGAAAAATTAAGGGAGGTAACGCAAAATGCCGCAGGGAGCCAACAGCCCGCAGCGGGGGCAGACGGGAAACCCGTACCAGGTGATGGAAAATAGATTCTGGAATTTCGTCCCGGCCACGGGCACGAAACCGCCGGAAATGCTTCTGTACGGCCCGATCGCCAGTCAAAAAAGCTGGTGGGAAGACCGTGTAACCCCGGCCCAGTTCAACCAGGAATTGGCCGCTATCGGGGACGTGGAAGAACTGGTGGTGCGGATCAATTCCCCTGGCGGTGACGTGTTCGCAGCGCACGCGATCTATTGCCGCTTGCGGGACATTGACGCAAAAATCACAGTGAAAATTGACGGGTGGGCCGCCAGCGCGGCCACGATCGTTGCAATGGCCGGGGACGTTATCCAGATCCCCCGGAACGGCGTTTTTATGATCCATGACCCGGCAATGACAGTATGGGACACCTACAAGGCGGCGGACTTTGAAAAGCTGGCCCAGGAATTGAAGGTGATCAAACAGTCCATTGTGAACACCTACGCAGGCAGAACCAAAATGAAGGACGAAGACATATCGGCCATGATGCAGGAAGAAACATGGTGGACGGGAGATCAGGCCGTGGAAAAGGGCTTCTGTGATTCCATCATGTTTGAAGCGGAGCCGCAGACGGTGATCGAAAACGCCCGGAAAGTCATTGTCAATTCTGTTCCGCTGGATCTGTCACGGTTTAAGACCGTGCCAACAATGTTGTTAAACAGCCCGGCCCAGGGCGGTTTGCAAAATACTATTGAAGAACCCAAAGACCAAAAAGGAGGAAAAGGAACTATGGACGAACAGATCAAGACCGTGCCCGCCCTGGAAGCAAAATACCCGGATCTGGTGAACCAGATCCGCACGGAAGCCGTGAACAGCGAGAGGGAGCGGATCAAGAGCATAATGGACACGGCCCCGGCGGGGTATGAAAGCATCGTGGAAGATGCCCTGTTCAAAACCCCCGTGGACGCTGGGCAGGTAGCCTTGAAGATCGTTGCAGAACAGAAGAAGGCGGGCGCAAAGTACCTGGCCGCAGTTGCAAAGGATGCCGCAGCGTCCGGCGTGGACGGGATCGAGCCGGGCGGAACGCCGCTGGGCGGCGGGGACGATGGCAAGAGCGTATTTGACCGCGCCATTGAAGAAGTTCTGTAAGAAGGGAGGAAACAGAAATGGCGAATCTGATCGAGCGGCGGGAGTACACGCCGAAAAGGTTTTACGCCGGGGAATTTCCGGTTGTGACCGAAACGGGCACGGCTGGGGAGGCCATTGCCCTGCATGATCTGGTTATGTCCAGCGAAACCGGGATCGTAAAGGCAACCAAAACGGGCATTGCAAACGTGGTGGGCATTGCCGTAAGCGAAGCGGCGGCGAAGGACGATCCGATCGTGTACATTCTGACCGGGGAAGTGTTTGCGGATGCCGTGGGCATTGACAGCACACTTACGGCGGCAGAAGCAAAGGCGGCGTGCCGGAAGCTGTCTATTTTCTTGAAGTAAGGAGGATAAAAAACGATGCCTAACACTGTAAGCATTTATGAACCCCGTACCATGATGGGCGTGATCAGGAAGTTGCCGCCCGTCCACACCTTCTTCCGCAGCACCTTCTTTTCCCATGAAAAAACGTTTGTGACAAAAACGGTTGACATGGACTACAAGAAGGGCGCACGGAAGCTGGCCCCGTTCGTTTCCCGCGTGATCGGCGGAAAGGCCGTGCCGAACACCGGGTACGAAACCAAAACGTATACGCCGCCCCTGATCGCGCCGGACAAGATCACAACCATTGACGATCTTCTGGATCGGCAGCCGGGCGAAAACCTGTACAGCGGCAGAACCCCGGCGCAGCGGGCCGTGATCCAGATGTCCGAGGACTTCACGGATCTGCGGGAAATGATTCTGCGCCGTGAAGAATGGATGTGCGCCCAGGCCATGCTTGCGGGGAAAATCACGGTGATCGGAGAGGGCGTTTCCGATGTGATCGACTTCCAGTTTTCCAACAAGATCAACCTGTCCAAAGACACGAAGAAGAAGTGGAAGGGTGGAACGGCCCAGGACAAGTACGGCGATCTGAAAGCCTGGCATGAGAAGGTGCAGAAAGAGGGCTTCACCAACTGCAACGTCTGCATTATGGCTTCCGATGTGGCAACGGAATTTCTGATGGACGCAACGATCCAGAAGCTGCTGGACGTGAAGAACTACGCCCTGGCCGTGATCAAGCCCACGCAGAAGGAAAACAACGTTACCTATATCGGCACGATCCACGAACTGGGCCTGGATCTCTACCAGTACAACGAATGGTACGTGGACGATTGGACAGACCCGGCAAACCCTGTGGAACTGCCCATGGTTCCGGCGGGCACACTGATGATGGCAAGCACGCACGCCAAGTATTCCATGTACTACGGCGCTATTTCCATTCTGAACCAGCGAACGGAGAAATGGGAAACCGTGGCCGGGAAGTATGTGCCGGATACCTTCATCAAGAAGCGCCCGGATCGCCGCTTCCTGTCCCTGCAAAGCGCCCCCGTGCCCGTGCCGCATGAGGTTGACAGCTGGCTTGTGGCGAAGGTATTCTAATGGACTTCAAAGCACAGCTGGCGGCGGATATGCGGGTATTTCACAACCCGGCAGAATTTGCCACAATAGCGGGATTCTACTACGATCGGACGTGGTATGAAGTGCCCGTGGTGCTTGACCATGAAGCGGCGGCAGAACGGCAGCGGCCCGGCGGCGATAACGCGCCGGGCCTGTCCAGCCTGGAAGCTGTGGCGTATGTATCGCTGTATGATCTGGGCTTCATGCCGGAGCGGGATCACAAGTTCGCTGTGAAGGTGGCGGGCGTGACACAGCAGTACAACATTGAACGCGCACACCACGAAGACGGGGAAATCATTCTGGAACTGGGGGCGCTGGGCGAACGATGAATATAGGCGTACAGATTGACGCGGAAACTATGGAGCGGGTGGAAGCCATGCTGGCGCAAGTCCCAAAAGGGGCCGAGCGGGCTTTCTCCAACGCCATAAACCGGGGACTGTCAAAGGTGAAAACCGGGGCGTTTCGGGAAGTAAAGCGGATTTACACGGTGCAAAGCAGCGCTTTAAGCGGTGCAACCAGCACGAACATAAAGAAAGCGTCAACGGGCGATCTGGCCGGGCACGTCCATTTTGCAGGCTATGAAATCCCCCTGTACAAGTTCAACGTAACGCCGAAAAAGCCCGGAACCGGAAAGCAGGTAAGCGCAACCATGAAGCGCGGCGGCGGGGCCGTCTATGACGATGCCTTTATAGCTGAAATGAAAAGCGGACATATCGGCGTATTTCATAGGGAAACGCGGAAGCATTTGCCTATTTCGGAGTATATGGGGCTGTCCGCCGCGCACATGGTAGGGGAAACCGCCGTGGCCGAAAAGCTACAGGAAGAAGCCCAGAAGACCGTTGACGAACGTGTTATGCACGAAGTTGAACGGCTTCTGAACGGCTATGGAGGGTAAACCATGACAGAAATTTTCCTTATGGAAACACTGGCCGCATTTGTGGAGGAACACACAAAAAGCATTATCCTTGAAGTGGAAACGGAACCGGGCGCGGACAGAAAAGAGCGCCCAGCGGAAGTCCACAAGTACGGCTTGCCGAAAAAGGAAGACAAAATAAAGCGGATTCCATATGTTCTGCTGCAACTGCTGAAAGGCGAAGACGAAGTGGAAGACAGCGAATGTATGATCCGCATTATAGCGGCAACGTATTCCGAGGACTGGAAAGCGGGGGAATACGATGTGCTGAACCTGCTGTTGAAGATTAAAGCGGAATTAAAGCGCGTTGGAATACTGGACGATCGCTTTGTCCTGCATTTCCCGGTAGAATACCTGATTTACACGGATACGGAAAAATACGGGCCGTACCATTTTGGGGAAATGATCACAAAATGGGGCCTGCCAACAATGAAACGGGAGGTTGAAGAAATATGGCAAGAGTAGCGAAAAGCAAGGCGGAAGACCTGGAAGCCGTCCAGACGGCCCAGGAAGCCGCCCAGGACGCGCCGGAAGCGGCGGGGGGTACGGATACCACCACGGCGGCGGAGGGGGCGCAGAACGCGCCGCAGGCCGCCCAGGACGCGCCCGGCGCGGAGGGGGACAAGGATACCGCCCAGGACGCGGAAACCGCCCAGGACGCGCCGCAGGAAGCGGAGCCGGAAAAGTTGGTGTATGTGGGGCCGCAGCTTCCCCGTGGGCGGCTGAAAACCAACAAAATTTTTGAGGGCACGCGGGATCAGATCCTTGCTTCCCAGGAAATGGCGGAAGTGCTGAAAAGATACCCGCTTGTGAAGAATATGCTTGTGCCCGTGTCGAAGCTGGCGGAAGCAAAGCAGAAGATCGCGGCGGGCGGGAACGCCCTGCATAAGTTCTACGCAGACATTGCTTCCCTGGCGGCAACGGAAGGATTGGAGGGATAATAGATGGCGCTGACACACGGCGTAAACGCATCGAAGCTGAAAACCAGCGTTTCCACGCCTATTAAAGTGGCTTCCGGCGTGCATTTCGCGGTGGGCGCGGCCCCCGTGCAAATGGTGGGCGGGAAGACCAACGAAGTCATTATGGCGAATGACTATGAAGAAGCCGTGCGCTTCCTGGGGTATTCCGATGATTGGGAGAAATACCCGCTGTGCATGGAGATTTACACCGCGTTCACGCTGTACAACGTGGCCCCGGTTATCATGGTGAACGTGCTTGACCCCAAAAAGCACAAAAAGCAGGTTGCGGCGGCCAGCATGGAGCCTGTGGAAAACCAGATCCTTTTGCCGCTGGAAGCCCTGGCGGACACGGTGAAGGTGGAGGGAAAGGAAAAGGATACCGATTATGCCGTGTTTTACACGGATGATAATTGCACGATCGAGTTCCTGACCGACACCACCACCGCCCAGCAGGTAAGCTATGAAGCGGTTGATCCGTCCATGGTTACGAAAAGTGACATTATCGGCGGATACAGCGTGACCACGCACAAGACCACGGGGCTTGAACTGATCGATGATGTTTTCCCGAAGTATACCCTTGCGCCTGATATTATCGTGTGTCCGAATTGGTCACACGACAATGAGGTGGCGGCGGTTATGTCCGCAAAGGCGGAAAATATCAACGGCGTGTTTGAAGCGGAAGCGCTGATCGAACTGCCCAGCACGGAAGGGGACGGCGCAACCTGGTACACGGACGTTCCGGCGCTGAAAAAGCGCATGAATATTTTCAACGTGAACCAGCTGTGCTGCTGGCCGAAAGTCAAGCTGGGCGATCGCGTCTTTGACTATACCGTACAGCTGGCGGGCAGTATGTCCAAGACGGACAACAGCGGGGAGTTCGGGGACGGCACGCCTTGCGAAAGCGCGTCCAACAAGGTTTTGCGTGCTGACAGTATGGTGCTGGCGAACGGTGAGGAAGTCCGGCTGGACGTGCCGAAAGCAAACTATCTGAACGACAACGGTATTATTACCTGTGTCAACTTCTACAACGGCTTTGTGTCCTGGGGCAACTACACTTCCGCATTTCCGGCCAACACAGATCCGGTTGACTACTTCTACAGCATCAACCGGATGTTCAAGTACATTGCCAAAACGGTGATCCTGACTTCCTGGAACGATGTTGACCGCCGGATCACGCGCCGCCTGCTGGACGCGATCATGCAGGGCGTAAACTACTGGCTGAACAGCCTGACCGCCGAGGAAAAGATCCTGGGGGGCCGGGTGGAAATGCTGGAAAGCGAAAACGCCCTTACAAACCTGATGGCGGGCCGGGTGAAGTTCCATATTTACGTTACGCCCCCGTCCCCGTTGCAGCAGCTTGACTGGGTAATGGAATACGATCTTTCCTACCTGCAAGTGCTGCTGTCCCCGGCGGCGTAAGAAGGAGGGGTAAGAAATGCCGAAAGTTGATCAGCTGGTAAACAACTTTGCCGTGTACGAAGACGCGGTGGACTATATCGGGATCGCGGAAGTGGAGTTCCCGGAACTGGCGTGGCTGGTGGAGGAAATCAAAGGCGCGGGATTGAGCGGAAACATTGAAGCCGTTGTGATCGGACACCTGGAAGCCATGACGGCAAAGTTCAGCTTCCGCACGGTTACGCCCGCCGCCGTGAAGATGAACGAGCCGCGTATTCATAACCTGGATTGCCGCGTATCCCAGCAGGGCTACAACAGCAACCAGGGGCAGCACAAGCAGGAATCGTTAAAGCACATTCTGCGGACGATGCCGAAAAAGCTGGCCGTGGGTAAAGCGGCGGTGGCTTCCCCGGCGGACGCAAGCGGCGAACACGCCGTATACTACTACGCCATTTACAGGGACGGGAAGAAGGAAACGGAGATTGACCCCGTGAACTTCATCTGCCTTATTAACGGCGTGGACTACCTGGCGGAAGTAAGAAAGGCACTGGGCAAGTAACAGGAACACAGAGCGGGCCAGCGGCGTTGTGCTGCTGGCCCGCAATAAATTTAATTTTATGGAGGAAACGACAATGGCAAGCAACGAGAATATGAATGCGGAAAAAGTGACCCAGGAAACAACGGAAGCGGCGGGTATGGATACCACTACGGCGGCGGAAGCGCCCCAGGACACGCACAGCATGAACTATACGCACACCTTCAACCCGCCCATTGAGATCACGGGGACGCAGTACAAAAGCCTGACCTTCTATTTCGACCGCCTGACCGGGGAAGACGTGGAAGCGGTGGAACTGGAATTGCAGCAGCGCAACATTATTGTGCTGGATGCTACAGTATCCAGCGCGTTCCAGTGCGGCATTGCGGCCCGTGCGTCCGGGATCGGCGCGGATGAAATCGCACGCCTGCCCTTGCGGCATTATCTCAAGATCAAGAACGCCGCGAGGGATTTTTTAGTGGCTGTGGGATACTAAAAATTGCGTATCCCGGAAATTGGTTCCGCAAACAGTCGTACAGGCTGGCCCGGCTGACGTATGCCGATCCGTTTAAGTGGATGGCCTTGCCGCTCCATGAATTTTTCGCCTGGGTAGAAAGCATAAACGAAGTGGAGGAAGAAGACAAGGCCGCCCAGAAGGACAAGTAAGGGGGGCGGGAAGTAATTGGCAGGGGCGCAAAAAAACTTTGAACTTCTGTTCAAGCTGACTGCTTCCCTGGGAGGAAATTTCCATAGCACCTTCAACGCCGCCGTGCAGGCGCAAAAGCGGCTGTCTGACAGCGTTAAAAACGTCAATGCCCTGCAATCGAAGATAGACGGATACAACAAAGCGAACGCTGCCATTCAACAGAACCAGCAGAAATTGCAGCGCCTGACGGCGGAACATGACCGCTTGCAATCCGAACTGGCCCAGACGGCCCAAAAGAAGCGCGATCTTCAACGGGCCATGGAAACCGCAGAAGCAGAAGGGAACATAGAGGAATACAAGCGGCTACAGAAGGAACTTTCCGAAACCAGCAAGGAATACAGCAGGCTAAACGAGAAGTACAAAGCGAATCAAAACCAGTTACAACAAGCTACTGCCAAAATCGAAGAACAGCAAAGATCCCTTGAAGAACTGGCCCAGGAGTTGCGGGAAGCCGGATTGAACACGGACGATCTGGAACGCGCAAACGAACGGCTGAAAAATTCCTATGAGCGCTTGCAAGCGTCCCAGGAGCGCTTAAAGAACCTTAACCAGCAGCAGGAAAAGATCAAGCAAAATATTTCTGCGACCAAAGGGCAGATAATGGGCACGGTCGGAGCCTATACCGCAGTTGCGGCGGCGATCTACGCCGGGCCGATCAAAAGTTCTATGGCGTTTGAAAAGCAAATGTCAAACGTGGGAACGCTTTTGGAAGGTGATGTGCAGGGAAAACTTGCAGAATTAAGCAAAAGTATTATCAGTATTTCAAACGCGACAGGTGCGGGAACCGGGGATTTGACAGACGGTTTATATCAAGTCATTTCCGCATTTGGAGATACCGCAGACAGCGCAAAAATACTTGAAACAGCAACCAAAGCGGCTACCGCTGGCGGAGCAACCACAACAGACGCGATCAACCTTCTTTCGGCGGTTACAAAAGGCTACGGCGATACATCGGCGGAAGCACAGCAAAAAGCGGCTGATTGGGCGTTTCAAACCGTAAAGCTGGGGCAAACGTCATTCCCAGAACTTGCGGCTTCTTTGGGAAAGGTTATTCCGCTTGCATCAACGCTGGCCGTAAAGCAGGAAGATTTGTTCGGCGTAATGGCAACACTTACGGGTGTAACGGGCAATACTGCGGAAGTATCTACACAGCTAAAAGCAACCATGCAAGGCTTTTTGTCCCCGTCCTCAAATATGCAAAAGTCCCTGCAAAAGCTGGGATATGCAAACGGGCAGGCTTTGCTGGAAAGCAAGGGCCTACAGGGTGCGCTTACCGCATTACAGGAAAGCGTGGGCGGAGATCAGTTAGCATTTGCAAAACTGTTCAGTTCAGTTGAAGCGCAAACAGCGGTTCTGGCGTTAGCGGGAGAACAAGCGGACAATTTCGCAAGCAAAACGGCGCAAATGTATGACGCATCCGGGGCAGCGGCAACCGCATTCGCAACAGCAACAAACAACGCAGAATCAAAAATGCAACGGGCCAAAACTGCGGTATCAAACCTTGGGTTGGTGCTGGGAAATACATTCTTGCCTTACGTGGCAACCGCAGCGGACAAATTAGCGGGAGTAGTACAAAAGGTTGCAGAATTTGCCCAGGCAAACCCGCAGTTGGTGCAAACCGCCATGAAGGTGGTTGGAGCGCTGGCCGCGCTGAAGCTGGGCGGATTGGGCCTAAAGCTGGGCTTCCAGGAATTAAAACTGGGAGTTGTAAACGTACAATATGTGCTGGAACTGCTGAAAAGTAAGTTTCTGATAGCACAAGCTGGAAGTATAGGACTTGCCGGGCGGCTGAAACTTGCCGGGAAAGGGGTATTAACCTATTTCGGAAATGTGGGAAGCGCCCTGGGGGGCGTTACTTCCGCGCTGGGCAATATCCTGACAAACAACCCGCTTGCGAGGGCCGCAGGCGGCCTTTTTACGCGGGTTGGTAGCATATTCACAGCTGGGGCGCAAAGCCTGGCAGGAAGACTTCTGGGGCCGCTGTCCGGCGTTGGAAGCCGGGCCGTTCCCCTGATCCTTGCGCCGTTTAGGGCGCTGGGTGGGCAGCTGGGCGGCGTGCTGTCCGGCCTGTCCGGCGTTATCGCAAGAAGCCCGCTGGGAACCATAGGGCGCGTTGTAAGCGGTGCGTTTGGGAAACTGGGGACTTTGATAGGCCCGGTTGGAAACGCGCTGAAAACAGCCATGGGGCCGCTGGGAAAGCTGGGATCAACCCTGCTGGGGCCGCTGGGCGGCATAGCCGGAAAAATCCTTCCCGTGGTGGGGGTTGTCACGGCGGTTATTACCGTTGTGCAGCTTCTACGGAAGAACTTTGACAAGGTACGGGAAGCGGTAGGCCGGATTTTCGGGGACAAGGGCCTTGAAATCTTTGACAAGATCGTTGCGGCTGTAACGGCGGCTGGGGACGCGATCAAGAACGTATTTTCCGGCGGCAACATGGACGCGGCCCGCCAGAAGATAGAAAGCATTTTCGGTGCGAAGGGAACAGCGGTTTTTGACGGCTTCATAAGGGCCGCCCAGACCGTAGGAAGCGCGATCGGGAGCCTGATAGGCTTTATTACGGAACACGTTGTACCAGTGGCGGAACAAGTGCTGGGCGTGATCGTGTCCGATGTGATACCGGGAATTGTCGGCGGCATACAGCAGGCGGCCCCGGTTATCATGCAGATCGTGCAAGCCATAGCGAGTTTTATAGCGGGAATTATTCCGGTTATCGGCGGATTCATTGCCGGGATCATGCCCGTTATCAGCGAGATCATTACATTTGTACAAACGAACGTTTTCCCGATTGTCCAGCAGATTTTCAGCTTTATTGTTTCAACCGTACTTCCGGCAATCGTCAGCGGCGTTCAATTTCTGGCAGCTACTATTACGGCGGTGCTGTCCGCCGTGCTTCCCGTGGTGCAAACCGTATTTACAACCATCTGGAATATCATACAGCCGATCATGCAGCAGATACTTTCTGTGATTCAAGCTGTGTTGCCGTCTGTGCTGGCAATCTTCCAGAACGTCTTCAACACCATAGGCGGCGTTGTGAACGGCCTTGCAACCGTCCTTTCCGGCCTGATTCAGTTTATAACGGGCGTGTTTTCCGGCAACTGGGCGCAGGCATGGGAAGGAATAAAGAGCGTGTTTTCCGGCGCGTGGGATGCCCTGACAAGCATTGTGAAGGGCGTTATAAACGGCATAATCGGAATTATCAACGGCGCTATTGCAGGGCTGAACAGCATTAAGATCCCGGATTGGGTTCCCGTTGTCGGCGGCAAGGGCGTGAATATCCCGCAACTGCCAACGTTCGCACGGGGCACGGCCAGAACGCCCAGCACCTTTATAGCGGGTGAGAAGGGGCCGGAACTGATAACCAACGCGCCCGGCATGACCGTATACACGGCGGAGCGGACGCAAAAGATCCTGGAAACCAGCAACCGGGCCGCAGCCGCCGTAAAGTCCGCGCCAGCGGCAATGCAGGTGGGCGGCGGTGGTGGAAACGCCGCAGCGGAAGTGCGAACCGCGCCGGAAGTTACACGGAACCCCGGACGCGGCGGCGGTACGCAAAACATAACCGTAAACAATTCCCCCACGATCGTTGTGAATGGGGACAAGCCGGACGATCTGGAACAGAAGCTGGAAGCAAACAACCAGAAACTGATCCGGGAAATCCGAGAAATGCAGCGGCAGGACGAGGAAGACGAAAGAAGGGCGGTTTATGAGTAAGACATACAGAACCATTCAAGGCGATATGTGGGACAAGATCGCATATGAGCAAATGGGGAGCGTCTTATACACGGATCAGCTGATTAAGGCAAACGCCGATCATGCCGCTATTGTTATCTTCCCCGCCGGGGTGGTTCTGACCATCCCGGCGGCGGAAGATCCCGTAGATGTGCAGTTGCCGCCGTGGAAAAGGGGGATACTCGAATGAGCATTGCGCGGCGGGTTGAATTGCGCGTTGTGGCAATCGGCGGGGCGTTGCCGGAAGACCTGACAAACCGCCTTTTGTCCGCAACGTACACGGACAACGAAGAAGACGCGGCGGACGATTTTCAGCTATCCTACGACAACGCCGTAAACAGCGGGAACAGTCAATGGGTGGAGGTAAAAACCACGATTGCGCCGCCAGAAACGGGGAAGCTGGTACAGCGGGAAATAGCGCCAACAGAAACCATTGACTATATCGTGCAGCGTGGGGATACTCTTTCCGGCATAGCGGCAAAGTACCTGGGCAGCGCGTCAAAGTATACGCAGATCGTGCAGGAAAACGGGATCAAGAACCCGGATTTAATTTATCCTGGGCAAGTGTTCAAGATCACAACCGGGGGACAAGTCACAGCAACGCCTACAGAAGCCGTACAGGCCGTGCAGGCGGCGGGGGGTACAGATACCCAGGGTGGAGCCGGAAACGCAGACAGCGGCGGCGGAAACGGCGCAGGGAGCGGCCCGGCGGCCACGTCCGTTAAAATGGTGCAGGTACAGCTTGCACAACTGGACTGGAACGGCAGCGGGCGTTCCGGCGTTCTGAACTGCGGAACGTTTGAGATTGACAGCGCAAAGCTTGCGGGGCCGCCCATGAAAACAACGTTGAGCGGCACGTCAATCCCTTATACGTCAACGTTGCGGATGCAGAAGAAATGCCGCAGCTGGGAGAATACAAGCCTACAGGCGATCGCCGCGCAGATCGCGGCGGAAGCCGGCCTGTCTTTGATGTATGAATGCGCGGAAAATCCGAAGTACAGCAAAAAAGAGCAGGTACAGCAATCGGATATACGGTTTTTGCAGACGCTTTGCCATGCGGAGGGAAAAGCGCTGAAAATTACCGCGCTGTCTGTTGTCATTTTTGACAAGCAGGACTATGACGGAAAACCGCCGATCAAAACAATTACTTACGGAAGCAGCGATATTCT
>OFGX01001022.1_pt1 | contig 18352 bp, 7 predicted proteins | sample 1521831 | NCBI WGS metagenome assembly OFGX01 (sample SAMEA3504080, study PRJEB24116) | mouse gut metagenome | biome: mouse gut; feature: mouse-associated habitat; material: faeces | place: Denmark | collected 2011 | reverse complement strand
GTTCGTAAGTTAAACCGCCTTGAACATAAGCAATATATGGCTCTTTAATTGGTGAATCAGCAGATAATTCAATGCTACTACCACCAACAAAAGTACCAGCAGCCATAATTACTTGGCTATCATATCCAGGCATATCCCAAGGCATAGGCAAAACATTGCTATCAATAGGCGAAACTTTTTGAATTGACTGGATAAAGCCAATAAGTTCTTCTTTTGTATTAAATTTAATAGAACGTACTGTATCATTACATTTTGCAGTTGGATTTGGGCAAACTTGATATCCTAAATCACTAAATACTTGACCAAATAAAGCGCTGCCTTTTGTTGCATTCATAGCAACATGAGGAGCCATAAAAACACCCTGATAAAATTGTGTATAGCCACTAGTATAAGAACCAATTTCCATACCAATAGATGGCGATGTTAAGCGATATGCAACTTGTTCAACATATTTTTCTTTGCCAGCAATATAACCACCAGTAGGAGCAAGTCCGCCACCAGCATTTTTTATTAAAGACCCAACTATTAAATCTGCATTTGCGTCAGATGGTTCTAAAGTGTCCATAAATTCGCCATAACAATTATCAACCATAACAACAATGTTGCTGTTGATTTTTTTAATAAAACTAATCACTTTTTCTATTTTTTCAATAGATAAAGCATCGCGCCATTCATAGCCACGAGACCTACCAATAAAAATTAATTTTGGAGTTTGATTTTTAATAGATTTTTGTATTTTTTCTAAGTCAAAATCGTTGTTAACTAAGGCAATTTCTTCATACGAAACACCAAAATCTTTTAGTGAACCAATATTTTCGCCATTTATAACTGAAAGCAAAGTATCGTATGGAGCACCAGAAATTGCAAGCATTTTGTCATTAGGTCTTAAAATTCCAAACAAAGCCAATGTTAAAGCATGTGTGCCAGATGCAATTAATGGTGAAACAATTGCAGATTCTGTATGAAAAATATCTGCATATACTTTGCATAATGTATCTCTGCCTATATCGTCATAACCATAACCAGTTGTGCCACTAAAATGTCTTAAAGCAACATTGTTATTTTGAAAGGCTTCTAATACCTTTTTTTGATTTATAAATGCTATATTTTCAAGTTCTTTAAAAAATTTATCTAATTTTTGTTCTGCTTTATTTACTAATTGCAAAACTTTTGTGTCAAAATTCATATTTTCTCCTATTCATTATCTATATTAAAATGGTTTAATAACTCTTGTGGAGTTATAAATTTTGCAAAATCATAATGTTTAAACCAAGTGATTTGTCTTTTTGCATAATGTCTTGAGTTTAAAATTATAAGATTTTTTACTTCTTCCAAAGTCATTTTTCCTGCAAAATAGTCTTTAAATTCCTTATATCCAATGCCTTGCATACTTTGCATATCAAAATTAATTCCTTGTAAAAGCAAAGTTTTTATTTCATCAACAAGCCCGCTCTCAAACATAATTTGTACGCGTTTTTCAATTCTATCATACAAAATTTCTCTGTCAATATCTAATACAAACATATCAATATCATATTGCAAATTTTTGTTAGATTTTGTGGTATTAGATTTTGTATCTCCAGTAATTTCATAAATTTCTAGTGCTCGAATTAGTCTTTTTGTGTTATTTTGATGGATTTTTGCTCCATCTATTGGGTCAATTTGCATAAGTTTTTTGTGCATATATTCAGCACCATATTTATCTAATTCTTCATATAATCTATTTTTAATTTTCTCGTCTGATTTTGCCCCGCCAAAATTAAAAGGATAAATTAAACTTTCATAATAAAGTCCAGTACCGCCGGCTAATATTGGTAATTTGCCTTTATTTACTATTTGATTAATTATTTCTTTGGCTTTGGATACAAAGTCAGATACACTATATGGCATATTAGGTTCTGCAATGTTTATCATATAATGAGGTATTCCATCCATTTCATTTATGGTAACTTTTGCGGTTCCAATATCCATACCTTTGTATATTTGCATTGAATCCATAGATATTATTTCGCCATTTATTTTTTTTGCAATTTGTACTGCTATATTGCTTTTACCACTTGCTGTAGGTCCAGCAATTGCTAATATTTTTTGCATATTATATTATCCTTTTAAATAATTTATCAATATCTTTTCTAGTAAACTTTATAATTGTTGGTCTGCCATGAGGACATTGGACAGGTTTATTTTCTTCAATTTTGTTAATTAAATCTTGAATTTCAATATCTTTTAATTTTTGACCTGATTTTATTGCAGATTTACATGCTTTTTTTGCAATTTCATTATGCAAAGCATCTTTTAAATCAATATTTTTTAAATAATTTTTTTCTTCTAGCAATGAATTTATAAATTTAATTCCATTAAATGTTGGAAAAACTATAGGTACACTATTTATTTTAAATGTGTAATCACCAAATTCTTCAATATCAAAACCAATTTTTCTGATATCTTCTAACAAATTTTCAATAATACTACTATCTTGTGCAGAAAGTTCAATAATTTGAGGTGTTAATAATGGCTGACTTGCAATATTTTTATTTTCTATTTGAGCAATTAATTTATCATAAATTAATCTTTCATGTGCTGCGTGCTGGTCTATTAAAAATACCTCTTCGCCTTTTGCTATAATTAAAAAACAATTAAAAATTTGACCTATTATTTTGTTTGTAAAAGAAAATTCTTCTTCAATTTCTTCAAACAAACTACTTTGAATTATTGGTTTTGTATCGTTATTTATTTTAATACCGTTTGATTCGCAGGCTTTAATAATGGCTGAATTATTTGGGTATTCAAAAGTTTTTTCTGCTTTTATTTGATTAAATTTTTTAAGTAAATCATTAGTATTTGTTGGCTTTGTTACCTCAACTTGTTCATTTTTTACTTTATTTTCTTTTTCAACATTTTGAGTAGGAATATTATTAATAACAGGTTTTTCTTCTGTTTTTTGCTCTAAATCATACTTATTTTTAATAAAGTCTTCTAATTTAGCCTTATATTCATAATTATTTACTTGTTTTTCTGTATTTATAGTAGTGTTTGATAATAGTTTTTCTTCCTCTTGTGGTGCTGCAAAAAATTCGCGATTATTAGATAGTGCATTTTGCACAGCATGATAAATACTACTAAAAACACTCCTATTATCACAAAATCTAACATCAGTCTTACTTGGAGTTACATTTACATCAAGCATATCAAATGGCATTAATATTTCAATACAATAAACTGGAAAACTTCTTTTCATTAACATATTGCCATAAGCCTCTTTTACTGCAGTAGAAATTGTAACATTTGTTATTAGTCTTCCGTTTACTATAGTTGTTTGATAACTCCTGTTAGGTTTTGTCAAAGTTGGTAGTCCTATATATCCTCTTACCTGAATATTATTTTTTTCACTCTCTAGGTAAATCATTTCTTTTGTTATACTAGCAGGATAAATAGAATATAAAGCATTTTCTAATCCTTTTCCATTAGAATTAAATATTACTTTTCCGTCAGCCACATATTTAATAGCAACATTTGGGTTTGCTAAAATTAAGCCTTGGATTATACTTGTAATTTCGTGCTCTTCACTTTTTGGTTTTCTTAAAAACTTTTGTCTTGCTGGGGTGTTAAAAAATATGTTTCTAACTTCAATGGTTGTACCACTATTGCAGTCAATATCTGTTACTTCACCACTTACTCCACCTTTAATTTTGTATTTTACACCAATTTGTTCGTCTATTGCTCTTGTTCTAATTTCTACAGAACTAATAGCGGCAATAGATGGCAGTGCCTCACCTCTAAAACCTAAAGTTGCAATATTTTCTAAATCTTCGCTTGTTGATATTTTTGAGGTAGCATGAGGCAAAAAGGCTTGTTTTATGTATTCTCTACTAATTCCATGACCGTTATCACTAACAATAACACTAGTTATTCCGCCGTCAACAATTTCTACAACAATATTATTGCTGCCGGCATCTATAGAGTTTTCGACTAATTCTTTTACTATGCTGGCTGGATTTTCTACCACTTCACCAGCAGAAATTTTATTATAAATTTCACTTGGCAATAAATTTATTTTTTGCATTTATGCCTCCTCTGCTTGTTTTTTTGTTATTTTATTTTTCTTACTTTTTCTTTTAGTTCTGATAATTCACGAAGTGCTTGCATTGGAGTCATATTATCTGTATCAATATTTTTTAATATGTCTACTATCTCATCACTTATTGAGTTTTCAAAAAAAGATAGTTGCTTTATGTCATCTTTTTCAAATATTTCTTTGCTATCTAATAAAATTGAGTTTGTGTCTTTTAAAATTTCATTTTGCTCAAGTTTTTTAGAAAGTGATGTTGCTCTATCTAATACTGCTTTTGGCAAACCTGCAAGTCTTGCAACCTCTATACCAAAACTTTTGTTTGCACCGCCTCTAGTTATCTTATGAGTAAATATTACTTGATTTTGTAGTTCTTTTACCATAATTTTATAATTTTTTATACCATCTAACATACCCTCAAGTTCTGTTAACTCATGGTAGTGTGTACTAAATAAAGTTTTTGTTTTAAAGTTGTTTGTTATGTATTCAATAACTGCCCAAGCAATAGAAAGACCATCACAAGTAGAAGTTCCTCTGCCTATTTCGTCTAAAATAAGCAATGATTTATCTGTTGCATTGTTTAAAATAGTTGCAACTTCTGTCATCTCTACCATAAAAGTACTTTGTCCAAAAGCCAAGTCATCGCTAGCACCTATTCTAGTAAAAATTCTGTCAGTAATAGAAATCTCTGCACTTTCTGCTGGTACAAAACAACCAATATGTGCAAGCAAAGTTATTATTGCTACACTACGCATATATGTGCTTTTACCAGCCATGTTTGGACCTGTTATAATCATAGTACGATTATCTTTTTTATCAATAATAAAGTCATTAGGTACAAATTGATTTAGACCAATGATTTTTTCAACTACCGGGTGTCTGCCTTTTATTATATTTATTTGGTCAATTGTATCACTAACTACTGGTTTGCAATAATTATTTTCTAATGATACTTCTGCAAAAGAAAGAAGAGAATCTAATGTTGCAATAGCATTTGAAGTTTCTTTTAATACTGGAATATAATCAATAAGTACTTTTATAATTTCAGCAAATAGTTTTTGTTCTAGTGCAATTGCTTTTTCTTCTGACCCTAAAACTGTCTCTTCAAGTTCCTTTAATTCTTCAGTAATATATCTTTCAGCATTTGTTAATGTTTGTTTTCTGATATAACGGAATGGCACTTTTTCTTTAAAACTATTTGTTACTTCAATATAATATCCGAATACTTTGTTAAAGCCAACTTTCAAATTTTTTATGCCAGTTGCTTCTTTTTCTTGTTTTTCAATTGTTGCTATCCAGTCCTTTCCCTTTGCTTTAGCATTTCTTAATTCGTCAAGTTCTGCATTAAATCCTTTTTTAATAAAGCCACCTTCACGAATTAAACTTCTTGGGTCTTCATCTATTGCATTAAATAACAAATCTGCAATTTCACTTAAATCACCTATATTATTATAAATCTTGTTTATAATAGTACATTGCTCGTCTTTAATAGCAGATTTTATTTTAGGTAGTTCAACTAAAGTTTCGGCCAAAGAGAACAAATCTTTTGGATTAGCAGAACCATAGGCAATTTTGCCTACTATTCTTTCAATATCACGCACTTTTCTAAAAGATTCGTTAAGATTAGTACGAAGTGGATTATTTTCGACAAGACATTCTACACCATCTAATCTTGCATTAATTTTTTTGTGGTTTATCAATGGTTGTTCAAGCCAATTTCTAATTAGTCTTGCACCAAGTGGAGTTTTAGTTTTGTCTATAACCCATAAAAGCGACGCATATTTTTTACTATCTCTGCAGTTTTGAGTTATTTCTAAATTTCTTCTTGTTGCAGTATCTAAAAACATAAATTGGTTATTTTTTATAACTTTAAGCCCGTTTATATGACAAAGTGCACGTTTTTGAGTTTCACTAATGTATTCCATCAAACTTCCTGCAACTGAAATTATAGGTTTATTGCCTTCGCACTCAAAAATTTGAAGTGACTGAGTTTTAAAACTATCTAATAATTTTTTATAAGCATTGCCATAATTATAAGCACTATCAATATAATTGTAAGGTTTTGGCAATTTACCTAATCTTACTGATGAGATATTTAAAACTACTTGGTATGACGCGGAGTTAGTAATAATTTCTGATGGATTTATAGTAATTAGCATATCCTCAATTATATTGCTGTTGTTGCTAAGTTCAAAGCAATTAAATTCGCCAGTAGAAATATCTGCCCAAGCAATAGCAGCACCATTATCGTCAATTGAAATGTTGGCAATATAGTTATTTTTTTTCTCATCTAAAATATTGTCTTCAATTACTGTGCCGGGAGTTATTACGCGTACAACATCACGTTCTACCATACCTTTTGTAGTTTTTGGGTCGGATAATTGCTCGCAAATAGCAACTTTTTCGCCGGCTGCAATTAGTTTTGCAATATAGTTATCTACTGCGTGAAATGGGACTCCGCACATAGGTGCTCTTTCTTCAAGTCCGCAGTCTCTTCCTGTTAAAGTAATATCAAGTATTCTTGATGCCTTAATTGCATCGTCAAAAAACATCTCATAAAAATCACCAAGACGAAATAAAACTATTGCATCTTTGTAATTTTCTTTTAATTCTAAATAAAAACTCATCATTGGTGAAAGTTTTTTTGCCATTATTTTTCCTCCGTAATTCTGCCAAATAGTGAGGCTGACTGAGATTTAGTAATTAATATATTTTTAAAAGTCCCTACCAGTTCGCTACTACCTGAAAAAGTAACTAATCTGCCACAGTCTGTTCTGCCACAAAGATTACCTTCTTCTTTTGTATCTTCTACAAGTACTCTATAAACATTTCCTTCGTAACTTTTGCTTAAACTTTTTGTAATTTGATTTTGTTCTTTAATTAATTTTTGTATCCTTTTTGATTTTATTTCATAAGGAATTTGTTCCATTAAACTGGCTTTAGTACCTTTTCTTGGTGAGTAAATATAAGTAAAAGCACCACTAAACTTTACTTGTCTCACAATATCTAATGTGTCATTAAAGTCTTCTTCGCTTTCCCCAGGGAAGCCAACCATAATATCCGTTGTAATACCACAAAGAGGCATTTTTTCTCTAATTTTTTTAACAATTTCAAGATAATTTTCCCTTGTGTAGTGCCTATTCATATCTTTTAAGATTTTGTTGCTACCAGACTGAATAGGAAGATGAATATTTTTACATAAAGTATCATATTTTGCAATAATATCAATTACTTTTTCATTTAAATCTTTTGGGTGTGAAGTCATAAATCTAATTCTATGGTCACCTGGTATTTGTGCTAAACTTTCAAGTAAATTTGCAAAATTTATATTTTCATCATCTAAGTCATTACCATAAGAATTTACATTTTGCCCTAATAAAGTAATTTCCTTATATCCTTCTTTTATTAAACTTTCACATTCGCTAATTATTGCTTGTGGTTGTCTGCTTCTTTCTCTTCCTCTTACAAAAGGCACTATGCAATATGTGCAAAAGTTATTGCAACCATACATTATATTAACCCAAGCATTTGGCATTGATGTTCTTGAATACTCAATATTTTCAATAATTTCAGGCTTTTCGTCATTTGGTGTTAAAATAGTTTTTTTATGCCTTGTTTGTAAATTTAAAATTGCATATTCCAGTTCTTCTAAGTTATTTGCCCCCAAAACAATATCGATAAATGGATATTTTTTTAATAATTCTTCTGCTTTACCTGCTTGTCCTGTCATACAGCCTACAATAGCAATTATTAATTTAGGATTAGATTTTTTAATTTTTTTTAATTTCCCAATATGTCCTAATATTTTTTGTTCTGCAGTATCTCTAATACAACAAGTATTAAAGACAATAATGTCGTAATTATCATCGTTTGCTAGTGTGTATCCTAGTTTTTCAAGACTTTTTGCAATACGTTCTGATTCATGTACATTCATTTGACAGCCGTATGTATTGATTTTGTAAAACACAAATTCCTCCGAAGCAATTTTTTGCGTAGTATTTTCTATTTACTATAATACATTATTTTATTATTTTTTTCAAGTGATTTTTATTATTTATAATAAATAAATAAAATATACGCAAAATAATGTTGAGGTCTACTATGAAAAAAGTATTAAAAATTACAACTATAATATTGTCAGTAATTATAGGTATAGTTTTGATTTTAGCAATTGCTGGAATATCCTATTTTTTTATTACAACTAAAGACGAAAAATTGGATATATCAAAACTAGATGGTAATTACAGCAATATTGAAATATTTGATAATAAAAATAAAGAAATAATGTTGAAAAATAACAACTATACTACAATAGACGAAGTATCACCATATATTATTGATACTTTTGTTAGTGTTGAGGATAAAAGATTTTTTAAGCATAGAGGTATAGATACAAAAAGAATGTTATCTGCTGCAATAAAAAATATTGGTAGCAAAAGTTTAAAAGAAGGTGCATCTACTATTACTCAACAATTAATAAAAAATACACATTTAACAAATGACAAAACTTTTAAACGAAAATTAAGTGAAATTAGACTTGCATTAAAATTGGAAGATAAACTGACTAAGCAACAGATAATGGAAAAATATTTAAATAATTTGTATTTTGGTAGTGGTATATATGGCATACATGATGCTTGCCTTGCCTTTTTTGATAAGTTGCCGTCAGAGGTAAATTTGAGCGAGGCTGCTATGCTGGTTGGAGTTGTAAAAAATCCTGCAAAAAATTCGCCACTTACTAATTTTGATGGTGCAATAGAGAGACAAAAAGTAATTTTTTCAGTTTTAAAAAATAATAAAACTTATGATGAAAAAGATATTGAAAATGCTAAAAATTATCAAATTATTCTAAAAAATGGCTTAATTTATAATAAAATGCATAAATCTTTTATAAATAACGCCATTTTTGAGAGTACTTTGCTTTTAAATATGGACGAAAAGGATATAGCAAATAACGGCTATAAAATTGTAACTTATCTTGATAGTGGCTTGCAAGAAAAAATGTTTAACGAAGTTAATAATTATGATTTAAATTGCAATTATGTTCGTGCAAGTATTGATAATAGTGTTATGGGAGTTACCTCTTATATATCTAATTTATCGCAAGTTGATAATGATATAAAAAGACAAGCAGGCTCTATTATGAAACCATTTAGTGTTTACTTGCCTGCCTATGAAGATAAATTAATTAATGGTTTAACGCAAATATTGGATGAAAAAATTAATATTAATGGATACTCCCCATCAAACTTTAACAATGTTTATCATGGATATGTTAGTGTTAAAGACTGTGTTGCACATTCTTATAATGTACCAGCAGTAAAATTGCTTAATCAATTAGGTGTAGATAAAAGTGTTGAATTTTTATCTAGGTATGGAATTAACATAAATAGTAAATCACAAAATTTGACTTTAGCACTTGGTGCAAACTCTACTTCCCCTTTAAAAATTGCATCTTGTTATTCTTCAATTGCAAATAATGGTAATTTTGAGGACTGTAGATTTGTTAAACAAATAATTGATAAAGATGGTAGAATTGTATTTTCAAGAAAAAATAAATCTATTCAAGTTGTAGAAAGTGATGCAAATTACCTAATGCTAGATAATTTGATGGGAGTTGTAAAAAATGGAACTGGAAGTAAACTAAAAGATTTACCTTATCAAATAGCATGCAAAACTGGTACTGTTTCTGCAAGTGATGGTAAAAATACAGATGCTTGGTGTTGTGCAATAACTACTAAAAATACTTTTATTGCTTGGGACGGCAGTAAAAAAGACGAATTTTTGGATAAAACGCACGGAGGTAGTAGTTTTCCTGCTATGAGTATAAAAGATTATATGAATTTAACATATAACACAGAAAAACCAGCAGATTTTGTAAAACCAGATAGTGTGATTAGTCTTAAAATTGATTATGATAAATTAGTAAATGAGCATATTGTTATGGCAGTTCAGGATGATTTTAACGGAAATGTAATAAGTGGTCTTTTTTCTTTAAATAATTTGCCTAAAATGACAACTTTTGAGGTGGAATTTAATGTTAAAAAAAGTTTGTTTGAAGATATAATTGAATTTAATGGACAAACTGGCTCTAAATATAATCTATATATTATTGAAAAAGGAGAAAAAATATTAGTAAATAGTTTTGTTTGCAATGGGGATTTAGTAAGAATAATTCAAAGAAAACAAAATATATTTAAAAATTACGAGTATTATATTGAGTTTGAACAAGACTAACAAAAATACCAAGCATATTTTGCTTGGTATTTTTTTAGTTTTTATATTCTATTATAATGTCATAACTTTTTGTTCTATTGTCAATATCTACAATAAAAACTTCGCTATCAACTCTTTTATTTTGATTATTTACCAATAAATTTGATTTATTAGATAACTTAATTTGTATATTTGCAGTATAATTTTCAAAATTTAATTGTATAACATAATCACCCAAAATATAGTTTGGTTTTAAATACAATTTTTTATTTTCAAAATTTATCCCTAAAATATCGTTTAAAATCACTTTATAAAGCCATGAACTACTTCCAGTATACCAACTCCAGCCACCTTCGCCACTTGTATAAACATCTGCACTTAATACAAATGGTTCATTTTTATATTTTGTGCTAGTTTTTGATATATTAATTGGATTAATAAGATTTAAAACTTCCATTGCTTTTGGCATATCATATTTTGCAAGTGCTTTTATAAACCAGCAAACTGAATGAGTGTATTGTCCGCCATTTTCGCGCACACCTTCTGGATAATTTGAGATATAACCATAATACTTTTTGTCATTAAAAGGTGGTGATAATAGTTTTACCAGTTTATTTTCTTTATCAATTAAAGTTGTACCAAATGTTAAAGCACGTTTTACTCTTTCCTCATCGCAGCCACCGCAAATCGCCGCAAATGCTTGACTTATTAAATCTATTTTACAAGAATTACATTCTTCATTACCTAACCATTCTCCGTCTTTAGTATATGCTCTGTTATACCAGTTGCCATTATATGCACCTTCAATACCTTTTTGTAGTTTTACACATTTTTCTTCAAAAGATTTTTTGTCTTTTGCTGGCATAAACTTTTTAAATTGATTAATAACATAATAACAAAACATACTAAGCCATACACTTTCACCATCAGTATCATTGCCTATATTGTTTAGTGCATCATTCCAGTCTCCCTCACCTATCAAAAGTAATTCATTTTTACCAAATTTTAATGAATTATTTATTGCTCGTATGCAATGCGAATACAAATTTTCACTAAAATCTGACTTTTCAAATGCTTTGTATAAATCATTTTGGTTAGGAGGAATATTTTCGCTTTTTAAATAAGGTATTTCTATATTTAAAATGTCTTTATCACCAGTAAAGTTTATATACTCAGTTACAACATAAGGTAAAAATAATTTATCATCGCTTATTTTTGTTCTTACTCCTTCAGCATAACCATGCCACCAGTGCAAAACATCACCTTCTACAAATTGTCTTTCTGCAGATAATAAAATGTGATTTTTAACATACTCTGGATTAGTATATAAATATGCTAAGCAGTCTTGTAACTGGTCGCGGAAACCTATTGCTCCCCCAACTTGATAAAATCCACATTTTCCGCATAATCTTGCTGAATATGTTTGATAAATAAGCCAATTGTTAAATAAAATGTCTAGTTCTTTATTATTAGTGGATATTTTTACTTTGTTTAGGCTGTCAAAATTATCAAGTGTAACTTTTACTTTTTCGGCTATTGATTCTACATTGTAACTTTGCAATAGTTCTAAATCACTGGACATTACAAAATACAATTTTTTACATTCATTAGGCTTTAAATCAATGTTTATTTGATTATGCAAATTGCAGTTTTCGTCAAATAATGAATAAATATCATAATCAATAATTTTTATATAAATTTGTTGGTTAGTTAGTACATTTACTACTTTTGTAACATTTTCTTCTGTGTTTATTAAAATATGCTTTAATTCACGGTCAACTCCCAATGCAATTTTTAATATTAAATCAATTTTTGCATTTTGTTCATATTCACGAATATTAGTAATATTGACTAGATAAATTTTACTTTTTCCATCATCAATAATTGTGGACATACAATTGGTATCAAAACCATTTACAGATAACACATAGTTGGTAAATCCTTGACCATATTTAATATATCCACCATCGGCAAACTTGTTTAAACACCAAGATTTATTATCTGCAGTTAAAATTAAATTTTCACTTTTTGTTTTAGAATATGCTTCGCCACGCCATTCAGTTATTTTGTTATTTCTTGAATTATTGGTGTATGAAAAATTTTCCCCATTATTTGTTGTGACAAAACCACCAAATTTTCCGCATATCACATTGCTAAAAGGTTTTTTAGTTTGTTTTGTTAATATATAATTTTTACCCGAAAAGCCACCATAATTGTCAGTGATATCAAAATTTTCTATATTAGTTTTATCGCTTACTATGCAATTAATTTTACTGCTTTTTTCATAGTTTGTATTAATTATAATTTCACTATTTATTGTAACAAAGGCAATACTCTTAATAATATCTGCAATTTCTTTATCTTTTTCAAAAGTTACTTTTATATCATAATATTCTTCACGAATGATTTTGTAAATTCCTTCTAATTTTCCGCTACAAAATACACAATAATTTCCAACTAAAGGTTTTAGTATTCTTAATGATTTTAAAAGTAACTTAAACAAATTACTATCAAGAGTGTTTAAATAAATAATATTATCGTTAATTGTTAATTCATAATCAGATAATTTATCAGCAATTTGTTTATTTTGCTTATTAATTAAACTATTCTTACTATACTTGCTATATTTAAGTTTATAAGCAAGTTTAGTTAAAAAGTCATAAGCACTATTGCTATCAAAAATCTTTCGTATTGCAGAAAGTGTTGGTAATTTTGCTGAATAAATTAAATTGTACACTGCTTTTTTGTCAGTTAGTCCTGCTAACTTGTTTGTAAGTTCACTATAACTCTCAGCATATATTATAACTTGGTAGTATTCAAAATTGTCAGTTTTAGTAGTATCTACTTTTCCATTATAAGTGAAAATAGGATAAACTATATCACCAAAAGAATTATCATATTCTTCTGTGTTAAATTTAATTTGCCCACTTAGTATATCATAACAATTGCTTTTGTTACTTTCAAATACGACTTTATCTAATCCAATAATTCTAATAGCAAGATACTTTTTGACATTTGATTTTCGTCTGTAAATTATTGTGTTGTCATCATATTTTTGACTTGATACAAACAAATCTTTAAATGCAGGATGGGCAATATAGTCACACTCATTTTGAAGATTAATGTCCCCATATCCTCTTACAGAGATATTATTTAGGTTTTTGCAATTAATATCAAATTTTCTAACTTCACCATTAAGGCAGTTAGGTATATAAATCTCTTCACATAAACCAACCTCAGTGTTTGCATATAAAATTTTTTCTGTATCTGCAGTAAAAGCATAATCACTAGAATTTTTGTATTTTGGATAGTAATTTATTTCAATATTTTTATCTAAGTCATAAACAAAGTTTTTAAATCCAAAATCGTCAAAAGTATTGTGATATTTACCTATATTTATTCCATATATACTGCTCAAATTGTCGCCAAAACTATTAAAATATGCAGTATATTTTCCGTTAGTAAGCACTCCAAAGGCATTTTTATCTTCTGTTTTAAAGTTTGAGTTGTCAAATTTATCATATACAAAATCATCTTTAGGTTTTTTGAAACTTTTTTCTTGAATTTTTCTTTCGCTTAATAATATTTTAGCAGATTTGATTTTTTGGTCGCTTTCAAAAAATTCTGAAATATTGTTTCCGCAAATTGCATTAGTTATGCTTGCTAAAATCATTCCTTGATGGTGACTCATATAAGAATAAATAATGTGTTTACGTGAAGTTATGTCAATTGCTTCGTAAAAACCATACTCACCCATACCACATTCTTTTTTAATATTAATTAAGTTTTTAACTGCTTCTTTTACATTTATTCTTAGTGCTAGTGCACTTGCATAAGGTGCTATAACACATCTATTGTGACTGTTTCTTATAGATAATTCTTGCATACCAAAAGAATAATATTGGTATCTTAGATTATCGTCAAATTTATAGTATCCACTTTCTGAAACACCCCATATATTTTGACATTTATTTTTAATTGCAAGTTTTACAACATTGCTTTCTGTTTGATATAGTAGCGAATTTTTTGGTGCTCTAATAAATATATTAGGTAATAAATATTCAAACATTGTACCAGACCAAGATACTAATGTGTTTCCTCCAAAGCCAACGCAGTCACGCGATAAATTATCCCATGGTATAGAATTTTGATAAAAGGCAGCATATAAAAAGTATAATATTCTTGCTTCACTTGCCATTAAGTCATAATAGTTATCAAAACTATTGCTTTTTACATTGTAACCTATATGGAATAAGTTTTTGTTTTTGTCAAGTAAAAAGTCTAAGTCAATTTCTTCTATTAGTTTGCTTATGATATTAATTCCGTATAATGAATGTTTTTTGATAAATTGTTTTGCAACAATTAAACATGCTAACATATTACCATTGTCAACAGATGAAATATAAAATGGATATGCTGGTACTTTTTCTTCTACATTATACCAGTTATAAAAATTACCATGATATTTTTCCAAACTATCCAATACATTTAATTTGTCAATTAATTTATTTTCTGCATCAATTTTGCTAGTAATTCCAAGTTCATAAGCACATATCTCACTTAATATTGAAAACCCTAAATTAGTTGGCGAAGTATAAAGTGATTTTCCGCCAAATGGTCTAATTTGTATATTATCTGTAACTAATTCTGTGCTTTTTTGTATATCAAAATAATTGTAAGTTCTTCTTGCAACTTCCAATAAAAATTCTTTTTCACTATCAGTAATTGTTTGCTTTTCGTTTTGTTTTACCGAAGTAATATACAAAGACAAAATTAAACCAATAAATATCGCACTATAGCCGACTACGTAAATATTGCTAATAAAAACAATACTTAAAATTAACATTGTAAGACATTGTACTACAACAAATTTGCAATAATTATTTATACCACTTTGAGATTGACTTTGACTAAATGTTGTCCAGTTTAATCTATTTGAAGAGGTTGAAATTCTGGATATTATTGTGTCTATTGCAACAATCAAATTGTTTATTGCGTATAAAGGCAAAGTGAAAAATGAAATTATCATGTCACCTATTATTGATAATAAGTTTTTATTACAAAAATAGGCTTTATATTATGCCTTGTGCCGTCAATTGTCCTTAGCATACAAACAAAATAATCTACACCAAAGCCAATAATAAATGGTATTGCAAATAGTATATTTCCTGTTATCATTGACATAAGCAGGCTTACAAGCAAGCCTAGTCTTGAAAAGCCATTCATAATGTTTAATAAAATAATATGATTATAAATTGGAGATTTATTTAGTTCTTTTATTTGCTTGTCGTCATTTTTAATCTTCTTTTTTATAAATCCACCAAGCAATAAATCACCTTTAAACCAACGATTATGTCTTGATATTTCTGATGGTATACTTTTTGGTGCATTTTCAAAGGTAACCTCTGGCAACTCTCCAGTTGTTAAAACACTACCTTCTATAATGTCATGACTTAATATCCTATTTTTAGGAAATAAATTATTCAATTTTGCGTAGTAAGATTCTAGTCTAAAAATACCTTTTCCGCAATATATTCCTTTACCAAAAAAGTTATAATAAAAAGAATTTGTAGGTAAATATCTTGAATATCCGCAGTCAAAGTAGTATCTTTTGCCATACAGAGTATCCATAGAATATAAATCATATTTTGTTTTAAATGTCATTAAATCATATTTTTTGTTTAATGGGTGCAACATTCTACAAACACTATTTAGTATGGTGTTTGGTAGCAAACAGTTATCATCGTCAAAAGTTGCTATAAATGTAGGTTTTTCTATATTATCCTGCATAATATAAGCAAATTTTTCTTTATCTCCAGTAATTAAAAGTTCGCATAAATCTAGTATTGCACCACGTTTGCGTTCAAATGCAGTGTAATATTTGCCTTGTTTTGTTCTTTTTCTAACAAAAATATTTATATCTGATAAGCCAGTTAATCTACTACTTATTCTCTTGTTTAAATCGTCATCAAAAGAATTTTTTTCTGTTTTGCTTTTTTTATAGTCTATTAGCAAAGCAAAAGATATATTTTTACCTTTGTTTGACATCTCTAGTTCTTTAATTTTGCGAACTGCACTATCTGCTCCCTTTTCGTCTGCAATAAAAGTAGGCAAAATCACTAGTGTTTTTGCGTTATCTGGTAATACTTGTAAATCAAGTTTTGGAGTAGGCTTTTGTTTTAATGTAATTGATAAAGCATTAATTAATAAATTGTTTATTAATGGTAGCAAAAAGAAAGGCGATATTATAATTGTTGTTATCATTACAGCAATGTTAGAAGAAGTTAAAAGGCCAAATAAAGCAGTTACCGCTAAAGTAATTAACCATACTGCGGCAATAAAGTAATTTTCTTTTATTTTTGTACCTTTTTTATAAGTTAAAATTACATTGCTATTAATGTAATGTTTTAAAGTTTCTTTTTCTTCAAATAAATATTTACCAAAATGTTCGCCAGTAGACTCTTGCAATTCAAATAATTTTTTAACTACAGTTTGTTCTTCAATTTTATGCTTATTACTAACCTCTTCAATTATATTCAAATAGTCATTTTTGCTTATTATATCCATAGATTTATATAGTTCATCTTGCTCTAACAAATAATTTGTATGGTTAATTGTAAGCAAATAAACACCATCTAATTCTTTTTTAATAAAATTTAGTGATGAAATTATATTTGCAGTTAGTCTAAAGTCATTTGCCAATTTTTCAGTAAAAATATATTGAATATTGTCAAGATTACCACTATAATCTTCAATATGCTTTTTGTCATTTTCTAATTTTCCAAATTTGCTTCTAAAATACAAATAATCGTCTACATTTGCAAGTTCTTTTGCAAAATCAAATTTTTTTGCTGTTTTTTCATAATATTGCAAATATTTTGATTTTTTTGCAATGTCAATTATTTTGCAAACTAAAGCATAAAGCAAAGCCTGTGGCAATGCGGATACTTCATCTGTTGATAAAGGTGTATATTCATTAAATTTATCAACAATTGCTTTAATATTTTGTTTATTAATATTGCAGTCTGTGTTGTTTACAATATATTCAGCAAGCAAAATAATCCTTACTTTGCCATAATTATGCGGAAGTATAGCAAAGTATTTAAAGTTTTGGCTATTAAAACGTGACATTATGTTATGATAATTCTCATAAATCAATTTTTCGTATAAATAAATTTCCTCATCTCTTTTAATTTTGTCAGAAATGAGTTTGTAAATATTATTGATTTTTTTGCTTTTTGATAGTATTTGTGGTGACTGTCCATAAGACTTTGGATTACGTAACTTCTCTGCTAGTTTTGCAGTGTTTAATTTTAAATCATCCTCACTCATTTTTGTAATCAATTTGTGATTTAATCTCATTTTTAAAGCCATATACCCGAATATAATTACAAGTATAGCAAGTCCAATAATAATGTAAATCATAATTACCTCCGCATAAAGCAATTATTTACAAATTAAATGGATGTATACTTATCTGCACTAAGTTTTAAATAAATAGATAGTAATATTAATTGTATTAAAATATTTTATAGTAATTGGGTATGAAAAACTGAAAGAATGGTTTTGATTTTTAAAATTATTGCATATATTGTTGTAAAAATAATAGTTTTATGATATTATAATAATAGAGTTGACCAGATAATCGCATTAATATGAGGAAAGTCCGAGCATCACAGAGCAGGACGCTGGCTAATTACCAGTGAAGGCGACTTCAAGGAAAGTGCAACAGAAATATACCGCATTATTTATAATGTAAGGGTGGAACGGCGAGGTAAAAGCTCACCACACTTAAGGTGACTTGAGTGGTTATGTAAACCCCGTCCGATGCAAGAGACAATGACATTACGGCTGCTCGCCGGTCAGACAATCGCTTGAGGTTATTGGCAACAATAATCCTAGACAGATGATTATCAAATACAGAACTCGGCTTATAGGTCAATCTCACCATTAAAAAAACGGCTATTATTTAGCCGTTTTTTTTACTTTTAAGATTTGTCTAAGTTATACATAATGTGTAAAATAAACTCAAATTATTATAAAATCATAGTTAAATTAGAATAAAAA
>OFGX01001021.1_pt1 | contig 18368 bp, 11 predicted proteins | sample 1521831 | NCBI WGS metagenome assembly OFGX01 (sample SAMEA3504080, study PRJEB24116) | mouse gut metagenome | biome: mouse gut; feature: mouse-associated habitat; material: faeces | place: Denmark | collected 2011 | reverse complement strand
ACTACATGACAGATGTCAAGAGAAAAGCAATAACTCAGAATTTTTATCTACACCCAAAATGTTCTTACCGTCTTGACAAGCTGCGCCGCATTTGCTACTATTAACTATAAGTTTATAAATTGACTGGGTTGTTACTCACGGCAGGCAAAACCAGATTTTAAAGGGATAAGATTTATTTTATGTCTTTAAAATCTGGCTTTTTTTTTCAAGTGGATACTCCGCTGCTGTTTCTGTAAGGCAGGGGGCGGGAGTACAGAAAGAGGGAAAGACAATGAAACAATGGATCAAAAATCACCCGCGGGCGGCGTTTTTGACAGGAGCGGTTTTTTTGAGCCTGCTGTTTTTGACGTACATGATGCGGCAGCAAAACATCGCGGCGGCGGTGGAAGGCGCCCTGACGGATGAGCCGAGAAGCGGCGGGGCGGTTTCTTCGGATTTTTATGTGATGCAGCTCACAGGAAAAGAGACGGAAATATACAATCTGCTCCGGGATCGTCTGGATCATATGCAGGGCGGTATCGTGGAGTTTCCGGAGATGCTCAGCGGAGAAGAATACCTGCGCGTGACGACGGCCCTGGAGGATGAGGGCTACGACTATTTTTACGGATTTGTGGATATCCCGATGACGGAGAACGGCGTTTATATCAAGCACGGCGGAACAGATCTGGCGGATGTGAAGGGAAAAACCATTGCCAAAGCGATCCTGTTTCTGTCCTGCGCGGAGGGAATCCATTTGTCCGGAGAATACGCGGACGACGGCAGGGTGATGAACCTGGAGGAAGTGGGAGAGGCCCTGTCTGTGAATGAGCAGGAGGAAGAAGAAAAGATCAGGGACATACAGCAGAAGACCGAGGAGATCCTGGATGGGGTCATGAGCGGCCTTCCCGAGGAATACGGGGAAAAAAAGACGGCGGATTATTTCCTGAAATGGATGGATGAAAACCTCGCCTTCACCACCGGGGCGGACGGGGATAACGTTTCCTATTCCGGGATGAAAGACGTGTTCGAGGAGCTTTATATTTACAATAATCTGTCCGCGGTGACCAGAGAAAAAGCCACTGCGCTGGGATATGCGAAAATCCTGTCGGAGCTGTTCAACAGGGCCGGAATGGAATCCCACATTGTACGTGGAGTCTGGGGACGGAGCCAGTTCCGCCAGGAGGGGTATGTACTTACGGCCGTGGAAATGAACGGGCAGACCATTTATATTGACGCAGGCGGCGGGAAAAGCGCGGAGCTTGGCGGACAGCGCTATCTGAGGGAACAGGAAGCAAAAAACCATATGAAGTTCGTGGAGTATTTTGATTATTCGTAATCATTTTAGGCGGTGCAAAAGGGCAGATGCAAAGTTCTGTCCAAAGTGAATGCTGATGTTGTGCTATTTGCACAAAATGTTAAACAAATATAAAAAGAATAATCAAAAAATAAAGTAAAAATAACTAAAAAATAAACAAATAATAAAAAAACATTGACTTTTTGCGCAGGTTTGTTATACTAAACAAAGAAAACAAAAGATAGACAGCAGATGGGTTGTTACTGTTTGGCAGGCAAAACCAGGTTTTATAAAAGACGTTTCCGCGTCTCTTTATAAACCTGGTTTTTTCTATTAGAAAACTCTTTTGCTCTTAGGCTGTCTGTAAAAAACACTCAGAAGAAAGGTTAATGGCTGTGGTCTGTTTTTGCTTTGTGGTTTTACGAGGGGGAGCAAGAGGCGCATGATTATTGAAAAGATTATAAATAACAACATTATTTCTGCCTATGATGAAGCCGGCGCAGAGCTGGTAGTCATGGGACGGGGAATCGGTTTTGGCACGAAGCCGGGAAAAAAGGTGCCGGAGGCGAGAATTGAAAAAGTCTTTGAGATTAAGAGTGCGAGCGTGGCAAAAAAGCTGAAGGAGCTGCTTGCCGATATGCCGCTCGAGCATGTGGAGATCTCCAACGATATTATTTCTTACGCAAAAAATAATTTAAAGCTGAAACTGAATCAAAGCATTTATGTTACACTTACGGATCACATTAATTTTACACTGGAGAGGTACAAGCAGAAGATCCAGCCGAAAAATGCGCTGTTGTGGGAGATCAAGCGTTTTTATCCGCAGGAATTTCAACTGGGGCAGTACGCCGTACAGTTGATCGGCAAAAGGCTGGGCATCAGGCTTCCCGAGGATGAGGCCGGTTTTATCGCACTGCACTTTGTCAACGCGGAATACGGTACGGATATCCGAGACGCCCTCAAGTTCCCGAATCTTTTAAAGGATATCCTCGATATCGTGAAGGATGAGCTGAAGATCGAGCTGGATGAGGATTCCCTTCACTATGAGCGGTTCGTTACGCACGTGAAGTTTTTGCTTCAGCGGATTTACAGAAAAGAGCTGCTCCCGGATGAGGAGCAGGAGCTTGTGCAGATGATGAGGAAAAAGTACCCGCAGGAATATATCTGCAGTCAGAAGGTCGCAGAATATATAGAAAAGGCAACAGGCAGTAAAATATCCGGAGAGGAGGTCATGTACCTGTCCATCCATATCCGGAGAGTCACAATGTCAGAAGAAGAGGAGGAAAAAGATGTTTGATTTTTTGAAGAAAAAGACAGAAACATGGATGCTGGGAGCGCCGGTCAAGGGAAGGGCGGTGCCTCTGCAGGAAGTGAATGATCCTACGTTCAGCGACGGGCTTCTGGGCAAGGGCGTGGCGGTTATCCCATCCGAGGGAAAGGTATATGCCCCGACAGACGGTGAGATCGCGATGGTATTTGAAACGCTGCATGCGGTGAGCATGAACGCTGATTTTGGGGCGGAGATCTTGATCCATGTGGGGCTGGACACCGTTTCGATGAAAGGCGAGGGCTTCAAGGGCCATGTAAAAGCGGGCGACCGGGTCAAGAAGGGGGATCTTCTTCTGGAAATGGATCTGGATAAGATCAAAGAAGCGGGATACGATACGATCACGCCGATGCTGATCTGCAACACGGATGCATATGCGGATGTGGAAGGGCTTGCCGGAAAGGAAGTGGCTCCGGGGGACGACGTTCTCGAGATCAAAAAGAAATAAAGATGTGCAGGCCCGCAGCGGGCCGCAGAAAAGACAGAGATATTTTAGCCGGTACAACGCCGGCATAAAATAGACAAAGGGATTTCAAAAGGAATATGAGGTAGAAGGAGGATAATGTATGAAGTATTTACAGAGATTAGGAAAATCCTTGATGCTCCCGGTAGCGTGTCTCCCGGTAGCGGCGATCCTGCAGGGGTTTGGTTACTGGATCGACCCCACAGGCTGGGGTGCAAACAGTGTGATTGCGGCATTCCTGCTGAAAGCCGGCGGTGTATTGATTGACCAGATGGCAATCCTGTTCGCGATCGGTGTCGCGGTAGGTATGGCGGATGACAATGACGGAACAGCAGGTCTTGCAGGTCTCGTATCCTGGCTGATGGTTACGACGATCCTGTCACCGGGCGTAATCTCGATGCTGACCAAGGTAGCGGTAGAGGAAGTAGATCCGGCATTTTCCAAGACTCAGACGCAGTTTATCGGTATCATGTGCGGTTTGATCGCATCTGCATGCTACAATAAGTTCAAAAGCACAAAGCTTCCCGACGCGTTTTCATTCTTCAGCGGAAAGCGCTGTGTGTCGATCATAACATCGGCAGTGTCCATTTTTGCATCATTGATTCTGTTCTTTGTATGGCCGATCATTTACAATGCGTTGATCGCATTCGGTGAATTTATCATGAGCCTGGGAGCAGTAGGCGCAGGTCTGTACGGATTCTTCAACAGACTGTTGATTCCATTTGGTCTGCACCATGCGCTGAACTCCGTATTCTGGCTTGACGTGGCGGGCATCAACGACATCGGCAAGTTCTGGGGAAGCATCGAAGGCGGTGTGATCGGACAGACAGGTATGTATATGTCTGGTTTCTTCCCGGTTATGATGTTTGGTCTTCCGGCAGCGGCGCTGGCAATGTATCATACAGCAAAAGACAGCAAGAAGCAGATCGCTGCAGGTTTGTTATTCTCCGCGGCGCTGGCATCGTTCTTTAACGGCGTTACGGAACCGTTGGAATTTTCCTTCATGTTCCTTGCACCGGTTCTGTATTTGATCCATGCTGCATTGACAGGTATTTCCCTGGCAGTTGTATCCCTGCTTCCGGCACGCGCGGGCTTTAACTTCAGCGCAGGTCTGATTGACTGGATCTTGAGCTTCAAGGCTCCGTTCGCGATCAATCCGCTGTTACTGCCGGCAATCGGCCTGGTAGTTGCTGTGATTTACTATGTACTGTTCCGGGTTGTGATCGTGGCGTTCGACCTGAAGACACCAGGAAGAGAGGACGATGATGACGAGACAGCCGTACAGCTTGCAAACGATGATTTTACAGAAGTAGCAAGAATCGTCCTGGAAGGCGTCGGCGGAAAAGACAATGTAGCCAGCATTGACAACTGTATTACAAGGCTTCGTCTGGAAATCAAAGACTACACGGCAGTGGATGAAAAGAAAATCAAATCCGCAGGCGTGGCAGGCGTGATCCGGCCGAGCAAGACAGCGGTACAGGTTATCATCGGTACGAAGGTACAGTTCGTGGCAGATGAATTTAAGAAGCTTTGCAAATAAAACAGTATCATTTCACTAAGAATCCCTTTTTCGAAAAGGCCGCATGTATGTGCGGTCTTTTTGAGTTTATGTGAGCGAAATGACTGTGGACAGTGTTACTGTTCACACCCTTTGGGTGCTCCAGTAACACTGGACAGTAACCAGAACAGAACCGAAGTCTGAATCATTTGCAAAACCTCCGCTTTGTTGATATAATAAAAAAAGCATCATTCGGCAACCGCTGTTTTACTGGCCGGATGCCTTGCGGCAAGATGCAGGGCGCCGTGAACAGAAACCGAAGGAGGACTATACTATGGGATATCAGGATGAATGGCTTCTCTTAGAAGCGGAAGATGATATTGATGAAGCAGAACACAGGCCGCCGACAGAAGAATTTTTGTTCTATCAGGCAGTAACGAAAGGCGATATAGAAGCAGTCAGGAAGAACTGTGAGCAAGAGCGGTTTTTGGACAGCGAAGGAGTTGGAGTGCTGTCCAGAAATCCAATTACAAATTTAAAATATCATTTTGTCATTACGACGGCAATGATTACCCGATTATGTAAGCAGAAAGGTATGGAACTGGAGCAGGCTTTCCGGATGAGTGATTTCTATATTCAAAAGCTGGATGACATACATACGGTACAAGGAGTACGGAATCTTCATGATGAGATGGTTCTGGATTATACAGAGAAGATGCGCAGGTTTTGCCATAGTAATACGAATTCCAGGCATATCAGTGTCTGTAAAGAATATATTTATTCTCATATAAAAGAGCGTATTACGATTGAGGATCTGTCAGATGAACTTGGTGTGTCTGCAAGTTATTTGTCACGATTGTTCAAGAAAGAAACAGGTGATTCGGTCAGCGCCTATATACGCAGTCAGAAGATCAATATGGCCAAGAACCTTCTGCAGTACAGTGAATATTCTATGATTGAGATTGCAAATCGCCTGTCTTTTTCTTCACAAAGCCATTTTATACAACAGTTTCGGGAATACGTGGGTATGACGCCTAAAAAATATCGGGATTTACATCACACGATTCATTGGGAGATTGAATCGGAAGCAGAGAATCATACCTTGTGAAACGGCCGAATGGCCATAATGGGATGCCCTTGGGTATACCTTGTGAAACGGCCGAATGGCCATAATGGGATGCCCTTGGGTATAAGTTAGAAGAACAGCATTAAAAAGAAGCAAAAGGACGCAAAGTAATATGACACTGCGTCCTTTTATGATATTTGTTCTACATAGAAATACCGCTGATCATCCGTTCTTTATATGGGACGAGTATCGGTTTTAGAGAATCATCCGAATTTCATTTGTGTCTGTAAGAAAGCTGGCAGGTATATAATTACTGGTCATTTCATTTCCATTCAGCATCAGCTTTTCACATCCGGCTTCCCGTCCGTTTGGATTCTCAATGAGGATATGCAGATGCTTCCCACGGAAATCCTTTTCTATCTCCAGGCAGGTCCAGTCCTTTGGAATCGCCGGCGACAGGGTGATACCGTTCAGATCAGGACGGAGTCCCAGAATCCCCTCTACGCATCCGACCATCATAGTAGAAGCAGTTCCGGTCAGCCAATGTACATGAGAACGTCCCTGGTGCTCACTGGCGTTTCCTTCCGTAAATTGTCCGTAACAGTAAGGCTCCAGACGGCGGAGTTCCGCCTGGTCATTCCATGCGGCAGGTGCATTTTCCATAAAATATGTAAAGGCACGCTCTCCGTGTCCGCACAGGGCTTCTGCGAGAACCAGCCATCCCTGGGACTGTGAGAAGATACCGGAGTTTTCTTTTGTCCCTTGATTGTATATCACAGCAAGAGCGCCGTCAAAAGCGTCGGTGTGATAGGGAGGATTCATCAGAAGGGCGCCATATTCGGTATTTAACTGTTCATAGACATTTGCAAGCGCCGTCCCGGCCTGTTCGGCGCCGGCAAGTCCGCTGATGACAGCCCAGCTCTGTGGATTCAGCCACAAATTGGCTTCCGGGTCACCGGCGGCGCCGATCCGTTCCCCTGCTTCTGTATATCCGCGGATAAACCGATCCTGATCCCAACATAGTTTTTGAATTGCGGCGCCCGTCTCTTCCTGCTTTTCTTCAAGATATTTTACATATTCTGCATCATTCATGCATTTGGCGAATTGCTTTAACACGGTCATTGCGTAATAGAACTGCATCGCAACGAATGAGGACTCGCCGTCTGCACCCAGACGCAGGCAGTCATTCCAATCTGCATAGAGCCCTGCCGGCATTCCGTGAGGGCCGAGATGAGCAAGTGAAAATGCGACAGCGCGTTTCAGATGTTCATAGACACTGGCTTTTTCCTTATCCGCAAAGGGAATAGTTTCATTTAAAAATTCCAGATTGCCCGTCTCAGCAATATATTTATAAACGGTCGGAAAAAGCCACAGTGCGTCGTCGGCACGATAAGCAGGGTGTCCGGTATCCTGCCGGTAAGAAGCATCGTCCGGCGTATCTTCGTGTCCCGGATTATGTGTGAATTTTACCAGGGGAAGTCCACCGCCATTACTTACCTGCGCAGAAAGCATAAATCGGATCTTTTCTGCGGCCATTTCCGGCGCAAGATGGATGATTCCCTGGATGTCTTGTACAGTATCGCGGTAACCATAACCGTTGCGGAGTCCGCAGTAAATGAAGGAAGCGGCGCGGGACCAGATAAATGTCATAAAGCAGTTATAAGCATTCCAGGTATTTATCATTGTATTAAATTCCGAACTGGGCGTGTTCACCTTCAGATGGTCAAATTTTTCGTACCAGTATTTTTTTAGTTCCTGCAGCTCTTGTTTTATCATTTCCGCCGGATCGGCATAATCGTCAAGAAGGACGGACGATTCAGTAAAGCCGCCTGTGCCGAGCAGGAAAGCGATGGTCTTCGTCTCGCCTGGAGCCAGGGTGATGCTGCAAGAGAGTGCGCCGCAGGAATTTTCATTGTAGCTGGTCATATTTCCGAGATCGCCCGATAGAATTCCCTGCGGATTTCCATAACCATGATATCGGCCAAGGAACTGTTCTCTGTCCCCGCAATAGGAGGATACGGAGGCGCCGGCAAGGCCGAAGAAACGCTCGGTCACGTTCTTTTCATCGACTGTTTCATCTTCTGGCAGGGCATCCAGATTGCCGTGAATCTGCTGAATGATCTGGTTCTGTTTAAACAATGTTCTTGTAATAAACAGAGAATACTGCAGATTCACCTGATCCTGTTCGTAATTTCCATGATTGGTAAATTCTGCATAACCGCTTAAGGTCAGGTTTCTGACATGTGCTGAGTCATTTGTTACAGTGAGTCCCCACACCTCATAGGATTTCCCCAGAGGAACATAGTAGAGAGCCTCCGAGCTGATACCGTCATAGCCGGCGGTCATTCTGGTATAGCCCATGCCATGACAGCATTTGCTTTTATAATTGTTCAGATCTTTTCCTACCGGCTGCCAGGAAGCGGACCAGTAATCCCTGGAATCGTCGTCACGGATGTAAATGTATCGTCCGGGCTGGTCAAAGCTGTTGAAAATGTAACGGAGGATCCTTCCGTTTGCGCCTGACCTGGCAAAACTGTAGCCTCCTGCATTATTGGAAATGATTGCGCCGTATTCCGGAGAACCCAGATAATTTACCCATGGCGCAGGAGTATCCGGACGGTCAATGACATATTCCCGGTTTGTATCATCGAAATTTCCATATTTCATAGTATTAATCCTTTCTTTTCTCTGTGAGATCACAGAAGATTTACGGTAATGGTGTGTGTATCGTCCGATAATGCAGTGAGCATTTTTCGGGGAATGCTGACAAAAGAGTCTTCGTTTACGGTAAGCTCAGTTCCATCGCATGAAGCAAAATCAATGATATAAGCTCCAAAATCTTTGCAGTTTATGTTTCTATAAATAACCGTAAAGTTTTTTCCGGCGAAAGGAACGCTGATGGAAGCGGTTTTGTCCGCGTCAAACTGGCAGGCCAGCAGCTTTGGATATAGGATCAGATCTCCGGCTTCTCCGCGGACGCCAAAAACTTCTGTTATCATCGTCAGCATGAACCAGCTTGCGGCGCCTGTCAGATAGTGATACATTCCACGCCCGTCAGAGCGAAAATATTCAGGGATCCCCGGGTAAATATGGCTGGTATCGAAATCCAGAGCCGTATCGGCAAGTGTGCGGAGCGCTTTCCATCCTTCTTTTACAAATCCTCTATGATACAGGGCATTGGCGTACATAACCGTCATATGGGAAAATACTGCTCCGTTTTCTTTTTCCCCGTAGGCAAATCCAAACATGCGCCCCATATCGAATTTCAATTCATGAAAATCCGTATTCAGACGGTAGCCGCCGATGGCTCTCCTGTATAAATAATGGTCGGCACTCCTCGCGATTTTTTCGATCTGGCCGTCTTCTGCGGTACCGCTCATGATCGCAAAGACCTGACCGGTCAGCATCATTCGTACATGATTTCCAAAGAATCCTTCAACGGCGCGTCCGTGGTCATCGTAATAGCTGTTAAACCATCCTTCTCCGTCCGGGCCTTCGATCCATTCCTGCGTTCTCAGACGTTCCATGAGCCGGTCTGCCTTCTGAACCAGATTGACAGCGAGAGCGGAAAGGGAAAACTTCACACGCCTGCCGCTGATGGTATGCCGGCATCTGCTTACATAATCCGATAGTATTTTGTGCTTTTTGCTGATATCGTCAAATGCGTCTGTGTCATTTTCCAACAGAACCGTGATTTCCTCCAGAAGTTCGGTCATATGAGTGGAAGAATGGCTGTCCAGAAGACGAATCATTGCTGCAAGATTCAGCAGGTTGCCGGCATAAGCGCAGGTGAAGGCAACGCTCTCGCCGTGTTCGGATGCCATATCCAGAGCGTCATTCCAATCGGCTCCGCGAAGCCGGCAGATATTATGATCTCCTGTCTCATAAAACGCAGTGAGCTGCTGAATGAGAAGATGCTCTAAAATACTTCCGGTATAGATCTCATTTCCGGCAGTACGCTGTCTGTCTCCATATTCTGGATTCCACATGGCGTCAACATCCGTTCCGCGCATGGTCTGTGCATCTTTAAAATAAGAAACCTGTTTATTTAAGATGTCTGCGTCGCCGGTCTGATCGATATAAAGCTTTGTAGTCATCAATGGCCAGAGGGCGTGATCCATCCAGACCCGGGCAATCCCGTTCCGGTCTGCAATGAAATGACCGTCCCCGCTTCCGATGATTGTTGCATTGGTTCCGTCAATGCGGACGCCGCCGTAATTCAGGGCGATCATATGTCCGACGCTTTCAGGGTCCATCAACAGCAGAGAAAGACAGTCCTGCCACAGATCCCGCCATCCGCGCCCGCCCCGTCCATAGTCATGGTGCGGGAGAAAAGAGCAGCCGAATAAACGGCGGAGGAACGGCTGAAAGCAGACCCATTTCATCAAGTGGTCAAAATCAGATTCATTCGTATGAAAATTCACATTTACCTGATTCTGCCAGTAAGATTTTGTATCTGAAAATGCCTTCTGAACTTTACCGGCGGTGTTATATTTTTCAAACAGTTCCAGGATTTCGCTTTCCGTGTCTTCCATGCCGATGAGAATGATATAGTCTGCCGTTTCTTTGGGAGCAAGGGAGACGGGATCAAAGCGGAAGGCTCCCATTGCCTCCTTTCCGGCCGCAGCCGCAGATGCCGGATAACCGGGATATTGTTCATATACGGCGCGGGGATGTGTAAAAGTTCCGCCCTCGCCGATAAAATCCTCCACAGTGGGATAGAAGCTCTTCGGTGAACTGCCGTCTCCCGTACATCCCATGACATAATAGATATGCTGATTTGGACGGTGCCCTTTTTCGTCAAAGGACATGGTCGGGCAGACAAGGACTCCGTTTTTATCCGTGCGGATCCTGTGAAGCATGGAGGTGACATTCCGGTGGTCGCGGATGTTGTCTGCGCTGCGGCCATAGATGGGAACGGCGGCATATGCAGTAAATTCCTGCGTAACCTCTGATTGATTCTGCACGGTTATATACATGATTTCCACATTACGGTCTTTGGGAATAAAAGAAGTAACCGTGGAGGTCAGCTTATGGATTTTGGAAGATCTTGTCAGTGTCTGCCACATAAATCCTGCTGTCAATCTGCTTTCATCCTGCATCGCAGTAAATTGAGAGTTTTCCTGATCTGCTGAGGCTCCGGTAACGGAATATGCATCCGTGCCGTTTTTTAAAAGCCAGAAGTTCCGGGAAGAACGGTTGTTATGTAAGTCTTCAGAACTTACGGGTTCTAATAAGAAGGTCTCCTGATCGATTTTGGCGTCTCCCCCGAGATTTGGTGTGACGGCGCTTTTTAATCCCGTTTCAGATGCAAGAGGAAAGTATAAATAACTTGTATTTTCCGGTTGCTCTATCAGAAAGCTGCCATGCTCATCAATAAATTTTAAGTGATACAATCTTTTTGCCCCTTTCCTTTATATGTATAGATAAAGAATATCATAAAGGAAATCATGCCTGAAAAAAATAAAAAATATGCGAAAAATACCAGAATCATGACCTAAATTAAAGGAAGCAGCTCCCACAGGTTTTGCCGTGAATGGAAAAGATTTAAAAAGTGTCATGAATCTGATATTTTGGTAAGAACTCTAGTATAACTGAAAAATGATTTACGCTATAATCCGTTCATCAATAAACGTGAAGCCTGCGCTTCACAAAGTATAGAAGGAGGATTTTTCAAATGAAAAAGAGAGTAGTTAGTATCCTGTTAATTGCAGCGATGACGGCAAGTCTGGCTGCGGGCTGCGGGAAGCCATCTGGTTCTGAAGCGGGAAACAGCGGTTCTGAAGCGGGAAGCGGCGGTGAAGAAGGAAAAGTGATCAATATCTATAGCTGGAATGATGAATTCCGCGAACGTGTGGAGGCAGTTTATCCGGAAGTAAAGGAAACCTCTAAAGACGGTACGGTGACTACTTTAAATGACGGTACAGAGATTCACTGGATCATCAATCCGAATCAGGACGGCGTCTATCAGCAGAAGCTGGACGAGGCATTGATGAAGCAGGCGGATGCGGCGGCTGACGACAAGGTTGATATCTTCCTGTCAGAGACAGATTATGTCAATAAATATACGGATGCGGACGCAGATGCAGCTATGCCGCTTAAGGATCTTGGTATCGATCCGGAGGCGGACCTGAGCGAGCAGTATGATTTTACGAAGGTTACAGCTTCTGATACGGACGGCGTCCAGAGGGGCTCTACCTGGCAGTGCTGTCCGGGATTGTTAGTATATCGCCGTGATATTGCCAAAGATGTATTCGGGACGGATGATCCGGAAGAAATCGGCAAGAAAGTAAAGGATTGGGATACCATGGAAGCAACGGCAGAAGAATTGAAAGCAAAAGGCTATTATACATTTGCTTCTTACGCAGATACGTTCCGCCTGTATGGCAACAGCATTGACGAATCATGGGTAAGTCCCGGAGAGACAACGATTAAAGTGGATCAGAAGATCATGGATTGGGTAGACATCTCCAAAGAATGGCTGGAGGCCGGCTATCTGGATAAAAATGTAAAAGGCCAGTGGAATGATGACTGGAATAAATCAATGGGTTCTGCCTCCAAAGTATTCGCGTTCCTGTTCCCGGCATGGGGAATTGATTTTACATTGAAGCCGAACTGGGACGGTGAAGCCGGCGCATGGGCTGTCACGAATCCACCGCAGGAATATAACTGGGGCGGTTCCTATGTACATGCATGCACGGGTACGGACAATGCAGAGCATGTAAAAGACATCATTCTCGCGGTAACGGCAGACAAAGATAATCTGCTTAAAATTTCAAAAGACTATTCAGACTTTACAAACACAACAAGCGGGATGAAGGAAGCAGCAGAAGACGATACTTTCGCTTCAGAATTTCTTGGAGGACAGAATGCGTTCAAATATTTTGCGCCGGTTGCAGAAAGTATCGAGATCGCGCCCCTTTCCGCCTATGACCAGGGCTGTGTAGAGCTGATCCAGAATTCGTTCAGCGATTACCTGCAGGGGAAGGTTGACTATGATAAGGCGAAAAAGAATTTTGAGACGGCGATCATAGAGCGTTATCCTGATATTACTGAGATTCAATGGCCGGAATAGATAAAATGACTGCGGGGCATTGATTGCCCTGCGTCATATGGAGCAGAAAGGAATGATAGTTTATGAAATCAAAACATAAAAAAGTTGACTATTCAAAATGGGGATATATTTTTATTCTTCCATTTTTTGTAAGTTTCTTCATTTTTTCCTTTATTCCTTTGGTGGATACCATCCGGTATAGTTTTTTTGAATATTACCGTTCAGGAATTAAAGAGATCGGACCGAATTTTGTCGGAATGGAAAATTATATCAGCCTTCTGGGTTCGGATATGCTGAAATATGCAGCGAATACTCTGATTTTATGGATTATAGGATTTATTCCGCAGATTGTGATCGCGTTGGTACTTGCGGAGTGGTTCGTAGATGCAAGGTTAAAGATTCACGGAACACAGTTTTTTAAGGTTGTAATCTACTTGCCGAACCTGATCATGGCGTCTGCATTTGCGATGTTATTTTTTACGATGTTCTCAACTAACGGACCGGTTAATTCTATTCTTATGTCCATAGGGCTTACCAGTCAGCCCATTGATTTCCTGGGTTCCGCGCTGGGAACAAGATCATTGGTAGGGTTTATGAATTTCCTGATGTGGTTTGGAAATTCAACGATTATGTTGATGGCTGCAATTATGGGAATCAGTCCTGATGTATTTGAGGCGTCTGAGTTGGACGGATGCAACAGTTTCCAGCGGTTCTTCTACATTACGCTGCCGCAGATACGGCCGATTCTTGCATATACGCTGATCACAGCTATCATTGGCGGCCTGCAGATGTTTGATGTTCCGCAGATTCTGACGAATGGACAGGGTACTCCGGACCGTACATCCATGACTTTGATCATGTTCCTGAACAGCCATTTGAAGAGCAGAAATTATGGTATGGCAGGTGCGTTGTCTGTCTATCTGTTTATTGTCAGTGGTATTCTGTGCTTCTTTGTATATCGGATGACGAATAATGATGACCCGGACGGTTCGAAGGCAGCGGCGAAAAAAGCGAAAAAACAGCAAAGGAGGGGATAGATTTATGAAATCAAAACAGCCAAGTCATTTACGGAGTATAGTTGCGCATATTGTACTGATCATCCTGTCATTCATGTGTTTGTTTTTCTTCTATATCCTGTTCATCAACGCGACACGGTCGCATGCAGACCTGCAGAAAGGTTTTTCCGCATTGCCGGGAAACTATTTGTTAAAAAATCTATCTAATGTCGCCAATGACGGAACCTTTCCGATGTTGAGGGGGATCTTAAACAGTCTGATCGTTTCTGGCTGCTCTGCGGCAATTTGTACATATTTTTCAGCATTAACGGCGTATGGTCTGTATGCATATAACTTTAAACTAAAGAAGGTTGCATTTACATTTATTATGGCGATTCTTGTAATGCCTACACAGGTAACTGCAATGGGATTCCTGCGGTTGATCACGAATATGGGAATGTATGACTCTCTGCTCCCATTGATCCTGCCTTCGATTGCGTCTCCGGCTGTGTTCTATTTTATGTACAGTTATCTACAGTCGTCACTTCCGCTGTCACTTGTGGAAGCGTCAAGAATTGACGGCTGCGGAGAATTCAGGACTTTTAACCAGATTGTACTTCCGATTATGAAACCGGCGATTGCGGTGCAAGCGATTTTCAGTTTTGTAGGATGTTGGAATAATTACTTCGTTCCGGCTCTGGTTATTCAATCGAAAGACAAGATGACCGTTCCGATTCTGATCGCGACACTTCGGGGCGCCGATTATATGAACTTTGATATGGGTAAGATCTATACAATGATTCTGGTGGCAATTGTGCCGATTATTATCGTATACCTGTGTCTTTCCAAGTTTATCATTGCAGGTGTTACACTTGGCGGCGTAAAGGAGTAATAAAACAGGTTAAAAAAGACTGCTATATGTAAGCCTTTTGAATTACAAAAAGCTGGCTGTGGCAGTCTTTCTTTTTATATTACTTTATTAAAAGGAGGATAAAAGTAAAAACTATGAATCATAGCGGTACACTGAAAACAAAGCTTTCCAAACGGGAGCTTGAACATGCAAGATTAGCAAGAAAAGCGTCAGCCGAAGGTATGGTTTTATTAAAAAATGAAAATTTGCTTCCGCTTGGGGTTCCAATGTCCATTGCATTGTTTGGCGGAGGCGCTGTCTGTACGGTTAAGGGAGGAATCGGTTCAGGCGATGTTAATAATCGAGAGAGTATATCAATATATAGAGGTTTAAAGACGGCAGGCGCAGTGATTACAAGCGAAGACTGGATTGCGGATTATAAAAATCGTTACGAAGCGGCCAGAACTGCATGGAAGGAAAGAGTTTTAGAAGATGCCAGGCATGTAGAGAATCCATTTGACGCTTATTCAGCCAATCCATTTTCCATGCCGGACGGACGAAAAATTATGTTAAAAGATTTAGGAGACGCTTCAGCAGCGGTATATGTGATCAGCCGTATTGCGGGAGAGGGTAAAGACCGCCGGAAGATAGAAGGAGACTATTATTTCAGTAAAAAAGAGTGGGAAGACATTTTAGACTTAGATCGGGCCGGTATACCAATCGTACTGCTCTTAAATGTGGGAGCGCCAATAGAACTGACCGATGTTCTGCAAAGGGCCGGAAATATAAAAGCGGTTTTAAATATTTCTCTTCCCGGGCAGGAGGGAGGCCATGCGGCTGCGGATGTTTTGTTTGGCCGTGCGGCGCCGGGAGGCAGATTGACTGCTACCTGGGCCAGGCATTATGAAGATTATCCTTCGGCAGACAGTTTTGGTTATTTGAACGGAAATTTAGAAACAGAGGAATACAGGGAAGGAATTTATGTGGGATATCGGTATTTTGACAGCTTCGGTATACAGCCATTGTTTCCATTTGGTTATGGCCTGTCCTATACGGATTTTTCTATAAGATATGAAGGGCTTCAGAGAACAGAGAGAGGCATGGATATCACAGTTACTGTAAAGAATACTGGAAAAATGTATTCTGGACGTGAAGTGGTGCAGGTTTATGTGACGCCTCCGCAGACGGGCTGTGCAAAGGAGTATCAGCGGTTAGTCGGTTTTGCAAAGACAAATACGTTAAAGCCGCAGGAAAAACAAACGCTTATGATTTCTATTGACCAATCGGATCTTGCCGGCTATTCGGAACAGCTCCGCGCGTGGTTCATGGAAGCCGGAACATATGGTATATGGATCGGGAATCATTCAGCGTCACTGCAGCTTGCGGAATTGTTTACCGTTCATAAACAGACCATATTGGAATATGCAAAGGGCTCCTGTCAACCCAATGCAGTGATGGAAGAACCTGGCATAGCGGAATTTGCCAAGAATAAAGCCGGGGAATGGCTTTTGACGGCGGAGGAGCAGAAGATTCCGGTTTCTTCATTTATACCGCGGGAAGAAAGGGAGAGGATATACCAGATATCACCTGCAGAAGAAACGTCTGCTGCAGAATTAATACCGCTTTTGTACGGAAACATTACGCAGGGCGCCGGCACGCTTGGATCGGCCGGAATCCGGGTGCCCGGCTCAGCCGGCGAAACAACAGAAGCTCTGGAAGAAAAGTATGGAATCCGGTCTTTGATTATGGCGGATGGTCCGGCAGGACTTCGTCTAAGGCAGAGCTATGAAGTAGACCGTAAAACAAATTCCGTATACGGCGTCGGTGTTTTAGGCGCTTTAGAGAATGGTTTTTTGGAAGAAACAGAGCATCATGAAAATGCAGATACTTATTACCAATATTGCACTGCATTTCCGGTGGGAACAGCATTGGCACAGTCATGGGATACAGATTTGATGCGGGAGTTTGGAGAAGCTGTTGCCGCAGAGATGGAAGAATTTCACGTGGATCTGTGGTTAGCGCCCGGTATGAACATTCACAGAAATCCATTATGCGGGCGTAATTTTGAATATTATTCAGAAGATCCTTTTCTGTCCGGAATGATGGCGGCGTCTGTAACAATCGGCGTACAAAGTCGCAGAGGATGCGGCGTCACTATTAAACATTTTTCCTGCAATAATCAGGAGGATAACAGAATGGGGGTGAATATCTGTGTTTCTGAGCGTGCCCTCAGAGAAATCTACCTGCGTGGATTCGAAATTGCGGTAAAAAGGAGTAAGCCGATTGCTATGATGTCTTCTTATAATCTGGTCAATGGTGTTCATGCCGCTAACAGCAAGGATCTTTGTACGGCAATTGCACGCGGAGAATGGGGATTTGAAGGCGTTATCATGTCTGATTGGAATACAACCGTTCCGGAAAATGGAAGTGTGCCGTGGCAGTGTATTGCTGCCGGAAATGATCTCATTATGCCCGGAAATCATAAAGATGCCGCGAATATTTGTGAGGCTTATGAACAAGGAAAGTTATCGGAAGAAACGATACGGTGCAGTGCGGGGAGGATACTTAAGATGATTCAAAGACTGTCGGATCAGGGAAAAGAATGTTCCTAAAGAAGCAGGTAAAAAAACGTAAATGTGGATATTCTGAAAGCAATCCATGCTTGACATAAAAATACTACGAATGTAAGATATAGGATATAACAGATTGGAAACTGCGGGCGCCGGCATCCGCCTGCCCCGCAAATGACTTCAATTCGGAGAGGAAAGCATGGAGAGAACACAGAGATATAAACGGAAGGGCAGCGGTAAAAAGTTTCCGCGTGCCGCTGCTGCAGGACTGGCGTTTGCGGCAGCAGGCATTGCGGTCTGTGCAGCTTTATTTTGGATAAAAAGAGACAGCCGGGAGACTCCGGAGGAACTCCTTGTCCGATACGTGGATTTGATCGGGAAGCAGGAGTATGAAAAAATGTATGAGATGACGGATCCTGAAAATTCCGGATACAAGGATCAGCAAGCTTTTATTCAGCGAAATTCCGCCATCTATGAGGGAATAGAAATCGCAGATATCCAGGTCGAGATCCTGGAAAATGACCGGAAGAAGGATGGGGAAACGGACACGGTGGCCTACCGGATGTCCTTTGACACGGCTGCCGGCAATCTGCATTTTGAAAATGAAATGCGTTTTTCGGACACGGAGGAGGGATATAAAATCCTCTGGCATGACGGTCTGATTTTTCCGGAGCTGACTTCTGAGGACAAGGTGCGCATTGAGTCTGACCCTGCCCTGCGGGGGAAAATATTGGACCGGTACGACCGGATGCTTGCCGGACCGGGAACCGCCTCCTCCGTGGGGCTGGTGCCGGGAAAGCTGGAAGACCGGGAAACTGCGTTTCGGCAGTTATCCGAGCTGCTGGACATGGACACGGAAACGATTCAAAACTGCCTGGACGCGGCCTGGGTGAAGGAGGATTCCTTTGTGCCGGTCGCAACGCTTCCTAAGATCAATGAATTGGATCTGGGGGCGGCAGTACCAGACGAGGCAGTGCTGAGAGAACAGGAGCGGCAGACACAGCTTCTTACGATCCCCGGCGTCATGATAACAGATACGGAGGTACGTTCTTATGGACTGGGAGCGGCGGCTTCCCATCTGACCGGATATGTCCAGGAGGTCACGGCGGGAGATCTGGAAGAGCATCCGGATGAGGGCTACAGCGCCGGCGATGTGATCGGAAGGAGCGGGATAGAGGCGCTCTATGAATCCGAATTAAAGGGAAAAGAGGGGCATGAAGTCAGTATCGTAGATGAGAACGGCAATATGAAGGTTGTCCTTGCTAAGATCGA
>OFGX01001018.1_pt1 | contig 18374 bp, 18 predicted proteins | sample 1521831 | NCBI WGS metagenome assembly OFGX01 (sample SAMEA3504080, study PRJEB24116) | mouse gut metagenome | biome: mouse gut; feature: mouse-associated habitat; material: faeces | place: Denmark | collected 2011 | reverse complement strand
TTTATTCGAAAGGGCACTCATAAAAGTTCCTCTCGTGCGCCTTTGCGACTTTACTGGTATAGTCGCTGCGCGATGACACTAAAGGGTAAAGTCACTTCGGTACACCTGTAACTTTACCGGTATAGTTCGGGATTCCATGAAAACAGATCTACAAAACCTCAACCTGGCACTTCCTGCATTCCTCTAAAAAGTCCTCCGGAAGATTTCCGTCCGATACCACAATATCTATGTCCTTAAGACCGCAGATGTTGAAGCTGCATTTCAGCCCAAGCTTGCTGGAATCCATCAGCACAATCACCTGGTCCGACTGCCGCGCCGCTGTCTGCTTGAGTATCGCCTCATCCCGGATACCGCAGCTGAAACCTGCGTCCGTATGATAGCCGGTGATTCCCAAAAATGCCTGGTGAAAATTCACGCTCTCCAGCTCTTTAATGGCGGAAAATCCGAACACGCTCTGGCTGTACCGGTTCAGCTTGCCTCCGGGAAGCATCACCGCAGGCTTTGACAGATTGGAAAGCTCCGTGGCACAGCTTAAGCCCGTGGTATAAATCAGATTGGACTGATCGGGAAACTGGCGGGCAAACAGAGTAGTGGTACTGCCGGAATCCAGATAAACCGTGGTGTCCGGGCGCAGAAGCGTCAGAGCCTTTTCCGCTATTTTCTGCTTCTGCGGAATATTACGGACGGATTTCCGGCCCAGAAAATCATCGGTGCCGATTAGCACCTGGACGGATTTCGCTCCGCCGTGAATCCTTAAGATCCGTCTGGCCTCGTCCAGGAGCTTTAAGTCGGTGCGCAGCGTCATTTCCGATACGTTGGGAAATGCATCCTTCAGCTGTGAAAAGCTTACGGTTCCGTTTTCGTTAATCAGATCTACAATCGCATTTCTGCGTGTTTCCATTGAATCCATATATGTTCCTCCGGTCCGGGCCAAAAAGCTCTCCTGCCCGGAGCCTTCGGCCTCTTTATTCGTTTATAAAGTTTGCAATTAAATATTCCTCTGCCTCCGGGCACCATAATCCCTGATGTGCGTCCACGATATCTGCCAGTGCGGTCAGACGCTTGTCGCCCTCTTTCTCTCCCTTGGCCCGCAGATCGGTTAAAGCCGTCAAAGGCATGGTCAGATGGGTGTAAATCAGCTTTTTGCCGCCGGGAATCTTGGGCAGATTCAGGGTGGTATCCACTACCGCATCCAGTCCCCCGATGTGTGTAACCATAACCGCCGGATTGATGCGGCCGGCTGCCGTGAGCTTTAAGGACTCCAGCATGTCGTCGGTGTTGCCGCCGGTGGTTCCCATTACGTGGGTGGAATTGTAGTGTACGTCGTAGAAGTTCATGGTCGCGCTGAACTTGTTGTCGGTGGGACCGGCAAAGAAGTTCAGACAGCCGTCCCTGCCCAGAATTTCACTGGACTGCTGAATGACAACGGCTACCGGAGCATAGCAGAATACATCGTCAAAGCCGGTTCCGCCGGAGATTTTGCGAAGCTCCGCCACCGGGTCCGCGTAATCGCTCATGTTTACAAAATGAAGCTCTACGCCGTCCTTTTTTGCTTCCTCCACAGGGAACAGCTCTTTCGCCCGGGCCAGACGATCCGGGTTTACATCTGTCACCACTACCATCGCAGGGCGTGCGTCCCGGTGAAGGGCGTAGGTCAATGCTCCAAGTCCCATCGGGCCGGCGCCTGCCATAATTGCCAGCTTGCCGCCCTCTTTGATTCCCATTTCGTGGGTGTAGACGCCCATTTTGGTGTGGTAGGCTGCGTTAAATGCGCCGATGCTGCAGGACATTGGCTCGGCCAGGGATGCTTCGTAGTAGGCGCGGCCCGTGTACTCGAAGAGGCAGTTAAGCTCCATGACTTCTGCCGGAAGGATGCAGTAGGTGCAGTCGCCGCCGAAGTATTCGTAGGAGTAGCCGGGGCTCCACATGGTCCCTTTGTAGTTGAGGGCCGGCTGCAGGGTGAATTTCATGCCGGGCTTGAATTTGTCCTGGTGGTTTTTGCCTACCTTGACGATGTCGCCGGCAAATTCATGGCCCATGATGGCCGGGTGATCGGCCACGTCGTCGTGGACGCGCTTGTGATCGGCTCCTAAAATGGCGCATTTGTAGGTGGACATGCAAATGCTGTCGGATACGACTTTGACGAGGATTTCGTCGTCAGTAATCTCGGGGAGCTCAAATTCGTCCAGCCTTAAGTCATTGGCTCCGTGTAGTCTTACTGCTTTTGCTTTCATAATAAAAGTTCCTTTCTTTATAATATTTGATTTTTGGGGGTATTGCAACAATTTTGGGTTTTGAGGTAACAGTTTTGGGAAAATGAAACCACTTATAGCTTGCGGTATATGACTTTGGGTAATAGCTCCGCAATGGTCTCGTACTCAGCGGCCTGGGTTCCGCTGCACATGACGTTGGCGGCGCCGCAGGCGGTGGAGAGGCGGACGGTTTCTTCCAGGCTCTTTTGAGATTCTTCGGATACGGCCAGAGCAGCTACTACGCTGTCGCCGGCTCCGACGGTGCTTTTGACCGGGACTTTCAGGCCCTCGGCGTAGAGGGTCTCCTTTTGGGTTATGTAGAGGGCGCCGGCGCCTCCCATTGATACTACGATTTTTTCTATGGCGTATTGTTCCATGAGGCCGCGGGCAGCTTTTTCCAGCTCCTTTGGTGTCTCAAGTTTTTCTCCCAGGAGCGCTGACAGCTCGTGGTTGTTGGGCTTGATGAGGTAGGGGGATGCTTTCAGTCCTTCCTCAAGCAGTTCTCCGTCTGCATCCAGAATTACTTTCGCTCCTGCTTTTTTGCAGGCTTTTACCCATACGGCGTAGGTATCCTTTGGGGAACCCTTTGGCAGACTTCCGGACAGTACTACGATGTCTCCCTGGTTTACTTCCAGCAGCAGCTCCTGTAAAAGGCCGTTTAAGATTTCCTCGGATACGGTGATTCCCGGTTCGTTGAGGTCGGTGTTGGTGTGGTTGACCGGATCAATGACTTTTAGATTGGTTCTGGTCTCCCCTTCTACAAACCGGAAGCCTGTTTTGATCTCCATAGCTTCCAGCGCGGAGCAGATGGTCCGGCCGGTGGCGCCTCCCAGAATACCGGCAGCAATGCTTTGGCCGCCGAGCTTTTTTATGACCTTGGATACGTTGATGCCTTTTCCGCCCGGGTCAGTCCGCATAGCGGTGATGCGGTTGACGCTGTCTACGGTCAGGGATGGAATCTCTACGGTTTTGTCCAGGGCCGGGTTTAGTGTGACGGTGTAGATCATAGTAAAACCTCCTTTCATTATTTTGAATCAACAGTTCATTTTTGTTATATCAACAACTTTAATTCTATAATATCATAGTTTTAACAATTGTCAACTGTTATTTCAAAAGTTTTGTAATAATTTTATCCATAAAATGTATCCGCTCTCCGGCTTTTCCTATGCGCATTGCCGGTTATTCCCCCGGCCATGCCGGGGCAGGCAGATACACCGTTACTGGTCACGAAGGTTGCTGTTCACACACCACTGTTCCGCGAGGTGTTTCCGCACAATCTGTGCGGAAATCCCGAGTTTTTCAGCGCGAAATCGCATCTTTTTGCGATTTCTGTGCATCGCGAAGCGTGTTACTGGTCACAGAGTAAACAGTAACTGTACAACTACATGGTCCTCTTGTCCCAAAGCGGAAACTGTAGTAATATAAAAGCGGAAACTGCAGTAAATAAAATCAAAAAGTTCTATAAGGGTAAAAAATGACAAACGAAACCGCCAGACTTTCCTGTCAATCTCTGAAAGAAGCCTTACACGCTGTTTTTGGAGACCATACTGAAATACTCGAATCCAATCGCGTCCCCGGAGGCGACATTAATCATGCCTTCCGGCTCCGCCTTTCTACGGGAGAAAAGGTTTTTTTAAAGACAAATTCTATTGCAAATGCTAAATTTTTTATCACGGAAGCCCACGGACTTGCTGCCCTGGGCCAGCCGGAGGCCATTGGTGTTCCGAAAATACTTGGAGCAGGAACGGATTCGCAAAAAGGGATTTCCTTTCTGCTGTTGGAATATATGGAAAGCGCCCCTTCCGTCAAAAATTACTGGGAGGTCTTCGGTCATGAGCTTGCCGCTCTGCATAAGGCAGCTCCCGGACAGACGGAGAAGCTTCGGACAGACGGGCAGTCTTTGCCAAGGTACGGCTTTTGGGAGGACAATTTTATCGGATCCAATCCGCAGAAAAATCTTCCCTCGGCATCCTGGATTGACTTTTATCGGGAAAGCCGGTTGATGCCCCAGATCAAAATGGCGGAGCATTATTTTGATTCCGGGATGAGGAAAAAGGCCGGTTATCTTCTGGAACATTTGGATCGCTATCTAAGAGAACCGGATTTTCCTTCCCTGCTCCACGGAGATCTGTGGAGCGGCAATGTGCTGTGCGGAAACGACGGGAAAGCCTGGATCCTGGACCCGGCCGTTTATATCGGGGACTTTGAAACAGATTTGGCCATGACGCAGCTTTTCGGCAGCTTTCCGTCCGCCTTTTACTCTGCTTACCACGAAGTCAATCCCATTCATAAGGGCTATGACCAGCGAAAGGAGCTGTATCATCTGTACCATCTTTTGAATCATTTGAATCTGTTTGGCAGGATGTATCTGGGGAGTGTGGCGGAGATTTTGAACCGATATGCCTAATTTGCGATAATTCCCAACGGCAGATTTTCGTCAATTACCATGACGCACTTCTCATTTTGCAAATCCATTTTCAGCGCCCTTCCTTCCCGCCTTATATTCTGACAAAAATAACCCTGTCAAAGTCAAAATCGTTCCTATTCCTGCCAGTAAAGTCAACGGCTCATATAAAATCAATGCAGAGGCAGCAACTGTTATTACAGGAACCATGTAAATATATACGCTCGTCTTTACCGCGCCTAATTCTTTCACGGCAAAATTCCATGTGACAAAGCAGAGCGCAGAAGCCCCTAACCCTAAATACAGGATATTAAACAGATATGTTATATTTGTAAACCGGGATAAATCCGCTTGAAAATCAAAAATGAACAGTGCCGGTATCATAAATAAAATTCCATAAAAAAATGTCCTGCGTGTAGAAAGGATGACAGGATAGCCGAAGCTGCTGATTTTCTTTGTCAGTATGGAATAACAAGCCCAAACAAAAGAAGCCGCAGCCGCAAGCAAATCTCCAAAAGGATTCAGCTCTAACTCCCGTCCATGAAAACTGATTAAGACAATACCTGCCATTGCAACTACAAATCCGATAAAGAATTGTGAGCGCAATTTTTCCTCTGACTTCATAGCAAAATGCGCCAGTATTGCCGTAAAGAACGGAGCAACGGATATAATCACGCCCACGTTGGACGCTAACGTAAAAGTCAAGGCGATATTTTCCAACAGGTAATACAGGCATATTCCGCACAGTCCCGCAAGGGCAAAGGTCCATTCCTGCTTATAGTCTGCGGTCTTTAATTTATGAGGATATACTGCCAGTAAAACGAAATAGCCCATCACAAAGCGAAAAAAGAGAATTTCCGCAGGCTGAAAATCCGCTAACAGGATTTTTGTTGAAATAAAAGTCGTTCCCCAAATCACAATGGTTAACAGTGCCGCTAAATGTCCGAATGTTTTTCTGCTCTCCATACCGTCACTCCCTGTCCTTATCTCTGTCAGAAAATATCTCCCGATAAACGCCGGGGGCAAGTCCGATAAAGCTGTTAAAATAATTTGTAAAATGGCTTTGGTCTGAAAATCCTGTCCGCATGGCGGCGTCTATGGGCTGTATGCCTTTTCCCAAAAGAGCTTTTGCTTCATTGATACGGATTGTTTCTAAATAGCGGTAGGGCGTAATTCCTTTCGATTTTGTAAATGCGCGCAGCAGGGTAGATTTACTCAATCCGGCATAACGGCATATCTGGTCTAAATAAATCCGCTCATTCAAATGCTGTCGGATAAATTCACAGGCTTTTTCAATTTCCTGCCGACATTCCGGCACGCAGCTTTCAAAGGGCTGTCCGTAATTTTGTATCAGAGCGGAGATAAGGAGCAAAAGGCTTTCTTCCTTTCCAAAATCAGAAATGCCGTTCATAACCATTTCATGAAGGGGGCGCAGATAGCAGGTTATTTCTTCATCATAAATGACATTCTTTGAAAAACCGGGAAGTTCCCGTTTTCCTGTTACTTCTTCCGCTAAGTCAAGCATGGTGCTTTTGGAAATATTAAAGCCCCGATAGTCAAAGGTGCCGCCGTCGCTTTGGACACATGCGTGATTGTCTCCCGGATTAAAAAGTATTATATTTCCTTTTTCTATGCTGTACTCCTTATTTTTGCAGGATAAAACACGTTGTCCCTTCTCTACAAATCCTATCACATAATGCTCATGGAAATGATTGGGGAATGGCTGCACAATCCCCTCAAAACGGTAGGCTTCCATCCTTAGTTCATCATCATAAACTACTGTTCGCGTTTCTCTCTTCATTCGTTTTCACTCCTTTCGCACATATTGTACTGCCGGAATGTGGGAAAGTCTTGTAAAATATCTTCATTTTCTCTAGCGTTTTTAAAAATTCTCCGTTGTAGTAATAAAAGAGAGAATGTGCGCGGAATCAACATTCTCCCTTTGAAATGATATGTGATTGTGTAATAACCTTTCCTTCCTGTTCATTCATCAGATACGGAAGCTTTCATTTCCGTGTTTCTTTACAAGATACAATTTCTGATTTCTGGAACGGACTTTCTCCGGCTCTAAATACTGAACAAATCCTTCTGCCATCAGTTCTTTTAATGCTTTGGACAGGGTGGAAGTTACTTTCGTATATCCAAGTTCGGATGCCAACTCCGAAGTGGAGAGATTTCCGTTTTCCGTCAAAGTAACCACCACAAGCTCTTTCAGCTCTGACAGGCTGCGGCGCTGCTTTTTCTTTGGGGCAACAGCAGTTTCCGGCATAAGGAATTTCTTATGAATGGGCAGAATCACCGTAAAATAAGTCCTGTCTTCATCCGTTTCAAATAATGGCATATCCGAACCATTCACTTCCATAGCATGGAGAATCGTGGGGATTCCGGTATTGCGTCCTTCCACCAATTTCAGTTCCTTTAGAAAATCTCCAATTCTCCGGTTCCGATAGCGCCGGGAAATCAAGCGGCGGTTCATCAAATCAATATTGCTGATTGTACGGTCCGGTCCTGGCAGGCTGGTAATTTCCATCCGTTCCGGCGTAACAGTAACCGTGATCGGTTCCCCGATTTGATATGACTTGTGGTAGATGGCATTGGACAGGCTTTCTTCTACTGCCGCATACGGCAGGTTAAAAATGCGCACTGCTTCTGCCTTGTCGGGAAGTTTGATTACTTTTTCCTTAATGATATAGTTTTTAATATAGCTAAGCGCATCCCGAAGCTGGCGGTCAAGAGGACCCGCAAAAATCTTTTCCGTCATTCCAATACCAGTTGGGTCGGGCTTATCTACCACCTCAATCCGAGCATACGGGAAAAAATCATCCGGGCGCTCATGGAAGAACATCAACCCCACATTTAATGGCCTTTTCCATTCCGAAGGCCCGCCAATCAGCCGCATGGAAGCTGCGGTTTCTGTAACCGGCTGGGTAAGCGAGCGTTCATACAGATCGCTCTTTACCGCATAAAGAAATTCTGAAATCAGACTGGTCTTCAAATCCTCCGGCCTGGCTACTGGATTTGGGCGGTCATCATAAGGCTGGTTATTTGCCAGCATAAACAGCTCTTTTTCCTCCAACTGATTTGCCCGGATGCTGTTGGACATTTTGCGGATATAGTATACCTTTTCTGACTTTGCAGCTTTTTCTGTTGGAAAAGCGATAGGGCATTTATAAGGCCGGTCAGCTCCTCCCGGTATCCATAAAATGATGATCTCTTTTCCTTCATAAGAAGCCTGCTCTACAATCGGAATATAGCGCGGCTCAATCAGATTACATTTTTGCAGCAGTTCTTTATTGATCCGGTCAATGGAACTTTTACTTAAGCCTTTAACCGGGAGCTTCGGCATTCCGTTTTCTTCCTCAATTCCAATAATAATGTAGCCGCCGCCCCAGTTGTCAATATCATTCGCAAAAGCACAAATAGAGTGCAAAATTGGTTCGGGATTCCAATTTCCCTTATATTCAATACGTGCGCTCTCAATCACACGCCGGTTAATTAAATCTAATACATTGATTGGCAGTGCCATAATAACCTCCTGACGAATGGGGAACATCCCCCATTAACTTACCCCATTAACTTACCCCATTAACTTACCCCATTATTGTATCAGATATTCCGGTATATGCAAGAGAGAAGAAAAAGTTCAAATATTTATCAGCCCTCGTAATCAGGGCTGCACCGCCTAATCAAAATACTTTCTTATCACCGCAAACCTACTTCTTATTGGGCTTTCTTTTGATTCCCAGCAGTTTCATAAAATCATCAAATAACGTAGTATCTATTGGCTCAAACATTAACCATTTTCCATCATGGTAGGTTTTTGTTTCATCATACTGCCTGCATACGGCGTCGGAAAGGGTATCTCTTATGGCTTCGAATTTTGTTCTTTCATCTTTCCCAAAGATAATCATAAAACCCATGCAATTACTTTTTGCGTACAGGCAGCAAAGTGTTTTGCCGCCTCTGCGGTATTTATACTCGTAAGTCCAATTCTTACCGCCGGTATTCCACAATCGTTCCATTTCATATTTTTCTTCAATAACCGAACATAACTCCTGCCAGACTTCATACAAAGACTGACCGAGTAATTCTGTCATAATTGATTGAGACGGTATATTTTCCAGCATTGTATTTCCTCCGTTTTTCTAAAAATAAATGAGATTTGCGACACAGATCTATGTTGCTATGGTATTTAGTATAACGTATATATCTTGACATCTTTTGTCAAATTTTAATACTGACAGATGGAATTTTTAGCAAGAAAAAGCGGATTGACAATCATACTTCTCCTGCCAATCCGCTCTGTTCTATTTCATATTTTACATCACCGAAGCCCTGTGATAGTCCGTCACATCACTCCCAAGCCGATCATACAGCTCCTTCACCGTCAGCTCTTTCCCATGAACCGCCGAAAGCTCTGCATCCGTTGCACCGATAAAGGCCACAAATACGAGCCGGCCGTTCGGTGTGTCAATAGGCTGCAGCTCCTTATCGGGAATGGTGATAAAACCTGTGATATTGGACCGCATATTCACATCAATTCCCTGTGTCTGGCCGGTATACACATACTCGTAAGGTCCGAAAAGCTCTCCCTGCGTGAAGGTAATTCTTGCTAAGGTCTGCAAAATTCCGCAGATACATGTAAGCTCCGCCTCTTCATCCTCATAATCATCCTTCTTCAGCTTAAAGGTAAACTCCATTCCAAAGCCGCTGATCTCCTGATTCTCGGATTCCTTCTCATACAATTCCGACATGCCGTAGGTCACAAAATGCCAATAGTCCCCGCCGTCGTAAATGCTGATGCCGTCCAGAGGGTCCTTTCCTCCCAGGCTCCATTTGATTAAGGTTCCGTAATGCTTGGGATTTTTCTGATCCGGATAAATGCGCTCACACTCCCGGTTAATGGAATCCCAGCCATGTATAGAAACCTCCTGTTCTTTTAGTTCTTTTTGCTCCCTTTGTTCTTCCTGCCTGTTCTTTTTCAGCTTGTCAAATAAACCCATATCAATCGTCTTCTTCCGTTACGATACGAAGGAATTTCGACATCAGAGGCAGGTAGGTTACAAGGAATACAAAGTATGCGATCCATCCTGCCGCCTTTTTATTCTTTTCCGGTATTCGGATGCCTGCCATAATTCCCATAGCAAAAAGGCAGAACTTAATGAGCGCCAAATCCTTCCAACTGCTTTGCTTTAGATACTTGTCTGCATAGGTGAATAAGCATTTCATAGTGAGATCCCTCCTGTTAGATGTGCTGTAATATTCCTTCCGCTTCCAAAATACACTTTTATAAAATCAATTTCCAGTCACAGATACATGTGCCCGTAGATTGATTTGTGTACTTTGAGGAATATTACTGTTTCCGTTTTTGTAATATTCTGCAATATCCTTATCACAGTCAACTTGTTTCTGTTAATTTTATGATAACAGAAATGAAGGACCTCCGCAATACATTCCATCACTTTCCCGCTATTTCAGGCATTCCCCATTGGAGGCAATCACCTGCCGGTACCACTCAAAAGATTTCTTCCTGATCCGCTTAAGAGTTCCCTTTCCGGTGTTGTCCCTGTCCACATACACAAAGCCGTACCGCTTCTTCATCTCTCCGGTAGAGGCGCTTACCAAATCGATCCAGCCCCAGGGAGTGTAGCCAATCAGCTCCACGCCGTCCTCTTCCACAGCTTTCATCATTTCCCTGATATGAGCCTCCAGATAGGCAATCCGATAGTCGTCCCGGATCTGGCCGTCCTCATCCACCTTATCCACCGCACCAAGACCATTTTCCACAATGAAAAGCGGCTTCTGGTAACGATCATACAGAGAATTTAGGGTGATGCGAAGCCCCAGGGGATCGATTTGCCATCCCCATTCGCTGGCCTTCAGATGGGGATTCTTTAAGGATTGAATCACATTCCCGCCGGTGGAAACCCCTGCATCGGGGTCCGCACTGGTCAGACGGGAGGCATAATAGCTGAAAGCAATAAAATCAACCGTATTTTCTTTGAGGAACCGTTCATCCTCCGGCTCTGTTTCCAAAACAATTCCATTTCGTTCCAGAAACCTCTTGGCATAGGAAGGATAGGCTCCCCGGGACTGAACGTCAATAAAGAAATAGTTATTCCGATCTTTCAAAAGCGCCTCCCAGACATCTGCGGGATTGCATGTGTACGGATAAAACTGCCCCGCCGCAAGCATACACCCAATCTGAAAATCCGGGTTAATCTCATGGGCAAGCTTTGTAGCCATTGCGGAGGCCACCAGCTCGTTGTGTGCGGCCTGATATTTGATTTGAAGCTCGTTGTCCCCCTCCCGAATGGAAATGCCGGCTCCCATAAAGGGCAGATGCATCAGCATATTAATCTCATTGAATGTGATCCAGTAAGTCACCTTGTCCCGAAAACGCCGGAAAATCACTTCGCAGTAACGCAGATAGGCGTCAATCAGCTTTCTGCTCCGCCAGGAACCGTACTTCTGCTCCAGGTGAAGCGGCACATCAAAATGACAGATGGTAACCACCGGCCGTATTCCCCGGGAGAGAATCTCGTCAATCATATCCTCATAAAATCTCAGCCCGTCCTCATTGGGTTCTTCTTCCTCCCCTGTGGGGAAGATTCTGGACCAGGAAAAAGAAAAACGATAACACCGAAAACCCATCTCAGCCATAAGGGCTATATCCTCTTTCCAGTGATGATACATGTCAATTGCCTCATGGGAGGGATAATAAGCGTCCTTCGAAAGCTCTCTGTAATCCTTTGTCCCAAGCATCACTGCCCTGCGGTCCGCTCCCCAGGGAATCACATCCACCGTTCCCGGACCTTTTCCTCCCTCCAGATATCCTCCTTCACATTGGTTTGCCGCCGTAGCGCCGCCCCACAAAAAATTCTCCGGCAAGCTGCCCATAAAAACCACCTCTCTCTCAAAGCAAGCTTATTTTACTACCTTCAGAAGATCGTCACCGGCTTTCACATCCTTGCCGGTAACTGCCAGTACATCCCCATAATCAAAGGAATTGCTCACAATCACCGGGGTAATGACGTCATAGCCCTCGCCCTTTATCTTCTCCAGGTCGGCTTCCACCAGAAGTGTCCCCGCCGTTACCTTGTCCCCGCTTTTTACATGTGCCTTAAAATGCTTTCCGCCCAGCTTAACCGTATCCAGGCCGATGTGGATGAGAAGCTCCACACCCTCCTCCGATTTTAAACCGATGGCATGGAGGGTATCAAAAACCGTCTCCACCGTACCGTTCACAGGAGAAACCACTCTCCCGTCGGATGGAATAATGGCCGCACCCTTACCCAGAATTTCCTCCCCAAAGGTGGGATCGCTTACTTCACTTAAAGCAACGGCTTTTCCGCTCAAAGGTTCACCTCCACTTCATCCCCCGGCTTTTTCTTAAACCCGATACCGCAGCCCATCACCAATACCTCTTGGTTCTTTGCATCATAGGACTTTATGATATTGTTGTTAATGACCTTTATGACTTTCATTCCCATCCGCTGCTTCACCGCCGTTTCTTTCGGATACAAGAAAAAGGCCATACCTTTCTCTTGTATCGACTCATCAATCGTTAAGAGAATGGTATAGCCTGCTTTACCAGTAACAATCCATCTGTAATAACTGCAAACATTTTAGCATGTTATAGTTTTCCTGTCAATTGAACTAACATATAAAATTTGATTTCGTTGTTTTTCACAATTATAGCGCATAAATTTTGGTTAAAAAAACAACTCCCCTTTAAAATCCGCCCCTGTGATGGCATCCATGTCCCCCGTGATGACCGGAATTGCCGTCGCCCGACTGCGTCTGGCTGCCATTTCCTCCATGTCTGCGGCATCCCTCTATCCGGTTCTGAAGCTCTCCCATCGTCATGCCGTGGCAATCCTCCACCGTAACGCTTCCGTCATACTCGGACAGCTCCTGATAAGCCCGGTACTTTCCGAAAGACATTGCATGTTGGTGAGCTTCCTCCATACACTCTTTATCACTTACATAAGTCAGCACCGAAGCGCTCCGGGGCGAGGAAATTCCTGCAAGCTTCTGCGTGACGGTCTCAGCATTTTCGGAAACTACGGTAAATACCAAAAGAGAATTTTCCGAAAGATAGTTCTCTGCCGTTTCAAAATCCAGAAGCAGGCCCACGGCCTTGGGATAAGGCAGATTCTTAAGCTTTACCTGTTCAAGAATCTTCTGTCCGTCCTCATTGTATGCATTTGCCGAAACCACTCTGCCCAGCCGGTTGATGGCCAGCTCAATAGAGGGATTGACGTCAATGCTCACATAGGTAACAGGTCTGCCGTAAAAGGTATAACCTCCGGTCCCAATCAGCAGAAGCAGGCAGGCCAGTGCAAGCGCGAAGCGCGGCGCATACATTCTGTGTCCCATTCTATTCCCGGCCTTGTTTCCGGTTCGCTCCCTGCCTCTTTTTGCCTCCCGCCGTTCTTCCAGATAACGCAGCGTACCTGCTTTAAGCTCATTGGATGCTTTTATACCGCTCATGCTTTTTTGAAGCTTATTCATGCCCACTCACCTCCAAGCTGCCTGCGCAGAATTTCCTTTCCTCTGGAAAGCCAGGTGTAAATGGTGTTTTCCTTTCTTCCCAATATTTTTGCAATCTCCACTGCCGTATATTCTTCATAATAGAACAGATAAATGACATTTCTGTATTTTTCCGGAAGCTGAAGGACAGCCTCCAGAATATCATCGGAAAAGCTGTCCTGTATTTCACTTTCTTCTGCAATTATTTCCAGCGGGAGGCATTTTCTGTGGGAAAGCTTTCTCAGCCAGTCCGTGCAGGCGTTGATGGTTACACGGATAAACCACGCCTTTTCGTGCTCGCCGCTTGCAAAAGAGCCTTCATAAAGCAGATATTTCAAATATACGTTTTGAAACACATCCTCCGTGTCGTGGCTGTTCTTCAGATGCACGAAGCAGATTCTCCGCACCATATCCGCATATTCTTCCACAACACGCTTCACGTCCGCCGTGCTTTTCAAAGGCTCCACTTCCTTTCGGAGCAGCCAATCAATGATGCCTCATATAATTGCTGTTCCTTTTGTTATACGGTCTTTGCAATGCTTAACGGTGATGACGGCCGCCGTGGTGACCACCGCCGTGATGACCGTAATTGCCGCTGTTGGTATTCTGGTTCGTGATTCCGTAGCATCCGCCTCCATACTGGCAGGCGCCGTCTACAATGCATCCGCCGTCCCAGGGACAGGTTTCGTTCTGGTAGCAGGGCGCGCCGCTGCAGATGCCTCCGTACTGACAGACGCCGTTCACATCACAGGTATTGTTGCCGGTGCAGTAGCCGTTCGCATAGCAGGCTGCATAGGTCGGTGCCGGATCCGGCGCCTGGGCCGGAGCTTCCGGCTGTTCTGCGGGAGCAGTTGTCGCAGTATTGCCGGCTGCCGCGGTAACCGGGGCAACATTATCTGTCGGCGCAGCATCGGCTATTGCATTATCCGCCGTACCGGATTTCTGATTCCTGTTGGCCGTGTATGTCACTGTGCGGATACTTTTTGCCCGTCTGGAATGACTGCCGTGATGAGCCTGAACCACACCGGACATGCTTCCCGCCAGTACAAACGCCAACGCCAGAGATAACACGATTTTTAAACATCTTTTCATAATGGAAAACCTCCTATTCCAGTTCCGCAATATCTCCAACAGTACACATGTATGAAATCAATTTCCAGCCGCTTTATGATGCGTCTGTAAATCGATTTGTGTTCTGTTGGATATATTGCTGTTTCCAGTTCCGCAATATCTGCTCTAATTCACACTTCATATATAATACGCTCAAAGGAATCCGATTCCTTTCAAAAAATTTATTTTTTATTTACTCTGTCCATCTCACCACCAATATCCGCTTTCCAATCTTTGGTTCCATTATATCACCTTACCCACACGGAAACAATCATAACCTTCCAACATTCCTCTCAAATCTCTGATAAAAGGTTACTGTTCACTCCGTGACCAGTAACCGAAAAAACGCCGAAAAGGGCCTGACGGCTTATTTCGCCGCAGACCCTTCACTGCCTGAATTTTATATCATAGTATCATCCCGCAAAACCTCAGCCAGCCGAATCTTCCGTATATTCCTCCACCCAAGATAATAAGCCAGCGCCACCGCTCCCAGAATGGCCAGCATAAAAACCCCAATCGGAATAAACGGCGCCACCGCCAAAAATTCCCCGGCCCCGAGATAACTCAGTTTCAGCATCCCTTTTACCACAAGAACCGCCAAAGGCAGCGTAATAAGAACCGGCCGCCCCGCAATCACCAAAGCCTCAATGCAGAACATCTTCCGAATCCCCTCCGGCGTCACGCCCACGGACAGATATCGGGCAAATTCCCGTTTTCTCTGGCGCACAAAGCCCAGCGTATTCGAAAACACATTGCCGATGCCAATCACGGCAAGAAGCACGCAAAAGCTTCCTAATACCACCTTCATTCCCTGTATCTGCTTCCCATTCGTCTCATACTCCCGAATACGGTTCTCACCTTCCGTCTCATAAGCTTTGGCAAGCCTTCCCTCAAGCTCCCTCTGTAAAACATCCAATTCCTCCAAGGTGACGCCCTCCCTGCCAAGAACACAGAGGGAAACATCCTCCTCCGCGCCTCCAAGCCGCCCCTTAATCTCACTCCACAGCGACGCCGGAACAATATGCACCAGTTCATAATAATCAAGGGTCGCGTATTCCTCCCGCAAAGCAGGCTCCTCCTTTGTATAAGCCAAAACCGGGATTTCCGCCGTCATTTCCTCCGCCCCGCTCTGCCTGAGGACGCTTGTACCGCTCTCCTTCACATAAGGAACATAATCCGGGTGCCGGAAATCAGGGTTTGTCACATCGCGGATCTGGTTTCGAATCACGGCCCCGTCAAGCCGCGGTGCAATACCGATCTGCTTACAATAATCCAAAAAGCTCTCGTCATCCATAACCAGAATCGGTGCATTTACCAGCCAGCCGCTATCGACCTTCGTCACAAACTCCCCGGAAGCATGGGAAAATCCGCCGAAAGCCTTCATATCTTCGCTCATTTCTTCCTCTGTGATGATTCTCTTGGCGGATGCTTTTTGATATGCAGCGGCATCTTTTACCCCGGCGAGTTTTCGGACAGCTTTTGTTTCCTCAAAAATATCTGCCCCGGCGTCCTCTACCGTAACCATAATATCCCATACATTCTGGTATCTTTCGAAATAGGTCTCTCTTGTGCTGATCCCGGAAAGGGAAAAAAAGCACTGCATCATCGTATATGCCATGAATGCAAGGGCCAGAGAAAACGACGCGGTCCGCAGGGCTTTTTTCTGCGCTTTTAATGCATTTCCGGCCAGCTCTCCTTCCACGCCGAACAGCCGCGCGAGTATGGGAGAATTTTTCCTGCGCTTTAGCTGTAATTCATCCGTGCTCTTGATTGCTTCAAGCGGTGTCAGCCTGCTTAATTTTTTGGCCGGCAGCCATGCGGAAATCCAGATCGTGACAACCGTCACACCTAATGCCCCTGCCAAAACCAGGGGGTGAACGCCGAAAACCGCTTTATGCCGCCCTGCGGCTCCGCCTGCCAGCAGAACATTTGTCATATGCAGAAGTCCCATGGCTCCTGTGATCCCCAGCAGATTCCCGGCTATGACCGGTACGGCGCAAAGGGCGGCGGCTTCCTGCAGAAGGCACGTCCGGATTTGTCTCGGCGTAGCTCCGATACTGGAAAAAATGCCGAACTGGTGAACCCGTGCGTTCATGGATACCGCAAAAGCATTGTGTATGATCACGACCAGCGACATCGACGCCATTGCCATGATTATAATAAACATCGGAAACACCAGCCTTGGGGCCGTATCCCGGGAATCGCGGATCAGGTACATTGCCAGAAGCGGGTAGTTGTAAACTGCCTTTTCCGGAGAAATCCCGACCAGCTCCGCAATTCGCGGGGTATCAGAGAAAACATTCCTCAGATCATAAAAATAAAGATCCGCCGAGTTTTCCGCGCCCTCGTTCACTGTTAACGCTTCTGCATCCCCGATATCCGTTGATATTCCTGCCTTCCCGCTTTCGTTTCTCACTGCATCCTTTACATTGCCGAAATTTTTTATCGCTTCCAGGTCTTTATCGCTGATCTCTCCGATCAGCCGGCTGTGCCAGCCGCCTTCCTCCCGCTCGATCCTTTCCACCTCATACTTCCACATATTGTAAAACAATCCGCACAGCAGCGATAACAGCAGTGCGGAAATAAATGCGGACACTCTGACGGATAAAACGGAGGTATGGTTGTTTTTAAGCAAGCCCGATGAATAGTCTCTCCACATGCCTCTCACCTCCTCCGCTCATCACGGACGATGCGCCCATCCTCAATAGTTATAATCCGTTCCGCCTCCAAAGCAACCTTTTCGTCATGGGTAATCAGTAAAATCGTCTGCTCCAGGCTGCGGTTGGAGATTTTCAGCATATCTATGACCTCCCTGGAATTTTTCTGATCCAGGTTACCGGTAGGCTCGTCCGCCAGAAGCAGCGCCGGACGGTAAATCAGAGAGCGCGCTATCGCGGCCCTTTGCTGCTGCCCGCCTGAGAGATGGCTCGGCAGCGCTTCCAGCTTTTCCGAAAGGCCGAGGGAACTGACCACTTTTTCAAAATATTCTTGATTCGGTTTTTTATGATCCAGCGCGAGAGGCAGAAGTATATTTTTCCGCACGGTGAGGGTGGGGATCAGATTGTAAAACTGATAGACCAATCCAACCTTCCTGCGCCGGAAAATTGCCGCCTGTGTCTGGTTTAACGTGGAAAGGTCGGTTCCGTCTACGATCACCTTTCCTTCTGTGGGTTTATCTACACTGCCGAGAATATGCAAAAGGGTGGATTTGCCTGAACCGGACGCCCCCACGATTGCCGCAAATTCCCCCTTGCTGACGGACAGATCAATTCCGTCCAGCGCCGTTACCTGATTACTGCCTGAACCGTATACCTTCCTGACTCCTTCGCATCTTAAAATCTCCATCCTGAGATTCTCCTTTCCTGCCATTTGTAGAATACAATTCCAATTATAGCAGATGAAAGTTACAACTCAGTGACTATAGAAACGAATTTCAAAAAGGGCGCCGCCGCCGGGCCTGTTTTTTGCCCGTATTGTCCCGTTTTGACGCTCGATCATTTCTTTTGCCAGGGCCAGGCCGATTCCGATTCCGCCCTCCCCGGCATTCTTCCCGCGGTAGAATCGTTCGAAAAGGTGCGGGAGATCCTCTTTTGCAAACCCTTCTCCGTCATCCCAGATCAGAATTTCCGTATATAAGGGATTCTGCGCATAGGAACAGCGGACGGTTCCTCCATCACTGTGCTCCATACAGTTTTTCATCAGGTTCATAATGGCTTCCATCGTCCAGTCCAGATCTGCGGTGATCATCATTTCCCCCAGCTCCGGGATATCAACGGAAGTCCCGGAACCGGCAAATAGTTCCTGCAGATTATCTGCCGCAAGGACAAGCACAGTAAAGACATCTATTTCTTTTTTTTGCAAAAGAATCGTTCCGGCATCAATCCGGGACAATACGAGCAGGGCCTCCTCCAAATGCGTCAGACGCAAAATCTGCTTCTCAGCCTGTTCCAAATGGCGGCCCGGAGAACTGGACGCAGAGCTAGGAAAGTTTTCACTTTCTTGCTCCGAAACGGACGTTGGCGCTCGGAAACTTCCGCCCTCCCGCCTCCTGACATCCATCGAACCCACCGCAT
>OFGX01001014.1_pt1 | contig 18408 bp, 15 predicted proteins | sample 1521831 | NCBI WGS metagenome assembly OFGX01 (sample SAMEA3504080, study PRJEB24116) | mouse gut metagenome | biome: mouse gut; feature: mouse-associated habitat; material: faeces | place: Denmark | collected 2011 | reverse complement strand
AAGCACAATACATATAATACACGAGGAATTGTATTTTGTCAACATATTTTTTAAAAAATTTGAAAATTTTTTTATTCCCTTTTTTTGCAGCCAAAAACAGGCTCCCAGCCTGCTGTTTTACTGCATAAACCGATAGCCCACCCCATATACCGTTTCCAGTTTGCCGCCTCTTTTGGAAAGTTTTTTCCGGATCTCCTTAATATAATTGTCCACATTTCTGTCATACCCTTTATACATACCCGGAAACGCCCCTGCCAATAATTCGTCCCTCGTAAAAACCCTGCCAGGCTGTCCCATCATAAACGAAAGGATACGATATTCGTTTGGAGTAAAATGCGCGCCTTCCCGCAATCGCTCTTCGCAGCCCTTCTCCGCCCTGCCTATACCTAAAATCCTAAAAATCCTTACGCCTGCCACGTCCGGGCTGACCGGAAAAACCATATAGTCCTCCGCTCCGGCCTGAAAGGCTTCTAAAATTTTCTCTTCCCGACCGTCTTTTGATACTACAACAAACGGAATCCCGGCATACGCTCCCTGTTTTACCCACTCAATCGGATAATCCGTCACCAAAAGGCGCAAATCTGCCGCTTCGGTTTCTTTTTCACATATAAAAATATTATTTTTACTGCAAATTTTCTTTAATTCCGAAACCCATTTTGTTTCCAGTCCCCGGACTAAAACATCCATACCTAACCACCTGCCCGCATCCTTTGCAGTGTAATCCAAAAGCCCTGCTGTCTGCCGCAGGGCTTTTTCATATCATACAGTATGGCCTTTTGTTTTGTTTTTTATACAATCCTTCTGACCGAAAGAATCGGACGATACCCGGCGCCGGATACCTTGATTCCGGTTTTTGCGGAACTTGCATGCACAATCTGCCCGTTTCCGATATAAATCCCGATATGCCCGGAATAAGATACCAGATCGCCCGGCCTTGCATTCTCAAGACCGCCTACATTTGTCCCGCACTGCCCCTGTTCTCCGGACGTACGCGGCAGGCTGATGCCAAAATTCTGGTAAACGCTCATTACAAACCCGGAACAGTCCGCCCCGTTTGTCAGGCTGGTGCCGCCGTATACATACGGATTCCCCACAAACTGCAGTGCAAAGTTGGCAATCTGCTGTCCTAATCCCGAGGATGCCTGCGCCTGTCCCCCATTAGACGCCGGCACAGAAGCCGATCCATGAGCCTGCCGCTTTCCTCCGGAAGACGCTGCGGACTGCCTTGCCGCAGCCTGTGCCTGCGCCCTTGCCGCTTCTTCCGCCGCGCGTCGTTCTTCTTCCTCGCGTTTTAACCTTGCTTCCTCTTCTTCGCGCGATTCCGCTACCGGATGAACCGTATATAAATCCACATAATCCGCAGAAACGTAGCCCTGTTCTTCCCCGGCGTCCACTTTTACCCAGCCTTCTAACTCTTCTTCCACCTGAACGACTTCTTCATTTGGCAAAAGCGTAATAATTTCCGACTCTGTCGATGCTTCTGTGCGCAGGCGCAGCGCATCGGCTTCCACTTTGGCCTGCCGTACGCCTACCTCTTCGGCTTTTGCGGCTCCTTCTTCTCCGCGGATAGCATATTCCGCTTTGATAAAACCTTCCACGGTACCGGAAGTGATTTTTAACCATCCGCCTTCTTCTTCGCCGATAATTTCACCTACGGAATCGTGATAAAGTTTGCCCACCACTTCGCCTTCCAGTCCCGGCTGATTACGTACATTAAGATAAGAAGATACCTGGGCAACCGCAAGTTCCGGCTCTTTTTCTTCCTCTGCCGGCTCCGAAATCTCTTCTCCTGCCAAAATGGCCTCCGAAAGTTCCTCCACTTTCTCTTCTACGGCTTCCATCGCCGTTGCCGCCACTCCGATATGTACGGTGTGAGATTTTTTCTTTTTTTCTTTATCCTTTTTTATAACCTGTTCCTTTTCAACCACCTGATCCTTAGATTCACGGGCAACTGCCGTCGTTGTATTTACTGTTACAATTAATGCGGCTGTAATACACAGGCCTGCAAGTTTCCAGCTTCTTTGTTTCATGTGTTTTGTTCTCCTCTCTGAATATGTTACGATTTTATTACATAAATGTGACCAAATTATATGAATCTGACTGGAAATAAATAGAAAAAACAACGCCGATGCATATTTTCATGCATCGGCGCTGCCCATCCTTTCCTATTCATAACATTTTCCGTTTTTTTAATACCACAAGCGCAAGCATACATATTGCGGCCGTCAAAACACAGATAATTGCAAATCCATGCGGCGTTTCTGACAACGGCATCCATTTTCCGCTTACATTCATCCCGTATATACCAGATATAATAGTAGGAATCGCCATCACAAGCGTAATGGAAGTCAGAAATTTCATTACATTATTCAGTCGGTTATTGATAATCGTAGACACCAGTTCCCGCGCGCCGTGGATAATATCACGGTAAATATTCGTCATTTCAATCGCCTGGCGGTTCTCCACGATAACGTCGTCCAGAAGTTCCTTATCCTCCGGATACTGTTTAATCCGTTCGTAGCGCGTCAAGCGGTCAAGCACTACTTTATTCGCGCTTAACGAAGTGGCAAAATAAACGAGGTTTGTTTCCAGTTCATGCAGGTTGATCAGATCCTTATCCTCTGTCGTTTCGGATCCGACCCTTTTTTCAATTTCACTTCTTTTTTTATCAATGACACGCAGCAGCGCCTGATATAAATTCGTCGTGCGCAGCAAAATCTGGTAAACAAAACGCATTTTCTTCTTTGTGGAAAATCCGCGCATACGGTTATTGTAAAAATAATTTAAAATCACTGTGTCCTCGCCGCATACCGTAAGTATTGCATCCTGCACCAACAGAATGCCAAGCGGGATCGTCGTGTATGCGCGCTGATCATTCCGGATTTCTTCTAATGGAATATCCACAAGAATCAGCGTATAACCGTCTTCTATCTGTACACGGGAACTTTCCTCTTCGTCAAGCGCAGCCCGAAGATCCGCAATATCGATATCGTAATATTCTGCCGCTTCCGTCAATTCATCCATATTCGGCGAAATCAGGTTCACCCAGACATCCGGCTCGAATGCTTCCTTCTGTGAAAGAATCCCGTTATCTGTTTTATAAATATTTTTCATATCCCGCCTCCATATTAGAGTTTCCACAGACGCTCTGACCGTGAATGACTGTATCATGTATGGAATACTTAAGATCCCCCAAATCCCATCCACAATGCCCCTGCCACATCCTCTGCCCTCTGGCTGCGGTTTTGGCAGACTTACAGACGGCTGTTTTCAGTTTTCCGAATCCTGCCCGAATGGAATGTGCCCCAAAAGATATGGCGGGAATTTAACGGTAGCTAAATCAGTAAAGATTATTATACCACAACCGCCCAAAAATGAACACAAAAATTTATTCCTGCTCTGGCCGACCGATCTTAACTGACAGTGTTCCCTTTTTCCCGGACATATGTTACAATAACTTTATCTGAACACAGGAGGAACACCATGGCTCTCAATAAATCGGCGGAAGATTATCTGGAAACTATCCTTATTTTAAGTAAACGGCTCCCGGTCGTACGTTCCGTGGATATCGCGGCAGAAATGAATTTCAAAAAACCCAGCGTCAGCGTAGCCATGAAACATCTGCGCGAAAACGGCTATATCGAAATGGATAAAGACGGTTTCATCACTCTCACGCCTTCCGGTCTTGCAATTGCATCCAATATATATGAACGGCACAAACTGCTGACCGGCTTCTTCGTCGCGCTGGGTGTCAACGAGAAGACCGCAGCGGAAGATGCCTGCAAGATCGAGCATGATCTGAGTGAAGAGACCTTTGAAAAGATCAAGGCGCATGTTATGAGGTTATTATGAAGATTTTATTTATAGAATGGGCCAGTTTCGGAAATGAAGATATCAAAGAAGCATTCACCGCCGAGGGACATACTTTCGTCTGCTTTCCCTTTTCCAATAAAGACGGCAGGCAGGACAAAGAGATCGAGGCAGCATTGTCCGGTGTACTGCACAGAGAGACACCGGATGCTGTCTTTTCCTTTAACTTTTTTCCGGTGATCTCACAGGTGTGTAAGAAGGAGGCTGTCCGGTATATCTCCTGGATCTACGACAGTCCTTACGTGATGCTCTATTCCTATACGGCAGTCAATCCCTGTAATGAAATCTATGTTTTCGACAGGGACCTTTATATGGAATTCCATAATGCCGGTATTCAGACCGTGCGGTATATGCCGATGGCAGCCAATACCGCACGGCTGGATAACATGCGGCCGGCCGGTTCCGACGGTTCTGTCTGCCGAAATTTCAGTGACGATTCCAATGCTACTGTCTGCCGGGATTTCAGTACCGGTTCCGACGGTTCCCCCTCCCACAACACGGCTGCTGCCTGCAATGACAGGAATCCGGTCAACTTCCCGGATCAGCTTCCCATGCTATACGACATCTCCTTCGTGGGATCTCTTTACACGGAACAGCATAACTTCTACGACCGTATGACAAACCTTTCGGCGTATACAAAAGGCTATCTGGAAGCCCTTATGGCGGCCCAGATGAAGGTACAGGGATATAATTTCATACAGGAATCTCTCTCTCCCATAATAGACGACTTATATAAGGCATTGCCCATGGATCCTAATCCTGACGGCGTGGAAAGCCGGGAATATCTCTACGCCCAGTATGTGATCAACCGGAAGATAACGGGCCTGGAACGCTTCGATCTTCTCTCGGCCGTTACACAGCATCATACTCTCGACCTCTTTACACATGACACCAGTGTCACAATGAAAAACCTGCGAAACCACGGCACGGCAGACTATTACCGGCAGATGCCGCTTATTTTCAAACAGAGCAGAATCAATCTTAATATTTCCCTGCGCAGCATCAAAAGCGGTATTCCCCTGCGCGCCTTCGATATCATGGGCAGCGGCGGTTTCCTGCTGTCAAACTTTCAGACGGATTTTCTGGAACATTTCGTGCCCGGAGAAGACTATGTTTACTACGAGAGCAAACAAGACCTGCTTTCGAAGATTGATTACTACCTGAGCCATGAAGATGAACGCTCCTGCATTGCACAAAATGGACATGACAAAGTTGCGGCACAGCATACGTTCCGGCACAGGGTCAGGGAGATCCTGGCATAAGGCGGCAGGTTTTTGGCAGAAATACAAGACAAACAAAAATATCTATGTTAAACTTGAAACGGTTACGTTACGGTTCATGATGTCCTGCCCCTGCTGCAGGACATCCGGTCGGTAACGCTGATTTATCATAATCCGACACAGACTATTATACCCAAAGGAGACGCTATGCCTTACCCGATTTCTGTCTGCATGATCGCAAAAAACGAAGAAAAACATATAGAAAAATGTCTTGCCCCCATCCGTTCCCACGCAGCAGGATCGATGGAGCTGGAAATTATCGTTGTTGACACCGGCTCCACAGACCGGACAAAAGAGATCGCGGCCAGATATGCGGATAAGGTGTTGGATTTTGTGTGGGTGAATGATTTCAGCGCAGCACGGAATTATTCGATTTCACAGGCATCATATGACTATATCCTGTCACTGGACTGCGATGAAATCATCACACAGCTGGATCTCGACCAGCTTTTTGTCTTGATCGAACAGCACCCGGAATCTGTCGGTTTTATCGCCATCGACAACCACTATTTTTCCAATCAGACAGATACTGTTTACAGGGATCGCCTCGGCCGTTTTTTCCATCGCGGCTTCTTCCATTTCGATGCTCCGATCCATGAACAGGTAGTCCACAAACGAATCGGCACCCGCTACGAAAGTTATGACGCCCCGATAGCGGTTGACCACGTGGGGTATCTTGGCAGTATTGAAGCCCTGCGCCCCAAGGTGGAGCGCAATAACACGCTTTTATTTCAGGAACTGGAAAAAGACAGGGAGAATCCCTATCTTTATTTTCAGATCGGTCAGTCCTACAATATGATCTACGATTACGAAAATTCTTATAAGTACTATAAAGAGGCTCTTAACTATGATATAGATCCGGCCGAGGAATGGGTGCAGATGATGATCATCGCCTACGCTAACGCCCTGCTGCATACCGGCCGGGAAGCAGATGCCCTGCAGCTGGAAGCAATCTATGATGCTTTTGCCGGCACGGCGGATTTCCTGTGCATGATGGGCCGCATCTATCTTGCCAACGGACAGTATGTCAAGGCAATGATGGAATTTGTCAAAGCCATCCACTGTCCGGTTTCCAGAGAAAACGGCACCAATTCCTTCCTTCCCACTTATAATATCGGCTTGATCAATGAGATGATGGGCGATATCCCCACGGCGCTTACGCATTACCATAACTGTGGAGAGTTCCCGCTGGCGCTTCAAAAGATAGAAGAGTTAACAACTTTACATCATTCCAGCAATTTGATATAATTAAATCATCCAAAAACTTGATTACTTTTTTCTATAGAAAGTAGGTGATTTTATGCCAAATGGAGCTGAAATTATTAAAACTACCATTGATGAATTTCAAAAAGTTCAGGCCCATATGAGAAATGCAAAAGAAGAGAATGCATCCAAAACATATGAAGGCCTCAAAAAAGATTATCAGTCACTAAAAGCTGTGCTGACTTCTCTGGGTGTCAACCTTACAGAGATCGACGAAATAAAAGAGTAGATGCCATATTCAGAATTTTTTTGAAAAACTAAAAACACAGTTTCAAATATCGTTTAGTTGAAAAGAGTGAATAAATTCTTTGATGAGCAATTTATTCAGCGCAAAACGCTTCAAAATGTAGGAAAAGATGTAAGACCCGGTGCCGATACCTTGTCTTACATCTTTTTTATCCAAACAGTCTCTCAAGTCCGACTTGATAGGAAAATTTCTCCTGCACCTTTCTTTTGCCGTTAGCGGCAATCTGCCTGCGCTCCTCCTCATGCGAAAGATAATACGCTGTTTTGGCAAGGCAGTCATCCAGGCTGTCAAACGTAACAATCTCTACCCCTTCTTCAAAATACTCCGCAATCTCAGGCTGCCAGTTCGACAGCACGAAGCCGCCGCAGGCCATGATATCCAGAACTCTCAGCGGAATCCCTGAGTGAATGGAGCGAAGAGAAATGTTGAGATTAATTCTGCTGCCGGCAAAGACAAGCGGCATCTGCGTGTGATAGTCAACCGTGCCGCAGTTGCAGAAATCCAGTTCCGGCAAAGCCGATGTATCCGAACCTGTGTATAACCTGAAATTGCTGCCTCTGTTTCCCGCTCCGTCACTGTTCTCACTTATCGCAAATCGATCTGCCATCTGTGTCAGCAGAATCCGCCGCTCCTCCACCGTCACCTTTTTCTCGAGAACTGCCGCCAAAAGAATGTCTTCCGCCTTCGCATAATAATCCTCCCCCAGCATCAGACCCTGCTTTTCCATCTGCACCTGTATCCTGCGCAGATCAATATTCCCATCCATGACGGCCTGCCGCAGGTAATCCTCATGATATGCAAAACACTGCCGGCTGATACCGGACGCTATTGCCGCCAAGCCTGCTGCCGGCTGTTCTCCCTGCCTGCTACTGCATTCTACAGCCCTTTCACACATATCTTCCTGCTTTACGGCATCTTTCCCTCCAAACAGCCTGTCATAATAATTATGTTCATCCGTATACAACGAGCCCACAAATGAAATGTCACACCGGAATCTCTCCTTTTCCCGTGGTGTCGCCTGACTGACGACCGCATCAAAGCAAGCAGTATCCACCGCCAGCGGCACGTAATGAACCGTATTCACCCCGTAGCCTTCCAGCTGCCCCACCATCTCCCGGTCAAAAATACCGATGTGATTGCAGGGAAGCCCGATCTGCTTTGCATACAGCGTAAAATGCGGGCAGTCATACACCCACGCATAATAAGGAATCTGACAGGTATTGCAGATCATGGAGACAATCGGAAAATAGTTGAACGAAACGACCGCCTCTGCACCCTGTGCATGGATAAACGGTATCATCTCCATCGCCAGTTCCATGTCCCGGGTGTAGTGCCTGCACTCCTTACGGAAGCAAACGACTTCGAAGCCCGGTTTTATTAAGTTGTCCATAAGGATCTGCTCGTTGTTTGCATTCCAGGAATATAATATCAGCTTCATCTGCCCCTCCCCTTCACCACTTTTCTGCCGGCACCAAATACGATCCGACAACACTACAATGGACACAGGACAATCCGGTGCCCCTTCCTATGCGCTGCAGCTACTCAGTCAGATATTCCGCAATGAATTTCTCTTTTTCCCCATCGTAGTTCTGCAGATTGATAAACCCGCAGTCATGCACGCACCATGGCTCGTTCATCCACGGCACGACCACCCGATAGCCTTTTCGTCTAAACTCCATGCTCTGTGAGCAGTCATAGAAGTCCCATTTACAGAAAAGATCCTCCCGCCAGGGAATATCATACTGTGTCACCATCAGAAAGCCGTCTATCGCGTCCACTTCCATATAAGACAATTTTTCCGAAAACATATTGGAAAGCAGTTCCGTCTCATAGATATGCTGTTCATACAGCATACCAAACCGATCCGCATCCCACATCACACCCGTGGACGGCATCTTCTTCACCCCCACATTGCCGATCATGCCAATCTGTGGATCCGTCCTGAAAATACGCAGGCAGTCACTGATAAAATCCCGATTGATAATAAAAGTATCATGATGCAGGTAGACCTTGTATTTTGCCCGGGAACACTGCATCGCCTCGTTGTAAGCCGAAGTCAAAGATTTCGCCTCTTCAACGGTCAGCACATTGAGCTGTATACCGTCCGGCACATACAGATGATTGATGTAATGAATACATTCCTGCGCATACACAACATTATTCGTACAGATAATAAAGCAGAACTCCTGAGCGCTATCCGCACTCTCATCGCCGGATCCACCAGCGCTGCCGCACAGTTCCCTGCCTGACTTACCGGCAGTATCAGTAACTTCTCTGTCAGGTAAACTATCTCTGCCTGCCGTCCTCATAGCGCATTTATCTGGCATCTTCATACTGCCTTCATCTGCCGTCTGTCCTGACAGCGCACCCTCGTCGATCACCCGCAGCACCTTATCCCTGTTCACAACGCCAAAATCGATCGCCCGCAGCAATTCATAAGAGGAGACCTGATTCTGCAGGAGAAACTGGTAGAATGACTCCAGCTCGTCCAGAACATCGAAATCAATTCGCCGCAGATAAAACTTCAGCGCTGTATAGCGCTCCAACAGCTCATCTACATCTGTTATCTTTATAAACAGCGTCGGCTGCCCGGCTTCTTTCTCCCGCTCGTGAATCGTGCACAGATAACAGACCATGGCAAGATCATTATCATGCTCTGTCGTATCCTTATAAGAGAGTAATAACGGCTTAATATCATCGTATTTACCGTTCTGCAACAGGTCATTAACCTGCCGCCTCAACTGATTGGCGTCCATATTTTTTCCTTCCAATTATCCCAGAAACAACAAATTTCTGCCGCTGTCTGTAATCCCCGAACCATCTGAATTTACCGCTTCTGTGCCTTCACCGTATACTGGAATGTCTCATACATCCACGCCTCCGTATTCTCCGACAGTTTAAGCAGTATATTCATAATCTCCCGTTGCCGCCCGGATATGTCAAACACAGTTCCGTTGATGTCTTTGACTTCAAATCCTGCATTCTCAAATAAGGTCATTATCTCGAAGTAGGTAAAAAGATGAATGTGTGTCCTGTCCAATAGTCCCACATCACTGTACCGAAATCTTCCTTCAATCAGCTCTTCCATCACCGAAATGTGCATCACGTTCGGTATGCTTGCAATAATATGACCATTTTCATGTAACAGCTCCCGGCACATCCTGACCACTTCCTCCGGATGTCTTAAATGCTCCAATACATCTCCAAATATGATATAATCAAATTTTTCCTCAAAGGGAATGGTCAACTCGTCGATATTTCCATATTTCACTATCGCTGTATGCTTTGCTATCTCCACTGCCGCCTTGTTAATATCCAGACCATAGGTTTGACAATTCGGATAACAGGACTGAATCTCAAACAGCGTCGCACCCAGGTCACACCCCACTTCAAGCACCTTGAATTCCCGCTCGGACGGTTCCTTAATATACTTCATCAACGCCCTGTTGGGACGCAGATTAAAGTAATTCATCCCCCAGGCCGCTCTCATAAAGGTTCTGTCCTCTTCCCGCCACAGTTCTGTCCCGGCATAAATTTCTTCTCCCCGCCTAAAACTCTCCCATGCACATGCCCGACGGCACACTGTCTGCTCAAGATTATTCTGGATCATGCGAATCGTATAGTCTGTCAGCACGTCTTCCGGAGATTTCAGTTCTTCCCGAAACCGCCCGACCTTATTAAATACATTCCGTTTGATCGCCCAGATTCTCCAATTAGAGAATAACGTCTTTTGCGTCATCTTTCTATTCTGCTGAATCCGGCTGTTCTGGGCAAACATGGCAAGCACATCTCTGCCTGTAATCCTGCTGCCATCGTCATCATAATAATTAGTGACCGGATTTGCAGTCCCTGCATTTTCTGTATGTAAAGCTGAAATCAGCTCCAACAGACTTCCCTTTTCCGGGTATACACCGGCTTCCATAAAGACAATATAATCCTCTGTCTCAAAATTTTCCAATACCGCATTCCACAGCTTGCCATAGCCCTGTACCCCTTCGTCAAACCACAGATATTCATACGATTGAGAAGAAAGCCAGTCCGCCGAGCCGTCTGTGGAACCGTTGTCCGCTATGATAATATTGGCAATACCGTCTACCTCAGAAAGCCATTCCAGAGTATCCTGAAGCTGTATCTTCCGGTTATATGTGGTCAGGACCACCGTTATCTTAAATGCATTTTTTTCTTTTATCGCAGGTATCTCTTCCCCATACTCCCGGATAAATTTAAGCCGTTCCTTATCATAATTCATCAGGCTCACGCAGCCACTGTTATGAATACACCACGGTTTCCCCTGTCTGGGGACGACTACCTTATACCCCCGTCTTGCAAATTCCTTACTCTGTGAACAATCATAAAAATCCCACCCGTCAAATAAATCCTCCCGCCACGGAATATCATACTGCGTTATCATAAGGAAACCATCTATTACCTCTACCTGTGTCAAAACATCGTCAGACATCCGGACCTCTTTCGTTTCGCGAACTTTCCAATTATACAGTGCTCCCTGTCTTGCCCCCTCCCACATAATGCCGGCAGTCGATAATCTGGAAGCCCCTACCATCCCGATCATTCCAATCTTTTTATCCTGTTCAAATACATCCAGAAAATCCTGTATAAAATTCCTGTTGATAATAAAGACATCCTGATGCAGGTACACTTTATACTTCGCATCGGAAGCATACATGCCTTCATTATACCCCGCCGTCATAGATCTGGCGTCTTCAATCGTCAAAACATTGATCTGATACCCATCTGGAACGTGCAGATGCGCAATATAGTAAAGACACTCTTCCGTATATAACTGATCATTACTGCATATGATAAAACACACTTCTTTATCATTGACAATTTTACTCATACCAGTATCTCTCCATTTATCATCTTATCCTTAATGATCTGCAGAACTCTTTCCTTATCTATGTTTCCACAGTACATAACAGCAAACAATTCCTGTCGCGATACCTGATTGACTATCAGAAACTGATTAAAAGCATCCAGACTGTCGTCCATGATGTCAAACTCCAGTCTCCTGAGGTAAAACATCAATACAGTATAACGGCATACAATCTCATCCAGATTGTTCACCTTTTCAAAAAGTGTGCACTGACCGGCCGCCCTTTCCTGTTCACAAACGGAAAGCATGATCCTGGCAATCGCCAGATCATTTATCTGATCTATTATCTCAGTATCAGTCTCCAGCAGTGTGTGAATTTCCGCATACTGTCTTCTCAGTAACAGTTCGTCGAACCGCTCTTTTAAAATCAAGTCCCATCTCACCTTCGCATCCATTCTGTTTCCCCTCTATTCATGAACCACAATCTCCTGTTACATCTGTATACTGTATTATCTCATCATTTCAATGCAGGTACTTTTTAAGAACCTCATGTATCGTCCGGACACTTTCCCGTGTTAACTGCATATCCAGTACGGTCTTCAGCAAATGGAATAACGGTTCCGATGATGCCTGCAGGTATCGGTTCTCCCGTACCCCGGGAAATAATGTAAGCAGTTCCCGGACCAGAATTTCCATTTCTTCTACCGATATTGTATAACCCCGAAGCAGAAGCATCCGTATACTGAGTACATATCCCCAATCATAAAACAAATACTCCATTTCCTCATAATACTTCCGTAAAAATCCCCGTTGTGCCAAATCTGCCATCAATGCTTTCCACACCTGTACATTATCCAGTTTCCTTGTATCCCATCTGCCACGCGATGTAGAATCCGGAGTCATATAATAGTAATACAATATTTTATCCAGCTGATAATGTCTCTTCTCATACAGACGCACAGGTACCGTAAAAGATGGTTCCTCACAGATCAGCTGTTCCGCAAACCGGATCTGATTCTCCTTGATCAGACTCATGCGATAGAATTTACGCATGCAACCAAGAGAACATTCATCCACACAAGTCAGATAGAACCCTTTTTTGATCTCCTCTTTATCCAGAAGCAGCAGTCCGCTTCTTCTTCCTTCTTCTGTCGATATCGTGGACAGATCCGTGTCCTCCCGTACCTTCTGCATCCGGTATTCCACCACATCGGCATCGCAGCTCTTCGCTCTTTCATACAAACACTCGGCCGCCTCGAGAACCAACCGGTCGTCCGCATCACAAAACATAAGATACTCTCCGCCTGCATAGGAAATACCTACATTTCTTGCTCCACCCTGTCTAAGATTTTCAGACAGAGAAACAGCCAGAACCGAATCCGGAAACCGTTTCTCTGTCTCCGTTATCCTGTCCCATGTCCGTCCCGCATCCGTAGAAGCGTCATCCACCAGAATTATTTCCAGATTCTCAATACCTATGGTCTGATTGACAAGACTCTCGACACACCTGTCCAAATACTGCGCCACATTATAACAGGGAACTACAATACTTACTTTTTTCATCGGTACAGCTATTCTCCTCTCTCCGTCTCTGTTACCCAGTCTAACAGACTCTTGATCTTCTTTTCATAAGTATAATTGTTCATCGCTTTCTCATGACCGGCTCTCGCAATCTGTTCCCTCTCTTCTTCATGTTCCAGATAATAATCTACCTTCCAAAGCAATTCTTCCGGTGTCCGGAACATAACAATTTCTCTGTCTTCCTCGAACAGCTCAGCGGTTTCTTCACAATAATTCGTCAGCACAAACCCGCCCGCCCCCATAATGTCCATGATACGCTGCGGCGTGCCTCCTTCTATCCCTTTCAGCGCAATATTCAGATTGATCTTGCTCACCGCATAAATAAAGGAAGTCGCTTCGCCTACCAAGACAGGCGGTCTCAAATGGACTTTGGGCATTACCGCCCTGTCTACCACGCTGTATGTATACAGATACACATCATGATCCTCCGCCAGCAGATTCAGGGTACATACTCTTTCAATATTTGCCAGCTTACGAATCAGGTAGGCTGCTTCAAAATACCGCACATCTTCAATATTATACGGATTACTGATCTTAAATGCAGGGCTTACCAGGCCAATATAGTCTAAAATCTCCTGTCCGGTCTGCCCATAGACCCTGTTGATCCCATCCCATTTAAAGGCCGCTTCTTCAAAAATACTGCAAAAATATTCCTGTATATTGGGAGGGATCAGGTCAAGACACCTGTCGTACTCATTTTTTTCATATAAATTAGCTATGAAGCTGATATCGTGGATATATTCCCGCTCTGATATCGCCCCATTGTTCCCTGTCGCTTCCCTGTCACTGTTCACTGACAATGGCTGATATAAAACATGCGGGCAGCCGCCCTTCCTCATTCTCTCAGCGTCAAGCTTATCAAACACAGAATACCAGATATTATCCAGCGTTCCCATAACAGTATATGATTTCAAATAAGGAGCATCCCAGATCACTGGTACATATTTGATTCCTGACCAATAAGCCGCTACCGCAATATTATAGATCAGATGAATCGACATCAGATGCGTGATCCCATACTCTTTAATATAAGCCACCACCGCATTGATCTTATCCTCATCCATATTGGATGTATCCTGGATTTCTGGATATTCCATCACATCATAGTTCAATTTTCTCAACGCATCCGTAATATAGGTCGCATCTGAGGAACCAAATACGTATAAAATCTTCATCCTTATAAACTTCCAATCTCCTATCGCTTTTTTGCACTATCTATAATATAATAAAAAACAGCACAAAAGTAAACCGCGAATAAGTGAGGCGCCAGATGTCTGTTTCCATTTATACAATGACCCATGTACCCTTTACACCACCGAAAGACCCTGTCTACATCCCGTTACAGGTTGGCCGTGCCCTCCATGACGGCTTCGGATATCAGGGTGATGATACCGGTGACAATATTTCCGAAAAGAATCCATACTACAGCGAATTGACCGGATTATACTGGATCTGGAAAAATGTGAGCGTTCCAGGCTATCTCGGGCTCTGCCATTATCGCAGATATTTCCTGAATGATAACGGCTCACTCATGACAGAAAGCGATTATCTGCGTATCTTCGCACAATATGATGTTATTCTTTCCAAACCGCAATCCGGTGACTTTGATTACCAGACCGTCTACGGCCGCTCCCATGATATCCGCAATCTGGACATGACCGGACAGGTTATTCGGGAATTGTACCCCGAGTATTACGCCACCTTCCGGCAAGTGATCGCTGGTACATCCTGTTATGTAGGTAATTTATTTGCTGCACCCAGGATATTATTTAACGCTTATTGTGAATGGCTGTTCTCTATCTTTTCCGTGCTGGAGACGCGCATTGATGTCAGTGATTACGACGATTACCATAAGAGAGTATTCGGCTTTCTGTCAGAACAGCTGTTGATCGTATGGGTGAAACACAACCGGCTTTCCTGTTATGAAGCCCCTGTCGGTCTGCTCCAGGAAAAGGCAGAAACCATAGAACTTAAGAAAAAGCTTCAGACGCTGTTGCTGGAAGGCACCATCACAGATACCTGGCAGTACCTGTGCAGCGCCCTGGATAAACGTCCCGATCTATCACTGGAACTGTCCGATTTCAGTCAGGACTTGACCGCCATCGAGCATATCCTCAATATATGCAGGATCGAAGAGGAAGAGGGACTGCCGACGCTTTTACAATTTTCAAGAGATCTGGGCACATTGCTTAGACATTTCCGTCTGCTGCTTTCAATTCTTGGCCATATGCAGAACAACACCGCCACAGACGAGGAAATCCGTTATCTCCTGGACTGCCGCATCTCTTATAAAGCGATCGTTTATATGATGCAAAATTTTAATCTGCTTTCCGATACTCCGCAGATATGGCTGAACACTTTCGCTCTCATTTATGCGAACGCCGGAGAATATCTGGCCTCTTTGTCTTTTCTGGATGAAGCCCTTGCCGTCTGCGAGACAAACAGAAATACTTTACACAATATCATCACCATACTGGAGCGTATGGGACAGACAGATCTCACTGCGGAATACCGTCAGCTTTATCATGCTGCTCCCAGAAGAATCGTAATTTTTATGGGCGGCACTATTCCTGTACTAAACTATCTGGCCGAGCAATATGCAGCCAGCGCTGAAGCTCTTGGTTGTACGGTTTTCCGTTATGATAAGTCCGACATGGAACAAAGTTATCAAAATCTGCTTCTGTTCCGCGAATATGGACTGGATGCCGCCATCGTCTTTAATAATATCGGTTTCCAGATGTTTCTCGGCTCTGGCAAAAGCCTGTGGGATCAATGGGATATTCCCTGTTACAATATAATCGTAGACCATCCCATGTTTTATGCAGACACATTGGATCATGCTCCTCAAAACGGCGTTGTCGTCTGTGCAGACCGTAATCACTGCAATTACATTGACCGCTTCTACCCAACCGTGGGTAAAACCATATTCCTTCCCACTGCCGGACAATGCCTGAAACCGTTTGCCGAATTGAAACCATTTGCCGAACGTTCCATCGATGTGCTTTTTATCGGCACCTATAAATACGATGACAGTTTTACCTATACGCCATTCGATATGCAGCTGACAGAGGAACTGATCCGACATCCCGAAAGAACCTTTGAAGATACTGTAGAACATTGCCTTCCGGCACATCAAACCAGTCTGTCCGAAGATAAGCTGAAAGAATTGATTGAGAAACACTGCTTCGTTGATACCAATACCGGCGCCCTGTTTCGCCTGAATATCCTCCGGACTCTGGTTAATGCAGGAATCACCATTACCGTATATGGAGATCGTTTTGAAATGACCGATCTGCCGAACCATCCTGACTTTATCTACAAGGGACGATGTTCCACAGAAGAAGGAATCCGCCTCATGGAAGACAGCAAGATCGTCCTGAACCAGCTGGCATGGTTCAAAGCCGGCTCCAGCGAAAGAATCTATGAGGCCATGCTGCAGGGCGCCGTCTCACTCACTGACGCCAGCACATATTTAAGAGAAACTTTTGTTGAAGATGTAGATATCAAATTCTATTCCCTGGCGCACCTGGATGTCCTGCCGGATCTTGTCCGCTCCATCCTCAATGATCCCGCGCGCACGGAAATGCTGCGGACCAATGCCTACAATAAAGCCGCCCGTCAGCATACATGGCTGCATCGCACAGAAACGTTGCTTGCAGACCTGTAAACCTATAATTCAAAATCTCTTGTCAATAATTCCTCGATTGCTTCCTGTACCCCATGTCTACAGGCAAGATCCAGGATATCTGCTTTTACCACATCCAGTATTCCAAATGCCGCCATCTCCCGGCGGTATTTGGACACAATATAGCAACCGCTCACAAGCTGATCCCCCACCCTGCATGTGAGGCTGTCTGCCGTCTTATGCACTTCCACTAATACTTCATCTACCAGCCCGATCTTCCACGCTCTGGCAATCCGCAGAACCAGTTCATAATCTTCAATGCAGCGCAGAGTTTCTTTGAATCCTCCAGATTGCATCAGACACTCCCTGCGGGCCAATATGGTCGGTGTCCCGATCACATTCTGTCTGAGCAGGAATCGAAACATATCACCTTCCAAAAGACCTCTGTCATATTCATAAGAAGGCACACAGAATCTCCCTCTTCCTTCTCCGCGTTCTCCCGCCATCCTGCAGTAGACCAGGCCGACCTCCGGAGGAAGTTCCTGCATCCTCTGCATCTGCAGTTCCAGCTTACAGCGCTTCCATTCATCATCACTGTCCAGAAAAGCCACATAATCGTATCTGCTTTCCCGTATCCCTACATTTCTGGCATATCCGGCTCCATGATTTCCTTCCAGCCTGATATATCGGATTCGCTCGTCAGCAAACTGCTCCACAACCATCCGCGTTTGATCGGTCGAACCGTCATCCACAATGATGATCTCATACCCCTCATAAGTCTGGCACAAAATACTGCGGACAGCCCTGCCGATCACCGACTCTCTGTTATAAGTGGGTAGAACAATACTGATTTTCTCTTCCATCATCGATTATATCCTTCTTAAGTCAAAAACAAAGGCCGACATATGTCAGCCTTTGTCCGTTCTGCATTACATTACACTTTCTGTTATTAGCCAAGCAGAGACAGTGCCAACTGATTGGACTGATTTGCCTGTGACAACATGGATGTACCAGCCTGCTGCAGGATGTTGTTGTTAGCGTATTTAACCATCTCTGTAGCAATATCCGTATCACGGATTGCCGCTTCCGCAGATGTGGTGTTCTCTACGATGTTATCCAGATTGCTGATGGTATGGTCAAGTCTGTTCTGGATTGCACCAAGGTTGGAACGCTGCTCGGATACATCTTTGATCGCATGCTTCGCAAAGGCATTCAATGCTGCAAAGTCTGCTGCCGTAGGCGCATGATCATTATCAATCGCCTTATCAGCTGCAACTGCAGTACCGCCATTACCAGCCGTGATATCCGTATCAACAATCTTATCGCTCTTAAAGTCATAGAACTTCTTCAACATATCCAGTGTCAGATAGTTGGTGTCGCCTTCCACATACAACTCATTCGCATCAGCAGATTCTGCTCCGGCTGTTGTTGTGGCTGCCTTCTCACCGGTCTCAACGTTCGCCGTACCAAAGGTAACCTTGCCGTGAACCGCACTCGCAATCAGCTCATTGGTGTTCATGTTCTTGATGCTGACAGAAATATGCTGGCCGGACTCTGCTCCAACCTGTAGACCTTTGTTAGAGAAAGAACCATCCAACAGACTCTGCTCATTGAATGTAGTCGTGCTCTGTACGCGGTCGATCTCGCTCATCAGCTGCTTAACCTCAGCCTGGATATAGCTGCGGTCTGTGGATGTCAGTGTACCGTT
>OFGX01001012.1_pt1 | contig 18441 bp, 17 predicted proteins | sample 1521831 | NCBI WGS metagenome assembly OFGX01 (sample SAMEA3504080, study PRJEB24116) | mouse gut metagenome | biome: mouse gut; feature: mouse-associated habitat; material: faeces | place: Denmark | collected 2011 | reverse complement strand
GAAATGGATGGAAAGGTAATGGTTATAGTTGACTTTTTACACGTAAAACCTGGTAAAGGTGCTGCGTTTGTTCGTACTAAAATCAGAGACGTAATAAATGGTGGTGTTATTGAAAAGACTTTTAACCCTACAGAAAAATTTGAACTTGCTCATATTGAGAGAAAAACTCTTGAGTATTTATACACAGATGGTGAGTTATATTATTTTATGGACCAAGAAACTTATGAACAAACTGCACTAAATCAAGAAAGTTGTGAAGATGCTCTTAAGTTTATTAAGGAAAATATGACAGTTGATATTGAGTTTTACAAAGGCAAAGCATTTTCAGTTAGTGCACCTAACTTTGTAGAGTTACTTATCACTTATTGTGAGCCTGGTGCTAAAGGTAACACTGCAACAAATGCTACTAAGCCAGCAACTCTTGAAACAGGTTATGTTATTCAAGTTCCATTGTTTGTTAACGAAGGTGATACAATTCGTATTGATACAAGAACTGGAACTTATATGTCAAGAGTTTAATTTTATAAAAATTAACTGCAAGTATCATTGCTTGCAGTATTTTTTTGATAATAAAACATATTGCAATTTTATTTTAATTGCAAATTAAAAATAATAAAATTAAAATAACTTTTTGCCATAAATATTTTATGGATTTAAGATAGTATTATGAGAATTTTAGGTATTGACCCGGGGATAGCGATAGTTGGGTATGGAATAATTGATGTGGAAAGAGGCAATTATTCGTTAGTTGATTATGGTGTAATTACTACTCCTAAGGAGGAAAATACACCTACAAGGCTTTGTATGATAGAAAAAAGTCTAATTAAATTAATAGAAGAGTATAAGCCAGATAACATTGCCTTAGAAGAATTATTTTTTGCAAGAAATACTACTACAGCAATCACTGTTGCAGAGGCAAGAGGTGTTTTGCTTTTGACTGCAACAAAATATTGCGGTAGACTATTTGAGTATACACCACTTCAAATAAAACAAGCAATTACTGGATATGGTAAAGCAGATAAAAACCAAATACAACAAATGGTTAAAATGATGTTAAAATTAAAATCTGTGCCAAAACCTGATGACGCAGCAGATGCTTTGGCAGTTGCTATAACACATGGACAAACTAATAAAATGGCAAATATGTTTAGAATTTAAAGTGTATAAATTCGATAAATAATTTAAAAATTGATTTTTTATATAAAATATTTTTTCAAAAGTTGGTTTGCAAAAAGGAGATAAAATGTACGCATTTATAAGTGGAATTATAGATTATATAGACCCTAATGGTTTAGTAGTTATTGATAATAATGGTATTGGATACAATGTAAATGTTTCTTTAAATACATTGTCAGGTTTGCCATCAAAAGGCGAAAAAACTAAACTTTATACTTACACTTATATTAAAGAAGATGCTTTTTCTTTGTTTGGCTTTGCTAGTATGAGTGAAAAAAGTATGTTTATAAAACTAATTGATATTAGTGGTGTTGGACCTAAAATGGCACTAGGTATATTATCTGGGATTACTACAACGGCACTTGCTCTAGCAGTTGCAAATAGTGATGTAAAAAGTCTTTCTAGTATAAAAGGTGTGGGCAAAAAAACTGCTGAAAGAATAATTTTGGAACTTAAAGAAAAAGTAGATATTACTTCAAGCGATTTTGTAAGTAGCACTACTTCTATTAATATTAGCAGTTCAAAAGAAATAAACGATGCTATTGAGGCACTTGTTGCACTTGGAATTACTAAAAACGATGCAATTAAAGCAGTTCAAAAAGCAAGTGAGACTGCAAAAGATACAAATGCGATAATTACACTTGCACTTCGTAGTATGGCATAAGAGGAGGAGTTATGTTTAACTTTGATGGTGATGATGACAGATTAATAACCAGTACAAAACATATAGAAGATACTGCTGAAAATTGTCTTAGACCAAAAACTATGGAAGAGTATATTGGTCAATATAAAATAAAGAGTAATCTTGAGATTTTTATTCAAGCAGCATTAAAACGTGGCGAGGCTTTAGACCATGTTTTGTTATATGGTCCTCCGGGGTTAGGTAAAACTACTTTATCTCATATAATTGCAAATGAAATGAATTCACAAATTCGTGTAACATCTGGACCTGCAATAGAAAAAGCAGGGGATTTGGCTGCAATACTTACTAATTTATCTGATAATGATATACTTTTTATTGACGAAATTCATAGATTAAATCGTAATGTAGAGGAAGTTTTGTATCCTGCAATGGAAGACTATGCTCTTGACATTATTATAGGTAAAGGACCTTCTGCAAGAAGTTTACGTATAGATTTGCCAAAGTTTACTTTAATTGGTGCAACTACTAAGGCTGGTATGCTTACAAGTCCGTTAAGAGATAGGTTTGGTGTAAACTTAAGGTTAGAGTTATATTCACCTGAAGATTTAGTGAAAATTATAAATAGGTCGTCAAAATTGCTTAATATAAATATTGATGCAGATGCAAGTTATGAAATTGCAAGACGTTCAAGAGGTACTCCACGTATTGCAAATAGATTTTTAAAGAGGGTAAGAGATTTTGCGGAAGTTTTGTCAGATGGTGGTAAAATTGATTTGGCAATTGCAAAAAAAGGACTTACTCTTATGGAAGTTGATGATATGGGACTTGACTATAGTGATAGGAAGATTTTGTCAACAATGATAGATACTTTTGGTGGCGGACCTGTTGGACTTGATACATTAGCGGCATCTGTAAATGAGGATAGCAATACTATAGAAGATGTTATAGAGCCATATCTTATGCAAATTGGTTTTGTTGCAAGAACTCCAAGGGGCAGGATTTGCCTTAAAAAGGCATATGACCATTTAGGCAAAGTTATGGATACTGAAAAGCAAGAGTTGTTTTCTGAGTATGAAAAAGAGGTTGCAGACAAAAATGAATAAAAGTGATTTTTATTATGATTTACCAGAAGAACTTATAGCACAAACACCAATTTATCCAAGAGATAATTCACGTATGCTTGTGTATAACAGAAATACGGACACAATAGAGCATAAACATTTTTATGATATTATTGATTATTTAAAAGCAGGCGATGTGCTTGTTATTAACAATACTAAAGTTATTCCTGCAAGATTATTTTGCCATAGGGAAGGCAAAGAGGAAATTATTGAAGTATTGCTTTTAAAACGTATTGATTATAATCATTATGAGTGTATAACAAAACCTGCAAAAAAATTAAAGTTAGACACAAAAATAATTTTTAATGATAAATTGTCAGCAGTTGTAAAAGAAATTGGCGACCAAGGTATAAGAATTCTTGAATTGCAATTTGAAGGTGTATTGGAAAATATTTTGAACGAAATTGGCAGTATGCCATTGCCACCTTACATAAAAGAAAAATTGCAAGACCAGTTAAGATATCAAACAGTTTATTGTAAGCAGTCTGGCTCTAGTGCAGCACCAACTGCAGGACTACATTTTACAGAGGATTTGCTTTTAAAAATAAGGCAAAAAGGTGTACATATTGCGGAAGTTTTACTGCATGTTGGGCTTGGTACTTTTAGACCGGTCAAAGAGGACGACATTTTAAAGCACAATATGCACAGCGAATATTGTGAAATAGATGAGACTAATGCAAACATAATTAATAGTGCTATAAAAGATGGCAGAAGAGTCATATGTGTAGGAACTACTTCTGTTAGAACAGTAGAAAGTTTGGCAGATGAAAATGGGTTTGTGAAAGCGGATAAAATGGATACAAATATATTTATTTATCCGGGTTACAAATTTAAAGTTGTAAAAGGTTTGATAACAAACTTCCATTTGCCTGAATCAACTTTGATTATGCTTGTATCTGCGTTTATGGGTAGAGAAAATGCTTTGAATATGTATAATACTGCTGTAAAAGAAAAATACAGATTTTTTAGTTTTGGAGATGCAACTTACATTATTTAAATTTTGTTTTTTGCATAAAAACTATCAAAAATCGATATTAAATTTTAATAATTTTAAATAAAGTTGTTTAGTTAGGAGTTATAATGTTTAAATACGAAGTTATAAAAGTATGCAAACAATCAGGTGCAAGAATAGGTAGATTAACTACACCTCATGGCGAAATTGAAACACCAGTGTTTATGCCTGTAGGTACAAACGCAACTGTTAAATCTTTGACACCACAAGTATTAAAAGATATTGATGCGAGCATAATTTTGAGTAATACATATCATTTATATTTAAGGCCAGGTCACGAGTTAGTAAAAAAAGCAGGCGGACTACATAAGTTTATGAACTGGGATAGACCTATACTTACAGATAGTGGTGGTTTTCAGGTTTTTTCGCTAAGTGATATGAGAAAAATTACTGACGATAGTGTTACTTTTAAAAGTCATTTAGATGGTTCAACACATGTGTTCACACCAGAAAAAGCAATAGATATTCAGCAAGCACTTGGTAGTGATATTATGATGGCATTTGACCAATGCACTGGTGAAGGTACTAGTAAAAGTGATGCAAGACGTGCCTTAGAGCGAACTATGAGTTGGTTAGATAGATGCTATAAACACAAGACATCTGAAAATCAATTACTATTCCCTATTGTTCAAGGTAATATGTATAAGGATTTGAGGGAAGACTCAATAAAAAGAATTTTGCCGTATGCTGAATGTGGTTTTTCAATTGGTGGTTTGTCTGTTGGCGAACCTAAGGAAGTTATGTATGAAATGCTTGATATACTAAGACCATATTATCCTGAAAATATGCCAAGATATCTTATGGGAGTTGGTAGTCCGGACTGCTTAGTCGAAGGTGTTATGCGTGGCATAGATATGTTTGACTGCGTGCTACCTACAAGAATGGCAAGAAATGGTGCTGCTTTTACTAGATATGGTAATCTTACTGTAAAAAATGGTAAGTTTAAGGAAGATTTTACTCCAGTAGACCCAGAATGTGACTGTTATTGTTGTAAGAATTTTAGCCGTGCATACATAAGACATTTGCTTAATGCAGGTGAAATATTGGGTGGGGAATTGCTATCTATACACAACTTACGTTTTTTAATTAAGTTAATGGCTGATATGAAAGAAGCAATTATGAATGATAGTTTTGGTGACTTTTATAACGATTTTAAAAGTAAATATAATTGGAATGTAAAATCAAAATAGAATTGCAATATTAAAGTGTCGAAAAATTTGTTTTTATTTGTTTTAATTAAGAAATGAGTTTTTTTATATTAAATAATTGCAAAAATAGTTAATATATGGTATAATTATTAAAAACTAAATAAGAATTTAAAAAAATGGACAAAGTTGCGATAAAAAAATGTGACTTTATTATGCCAAATTGCAACTTCTTGTATATGTTTTATAAAAGTAAAAGGAGATAATTATGTTAAATTTATTATGTGCAGAAGCCGGTGGTAGTTCTTGGCCAATGTTACTTATTATTGGTGCTTTATTTATAGTTATGATGTTAATCACTATCATTCCTCAAAGAAAAAGAAAAAAAGAAGCACAACAAATGATGCAATCTGTTAGGGTTGGCAAAAAAATTAGAACTATTGGTGGTTTTGTAGGCGAAATAGTTAGCCTTGATAACAAAAATAATACTATGGAATTAAATGTTGGTACAAAAGAGGCTCCAGTTATAGTTCTTATGGACCAAGGTGCTATTGGTACTGTTTTAAATCCAGATGCACCTCAACAAGCAGCACCTGCACAAGAAAAAACTGCTGATACAACAGTAGCACCAGATGCAGTGACTGCAGACGATGCAGCAGAAGATGCTGTAGTTGCAGAAAAAGCAGCAGAAAAAAAGGCTAAAAAAGATGCTAAGAAAAAAGAAAAAGCAGAAAAGAAAGCCGCAGAACAAGAGTCTCAAGCAGATGAAGTAGTAACTGAAAATGTTGAAACAGCAGAAACAACTTCTGAAGTAGATGCAGATTCATTTAATTCTGAAGTTAGTCACTAATTAAACAAAAATAAAAAAATGCACCTTAACCGGTGCATTTTTTTTGCAAATAGACTTTTATTTTTCTATTTATTTTTGGTATTCGATTTTTTATTTGTTTTTAAAAGTGCTTTTATTTTTATCCATATTTGAATAGCAACTGAAATAAAGAAAATCACAGTAATTATAGCAGGTATAACTTTTAAAAGTATATTAGTAGCATTTGTTAAAGATGAAAAAATTTGTATTATTTCATAAGTTGTTTTGAATATTGCAATTGTACCAAGTATTTCAGTTAATATGTAAGCAAATAAAGTGAATTTGTTGCGCTTTCTATTTAGTTTTTCAGTTTTTATAATTTTATAGTTATCTAATAAATCTTTAGTAGATTTAAGTTTATTGTTGAAATCTGTTGTTAAAATATCAATTTTTTGATTTTTTCTTATTTCATTATAAAACGCGTTTATATGGTCAATTTCTGATGGTAAATTAAATTCACATCTTGTAGAGAATAGATTTGATTCTATTAAAAGTTCGTTTATATTATTTATTTCATCATCTAACACATTCTCATCATGTTTTATCAAATTTTTATCAATATTACTTAATTTTTCAATTTGCTTTTGTATAGTAAATCTTTGATTTAATACTAATAAATATAGATAAAAATAAGAATTATTTGCATAAGATTCAATTGTGTTTTTTAAAAAAGTATCTGGTCCTTGTTTTCCTGTTAAATATGAAATATTAACACAACCTCTAAGTGAACCAGCCCAATATAAATTTTCAAAAGGATGATAATTATTTGATTCTACTGTTAAATAAGATTCTTTAAAATTATTTTTTAATTTATTTAAATAATCATTAATATTTTCATTTTTTGAATTAAGCATAATTGTAGTGTAAGTTAAAGTAAGGGTATTGGACAATTTATTATTTGAATTATTAGTAAAATATTCTACATTTTTTATTAAGTCGAATATTTTTTGTGTAGTTTGAATAAAATTAAGTTCTTTTTTTTCATTAATACCAGTTTTAACATAAAATTTATTTTCATTTGATTTTAATTCATTTAAAAAATAATTTGCATTTAAGTAATCTAGCATATTATCTGCTAAAATTTCCCATTCAAACTCTAAAAATCCAACATTAGTTTCAAATATATGAAGATATACATTTCTTAATTTTACATAAAAAGTATTGTTATTACGTGTAATAAATTCAATGGTTGAATTGTTTGATGGTAAATCAAATAGTTTTCTTGCTTCTAATTTTAAAGCATAACTTCTACCTATTTCCGATGAAGTTTTACTAGATAACTTTTGACAAATATTAGGATTTAAATGTGTAAGACTATATTTATTAATTTCAAAAATACCTAATTTTTCTATATCCGAATAGTTAGTATTTGATAAATAAAATGGTATTAATTGTTTTGAATGTGATGTATAAATTTCTTTTGTCATATTATCCCTCTTTAGTATGTAAAAATTAATTTTTTTACAAATTGGTTTTATTTGTATAAAACACTTACAGATTTATTATATTGTATCCATTTATATAAGGTAGGTTATTGGCAAGTTTTATTGTAGCGCCTGACCTTTGGTGGATTAGTCTTATTTTGATTTCCTTAACATTATTGTTTATTGTTACAATTTGTTGTCCAAATCTATTGAGCAAGGTTTGTTCAACTTCAACTTCTTGTCCGTCGGCTATAACTTGCAATTTAAATTCAAACGGAGCAGCCATTCCAAAATTATTTATCATAAAGGAAGTTTTTGTGCCATATTGTAAAAGATTACTTACTCCTAAATTGTAGCCTAAATGGTATTGCAAAAATTTATAAATAGATATTTGATTATTATTTAACATAGTAGGCAAATATGGCAGATTATTTTCTTCTAATATTTCTTTAGTTAAAAATTCGTTTTTCCATTTTTCCAAATGATAGGTAATTCCTTCGTCCTCTTTATAGTTATGTGTTATGCTTAAGGTTGTAAGACCATACCTTATTACTTGTTTAACTAAATTTAGTGAGTCAATAAAAGATACTGTTTTATCTCGTCCCCAAGGCATCTCCCCATCACTAATAGCATATTGATTTTTATTTAATAAATCTTTATATTGCGGGTCATTCCAATTCATCATTCCCCATTCATGATTTATACCAACTAAAAAGTCATCATGTACACTAAACCTATGTTCGTATTTTTCTGGTACTTGAGATAATATTTCAGGTGTTCTCACCATAATATAAATTTCTTCAGGAATAATTTCACAAAGTTTATTTGCAAGTTTTCTTTTATTATGATTAAAATGTTCACCATGTCCTTCGCCCCAAAGTCCAATTAAACCAAGTTGCACAGCATAAACAACATCATTAAAAAGTTGTTTATTTTCATTTATGAATTGACCTATTTGGTCTAAATGTCTTAGGATTTGCTTGTCTTTGGCATCAGTATTAATATCTTCAGTATATTCATAGGCAAATCTTAATAATATACGAAGATTTTTTTCTTTTAAATATTCAAAATAACTTTTTAGTTGATTAATTGCTGTTTCGTCTAAATCTTTATCCCTATATTTAAATAAATATATATAACATTGCATAATATTAATATTATCATCTTTATATAACTCTATTTGTTCATTAACTCTATCAAGATAGTTTTGTTGATGTGCTGGGTAGGCAAGATTAGTGCCTAAAGTATAGTATATTTCTCCCCTAAAACCTCTATCTTGGTTTTTTAATAATTGTGTATCTTGACCTGATAAATTTAAGTTATTGATAATAGTATATTCAAAAGAAGTTTTAGCCGCTGGATATTTTTTTATTTTATATTTTTGACTGCAACCTGTTATTAAAATAGGTAGTGCTATTACAATTATAACAATTATAATAATTAGAATTATAGTATAACTTTTCATAATATCTCCCTAAATATTTATATATTGTATATTATATAATAATATTTATGTTTAGTCAATAGTTTGCTAATTTTTTGTGCATACTAAAATGTATAATAATCTTTTTTAAAACGTATGTTTATAAAAAAATATTAAAGTGTCGATTTTTGCTTATATATGTTTTTTTATGGAAAAATTGTCTACAACTTGTGGAAAAGATTTATAAATTATCTTGACATTGTTTATATTATTATGTATAATGATAGAGCATTCAAAAGAGGTAAAGTATGTTAAAATTTGCAGAGAATCTAAAATTTTATAGAAAATCTATATCTGTAACACAGTCAGTTTTTGCTGATATTCTTAACGAAAAGTTAAAGGAAATGGGGCTTGGTATAGATTATAATAATAAAAGTATTAGTATGTGGGAAAAAGGGGATAGATTTCCAGATAGCCCACTTGTTTGGATTGCTCTTGCAGATATTATGAATGTGACTCTTGACGAAATGATGAAAAGTGATATATCTCAAACAGGCAGTGTTATTAATAATAGTGAAAATGATTTGCAAGCAGAACTTTGCAATAGTTATTTAAAAGCAACTTGTGTGGGAGATTTTTCTGCTTTAGGTTCAAAATATGTTAATTTAGCAGTAGATGAGTATTTGGGTGGAGATTTATATCATGGTATGTTTTATGTGCTTAGCAGTGTAAAATCATTAAATGGATATTTCCAAAAATACAACTTAGAAAGTGGCAAAACTACTTCAGAATATATTAGGAATTTAAGTAAAATTCAGTTTTGTAATGAAAGAAGTTTTGTTCGCGATATTATAGATAATGGTGGCAGAGATGTAGTAGTTACAAGTGAACAAATCTCTAATGTGTGGGAAGGCTTTTTTGAATGTCTAGGCAATGTGGAAGAATATAATACTATGACATTTTATGACGATGATAAAAATCATATTATTACAATTGTTGAGTACAATATTCACATTGGCAAAGATGCTTTTAGTGCGTCATTAAATGTTGGTGGAAGAGAACTTGATAAAGCAATTATGAATACAATTGTTCAGAATAAAAAATTCCACTTAGGTGTAAGAATGGCAAAGGAACTTATTAAATAAAAATTAATTTAAATGACACTTTTTACAGTGTCATTTTTTTATTATAAGCAATATTTAATTTTATTATATAAATATAATATACAATTTATTTATTGTGATTATTGACAAATAGTGGATATTTGGTTTATAATTATTACAATTAAAATGGAAAAAGTGTACTTTTGTAGGTGAGATAAAATGATAAAAAATGTTGTTTTTGATATGGATGGAACTATTTTAAATACTATTGACGATTTGTATTGTAGTGTAAACTATGCACTAAAGCAATGTGGATATCCTTTAAGAAGTATGGAAGAAGTTTTGTCTTTTGTTGGAAATGGTGTAAAAGTGCTAATTGATAGGGCAATGCCAAAGGGATACACAAAAGAGGAATATGACAAATGTTTTTCCATTTTTATAGAGTATTATAATTTGCATAAAAATGATAATACAGCACCTTATGATGGAATACTAGAATTAATGCAAGAACTGCAGCAAAAAAATATAAAAATGAGTGTTGTATCAAACAAGTTTGACGCAGGTGTAAAAGAACTTGCAAAAAATCTATTTAATGGTTATTTGCCTGTTGCTATAGGAGAGAGTGAAACAGTTATGCCAAAGCCAAATCCTAGTGGTGTGTGGTATGCGTTGGAACTTATGGGGGCAAAAAAAGAGGAATCTGTTTATATAGGTGATTCGGAAGTTGATTTTGAAACTGCAAAAAATAGTGGACTTACATTTATTGCTGTAACTTGGGGATTTAGACCGCGTAGTTTACACGAAAAATTAGGTGCAAAATATATTGCGGATAAGCCAATTGAAATTTTAGATATTTTAGAGAAAATAGAATAGTTTGAGGTAAAATTAATAATAAAGTATGAAAAAATTTGGACTTTTAGGTAAAACATTATCACATTCTTTATCACCTTTTATTCATAATAAATTATTTGAATTGAGTGGTATAGACGCAGAGTATAAATTGTACGAGACGGACAATGTGCAAGAGTTTGTAAAATGCAATAAGTTGGACGGCTTTAATGTTACTATACCATACAAAAAAGATGTGTTTGATTTGTGTAGTAAAATTGATAAAAGTGCAAATTATCTTGGTGTAGTAAATTGTGTGGATAGTAATCTTGTAGGTTATAATACTGACGTTTATGGATACAAAAAAAGTGTAAGTGAAATACAGGATAATTTTGACTGCAAAATATTACTTTTAGGTTGTGGCGGAGTTGGCAGTATGATAGCAAAGCAATATAATAGCAAAAATATGTATATTGCAATAAGAAATATTACTGACGATAGGATTATGCAAATAACAAATGTATACGTTGGTGCAAAAGTAGTTGATATCAATAATATCCCTAATGAAAAATTTGATTTAATTTGCAATAGTACTCCAGTTGGTATGTATCCTGATATAAATTTATCACCAGTAAGTATAGATATAGTAGCAAATGCAACTGCTGTTTATGATACAATTTACAACCCTTATGATACTAAATTATTGCAATATGCAAAGCAATGTGGAGTAAAATATAAAAATGGTTTGGATATGTTAGTATATCAAGCAGTTAAATCTCACGATTATTGGTATGGCGGACAATTTGAGGATAGTGATATTGATAAAATCATAGATTTTGCAAAGGAGGAATTGTTTACAAAATGGTAATTGCTCTTTGTGGATATATGGGTAGCGGTAAAACTACTTTGGGTAAGGTTTTGGCAAAAAAACTATCTTGTGATTTTGCGGATACAGATGATTATATTGAAAGTACTCACAACCAAAGTATTCCAGAAATTTTTAAGTTGCATGGTGAGGAATATTTTAGGGAATTAGAGTATAATGCGATAAAACATTTTGCAAATTCTAATAAAATAGTGTTGTCTCTTGGTGGAGGACTACCAATTAAAGACAAAAATAAAGAAGTTTTAAAAAAAATGTTTGTGGTATATATAAAAAGTGATTTTGAAAATTGCTATAGCAGAATAAAAAATTCTGATAGACCTATTGTAAAGAATAACACAAAGTCTCAACTAAATGAACACTATAATAATAGGATACCTCATTATGAAAAAGTAGCGGATTTAGTTGTAGATGGCGAGGATATTGAAGAAATGGCGGAACAAGTTGAAAAATTTGTGAAGGAGAAAATATGAAAATTTTAGTTATTAATGGCGTTAATTTAGATATGCTTGGTGTAAGAGAGCCACAGATTTATGGGGGCAGAACTCTTGATGATATAAATGCAGATTTATCTAAGGTAGCAAAAAATCTTGGTGCGGAAATTGAGTTTGTCCAAAGCAATATTGAGGGTGAAATAGTAGAGTTTATTCATAAAGGCAGACAGTTTGATGGAATTATTTTAAATGCTGGAGCATATACACATTATTCTATTGCAGTACGTGATGCTATTAGTAGTATAGATACTCCTTGTGTAGAGGTGCATTTAAGCAATGTGCATAAAAGGGAAGAATTTAGACATACTTCAGTTATATCTGCAGTGTGCAAAGGTGTAATTGCTGGTTTTGGTGAAAATTCATATAAACTTGCTTTGTATGCCTTATTGAATAAATAAATTAATGGTTAAATTATGAAAGTTATAAAAATTAACACAAATCCTACTTACAATGTTTTAATAGAAAAAGGTTTATTAAATAAGGCAGGTTATTTAGTAAACCAAATAAAAAGTTATGATAAAATTGCTATTATAACTGATGATGCTGTGCAAAAATTATATCTTGATAGAGTGGTTAAAAGTTTTGATGGTTTTTCTAATCAAATTTTTACTTATGCTTTTAAAAATGGGGAGAGCAGTAAAAACATAACAGAGTTATCTAAGATTTATGATTTTCTTGCAGAGGTACAAATTACAAGAACAGATTTGATTATTGCTCTTGGTGGCGGTGTTTGCGGGGATATGGTAGGATATGCTGCAAGCAGTTATTTAAGAGGTGTTGATTTTATAAATATTCCAACCACTTTGCTTAGTATGGTAGACTCTTCTGTTGGTGGCAAAACCGCAGTAAATATTAAGGCTGGTAAAAATCAAGTTGGTTCTTTTTATCAACCAAAAGTTGTTATTTGCGATACAAACACTTTAAATACATTAAATGACAATTTAATTGCTGACGGAATTGGTGAAATTGCAAAGTATGGAGTTTTGGAAGGACGAGGTCTTTTTAAATTACTAAAAGGTGATTTAAAAAACAATTTGGAAGATATTATAGAAATATGCGTTAAAATAAAAGACGAATATGTAAGCGGTGACGTATTTGATAAAGGTAAAAGGCAACTTTTAAATTTAGGGCATACCTTGGGACATGTAATTGAAAAAGATAGTAATTTTACTTTAGCACATGGTAAAGCAGTATTGATAGGATTAAATTATATTGCCCAAAAATTTGCTGGTAGCACAGAAATTGAAGACATTTTGAAAAATGTAAGAGAAGTTGCTGCAAAATACAATATGCCATTAACATATAAATTATCTGCAGATGAATTATGGAAGATGGCAGGTAATGATAAAAAAAGACATGGTGATTATCTTACCATTGCAAGACCATTTGCAATAGGTGACTGCAGATTAGAAAATGTTAAAATTGGTAACCCTATAAATTTAACAGAGAGTGTAAAGGCTGGTAAATTTGATATAACTATTACACCTAAAAGACTAAAAGGGGAAATAATTCCTCCACCATCTAAGTCGCATTTGCATAGACTTTTGATAATGGCTGTTTTTTGTGATAGACCAGTTAAGATTAACAATTTAATATTTAGTAGTGATATTATAGCAACACTTGATGCCCTTAAAAGCATAGGTGCAAAATTTGAAATTGTAAATAATAGTGCGATTTTTGAAGGGTTTTCATTAAAAAATGATGTTGTAATTGACTGCAAAGAATGTGGCAGTACATTTAGATTTTTTATACCTATTTGTAGTATGCTAGGCATAAAAACTGAGTTTAAAGGAAGCAAAAGACTTGGCGAGAGAGGTTATACGGAAATTATATCCGCTATGGAAAGTCAAGTAACTTTTGATAAAACTATAGGTTTGCCACTTAATATAAATGGTAAGTTTGATAAATGCGAAATTTATATTGATGGTAGTATGTCATCACAATTTGTAAGTGGAATTATGATGGGGGCAATAGCAGCAAATAAACAAATGACTATACACTTAAAAAGTGATTTGGTATCTACTGGTTATGTGGATATGACTATTGAAGTTATTAAACAATTTGGCGGTATTGTAAATAAGTTAGAAGGTGGCTTTGAAGTTATACCAAACAAATCTGTAAGTGTAAATTGTGAATTTACTCCAGAAATTGACTATAGTAATATTGCATTTTGGGAAGTTGCTGGTGTGCATTTGCCTATAGTTGATGATAACTCTAAACAAAAAGATAAAATAATTTTAGAGGTTATAGAAAAAGCAGGGCATGGTGTTGCTTTTGATATGGATATGGAAAATATACCTGATTTAGCACCGATTTTTGGAGTGTTATTTGCAAATTTGAAAGGTGTTTCCAGACTGAAAAATTGTGCAAGATTAAGAGTGAAAGAGTGTGACAGGCTTTCTGCTACTGCTGAGGTTTTAAACAAGTTTGGTATTAAAGCCGCAATTGATAAGGACGATTTAGTAATAGAAGGTGGCAAAATAAAAGGCGATATAGTAGTCGATAGTTATGGTGACCATAGAATGGCTATGATGGAAGCAATTATGGCATCTTATGCTGATTTAAAAGTTACAATTAAAGATGCACATGTTGTAAAAAAAAGTTATCCTAATTTTTGGGAAGACTATATCTTATTGGGAGGTGATATAAATGTCATCAACATTAGGTAAAAATTTAGAAATTAGTATTTTTGGTGAATCTCATGGTGAGGCAGTTGGTGTTGTGATTAACGGACTAGCAAGTGGTGAGTATGTTAATACTGATATTATTAATCAATATCTAAAAAAACGTGCAACTGGCAAAGACAAAACAATGACTGCAAGAGTTGAAAATGATGAGGTTAAATTTTTAAGTGGTGTGTATAATGGTTATACTACTGGTACACCTCTTACTATGGTGATTTATAATAGCGGACAAATAAGCAAAGATTATTCTAATATTGCTACAGTTGCAAGACCGTCACATGCAGACTACAGTGGATTTGTAAGATATAAAGGCTTTAACGATATTAGAGGTGGTGGACATTTTTCTGGCAGACTTACTACTCCTATGGTTATGGCAGGTAGTTTATGTTTGTCTATACTAAAAAATAAGGGCATAGATATTTGTGCTAATATTTTGGAAATTGGAAATGTAAAAGGTGAACACTTTGGTGATAGGCTAGATGCACAAACTTTTAATATACTAAAAGAAAAACAAATACAAGCAATAGCAAACGATGATAAAATGCGTGAAGAAATTTTGACCGCTAGAGAAAGTCTTGATAGTATTGGCGGAAGAGTTGAGTGTGCTGTTACTGGTATAAAAGCAGGTGTTGGTTCGCCTATATTTGATGGTGTGGAAAATATAATATCAAAAGCAATTTTTGGAATACCAGCAATAAAAGGTATAGAATTTGGTGTGGACTGCGAACTTAGAGGCTCTATTTATAATGATAATTATAAAATGAATGGAGATAAAGTGGTTACTATTACTAATCATGATGGAGGTGTAAATGGAGGTATTACTAATGGTATGCCTGTAATATTTACTGTAAAAGTAAAACCAACACCAAGTATTAGTCGCCCTCAAAATACTATAGATTTTAAGAAAAAAGAGGATACTCAAATAAAAATTGTAGGAAGACATGACCCTTGCGTGGTTGCACGTGCTGTACCTTGTATTGAATGTATGACTGCAATTGCAATATTGGATTTGATTATGGAGAGTAAAATTTATGAGTGAACTAGATGATTTAAGGTGCAAAATAGATAGCCTTGATAAAATAATAGCAGAATGTTATGCACAAAGGTTAGATGTAGTGCGTAGTATAGGAGAGTATAAAAAAAATAACAATATTGCAGTTTTGGATAGTGGCAGAGAGGATTTGGTTTATGAAAATGTAAAAAAATATGCTGCAGGCTATGAAAAAGAAATTTGCGATTTGTATAAATTTATCATGGATTATAGCAAAAATAAGCAAAGCGAAAAATAATTGCAGAAATTTTGTAAAAATTTAAAAAAGTTCTTGCAATACATAAAAAATTTTGTTATAATGATAACTGGTGGAAATGGGAATTTCTGCTATAAAATTTGTTAATAATATACATTTTTGAAAAGGAGTATAAATATGACTAAGAACAAAAAAGTTTTAGAGTATGTTGAATCAGTTCAAAAACTTTGCAATCCTGATAATGTTGTTTGGATTGACGGAAGCGAAAAACTTTACAACAAACTAACTGAAGAGGCTTTGGCTACAGGTGAGTTGATTAAACTTAATGATGAGTTATTGCCAGGTTGCTATTTGCACCGCACTGCTGTAAACGACGTTGCTCGTGTTGAGGGTAGAACTTTTATTTGCAGTAAAGAGCAAGTTAATGCAGGTCCTACAAACAATTGGTGGAATCCAACAGAGGCTTATGAGAAATTGAATAGTATTTTAAAAGATGCTTACAAAGGCAGAACTATGTATGTAATTCCTTTCTCAATGGGTCCAGTAGGTTCTCCTCTTGCTAAAATTGGTATTGAAATTACTGACTCTATTTATGTTGTATTAAATATGAAGATTATGACAAGAGTTGGTCAAAATGTACTAGATGCACTAGGTGACAGCAATGATTTTGTACGTGGTACTCATGCAAAATGCAATATTGATGAAAATGATAGATATATCTGCCACTTCCCAGAAGATAACACAATTATCTCTGTAAATAGTGGTTATGGTGGTAACGTACTTTTAGGTAAAAAATGTTTTGCTCTTCGTATTGCTTCTTTCCAAGGACGTAACGAAGGTTGGATGGCAGAGCACATGCTTATTCTTGGTATTGAAAAGCCAGATGGCAAAATTTACTATATGGGTGCTGCTTTCCCAAGCGCTTGTGGTAAAACTAACCTTGCAATGCTTATCCCTCCAGAAGGTTATAAGAAAGCAGGTTACAAAGTATGGTGCGTAGGTGATGATATTGCATGGATTAAACCAGGTAAAGATGGCAGACTTTATGCTATCAACCCAGAAAATGGTTTCTTTGGTGTTGCTCCTGGTACTTCTATGAAATCAAATCCAAATGCTTTGCAAGCAACTAAGAAAAACACTATCTTCACAAACGTTGTTCTTAATAAAGATAACAACACTGTTTGGTGGGAAGGTATGGATAAAAATCCTCCTGAAAATGCTGTTGACTGGAAGGGTAATGACTGGAATGGTAAAACTTCAGATGTTAAAGGTGCTCAACCAAACAGCCGTTTCACTGCTCCTGCAATAAACTGCCCATGCATCAGTTCTGAATTTGAGTCTACGACTGGTGTTCCTATGAGTGCATTTATCTTTGGTGGACGTCGTGCTAAAACTACTCCACTTGTATACCAAGCAAGAGACTGGAATCACGGTGTATTTGTTGGTTCAATTATGTCTTCTGAAACAACTGCTGCTGCTACTGGTGCAACTGGTGTATTAAGAAGAGACCCAATGGCTATGCTTCCATTCTGCGGATACCACATGGGTGATTACTTTGGTCACTGGATAGAAATGGGTAGCAAAATTCCTAGTGATAAACAACCTAAATTCTTCAATGTTAACTGGTTCCGTCAAGATGAAAATGGTAACTTTGTATGGCCTGGTTTTGGTGACAACATGCGTGTTCTTGACTGGATGGTTAAGAGAATTGAAGGCACTGTTGATGCTAAAGAGACTGCTATCGGTTATGTTCCATTTGCTGATGATATTAACTTAGAGGGTTGTGACTGCTCGAAAGAAACTTTAGAGTCTATCCTAGAAGTTGATAATAGTGCTTGGGCTAAAGAGGCTGAAGGTATTAAAGAGTTCTACACTAAATTTGGCGATAAACTTCCAAAAGAACTTGCTAAAGAGTGCGACGAACTTATTAAAAGAACTAAATAATTAAATTAGTTTAATATGATATAAAACAAATTCAAGGCTGTCCGCGGACAGCCTTTTATTGTTGCAAATTTTTTATTATATGTTTTAAATTAATTTATTATCTTTCCATTTTTTATATTAATACTGCAATTAGTGGTGATGAATAAATTATTATCTAAAAGTTCAGTCATAAATTTATCAAAATGTTTAAGTGTTAATTTTGCAGATTTTGTAAACATATTTTCCTGCCAGTCGTGCATATTATTAGCAGAACAAACAGAGTAGTAAGGTATATTATTTTCCTTTAATTTTTCTATCAATTTTTCGCCATTACCTTTGCAAAAAATGTCAGTGACTGAATAGGCTACAAATGTTGGAGGAAAATCTTTTGTTACAAAATCACCAATATTTATTTTGTTGTATAGATTATGCTTTTGGCAAGTTGCAGTGTCAACAAATTTTTTTCC
>OFGX01001010.1_pt1 | contig 18460 bp, 16 predicted proteins | sample 1521831 | NCBI WGS metagenome assembly OFGX01 (sample SAMEA3504080, study PRJEB24116) | mouse gut metagenome | biome: mouse gut; feature: mouse-associated habitat; material: faeces | place: Denmark | collected 2011 | reverse complement strand
CTGAGCAAAACATATGCAGATGTGATTTTGATTATTGATGGGGAGGTTATGTAAGGAAAAAAGACAGGCATCCTCGGTTTCCAGCAGATTAGTGAGAGGAGGTGAAGGTCGGTATGGAATTAGACCGGGGAAGTTAGCAGGCATATTTGCATGGAGGTAATGAACCGCTCGGACTTATTACGAGGGAGCGGATGCGGCTCTGAACGACAGAGGAACCGCAATAATAAAAATAATGGAGGATTTGAAAAAATGAATATTAACGGAATAGGAACAGCAGGATATCCGGCATGGCAGGGAGCAAGAAGGACACAGCAAAATGCGGCTGGAAAGAGTTTTGCGGCGCAGGTGAACAATGTGGCAGGTACACCAAAAGTCTATAATATTTTTTCTGATGAAGATATGATATGGACGGGAGGGAACGGCACGGGGCTGTCTTATATCGGGAAGGTGGTGTGGAACCGTTCGGAGAAGTCTATTACTACGGGGAAGAAGATGCTGTGGCATGACCGTTCGGAGTGGGTGGTTGTGGACGGGCAGCATGAGCCGCTGGTGTCGGAGGAACTGTTTGCCCTGGCGAATGAGAGGGCGAAGCCGAAGAAGCGGGACAGGAGCGGCGTGGATATGAGCGGCTTTAAGCGGGAGGTGCTGTTTGTGTGCGGGTACTGTGGGCGGTCTATGGTGAAGAAGAACCATAAGTATTGCTGCCGTTACCGGACATGCGGCTCTGATACGGAGTGCAGGAGGGCGGTGGAGGATATGGAAACGCTGGAAGGGAGCGTTATGGAGTATGTGCGGAAGACGGCGGAGGTGATGCTGGGCAATTCCGGGAGGAAGGACGTGGAAGCGGAGCGGGAGACGCTGGAGAAGAAGTTGGATGCTTTGCGGAAGGAGAAGGAGCGGCTTTCGGCGGAGAAGATGTTTTTGTATGATAAGTATCGGTCCGGGGGTATGACACGGGAGCAGTTTAAGGCAAGGACGGGGAGTATGGGTGTGCGGGTTGAGGAAATTGGGAAGGAGATGGGAGAAGCAGAGGATGGGATTGAGAGACTGAAAGGGTGCGGTTCCCGGGACGGAGAGGCTGTGCTGGAAGGGATAGCTACCCTGCGGGAGTTTGATAAGGGGGTGCTGCGGAAGGGGATTGAGAGGATCAGGGTGTTTGGAGAAGGGCGGATTGAGGTGGTTTGGAAGGGTGGGGATATGTTCGGCGGGGGAGATTCGTAAAAATTTGTAGGAAGATTGACGGAGCCATGAGCGGGGTGCTTGTGGCTTTGTTGGTTTTGGGGTATAATAGCTTAAGTGATAAAGAGAGAAGAGATGGAACATTTAGCAAATGGTTTTTCAATTATAAGATTTTATTATGAGACATATTTGAAATACTAAAGTTAGGATGGGAAAGGGTATTATGGAATTAGAAAAGGCGATTGAAAAAGTATTAGATGGACATGCAGTGTTATTTGCTGGTGCAGGTTTTTCGTATGGAGCTAAAAATAAGAATAAAGAAGTTCCTACAGCAAAAAAATTGAAAACAGATTTATTAGATGATATGGGCATGGATAACTCTTTGGAATATGGACTGGAGATAGTTGCTAATGTCTATAAGAAAAAGAAATCAGATACTGATTTAGTTGCTAAATTGAAAGAACATTACAATATATTAAGTGTTGCAGATTACCATAAAAAAATAATGAGTTTGCAGTGGAAACGGGTATATACAACAAATTATGACCAGGTTATTGAAATGGCTTCAAAAGATAATACAAATAGCCATATAAGAGATGCTGTGATTTTATCAGATGATTTTGAGGCTACTAATAAAAATTCTATATGTGTACATATAAATGGGTATATTGAACGGCTTAATGAAGATAAATTGGATAACGAATTTAAACTAACTGATAAAAGTTATTCATGTGATACTTTGGTGGGGAATCCATGGTTTGAATTTATGGTTAATGACTTTGAAGCGGCATCAGCAATAGTTATCGTTGGATATTCTATGCAATTTGACATAGACATTAAAAGATTATTATCATCTCCGGAGATTTCAAGAAAAGTGATATTTATTGATGCACCGGGCATAGATGAGATATCAGAGGAATTACTTGAAAGTTATGGTTCATGTTATCCAATCGGAATTGAAGAGTTCAGTAAGAAAATTGAACTGCAGAAGAAAAATTATGTTCCTAGCTTAACTTTTTCTTATAAAAGTTTTAGGTATACATTTCATGATACTTTGACGAGCGTAACGCCTACTTATGAAGAGATAGTACAATTTTATACAGAAGGAAAAGAATACGAAAAATTGTTTGCAAAAGATTCTGGAGGTGATTATAAATATCTTTTAAATAGAAAAGCAATGAACTATTTTATGAGAACATATAGAAATAATAAAGTATTTATTGCAATTTCTAATCTTGGAAATGGAAAATCAACATTTCTTCATTTAGTTGAAAATGAATTAAGGAAGGAAAATGTTAAAGTTTATTCATACGTTCATCGTTATGATTTAATAGATCAAGAAATTGAACTTATATGTAATGAAACACAAAAATGTGTTGTGATAATTGACAACTACCCAGGCCATATGGATATATTGAATAAATTTGCTCAATATGGTCATCGAAATATTACATTCCTTTTATCGGCTAGGAATGGAGTTAATTTGATGTTTTGCAAACAATTAGAAAGGGCTTTGCACATTGAAATTGAAGACATACATCCTCTGTACTTGAATCAATTACAGGACACAGAGATTGAGAATCTGGCGTGTATTCTTGAAAATAATTCATTGCTAACCGACAGTATATTTGAAGGAAAAGATAGCGATTCGTTAATTGAATTTATTAAAGCTGATTGCAAAGCTAATTTTTCAAATTTATTATTACAGTTATTTGAGTCATCTAATATAAAGAAAAAATTACACAAGTTGTACACAGATTTACTGAATACCGAAAAAGTAAAAGTGAAAGAAGTAGTAATTTTTTCTTTGTTAAAAAATGTTTCTAATTACGATTTGAGTTTCCATGAAATATTGGATCTTTTTAATGCTGACTATATTTCGATTAAAAGCAATGACATAGAATTTATATCTGAAATATTTGAACAAGATGGGGATTACGGAATAAATGTTAGATCATCTATAATATCCATGTCATTAGTGAAGGATATAATAAAAATAGAAGACATCATAAGTACAATGAAAAAAGCATTTTTAGCCGCTGATAAAAAATCAGGTCGCATATACCTTGAGCTACAGAAAAGTATGGTTTCACATTCTCAATTCATGTATTTGACAAATACTTCTGATGAAAGAGAAAGGTTTGTGTTGATTGAAGGATTTTATGACCATATTCGTAATACGGAATTTTCAAAGCATAATCCATTTTATTGGGAACAATTTGCGTCAGCCTATATTGATATGAAAAAATTTGATTTGGTAAAGAAATGTATTGATACAGCTTTAGTTGAGGCGAAAAGGACACCTCATTTTGTACCATTCCAAGTTAAAACAGTGCAAGGTAGATATTATGTAGAAAAATGTTATGAAGATGTATTAAAGGGAAAATGCAGTTGTGGTGAAGCTGTTAAGTCAATTACTGATGCAACAGAAGCAATTTTACAGTTTTATGATCATCCTGAAAATAATTTGTTTTATGTGTTTAAAGTTGTAAGAAGATTTCCTGATATTTATAAAATGATAAGTGATTCTTTGGATAAAAGAGAACTTTCAATTTATATTGAGAAGGGGTCTATTATGAATAAACATATGGAGGAATATTTAACGAAAAGTATAGATTCACAATATTCTACGAAGGTTAAGAGTTGGAGAGAGGAATTGGTTGGGACAATAGAGGATGCGAAAATTCGTATAAAATAAAAATTTAGTATATTAGGTAAATATGAATGTTAAGTATCGGATAAAAAGTTGAAAAAATTTTTGTCCTTTACTTGACACGGGCAGAGCCGATGAACGTGTGAAATCAAATCACAGTTTGTCGGCTCTGTTTTGTTTCATAAGGTTTTACGGCAAACGCCCACCATATAAAAAACGGTGTTTTGGTGGGCTGATTTGCTACGCCCGAAAAGACTTAACAGACACTCTCCAGACCTGTTTTGAAGTTTGGAGGGATTTTCATGCAGCAATCCTGATAATATGAACTATGAAGAGCTTGCTAAAAAAGCAAGACATTACAAGCTATGGCAAAGAAAATAGCTGTTCATAGGATTAAAGCGGGTAAAATGTCATTGGAAGAGATAGCTGATTTTACAGAATTATCACTTGATACGATAAAAGAATTGGAAAGACAATCAATGCAATTGGCGTAATCGATTATGTCAGCCAAAATGAAATATAGCAATAGCGTTAGAATGTGATAATATCAGCATATAGAAACAGAAAATCTATATGCTCTGTTTTTATTGCTAAAAACAGATACTAGATTGAGAAAACCCGTATAAATACAGTATCTATCAGCAAAATAGTAAAAAGAAAACAAGAAAAATTACAACAAATGAAAGAGCCTAATGTAACGACTTATAAAGAGAAATACACAGTTATAAGAAATTGACGCTTGAAAGAGGGCGTCTTTTTCTGTGTTGTGAAACAGCAGACTATTTCATTTCTGCTTGATTACCTTAAAACTTATTAGTCTATGGTTTGTCAAGGGCTTGTTGCGTAAGCAATGCTGAATAGCACCCTTTACAAAGCATAGGCAGATAAGTAATTTTTCAAAAGCAGAAAAGAAATGACAACGCTTATTACAGCGTGTTATAATATAGACAAAGACAAATTGGGGTTTGCGGAGGGAATATATAATGAAAAAAGTATTTTGGATTGTCCCCTGTATTGTTGGAATACTATTTATTATTTTTGGGGGAATAATGAAAGCAAAAGAGGACACTGCTGTTTCAATTATTGGAGGTGCTGATGGTCCTACATCTGTTTTTGTCGTAGGAAAATTAAATGGTAATTTAACTATCACACTTTTTATAATAGGGATTGTATTGTTAGTAGTAGCAGTAATTGCCTTTTTTAAAAGAAAACATTAAATCCCAGTTTATAAGAAAGCTACATGAGGTACAAACAGATGAATTGGGAAAACCAAAGTATGCCTACGCATGGAAGCTGTTGCCTACGGACAAGACACCAGCAGGAAAACGAGAGGACTTGTCGCTACGGGAAAAGGAGCGTATCATACAGCGTGATTTATTTGACGGTATCGACACAAAGGGAAGCAAAATGACCTTGTGCCAGCTATACGCCAAAAAGAACGCCTAACGCCCAAACGTGAAGAAAAGCACACAGCAGGGGCGTAAATACCTAATGGAAGCGTTGGAGCAGGACAATAACGATAACGCTGGACTTGTACGCCCATGCGTCAGAGGCAGGAGCAAACAGAGAAATGCGAAGCCTGATAGCATGATTTACAACGATTTGTACAACGTTTTCGAGTGAAAATATAAGAGATTACGACCAGTTCCACGGCAGACCTGCGAGAAGAAAAAAACCGCCAAACCCTGATAAACAGGGATATATTGACGGTTCGTGATAGTTATAAAAAGATATTGAAAAATCTATGCTGTTTTTTATCATAAAGGATTATGAGAAATAACATTCAGATCGCTGCCATAGGGCAGATAACGCCCTGTTTATACCAGACGATTGAAAAGAAAACGTAAAAAATAAATTGGACAGAACCAATCGCGACAGAAAGGTTTGTCCAATTTCATCTGTATCATTTCATATTTTTATGATTCAAAAAACCGGCAGCCGCAGCGTCCATGTTCTTTTACTTCATACAAAGCCGTATCCGCTTTTTTATAAAGATCATCGGTAAAACCGCATTCGGACAGGGCGGCGCCGACGCTTAGAGATACCTGAGGAAGATCATCGTCCGGATTCATCAGTGTCTCGTTGATAGCATTTATCTTGTTTAAAATTACGGTTTTCATATCGGGAGTGATATTCGTTACGATTACGGCAAATTCATCGCCGCCGATCCGTGCGGGATAATCTGTGGAACGAAAACTTTTTTCCAGTAATTTTGCAACCTTTTTTAAAACGTCGTCCCCGGTTTCATGGCCATAGCCGTCATTGACCAGTTTGAATTTATCTACGTCAATGATCAGAAATGCGAATGGATCCGTGTAGGTTTTAAAAGCGGTTTTTAACTGTTCAAATGCTCCGCGGTTCATGATTCCCGTCAGCGGGTCGTGTTCCGCCTGATGGCGCAGGATCAGCTCATTGGCGGCGTTGAGTTCAAAAATATTGTTGTAAGTAAACGCCAGATACTTAAATTCATAGGAGCCTGTGATTTCCAGCCGTTTTTCATGTTTGATATTGTTGATGTAAATCTGCAGAGGTTTGATGATCAGGCGTATGATTAAAATAAAGATCAATATATTTTCAATAAATAAAATACTGATCAAAATCTGCTGATTTCGCATCGTCCGCTTTAGGTTCAGCGTGCTTGCCTGTTGTTTTTGGCGCGAATCTATTAAAATTGCATCGAGAAAATTTGTGATATTTCTGGAAATTGATTTTTTGGCATTCTGATAATCGGAACCAAAAACCAAATCCTGTGCCTTTTCGATCATCTGTTTCGGTGAAAGGGCGGCGTCTTCCGTAGTCAGATCGATCTGTTCTACATCGGAATAATTTGTCATGCTATAATGATTTGCGGCTGCAATTAATTTCATGGAATACATTTCTGTCTGCATCAGTTCGTTGGATTCGTTTAGGGCAGTCCGAAGATAATCAGAAGTCTTACTGCTGATGTCATAATCTCCCAATTGATCCAAGACAGTATCCCTTCGTTTTGTACTGTAGATTTCTTTGAAATAATTCATCAGATACTGTTTGTCCATGGTAACTGTAAAAAGACGTACCTGTTCTGTCAGATAGTCGGACCCTTCGGAGACAAGCGCCGCATTTTTCTGGCAGGCATTTGCGTGTTCTGTGGCGGATACCATAATATCATATTTTTGCAGGGCATGGACCGTTGCCCATAAAAGAAGAACGTAAAGTATACAGGAAATCGAAATCATAACGACATTTAACGTCCGTATTTTGATTCCTCTGATTTGTATTTTTCTGTCTGTTCCCATTTGAGTTCACTGCCTTTCCTAGTATAGATTCAGAAACCGCTGTTTCTATTATACCGGATTCCGGAAAACATTGGTAGTATTTCATGAAAATATATTTTAGAAGTTACACGTTGTTTTTTTCCCTGACAGTCGTTATAATTGAAAGAGATTTGGGGAGGGTATATGGATGAAGATACTGTTAGTGGCAGTGAATGCAAAATATATTCATTCAAATCCGGCGATTTACAGTCTTTTATCGTACGCCGGAAATTACCGGGAGTTTATCGAGACGGCTGAATTTACGATCAACCATCGAAAAGAATATATTTTACAGGAAATCTATAAGAAAAAACCGGATGTGTTATGCTTTTCCTGTTATATTTGGAATATAACATATGTGAGAGAAATTGCGGCAGAATTTCATAAGTTAAAGCCGGAGGTTCCTGTTTGGGCGGGCGGTCCGGAAGTATCTTATGAAACGAGCGCATTTCTGAAACAAAATCCCGCTTTTTTTGGCGTTATGGCAGGAGAGGGAGAAGTATCTTTTTTGGAATTGGCAGAATACTATTGCGGGGAAACGGGAAAAGAGCTTTTGGAGATTTCAGGAATCGTATTTCGGGAAACCAATCCGAAACGGCATTCATCCGGTATCTGCCAGACGCCGCAGAGAATACCTTTGGATTTAAGCAGTCTTCCGTTTCCGTATCGTGATCTGCGGGGATTTGAACACAGGTTTGTATATTATGAATCCGGCAGAGGCTGTCCGTTTTCGTGCAGTTACTGTCTTTCTTCGGTCGATAAAAAACTGCGGTTTCGCGATATAGAGCTGGTAAAAGAAGAACTTTTGTTTTTTATAGAACGGGAAGTTCAGCAGGTTAAATTTGTAGACCGGACGTTTAACTGCAATCATGCACATGCGATGGAAATCTGGAGATTTATCCGGGAGAATGACCGCGGAAAGACAAATTTCCATTTTGAAATTGCGGCAGATCTTTTAACAGAGGAAGAACTTGAATTTCTGTCGTCGCTGCGGCCCGGGTTGGTTCAGTTTGAAATCGGCGTGCAGTCGACCAATCCGGAGACGATTCAGGAGATCCGAAGGACAATGCAATTATCGAAAGTTGCTTTGGCAGTGCAAAGGATTCAGGCGGCCGGCAATATCCATATCCATTTGGATTTGATCGCAGGACTTCCGTATGAGGGATACGAGAGATTTGCCCGGTCCTTTTGTGATATTTATGCATTAAAGCCCGATCAGCTGCAGCTGGGATTTTTAAAAGTGCTGAAAGGTTCGTATCTATATGAACGCAGGGTGGCGTATGGCCTGGTTTATTTTGATAACCCGCCATATGAAGTGATGCAGACGAATTGGATTTCCTATGACGAAATCCTAAACATAAAGCTGGCGGAAGAAATGCTGGAGGTATATTATAACAGCGGACAGTTTGAAGTAACGATGAAGCTGTGTGACGTGGTATATCCGGATGCGTTTGCTTTTTATCAAAAACTGGGCGTCTACTGTGAGGAACATGGGTATCTTTCCATGCAGCATACGAGGATCCGCCGGTCAGAGATTTTATTGGAATTTTTGGAGGCAGACGCAAGAATGCCGATCGATCTGGTCAAAGAGTCTCTGTTATATGATTTGTATTACCGAGAGAACATGAAGAGCCGTCCGTACTGGGCAAGAAAACCGATTGCATTTGCCCATATTACAAAGAAATTCTGCAAAAAAGGAATCCTTTCGCATATCGAGCCGTTTTTCTATCATTTTCCCAAAAAAGAAGAGCGGAGTGTGAAAGAATTGCCGAGGCGGCTTTCGGAAGAGGTTTATGTATTATTTGAATACGATAAGCGCGACGCGCTTACTCATCAGGCAAAAACGACAGAATATACCGCAAGGGAGGTAACCGTTGGATGAAAAAACGTACCAAAGAAATTTTAAAAAGGCTGGACGAGGCGTACGGGACAGAGTATATCTGCTATTTGAATCATAATACGCCGTGGCAGCTGTTAATTGCAGTGATGCTGAGCGCGCAGTGTACCGATGCAAGGGTCAATATCGTAACAAAAGATTTATTTGTCAAATATGATACGCTGGAGAAATTTGCCGAAGCAGATTTGGAAGAACTGGAAGAAGACATCCGTTCGACCGGATTTTACCACAATAAGGCAAAAAATATTATTGCATGTACAAGGGCTCTGCTGGAAAAACATAACGGAGAAGTACCGCGTTCCCTGGAAGAGCTGACGGCGCTGGCAGGCGTGGGACGAAAAACGGCAAACGTTATCCGCGGCAATGTGTATCATGATCCGAGTATCGTGGTGGATACGCATGTAAAGCGGATTTCCAAACGCCTGGGATTTACGGAGAATGACGATCCGACAAAGGTAGAGATGGATCTGATGAAAGTTCTGCCGAAAGACCACTGGATTCTTTACAATATTCAGATCATTACGTTTGGCCGTCAAATCTGCAGTGCCAGAAGCCCAAAATGCGCCGAATGTTTTTTGAGTGATATCTGTACGGCAGCGGACAGGAGTTCGTGAGACAGCGTGTGTAAAGTATACATAAAATTATAGCAGAGGTGTAGATATGCATCAACAATATCAAAAAGCGAAAACAGGAAAAATCCTGCTGGTCTGTTTTACCGTGTGTTCCGTCATCTATCTGGCGTTGTTGTATTGGATCAACCAGAGAGTTGACGTTGCTGACATATCCGGGTGTGAAACGGCAGGGGCGGAGGATATGGAGTATAAAATCGAAAAAGTAAGCTGTATGTATGATTATATCGATATCAGGGGCTATGCGTATCAGCCCGGCGTAAGCCTGCTTACGGCAGATACGGAGCTTTTGGCGTATGATGCGGCTTCCGGTTTATATTACAGGCTTCCTACAGAACAAGTCAAAAAGCCGAAGCTGACGAAACAGGCGGACGACGGATGTAATTATGACTATGCGCAGTTTCGGTCAGTTACGCTGCAGAAGAAGATTCCGGACGGCAGCAGGATCTGTATCTGGTATAAAGGAAACGGAGCCAATACATTGATTCAGACAGATGAAGTGATTTATTACTAGGAGAAGACGATGGACAAGCTGAAGGGTTATATGAAATCTGTTACTCAAAAAAAATATCTGCCGTTTTGGGTTTTTGCCGTGGTGATGGGGATTTACCATGTGATTATGCGGGAACCGGAGGGATCGGACGCGATGTGGTTTTTCCGTAATCAGCTGGATACGTATACGCTGACGGACTATCTGAACATGCGGTATGATACCTGGTCGTCCAGGCTTTTGATCGAGGCCGTTCTGGTGTACATTTCCAGAAATATTTTGGCCTGGAAACTATTGGACTTTGTGTTCTGGATGTTTTTGGCATGGGCTTTGGTATGGATATTTCCGGAGGAGAAACGGGAGACGGCGTCCTGTTTCATCGTCGGCATCTTACTGCTCTATCCGATGTGGGATCTTCGGACAGCGGGATGGATTGCGACGAGCGTAAATTATTCCTGGCCCCTGGCGCTCGGCGTCTTTTCTCTCCATGGGACGGCGCGGACGTTTCGCGGACAGAAAACCTCTGTGTATATGTGGATCCTGTATAGTTTGGCAGCGTTATACGCCGCCAATATGGAACAGATGGCGGCAGTATTGTTTGGCATTAACTTCTGTGCGGCGGTCTGTTTTGCCCTGGAAAAAAGACCATGGAAGCAATATGCCGGGACGCTCGGTGTAACCGCGATTGCCGCGGCAGAGCTGATTTTTATTTTTACGTGTCCGGGAAACGGAGCCAGAAAAGAACAGGAAATCATCAATTGGATGCCGGATTTTGGCTCGTATCATTTGCTGGATAAAGTCAGTATGGGATTTGTAGATACGATGCATCACCTGATCGCTTCGGGAAATCTGATTTACTTATGTTATACGGGATGCTTGGCATGGATTGTATGTTTGAAAACGAAAGACGTAAGGATCCGATTTGCCGCAGCGGTTCCCGTGGGAATGAATCTTTGGTTTGTTGCGGGATCGGATATGATGGAACGGTATTTTCCGGGGTTTTTCAAGCTTATGGAAAAGAATGCGTTTATCTGCGGAAGTAATTACCATCTGGCGGCAAATTATATTCCGACGGTACTCTATTTACTGCTGGCTGGCTGCATGTTAGTTTCGTTTGTAACCGTGTGCGAAAGCTATTTTGAACTGTTCGGACAGGGAATTCTTTTGGCGCTTGGGCTTGCCTCGCGGATTGTCATGGGATTTACTCCGACCATTTATGTTTCGCAGGAGCGGACATTTTTCTATTTGTATATCATCTTCGGGATCAGCGGGGCGTTCTTTTTACAGCAGAATTTCAGTCTGCTAAAAAAACATCCCCGGCTGTATGAAGCGTTGAAATTATCGGCTGTTTTTCTGGTCTTCATCGGAGTGGCTGCAAACCTTGCGGAAATTGGGAGCGTTTAGTATAAAGTTCTGCAGTGTAACGAACCATTTGCTGTTCAGCATGAGCTGGTTGAGACGTACGGAAATATCTGAAAACAGGTAGATCAGCAAAAATGTAGCCACTAAAATACAGCTTTCCTGCAGAACGGTCAGTTTGTATTTGGAAAAAAGTCCCAGCACCTGTCCCATGACGACGTGCTGCAGCAGGAAAATGGCATAAGAAATTTTACCCGTATATTGAAAAAACGGCGTTACCTTTTTCAGTTTCATGATCTGGCTTCCCAGTGAATAAAACAGCAGGAAGAGTCCGATGGAAATGACCTGTGCGCACAGGAAGGGATCGAACGGTACCCGAATAAATATGAAAATCAGAGCGGCGCCGCCGAAACATGCCGTCACCCATCTACGCGAAAGAAAGCTGCGGTATTCGATAAAAAGCATTCCGAGCCAGAATGCAAACAGGCAGACGATCAGGTTGCGTTCCCGCTGGATCATAAAATAAGGCATCGGCCAGTGCAGTGCGAGCGTTCCTGCGCCGAGCAGAAGCGTCGTTAAGATCCTGCAGCGCTTCATGCACCAGGTAAGCAGCGGGTAAAGCAGGTAAAGGCAGACAAGGGCGCCTAAAAACCATTCTCCGATAAAATAGTAATTCTGCGGATAACGGTACGATAAATACCCATCCATGCCGCAGAGCGTCAAAAGCATGGTTTTAGGGCTTCCGTTATAAAAAAGAGTGCCGCCGGTTACGGCTTTTTGGTAAAAAAGAAAGAACCAGAGCATATAAAACATCGGGAACAGCCCTTTGAACCTTCCCCAGTAATAGGTTTTCAGAGAAGAGAATTTCAGGCTGGAATAGTTGTAATAAAGGGAAGCCCCGGAGAGCATGAAAAAGATATTTACGCTTGTGTTTTCTCCCCATACGCCGTTGGCATGTGTATAGAACAGGGGGAAATTTCCATACTGCGGCGTTGTGTTGCAGATACATGCAAAGTGATAGATGACGATAATCCATGCAGTTACACTGCGCATAAAGTCAAAGCTTTCGATCCGTTCTTTTTTCATATACTCGTACTTCCTCTCATTTTTGTCCGTATTTCAAAATCATTGTACCATATCCGAAAAAAAATGTATCCGGTTTCACATTTTTTTAACAATTTAAAGAAAATATAAGAATTGGAATCGAAGATTTATGTTGAGAAGAACCGTTTCCATATGTTATAATGTACGCATATTTTTTTGCAGCGGAAAAAAACACATATAGGAGACATGCGCTATGAGAAAGTTACGATGGGGATGGAAACAGGGAGCGGTACTCTTTTTGGCGGTTATGCTGTTTATAGCTGCGGCGTCATGGGGCGGGAAGGATGCGCAGGCGGCGCAGATGTCCAAAGCAGCTTTGAACAAGCAGGTATTGACCATGACGCCGGCGACGACGAAAAAGCTGAATTTCTGATGGAACAGGGCACCAAAAGCAAGCGTCCGCCCACCGAAGAGGAAAAACTGTGGCCCCATCTGTACCCCTGGTGCGGCTGGGAGGAGGCCTGCGAGGTATTCCGGATGCTGCTGGACTGGAATGCCGCCGGCCTGCGCAAGCATATTCTGTCCGGCGTTCGGGGAATGCGGAGCAGCTATGAGCAGATGTGCTCCACTTTGGGATACTATGAGATAGCCCTGCTGAAGCTGGCCTGCCGCCGGGGAATGGAGCTGAACCTGCCCCGGGTGGTGGAAATTCCAGACGGCATCTGGGAGGATGTGCCCCTGGACGGGGAAAATTGGAAGCTCCCCGGTCAGGCTGTTCTGGACCGAGCCCTGGGTCCCGACGGGGACAAGCTGCTGGCCCAATGGAAAAAGCTGGCGGAGGAGAAAACGAAATAAGCGAGGAACCCTAACCATGATCGACATATCAGTATCCGGCCTTGTGAAGGAGTTCGAGGTCGGCAAAAAAATATTGGACGGGCTCACCTTCCAGGTGGACGCCGGGGAGCGGGTGGGCCTGCTGGGCCCCAACGGCTGCGGCAAGACCACCTTCCTGCGCATCCTCACCGGGGAGGTCCACCCCGACGAGGGGGACATCGTGGTGGCCCCCAACAAGCGGATGGGGCTGATCTCACAGATCCCCGTCTACCCGGCGGGCTACACCGTGGAAGACGTGCTGGACACCGCTTTCGCGCCCCTCTGGCAGATGGAGGAGGAGATGGGAGCCCTGTCCCAGCGGATGGCCGAGGGGGAAAGCGATCCCGCCTTACTGTCCAGATACGACAAGCTGTCCGCCGCTTTCCAGGCCGGGGGCGGCTACGAGGTGGACACCAGCAAGAATAAGGTGTGCAATGGCCTGTCCATTCCCCAGGACATGCGGGAGCGGCCCTTCGACATGCTGTCCGGCGGGGAGAAGACCCGGGTCAACCTGGCCCGGCTCATCCTGGAGGACACCGACATCCTCCTTCTGGACGAGCCCACCAACCACCTGGACCTCCACGCCGTGGAGTGGCTGGAGGACTACGTGCGCCGGTTCAAGGGCACCGTGGTGGCCATCAGCCACGACCGCTATTTTCTGGACAGGATCGTCACGAAGGTCATTGAAATCGAAAACAAAAAATCGTCTGTTTTCAACGGCAATTATACTTTTTACAGCCAGCAGAAAGAAATTCTGCGGGAAAGCCAGCAGAAAGCCTATGATTTGCAGCAGAAGGAAATCAAGCGGCAGGAAGATGTAATCCGCACATTGCGCGCCTACAACCGCGAAAAATTTATTAAACGCGCGGAAAGCCGCGAAAAGGCATTGGACAAAATGGAACGGCTCGACCGTCCCGAAGCCCTGCCCGACCAGATGCGCCTGACGCTCACGCCGCAGATTATCAGCGGGAGCGACGTGCTGCATGCTGAAAACCTTTCCAAAACCTACAACGGGCATAAGGTTTTTCAAAATGTATTTTTCGATATCAAACGCGGGGACAAGGTGGCTGTCATCGGACCCAACGGCGCAGGGAAATCGACACTGTTCAAAATGCTCCTGAAAGAGGTTTCCTCTGACAGCGGGCTGATACGCTTCGGCACGAACGTCCACGTCGGCTATTACGACCAGGAACAGCAGAAGCTGGACGAGAGCAAGAGCATATTCGACGAAATTGCCGACACCTACCCTGCCCTGACGTCAGGGCAGATTCGGAACGTTCTGGCAGCGTTTGTATTTACGAATGATGATGTATTCAAGCCCATTTCCGCATTGAGCGGCGGCGAAAAGGGGCGCGTTTCTCTGGCAAAAATCATGCTTTCCAAGGCGAACCTGCTCATGCTGGACGAGCCTACCAACCATCTGGACATGTTTTCCAAGGAGGTTTTGGAAGACGCAATCAACTGCTACGAAGGCACCGTTTTCTACATTTCGCACGACCGTTATTTTATCAACCGCACTGCCGAAAAGATATTGGAACTGACGCGGGCAGGCGTTGTGCAATATGCCGGAAACTATGACTACTATCTGGAAAAGAAAGCGGAACGCGAACGCAACGAGGCAGAAAAACTACGCGAAAATCCACAGACAGCGCAACCCTTGAAAGCTGCACCGCAGCCCGCGAGCGATACCAAAAACGACTGGCTTCGGCAAAAGGAACAGCAGGCGGCAGAACGCAAGCTGGCCAATAAAATTGCGCGGATAGAATCGGAAATTGAAGAAACCGAGGCGGCAATCGCCAAAGCAGATGCGGATATGGCAGCCGCAAGCTCAGATTACACCAAAGCACAGGAAATTTTTGAGCAGAAAACCGCTCTGGAAGAAAAGCTGGAAACGCTTTACGCTTCCTGGGAGGAACTGCACGAGGGCTGACAGGTTCAAAGGCGGGAAAGGGTTTGAAAGCCCTCCCCGCCTTTTGTTTTACTGTTTTTCGCCGGGGCGGTACGTCAGAACGTCCTCCACGCGGCAGCCCAGTGCGTAGCAGATTCTTGCCAGAACGTCCAGATCCATTTTTTCCACCTGTCCGCCAAACCACTTATTGACCACCTCAAACCGCACGTTTATCAGCTTCGCGAGCTGATTGCGCGAAACGCCGCGCTGCTCCATCAGCTCCCGCAGCGTCAGCTCTACCCTTCCATAATCCGCCAGTATCAGCACCGGCCGTTCTTCCATATGTGTTCCCCTCCCCGCCGCCATATTCCGGCAGCTCTTTTGAGACCATTATAGAACGTTACTATCTGCATGTCAATCCTTTACGCCGTTTCCCCTGCCGTTTTCCGTATGCGGATGACGATTTCACAGCAGTCCTCCTCCTGCCTGTCCTCATAAAGCACATCCATTCCGGAACGCCGAATCACCTCCACAGACTGCTTTATCGTATTTGTAAACAGGCGGAAATCCGAGGAACGGACATATCGTTTTTCCCGCTGTTCCGCACGCTGTACGCTGAGCCGGCGCATTTCCTCCAACGTTTCCTGAATGGCTTCTTCCGTCCGCTTGACGTTCATTTCCTCCCGCACCATTCTTTGCAGCATCATCAGGCGGCTTTCCTCATCGGGCAGCTTCAACAGGGCGCGGGCGTGGCGTTCCGTAAAATGGTATTCCAGAAGCATTCGTTTGACAGGTTCCTCCAGCTTCAGTACGCGCAGCTTGTTCGCAATGGAGGACTGGCTTTTTGAGAGCTTCACCGCAAGCTCCTCCTGCGTCAGCCCGTAATCCTCCATCATGCTGCGGTAGCCCTCGGCTTCCTCCAGAAAGCTGAGGTTCTGCCGCTGGATATTTTCAATGAAAGCAAGCGCGGCACTGTCGCTGTCGCTGACTTGCAGGAGTATCGCGGGGATTGTTGTCAATCCCGCCAGCTCAGAGGCGCGCAGGCGGCGTTCGCCCGCCACAAGCTCATAATAGCCGCCGCTCATTTTCCGTACGGTGATGGGCTGCAATACGCCATAAGACAAAATACTTGCGGAAAGCTCCTCCAAAGAGGCGCGGTTGAAATATTTTCTGGGCTGGTAAGGGTTGGGGCGGATTTTATCAATAGGCAGCTGATAAACTGCCTTATCTTTTTTAGGGCGTTTCTCCGGGAATTTTAAGACTTCCATAAATCAGGTTCCTCCTTTGCTGTATGGCGCGCGTGTTCCGCGCTGTCCCTTCTGCCCGTTCGGCAGAGGCATGATAAAACGATGAAAACGTAACTGTTTTTTTGTTTTTCTTCATCATATCACAGCTTTTTCCGCCATAGGGAAAAACAGTACAACAAAAAAAACACCAGCTCGACAAAAAACAACCACACAGCATGGAAATGTACCTATAGACAAACATTCATTTTGTTCTTGTATAAAATACATATGTCCGTCATTTTTACCAGTAAGCTTGTTATATTTATGTCAATTTTTGCATGTTCCGCCGAAGATGTTGAAAGGATATAAAAAAAGCGTGTTTTCGGTTGACGGTTCTGTCCAAAGTGTTATAATTTTTTTATCGTTTTCATGTTGGGAAAGTTTCATCTTTATTTTATGAAGAAAAGCCGGAGCCTTCCCGATACAGGCATTTATTTCGCAGAACATATTTTAACAAGGAGAATCTATCATGAATCAGAGCACACTTTACCGGATTATTGCAGCAGCACTGGTTGTTTTGGCGATTGTATTGATCAACGTCCTCAAGGACAGCCCGATGATACGGATAGTGGCAATTTTAGTCTGCTGTCTGCTCGCTGTTGGCATCAGTTCCAAGGCAGGAAAATCGTAATCATTCCGGGGCTGCCGCCCCCGCCACATCATTTTTGACAGGAGGCTTATTTTATGGAAAAAAGAGTGTATAATTTTTCGGCGGGGCCGTCCATGCTGCCGCTTGAAGTGCTGGAACGGGCGCAGAAAGAGCTTGTCTGTTACCCTTCCTGCGGGATGTCCGTGATGGAAATGAGTCACCGGTCTAAAATGTTCGAAAATATTCTGGAGCAGGCAAAGGCTGACCTTAAGGAGCTGATGCATATTCCAGACAATTATAAAATATTGTTTTTGCAGGGCGGCGGTTCCACGCAGTTCGCCATGGTCCCGCTGAACCTGATGAACAAGAGCAACAAGGCAGATTATGTCGTCACAGGGCAATGGGCAAAAAAAGCTGCGGAGGAGGCAAAACGCTACGGGAATGTAAACATCGTCGCGTCCTCGGCTGATACGACATTTGACCGCATCCCCGCGCTGCACAAAAGCAAATTTACGCCGGACGCAGATTATTTTTATATTACGCTGAACAACACCATATACGGCACACGCTGGACAGAACTGCCTGATACAGGAAATGTACCGCTGGTGGGGGATATGTCTTCGTCAATTCTTTCACAGGAAATCGACATTACAAAATTCGGCCTGCTGTATGCAGGGGCACAAAAGAACCTCGGACCCGCTGGCGTAACGGTTGTAATCATCCGCGATGACCTGCTGGGCAACGAAATGGATTTCACACCGACCATGCTGAAATACAGCATACACGCGGACAATAATTCCCTGTATAACACCCCGCCGACCTACGGCATATATTTCGTAGGGCTGGTATTCGACTGGGTGAAACGTCAGGGCGGCGTTGCGGCGATACAGAAGATAAACGAGAAAAAAGCCGGGATACTGTATGATTTTCTGGACGCGTCCAGCCTGTTCAGGGGAACAGTTGTCAAGAAAGACCGTTCGCTGATGAACGCGCCGTTCATACTGCCGACAGAAGAACTGAACGCAAAGTTTATCAAAGAAGCCGAGGCGCAGGGCTTTGTAAACCTGAAAGGCCACCGTACTGTGGGCGGCATGCGTGCAAGTATGTACAACGCCATGCCTGTCGAGGGCGTGGAAAAGCTCGTTGCATTCATGGAACAATTTGAAAAAGAGAATAGATAAAGACCTTGGAGGTGCTGCCTCCAAACCTCCGCAAGCCTGTCAGTACTTTGCCTGCGGCAAAGCCACCTACGGTGTCCGGACTTCTTTCCGGTACCTATT
>OFGX01001009.1_pt1 | contig 18462 bp, 20 predicted proteins | sample 1521831 | NCBI WGS metagenome assembly OFGX01 (sample SAMEA3504080, study PRJEB24116) | mouse gut metagenome | biome: mouse gut; feature: mouse-associated habitat; material: faeces | place: Denmark | collected 2011 | reverse complement strand
TGCTCTGGAAGAATGGTCCAGACTCCCGATGTGGGATAACACAAAAACTTAAATACACGATTATAATAACACAAGATGTAGCAATAGTCAACGAAATAAATCCCATATATAGTTTTTGCTGAGATTAAAAGTTGAATTGTCTGTTTATGAGTTTCCAACGAATCTCTTTATTGAAATCTTCTTTTTCTGAGATTCCTTCCGTGTTATAATAAAAAATATCGAACATATAGGATAAAAATTCAATTGGAGGAATCTTAAGATGAACATTTTGGTGATTACTGGAAGCGCACACAAAAAAGGCACATCATCTTATCTGGCGGATGCTTTTATCAAGGGAGCAGAGGAGGCGGGACATGCGGTCTGTCGTTTTGATGCAGCATTTAAGAACGTGCATCCCTGTATTGGCTGTGGTTCCTGTCAGAAGAATGAGCGGATCTGTGTATTTAAAGATGACATGCAGGAGTTGAATCCGGAGCTTTTAAAAGCAGAGGCAGTAGTGTTTGTTTCACCGATTTACTATTACGATATAAATGCACAGATAAAAGCAGTGATTGACCGATTTTATGCGAATAATTCAGTGTTAAAAGGGGCAGGTAAAAAAGCAGTCCTGATGCTTACATACGGCGATGAAACAGAAGAATCTGCAGAAGGAGCCATTGCATCCTATAAGGGTATGGTAAAATATCTCGAATGGAAAAATGCTGGGATCGTTTCTGCAAAAGGCTGTTATGTACTCGATGATGTTATAAATTCAGAATATCCGAAGCAGGCATATGAGATAGGAAAGAGTCTATAGGAATCTGATAATAGTCTTAATAAAGAGATAAAGCGATTTTAATTATCGGCATTTGCATAGCAAATATCTTTACAAATGCTACCAAATGGAATATACTGTAGATAATTCAAAGAAAGAGGTGATATGATGGCTCAAATCAGTTTGCGTATAGAGGATGATGTAAAGAAAAAGGCAGAACAGGCTTGTGCCGATATTGGGATGTCTTTATCAACAGCTATTAACATTTATCTAAAAAAGCTTGGAAGGGAAAAGCGTATACCATTTGAAGTATCTGTGGATCCGTTTTATTCACAGGAAAATATGACCAGACTCAGAAATTCAGTGGCACAAATGGAAGCTACAGGCGGTACAGTACATGAGGTGAATTTTGATGATTAAGTCGTGGTCGGATGCGGCATGGGAAGACTTTGAACATTGGATGAACCAAGACTATAATCCGAAATCCCGGAAATGCTGCCGAAACATGCATTTCCGGGATTGCCTTCATGAATCTGACGATTCTCAATAGTTCTCCGCATGCACCTCGAAGTAGCTCTGGGGATGATTGCAGGTAGGGCAGATCTCAGGCGCCTTGGTGCCCACGACGATGTGCCCGCAGTTGCGGCACTCCCATACCTTTACTTCGCTCTTCTCGAACACGGCAGCCGTCTCCAGGTTCTTAAGCAGTGCCCGATACCGTTCCTCATGGTGCTTCTCGATTTCCCCTACCAGCCGGAACTTCGCCGCAAGCTCCGGGAAGCCTTCCTCCTCCGCCGTCTTGGCGAAATCAGCATACATGTCCGTCCATTCGAAGTTTTCGCCGTCCGCGGCAGCGGCAAGGTTCTCCTTCGTATCGCCGATTCCGGCAAGCTCCTTGAACCACATCTTGGCATGCTCTTTTTCATTCTCCGCCGTCTTCAGGAACAGAGCCGCAATCTGCTCATAGCCTTCCTTCTTCGCCTTGGAAGCAAAATAAGTGTACTTGTTCCTTGCCTGAGATTCTCCGGCGAATGCCGTCTCCAGGTTCTTTTTGGTCTGCGTTCCCGCATACTTTGTTGCTTTCATGTCAGTCTCCTCCTTGGAATTATTCCCATAAGCAATGGGCGCAGCGAATGTGTCAGCATCTGTCTGGCAAATGCCGAGATGTTGGATATGGGCTCCTATTTCTCCCGGCACATTGGACAGAGATAAAACACCTTTAAGTCATAAGAGAAAATCCCTTCTCCCAGCTGTCTTTCCAGCTGTGCTGTCAGATTCCCAAAATTCGCATCGGACAGCGCTCCGCATTTTCGGCATACGAGATGGTCATGCCGCAGAATCTTGTCGTAGCGGTCAGGGGAGCCTTCCAGGGACAGTTTCCGTATCAGGCCTTCCTGGCACAGGGCATTCAGGTTGTTGTACACGGTGGCCTGGACAATCCTGGGTTCCGTTTTTTTCAGCTCAAGAAATATCTGCTCGGCCGTCATATGTCCCTGGGACTGATTGATCAGTTCCAATATCAGCTCTGCGTATCTGCTCAACTTTTCGCCGCTCCTTTTTAGAATTATTCTAATTATAATACTTTCCGCAGCTTTTGTCGAGGGCTGATTTCACGCCTCCTGCAAATTTTATTGAATCCTGATTTGATCAGCATCAGCAGCACACAATTCTTCAAGACTATTTTTCTCTAAATTTACACTACCCCTATGATTTTTAATGCACTATGGAAAAAGAAGCCGCCATGTGGTAAGATAGAGAAACAAATATAAAAAACCAAGGGGGACATATCATGAATCAATGGGTGGATGTAACGGATACCTTTTCTGAATCCAGAAGACACTACAGGAATACCTATCTGGAAATCTGTGAAGTGCTCAATGAGGAAGTGGAAATCAGCCTTTTTTCTTCCGTGGAGGATGCCTACGAAATATATTTTTCCTTTGGAATCATGTATGGAATTGTCTATGCAGAGGAAGAGGAGGCATACGAAAAACGGGAGCAGATGAAAGCGGATCTGGAACAGGAATACTCCAGGAACAAAGAGCCGTCCGACGAATTCATGAAGAGCTTTTCCGAAAAATATGACGTCTGCTTACCCTGCGATGTGGTGTTTGACGAGGAAGCCCTGATGAAGGCGATGCTGGACTTTTGAGGGGGAGGAAGCCGCGGGCGAAGACGGCGCAGAGGAAGTGGACGACTATGAATTCTACAGGAACCGACAGACGGGAACTGCCTTCGCCCAGGAGAGACTGAAGGCATTCTGGAGCTGTTCCATTTTCACGATAATCCCAGCACGGACTGCCCTGTAGGGAAAAATATCCATCAGATTTTGGGTGACAAGCTTCTTCGGGTACAAAGTGCGATGGAAAGAGAACTTGCGGCAATCACCCTGGCATCTGCCATCCTTCTTTTTGGGACAGCCTGCGCAGCACTCGCCGCAGACTGTTATGGTGCCAAAGTCTATCCTTTGCGTCCCGTCCATATCGGTTCCTTTCCTGTCTGCTGCTCTTCCTATCTGCCGCTCTCCGGCGCCTTCTCGGCATGGGGGCATCCCAGATCCTCGCACCAAATGCCGGGGGCAGCCCATCGCACCGCGTTTTCCAGAATCTTCAGAACCAGCGGATTGTGATAGGAGGGACTGGTCTCATGGCCCGGCTGGAAGTAGAAAATCTTGCCGTAGCCCCGGGTCCAGGTACAGCCGCTGCGGAACACTTCCCCGCCCCGGAACCACCCCAGGAACACGATATCGTCCGGCTTCGGGATGCCGAAAGGCTCTCCGTACATCTCCTCCCCGGGCAGCTCGAAACTTTCCGGAATGCCCTGGGCGATAGGGTGGGTGGGATTGATGTTCCACACCCGGCAGAAATCGTCTTCCCGCCATTTCAGGCTGCCGGAGGTGCCGAGCAATGCCTGCATGGGCTTGGAGGGATGGGCGGAGTGCAGGGGGATGAAGCCCATGCCCTTCAGGACGCGCTCCCTGATCTTCCCCACCAGCTCATCCGGCACTTTGTCATGTGCCACATGGCCCCACCAAATCAGAACGTCTGTTCGCTCCAGCAGCTCATCGGGCAGCCCGCATTCCGGCATATATAGATTGACGCTTGTCACCTCCATATCCTGGCAGCCGGACAGATGCTCCGCCACTGTCCCCATGACGCCCTTGGGATAGACTGCCTTGATTGCCGCCGCCGAACGGGCCTGTCCTTGCTGCATCTCGGCCTTTTTCTCCTCCGAAATACCGGCGGGCAGAAATTCCTCCGGTATCTTTTCCGCTTCCTGTACGTATTCGTACCAGACTGTCACTCGTATCATTTTCTTGTCCTCCTTCTATTTTTTGGTAGTGTCGGAATCTCCAGACTGCTTCCCATGGGTCTTTCCGGAATTCGCTATCGCCGCTTCCGCTGTTTTTCAGGATACCTTTCTGGCTCGATGCCGGATTCTGCCTCTGGAAATTCCCAGAGCCTGTTTTTATGGCTTTGTTTTCTGTGACCTCGAAAGCTTGCCGTCACTTCCCGGTGACATGAATTGTCCGCAACGGCCTGACCGCCCGGCCACAGGCTATGGGGATACAGGCCGCTCCGGGTGGTTTGCCGGGCAATAATATGCGACATCTTAATCGTAGCATAATAAAGCGGAAAAGTCCATGCAGACAGCACAAATCGCCCGCCGATTATTGATAAAAAATCCAGAACATGGTATGCTTAGAGCAGCCGATTCCCCAGGGGACACCGGCATCCCTGCAACCCACAAAAAGAAGAAGAGGAGAGCGCTACATGAAACAAGATTTGATTGTGATATTGGACTTAGGCAGCACCCAGAACACAGTTCTCGCCAGACAGATCCGCGAACTGGGCGTATACAGCGAGATCCACCCCCACGACATCACGTCGGAGGAACTGAAGGCTCTGCCCAATGTAAAGGGCATCATCCTGAACGGCGGCGAAAACCGTGTGGTAGAGGGGACAGCCGTGGAAATCAGGGCTGAGCTCTACGACCTGGGCTACCCCATGATTGCCATCGATTACCCCCAGTCAAAATGCAGCCAGAATTACCCGGGACTTCCGGAACAGGCGGATCTGAAGAAATTCCTGTTCCAGGACTGCAGAGCCGAGACCAACTGGAATATGAAGAACTTCATCGAAGACCAGACCGAGCTGATCCGTCAACAGGTAGGCGACAGGAAAGTTCTGCTGGCCCTGTCCGGCGGGGTGGATTCTTCCGTAGTGGCGGCCATGCTGATCAGGGCCATCGGGCAGCAGCTGGTATGCGTGCATGTGAACCACGGCCTCATGCGCAAGAACGAATCCGAGAGCGTGGTGAAAGTCTTCCGTGACCAGCTCCATGCCAATCTCATCTATGTGGACGCATCCGACCGCTTCCTTGGGAAACTGGCGGGCGTGGCAGACCCCGAGCAGAAGCGGAAGACCATCGGCGGGGAATTCATCCGCGTGTTCGAGGAAGAAGCCAGGAAGCTGGAGGGAATCGATTTCCTGGGACAGGGAACCATCTACCCAGACATCATCGAGAGCGGCACCAAGACCGCCAAAATGGTGAAGTCCCACCACAATGTAGGCGGCCTTCCGGAGGACCTGAAATTCCAGCTGGTGGAGCCGCTGAAGCAGCTCTTCAAGGACGAAGTGCGGGCCTGCGGCGTAGAACTGGGACTGCCCCACGACATGGTGTACCGTCAGCCCTTCCCGGGTCCTGGCCTGGGCGTCCGTTGCCTGGGAGCCATCACGAAGGACAGGCTGGAGGCCGTCCGGGAGTCCGACGCCATCCTGCGGGAAGAATTCGCCAAAGCGGGTCTGGACAAGAAAGTATGGCAGTATTTCACGGTTGTCCCCGACTTCAAGTCCGTCGGCATGAAGCACAATGCCCGGGTCTTCGAGTACATGGTGATCATCCGCGCCATCAACACGGTGGACGCCATGACCGCCTCCGTGGAGAAAGTGGACTGGGACGTGCTGGAAAAGATAACCAACCGTATCCTGGCGGAGGTGGAGAACGTGAACCGTGTCTGCTTCGACCTGAGTCCGAAGCCGCCTGCGACCATAGAGTTCGAGTAGACGTGAAAATCCCGGAAAGCCGCATGGTTACTGGCTTTCCGGGATTTGTTTTGGGGCTTTGTGTACCGGAATGAGTTGATAAGCACATCTCTGGAATTTGCTCTGGAAAGGTACTTGGTTGAGAAAAAAAGGACGAATGAATAATGTATATAATATCAATGCATTAATATAGTGTAAAGAGCATGGTGGAAGATGCAAAGAAAAAACTTTACAAATATTGCAGATATGATATGATAAGCATAGGCAAGGAGGTGTGTTTTATGGCACAGACAAGTGTAAATTTTCGCATGGACGCAGAACTGAAAGAATCCGTGGAAGAAATCTGTCGGAAAATGGGAATGAATCTCACAACGGCGATTACGATATTCTGCACAAAAGTGGCACAGGAAAGAAGAATCCCCTTTGAAATCACCGCGGATCCAGACCCCTTTTACAGCGAAAGCAATATCCGTCATCTGGAAAAGAAAATGGAGGACTACAAAGCAGGGCGGCTGAAACTGGCTGAACATGAACTGATTGAGGAATAGGGGGCGTATGCAGATAAAACGGATACAGTGGGACATTGACGCATGGGAGGAATATTGCCAGTGGCAGCAGACCAATAAAGCTGTCCTAAAGCGTATCAATGCACTGATAAAAGATATGGAGCGAAGCCCCTTTGAGGGTATCGGCAAGCCGGAGCCGCTGAAAGAGAATTTGAGTGGATTTTGGAGCCGCCGTATCAATGACGAACACAGGATTGTTTATGCGGTTGAGAAAGAGACTGTGGTGATTGTCTCATGCAGAGGACATTACGATTAATGGGTGACAAAGGATGCACAACGTGCTAATATGCAGAGTATGGCAACGGACAGATAAGTCAGCCGTAAAGTGCAGATAAAAAAGGAATAAACCGATATTTCAATATTACGAGGAAAGAAAATGATAACAATAAGAAACATCCGCGAACACCCCCAAATGGCAGAATCTGCCGCCCAGTGGTTCCACGAGAAATGGCATATCCCCCTGGAAGCGTACCGGGAGAGCATCAGCCAATGCCTGAGAACGGGGACAGAGCATCTTCAGGAAAGCCCCGTGCCCCAATGGTATCTGGCCCTGGACGAACGGAAAAATGGCATTCCGGGGAAAAATGGCATTCCGGGGAAGAATGGCATTCCGGGGAAGATTGTGGGCGGCCTGGGCGTGATAGAGAACGACTTCCATGACCGCAAAGACCTGGCGCCCAACGTATGCGCCGTCTATGTGGAGGAAGCATATCGCTGCCAGGGCATCGCCGGGGAGCTGCTCAGGCACGTATCCGCCGACATGACCGCCCTGGGCATCGACACCCTGTACCTGGTCACCGACCACACCTCCTTCTACGAGCGCTACGGATGGGAATTCCTGTGCATGGTACAGGGCGACGGAGAGCCGGACATGGCCAGGATGTATGTGCACCGGGAGAGCGAGAAGCGGAAATAAAAGAAGGCCTGCCCCCAGAGAGGAGGACATGGCCGGGACACCATAAAGACAAGGAGAACCAGGCAAATGATTACCATTTTACAGGAGACCCCCAAAAACCCCATCACCCTTATGGGCCAGCGGGCAGGCGTATGTTGGGGCGCAGATATCAATAATGAAGAAAAGAACTATAAACGGGGCCTGGACTGCATCCAGTCCGGCCACCACAGAGTGATGGAATACGTCAATGTGGAGATGATCATAGACGGCTACTCCGCCCGCGTCATCCGGGAATGGTACACCCACATCGGCGGCGCACCCACCAGGCTCCAGGCCAGCACCCGCTACATCAACTACAAGGATTTCACCTACACAGTGCCGCCGTCAGTGTCGAAGGATCCGGAAGCCGAGGCCATCTACCGCCAGACCATGGACGCCATCGCCCAGGCCTGCAGCCGCCTGGAGAGCCAATGCGGCATCCCCAGAGAGGACGCGGCCATGCTTCTGCCCCTGGGCATGACCACCAAAATCGTGGACAAGCGCAACGTCCGCAACCTCATCGAAATGTCCCACCAGAGACTCTGCAACCGGGCCTACTGGGAATATCGCCGTCTGATGGGGGATATCTGCGCCGCCCTTCGGGAATACTCAGAAGAGTGGCGCTATCTGGTGGACCGCTATTTTGTGCCGAAATGTGAAGTGGCCGGATACTGCACTGAAAAAAAGAGCTGCGGAAGGGCTAAAGTATTTTCTGCCGCTGCCGATATTCTTAATAAGCAATCAGCCAGGCCGGAATGATTTCCGGTGCCGATAGCTGAAATGCGGTTTTGCTATGAAGAAGAGACATGGCATATGACAGGAACGAGAAGGGAGGAATCCGACATGCGTGTTGAAGCATACAATCAAATCCAGCAGCTGTACCAGACCAGCAAGGTGAGCAAGACGCGCCAGTCCAGCAGTTCGTCCCGCGTGGACCAGCTGCAGTTCAGCAGCCTTGGAAAGGACATCCGTGCAGCTCAGGCGGCGGTTGCGGGAGCTCCCGGCATCAGAGAAGAGCTGACGGCCTCTATCAAGACACGGATAGAGAACGGCACCTACAGTGTGGACAACGCATCTTTCGCAGAGAAGCTTCTGCAGAAGAGAGCCGAAATGGATGCGGCATATGAAGAAACGAGGTAAGGAACCCCGTGGCGAGTTTAATGGAGAACCTGATTGAGGTGCTCGGTCAGGAAGGCGATGAGTATGAAGGGCTTTTGGCCTTATCTCAGAAGAAAATGCGGATTATCGCAAGTGCAAACCTGGAAGACCTACAAAGAATCACGGAGGATGAACAAGAGGTGGTTGGCAGGCTGAGCCGTCTGGAGAAAAAACGGATGGAAGTGACTGCCGATATCGCCAATGTGTTGAACAAGGATGTTGCGACAATGAAACTCTCCAACCTGATCGAGATGATGGCGGCCAGGCCTCAGGAACAGGCGCAGCTGGCAGAGATTCATGACAGGTTGAAGAGCGTGGTCCGGGAAGTGCAGCGGACGAATGAGCAGAACAAAGAGCTGCTGGAAGAAGCATTGGAGATGGTGGAGTTCGAGATGAACATGCTCCAGGCCACCAAAGCCGCGCCGGAGATGGCGAACTACACCAGGGATGCTTACAGTTCCGGCGCCCAGATGGGCGTGACCAGCGGGAGCTTTGATGCGAAACAATAGGAATTGTCGGAAGACAAATCCTGGTATCCTTGTAGAAACGTTGAGGTGATTTTTATGGGTTTAATGGGAAGTTTATATGTTGGTTCATCAGGACTACAGACCAGTCAAAATGCGCTGAACACAACAGCGCATAATCTTACTAACACGGAGACCACCGGCTATGTCAGGCAGCAGGTGCAGCAGTCCTCCAGAAGTTATCAGACGCTTTCGGTGAACGTCAGTTCCATCTGCAATCAGCAGGTGGGTCTGGGCGTCACATATTCCAGAGTAAAACATATAAGGGATTATTTCCTTGATAAAATATACCGCAGGGAGTCCGGGCGCAGTATGTTCTATGAGGTGTCTACCGAAGTGATGGAAGAGGTGGAGGGACAGCTGGGCGAGATGCACGGCGAGGCCTTCCAGACTTCTATTGAAGATTTCTGGACGGCCGTTCAGGAGCTGACCAAGGATCCCACCAGTTCGGTGACCCAGGGGCTCCTGGTGCAGCGGGGCGCGCAGCTGATTCAGAGGGCCCAGGCCGTATACACCGGCCTTTCCGCCTATCAGGACAATCTGAACCTGCAGGTCAGGGATTACGTGGATAAGATTAATTCCTACGGAAAGAAGATTTTGGCGCTGAACGATTCCATCCGGGCCATCGAAGCCGGACGCGTGGAACAGGCCAACGACATGAGAGATACCAGAGACCAGCTGCTGGACGAATTGGCGGAGCTGGTGAACATAGAATACGGCGAGGACGTGAACGGGGATGTCTGGGTACAGATTGAGGGCGTGGACTTCGTGAAAGGCCCCCGCATCTTTGAGATGGGGCTGTACACGGACGACAAGACAGGCTTCTATACGCCTTTCTGGCCCCAGAACGCCTCTTACACGGAAGATGCCTTCGGCAACAAGAACTACGACATCAAGAATGCCCATGTGTTCCATTTCGACCGGGAGATTTCCTCGGATCTGAACACGGACATCGGCGGCCTCAAGGCCACGATCCTAGCCAGGGGCGACCACCGGGCTAATTATACCGATATGGCCCCTGATAAATATAATAGTACTGACAACTATGTGTCCCAGTCCGTCATCATGAACGTGCAGGCGGAGTTCGACCAGCTGATTCACAACATCGCCATGAAGGTGAACGAGATACTGGGGACGGCAGCCGGAGCGATTACGGAGAATGCATCCTATCAAGACGCGAATGGGCAGACGGTTACAGTTGACAAATATTGGCTGGCGGATTCAGATGGCTATATGCGCAATGATGACGGAAGCCCGATACAGATGTTTGCGAAAAACGGTGCTGACGGATATCAGAAGGTAACCTTGAAAGGCCCTGTAAAAGATGCCGAAGGCAACACTATAGTTGATGAAAATGGAAATCCCGTAGATGTCGAAGCTTGGGTATATGTACCGGAGAACACAAACGACCCCACAGCAGAGCCGGGAAGTCTCTACACCATCATGAACCTGCAGATAGAGCCGGAACTGATGCAGAAACCCTCCATGCTGGGCTTCCGTCTGCCGGACGGTTCCGAGGACAAAGCCACAGCCAACGCCCTGAAGGACGCTTTCACGGCGGAGGACTATACGCTGAACCCCAACGTGGAGAAGCGTTCCACCTTCGTAAGCTACTACACAGACTTGGTGTCCCAGATAGCGAACACCGGCTATGTGAGCAGAAGCATCTACCTGAACCAGCAGGGGGCGGTGGAGTCCATCAGCGGAGCCAGGGAACAGGTGATAGGCGTATCCTCTGACGAGGAACTGTCCAACATGATAAAGTTCCAGAATGCTTACAATGCCTCCAGCCGTTACATAAACGTAATCGATGGGATGCTGGAGCATCTGCTGAGCACGCTTGGAGTATAGCGTCATAGCATAATATACAGTCCATAAATGGATGCTGTGCCCGCGGAGCGATGAGCGGGTACAGGGCATCGTCAGAGGATGGGCGAATCCACAGACAGGTTCGCATCTGCCGGGGAAGGGAGCAGACCTTTTCCGGAAGGAAGGAGAGACATATGCCGTCACAATTTTTCGGATTAAATATAGCATATACGGGGTTGTTGGCCAGCAACGCAGCGCTGAACACCACCTCTAACAATATTGCCAATGTCCAGACAGAAGGCTTCAGCAGACAACAGGTGACCACACAGGCCGCCAATGCCCTTCGGGTCTTCCAGACCTATGGCTGCGCCGGGGCAGGCGTGGAGACGCTGGCCATTGAGCGCGTCAGGAATGAATTCTATGATTTCAGATATTGGAGCAATAACGATAAAGTCGGCGAGTACAGCCAGAAGCAGTACTACATGCAGCAGGTGGAGAGCTATTTCCATGATGACGGGGAGAACGCGGGGTTCAAGACCGTCTTCGACCAGCTGATGATTGCCGGGCTCCAGGAACTGATGAAGAACCCGGACAATCTGTCCTTTAAGGAGCAGTTCGTGGGCTATGCGGAAGCGTTGACAGAGTACTTCAACAATGTGTCAGGCAACCTGGAAAAGCTCCAGAAGGACGTGAACGAAGAAATCAAGGTGAAAGTAGACGAAATCAATACCATCGCCAACGAAATCGCCTCCCTGAACAAACAGATCAACACCATCGAGTTCAAAGGCGTCCATGCCAACGAACTCCGGGACAGAAGGACCCTCCTTCTGGATCAGCTTTCCGAAATCGTGGACGTGGAAGTGAAGGAGACCAAGATTCAGGATACCAATAATCCAGACCGTGATACCGGCGGCACCCGGTTCGTGGTGAAGATTGCCGGCGGCCAGGTGCTGGTGGACGGCTATGAGTATAACGGCCTGGAATGCGTCTCCAGGACTTCGGATCAGAAAGTGAACCAGTCGGACGTAGACGGCCTGTATGATGTCAAGTGGAGCAAGACCGGAGCTGCCTTCAACCTCCACAGTGCGGCCATGGGCGGTGCGCTGAAAGGGCTGGTGGACTTAAGGGACGGAAACAACGGAGAGGGATTTACCGGCCTGATCAAGGATACCGGGACAGACCCTGATACGAAGAAGCAGACGGTGACGGTTCAGGTAGATAAGCACTATCTGACGGATTTGAATAAATGCAACCTTTCCGACAGCGGCGGCGTCGTCAGCCTGGGGAACAAGGACTATTACTATGATTCCTGGACTTACAATGTCAGCTATGAAAACGGAGAGCCGGTGTATACTTATACATTTGAGCTGTCCGATACGCTGAACAACGCGGCGGATTTGGGTGCCCTGGGAACCAGAAAGGGCATGAAGGCCACCGTGGGAGACAGCATCTCATACCAGGGCATACCATATTATATGGCCCAGATGAACGAATGGATGAGGACATTCTCCCAGAAGTTCAACGATATCCTGACCAGCGGATTTGCCGGGGATCAACAGGGTATCCCGCTGTTCACCGCCAACATGACCATGGATAACGGGCAGTATTATTTCAACAATTACAGCGATGAGACCGAAAAAGAATACATCGAGAGGGTGAAGGAAGTTCTGAAAGCCCAGAACATTTCTTCTACAGATACGGCTAAAATACAGGAAGTGTGCCTGGCTGTGCTGAATGATTACAGGTATGATTTGGAGTCGAAGGAAGCCTATGACAATAGAGTAAAGAAGCTGGACGAGGCCAATAAAGAATTTGGACTGAATATAGATTCGGCGAAGGAGGCTCAGCTGACCATAAAGGTAGGAAAGACTGCCGAGGCAGGTCAGGAGAGCTATTACTCGATGACAGCCAAGCGCTTTGATGTCTCCCAGACTATGGTTGATGACCCCAGCCGCCTTGCCACCAAGAAAAAAGAAGGCGATGGCGCAGATCAGAACGATTTGTTGGAGGAGCTGAAAGATTTGGCCACCAACAAGGGCGTCATGAGCTTCCGCGGCAGTTCCGCATCGGAATTCCTACAGTGCATCTTGGCGGACGTGGCGCTGAACACCAGCAGGGCTGAGACATTCTACAGCAGCTATGTGGATATCTCCTATTCCATTGAGACCCAGAGGATATCCATCTCAGGCGTGGACGAAGACGAAGAGGCAGTGAACCTGGTAAAATACCAGAATGGATACAATCTGGCCTCCAAGATGATTCAGACACTGACGGAAATATATGACAGACTGATTCTGCAGACTGGTGTCTAAGGGCGGTAAAACTTTGTGCCGCATTCTGCCATGCAGCCGTGCCGGTATGACAGAATGCGGGAAGAGAAGAACGGCCACGGGTCTTTCAGGCCAAGACTACAGAAATGTAGACAAGGAAAGGAGATTTCCATGAGAATAACAAATAAAATCATGCAGCGCAACAATTTGTCGAATATCAACACCAACAAGATGTATCAGGACAAATTGAGCACGCAGATGTCCACCCAGAAGAAAATCAACCGGCCTTCCGAGGATCCGGTGGTGGCCATCCGTTCCCTGCGTCTGCGCAGCAATGTGACGGAGATTACACAGTACTACAGCAAAAATATTCCCGATGCGGAGAGCTGGCTGAAAGTAACCCAGGATGCCATATCAAATCTGTCCCAGATTATCACCAATATGATTGCCCGCTGTAACAGGGGCTCCAACAGCGATCTGACCACGGCAAACCGGAAGATTATTCTGGAGGAAATGCAGAATCTGGGGGAAACGGTTTATTCTACAGGGGATTCTGACTATGCGGGCAGATATGTGTTTACCGGTTACCGCACGGACACATCGCTTAGTTTCCTGTCGGGAAAGACCCAGAATTACACCATCACGGAACAGCTGGACAAAACAGCCATCGATTCGGTGATAAAGGTGGATACGGACAAACTTCTGGACATCAATTCCACCAACTATGAGGACTTCAATGTAAACGAGGATGACATTTCCTCCGTGGAGGTTCAGAGAATCCGGCTTGCATACAATGACTGTTCCCTGTATGGGGAATATGACAACCTGAAAACAGAACAGAACAAGCTGGTGGAAGAGGCTGTCAAGGATGCAAAGGCTTTGAACGCTGCACTGGCGGGAAAAAATATTGTCATAGGCAATGTGGATCTGAAAAATCTCAGTGAAAATGACAGAAATACGATTCAGGCGGCGATTGATGGTGTGGTTGCTGACCTGGAAGCTGGTGGCGCAGATGCGGCTGAGATTGAAAAGCTGAAAAACTGGCAGGAGAATCCGGAGGGACGTCTGAAGGATTATTATAAAGATATTAATGGCAAACTTGATGCTGTAAATGCAACACTGGAGGGCACTGGCATTGCCATGCAGGTGGGGGACGCCCTGGATTTCCAGACCATTAATGCCAATTCTGAGATTGCCAATACAATGGGGCAGAACTGGTCCCAATCCTGGGAGGACAATAAAACGGCCTTTTCCCAGCTGTCTGCTCCCAAGATAGAGTTTACGGATCCCAACGACCCCAACAATAAATTCCTGGGTGAAACCTGGGGAGGGGGATTTGCGGAAGGCGGGGGAACGGATGCCATCACTATGATGCATTCCTATGAGGATCCCTATGTATACGCTGCCCAGAATGATGATGCCATTGTATATGTTCCCGAGACAGGGGAAATCCTTCTGGGGAAAAACCGCTATAAGACATTGAGCGGTACCAAGGATAATGAAGCAACCGCGGTGGAAAACGAGCTGGAAATCCGCGTCACCTATGACAAGAACAACTGGCAGAAGGGTGACCTGCGTCCCGAGCATTATTTCTACTGTGAAGCGGATCCGGAGGAAGAAGGAAGAACAGACCGTATTATTTATAATGATACCTATCTGACGCCAAACGCGGAGCGCCAGGTGATCGAATATGATGTAGGATTTAATCAGAGCATCCGGATCAATTCCACGGCGGATGAGTGCTTTAAGCATGGCATCGGCAGGGAAGTGGACGATATTGTGAATGCCATGCAGGATGTGCTGGATCTGGAGGGCGTGGTGGCCGATATCCAGACTGTGATGGACTCCCTTCCGGCTGACAGCGAGAAACGCCCTGAACTGCAGAAGAAACTGGATGCGGCCAACAAGGCCCTGACGCTTGCCAAGGATAAGGAGCAGAAGCTGTTTGAGCACGGGATCACGACTTTCCAGAAACATCTGGACGAAGCAAACCTTTGTGTCACCAACTGCGGTTCCAGGGAGAGCAAACTGGAGCTGATCAAGAACCGCAGCCAGAACCAGAAAACCACATATGAAACCCTCAAGAGCGAGAATGAAGACATCGATATCACGGAAGTGGCAATCGAACTCAATGCGGCGGAACTGACTTATGATGCAGCCTTAATGGCAACCGGTAAGGTGATGCAGACCACTCTGCTGAATTTCATCTGATTTTTCGGGCAGACTTTTCCGGCCCGGATCATACCGTTCATTTTATCGAAGTGGCGAGGCCGCTTCAGGACAGGAGTGCTATGAAGATCAATACTAAAATATTCGGAGAAATAGAGATTTCAGAGGATAAAATCGTGACTTTCCGAAACGGCATTATCGGTTTTCCGGAACTGAGGCGTTTTGCACTGCTGCATGACGAGGAGAGGGGAACCAATGCGGGAATCCGCTTCCTGCAGTCGCTGGAGGAGCCGGGATTTGCCATGCCGGTGATGAATCCGCTGGATGTAAGGCCGGATTACGATCCGGAGGTGGAAGACGAACTGCTGGCCAGCGCAGGAAAGATTACCCCGGAAAACCTTCTGGTACTGGTGACAGTGTCCGTTCCCGAAGACCTGACTAAAATGAGTGTAAACCTGCAGGGGCCTTTTATCATCAATATTGAGGAGCGCAAAGGCTGCCAGATCATATTGGAAAGCGGAAATTATCCTGTGAAATTTCCCATTTATGACATCCTGCAGGCGGGAAAGGCAGGTGCATAATATGCTGGCATTGTCGAGAAAGAAAAATGAGGCCATTATCATCAGCAATAATATTGAGGTGACGATTCTGGAGGTGAAAGGCGACCAGGTTAAGGTGGGGATCACGGCACCAAAAGATGTTCCCATTTACCGGAAGGAAGTGTATCTCCAGATTCAGGAGGCAAATAAGGAAGCAGTGAATGTGGACGGCATGGAAGCCCTGCGGAATCTGCTGGGGTGAAATGTCACAGACGGTTACGATGTTGTAACCAAAATTTCGGAATGTTGGTTAATTTTTAAAGAAAAAATTCCGATAAAACAAATAGACGCAAAGGAATATCGGGAAGCAGGATGCTCCCGGTGTGCGGATATTAGATACAAGGAGGTGGATGAAGTGGCAATTGAACCGATTTCAAGTGTAATGACATTCCAGGCACAGGGAAATGTAGTACAGAGGCCACAGGCTTCCGTGGAGACGGAGAAGCCGGAGAGCAGCAGTACAGCAAGTGTACCGGCTGCAGAGTATGTAGACAGAACAACAAGTGTGGTGGAGAACTCACAGGACAAGGGCCAGGCAGACGGCGGCGACCAGAACAAGGATCAGCAGGCATACCATGAGAAGGTCAGAAAAGCCGTTGAAACCCTGAACAAGAGAATGGCCAATTCCGAGGCAGTGTTCGGCATTCATGAGGATACCAACCGTGTGACGATCAAGATCGTTGATAAGAGCACCAAGGAAGTGATCAAGGAACTGCCCCCGGAAAAGACGCTGGACATGATCGCAAAGGTCTGGGAGATGGCAGGCATCCTTATCGACGAGAGGCGCTAGGCCCGGGTGAGGATGATGCATCCTGAAATGTGACAGGGATGTTCTTCACGTAGTTTGAAAGGAGAGATTGATTATGCCAATGAGATTGACCGGCTTAATGTCCGGCATGGATACGGAATCCGTTATCCAGCAGCTGGTGGAAGCCAAAAAAACCAAGGTGACGACTGCTGTGAAAGCACAGAAGTCACTGAAATATAAGCAGGATGCATGGAAGACGCTGAATACCCAGATCCTGAACTTGTATAACAAGTCCCTGAGCAATATGCGCTGGGAGAGTTCCTTTGTGAAGAAGACCACAAAGGTATCCAACAGCAATATCGTATCGGTTATCACGGGCGAAGGCGCCATGAACAGTGTGCAGAACCTGAGAGTGGACCAACTGGCCAGATCCGGCTATCTGACAGGCGGTGAGATGAAGCTTGCAGATGGGGCAGAAGGAGATAAGGTTACCAGCGACACCAAGCTGAGCGACCTGGGATTTCCGAAGGGCGGCGGTACCATCCGGGTGACAATCAACGGGGAATATGCGAATATCACTGTTGATGAGAATTCCACAGTAGGAAATTTTGTAAAGGCGCTGCGGGAAACGGGCGTAAACGCTAACTTTGACGAGGCCAACGGCAGAATCCACGTATCTTCCAAGGAGCCGGGGGCTGCTGCGAACTTTGAGATTAGCGGAACGGATATAGGCGGGCTGGAAGCCCTGAGCAAGCTGGGACTGAGTTACAACACTGCTGCAAATGCAGATGCGATTTTAAAGAGCAGACAACAGAACATGCTTGACTCCTTTAAGAAGATGGCAGAAACTTCTGGATCACAGCTGAAGGAGAGGCTGCGTAAGAACGGGGTTGAACTGGATAATCTGAAGGCTGAAGATATGACTGACGAAGTCATGGCAGTGATGGAAAAGGTTGTTGAAAAAGAGAAAGAGCAGACCACCCTGGGAGATGACTACAAGAACCAGCTGGGAAGCTTTGGCGACAATGTTTCACAGTTGAAAGTGGATGCGGAAAGGCTGAAGACCATAAAGGACGAAGCCCAGAAAGCCGAGGATGAGGAAAGGGCACCCAAGAAGACATCCGGTGAAGATGCCGTGATTTATCTGAACGGTGTGAAATACACTTCTTCCTCCAACAGCATCAAGGTCAATGGCCTGACCCTGACAGTGAATGCAAAGACGGCTCCGGGTGAGGAAGTTACCATCACTACGCAGGACGACACCGATGGCATTTATGACATGGTGAAGAATTTCCTGAAGGAGTACAATACCCTGATCAACCAGATGGATAAGCTGTACAATGCAGATTCTGCAAAGGGATATGAACCCCTGACAGACGAAGAGAAGTCCGCAATGTCCGACAGCGCCATCGAAGAATGGGAGAAGAAGATTACGGATTCCATTCTGCGCAAGGATGAGTCCCTGGGAACCATTTCCAACGCCATGAAGAAAATCATGATGGAAGGTGTGGAAGTAAACGGGAAGAAAATGTATCTTTCCAATTTCGGCATCAACACTCTGAGCTATTTCTCCGCTCCCGAGAATGAGAAAAACTCATATCATATCGACGGAGACCCGGACGATTCCGCTACTTCCGGAAATGCCGATATGCTGAAGTCCATGATCGCAAACGATCCGGATACCGTGGTGGCATTTTTTACCGGACTGGCGAAGAACTTGTACGGCGAGATGACCGAGAAGATGAAGCATACGGAATACAGTTCTGCATATACGGCTTATGAAGATACGAGAATGCAGAAAGAGTATGACGATTATACGGTAAAAATCAAGGAATTGGAAAAGAAGCTTGCAGATTACGAAGATAAGTGGTATGCTAAATTTGCGG
>OFGX01001007.1_pt1 | contig 18476 bp, 16 predicted proteins | sample 1521831 | NCBI WGS metagenome assembly OFGX01 (sample SAMEA3504080, study PRJEB24116) | mouse gut metagenome | biome: mouse gut; feature: mouse-associated habitat; material: faeces | place: Denmark | collected 2011 | reverse complement strand
ATGTAGGATTCCTCCTCTTTCCGGATCGTTTTCCGGAAAAATATCGCAATGTTGGCAAACGAATCGCGGAGAATGCAGCAGCCCTCCACGATAAGCTTCCAGAGATCCCGGTAATATACAATACAGATCGCAATCAGCGTCCCCACATGCAACAGCACATCGAACAGAATCCCCGTATCCGTCTCCACTTTAAACAGTATCTTAAAAAGCGCCAGATGGCCGGAACTGCTGACAGGCAGAAATTCTGTCAGCCCCTGAATCAGCCCCATTAAAATAGCCTGCAGTAATGTCATAGCTGCCTCCTTTATCCTCCCCCGCATTCCCGCTTACATAATATGACAGCTGCACGGGGTTTTGCATACATATCCGATTTTACCATATCCCGGGCGGATTGTCATTAAAAGGATTTCTTAAATCTTTGTTACAGGAAAAATCAGGACTCCTTCCCTTTTTTGTGCGCGTCGATCAGACTGTGCAGCTTCAGGAACGCCCTGTCAATTCCTCCCACCTCATCTATCATTTTTTCCTCCACGGCCTCCGCTCCCACGAGAATCGTCCCAAGGTCTTTGGTCAGCATCCCCGTGTTCATCATCAGTTCCTCCAGCCTCTCTTCTTTTGCTCCGCAGTGCGTACTGACAAATTTGAGAATCCTGTTCTGCATCTGTTTAAAATAATCATAAGTCGGCTGTGCGCCGATCACCGTCCCGCTCATGCGCACCGGATGAATCACCATGGTTCCCGTTGGAACGATAAAGGAATAATCTGTGGAAACCGCTAACGGCACCCCGATGGAATGGCTGCCGCCCAGCACCAGGGATACCGTGGGCTTGCTCAGGGAGGCTATCATCTCCGCGATGGCCAGCCCGGCTTCCACGTCCCCGCCCATGGTGTTCAGGAGCACCAGCACCCCCTGTATGTCCTTGCTGTCCTCAATGGCGGCCAGGCTGGGCAGGATGTGCTCATACTTCGTGGTCTTGGAATTGTTGGACAGGTTCTCGTGCCCCTCGATCTCCCCGATGATGGATATCAGATGGATGTCCCCCAGCTTCCCGCTCTCGTCCAGGGTCACCTGGCCTGTCTGCTCTATCCGCTCGTCCTTGTGCTCTTCCTTCTCTATCTTCTTGTCGGAGTTCTTTGCTTCAGCCATGCTCTCTCTCCCTTTCCCATGGATTTACTCAAAACATGACTTTAATATTCCCCTTTCGGGCAAAAAAATACCAGGCCCGTGAATCGAGTCTGATATTTCCCATAAAATGCCATTTACACAACTATCTGGTCAGATCCTGCACCCACTTGTATTTCCGGAACCGCAGCATCACCCAGGGAATCTTGCCCACCTCGTCCAGGCAGGTACAGGCATAGACCGCCAGCGGCGACCAGTGCAGCGCGAACGCCCCCGCCAGCGCCAGCGGGATGGCAATCAGCCACATGCAGACGATCAGGCTGTACATGTCGAATATCGTATCGCCGCCTCCGTCCAGCACGCCGTTTATGGTCACAGTATTCACACAGCGGCCAATCATGTACACAGCCATGATCACCATCATCCCTGTAAGGTACTCCCTGGCCTGGTCCGTCAGGATGACCATCCCCACGATGGCCGGGGTCACTGCCAGCACCAGGGCCGTGGACAGCAGCCCGATGACATAGGAGATATTCTTAAGCTTTATCCCGTATGCCTTGCCCAGCTCGAGCTGTCCCGCTCCAAGCCTGTGGCCCACCATGATCCCCGCCGCGCTGCCGATGCCGTTGCACATGCAGCATATCAGATCCCGGACCACCGCCGCCACGGAATTGGCCGCTGCGGCGTCTGTCCCCATATGCCCCATGATCGCGGTGTAGGAGGTGAATCCTATGCCCCAGCATAAACACCCGCCCAGAAGAGGCAGGCACTGCCTGGCGAAATCGGATTTCAGTTCCCTGGGCTGCTTCAGGAACCTGCCAAAGACCGGGCGGATATACGGCGAACCCGTAGTCATCATCAGGCACAGCCCCAGCTCCACCACCCGGGAAATTGTGGTGGCAAGCGCCGCTCCCCTGGCCTGCATCCTGGGCGCTCCCAGCAGCCCGAATATGAACACCGCGTTCAGGACTATGTTCAGGACTACCGCGCAGCAACTGATGAGGGCCCCGGGCTTCACATGGTCCGACACCTTCATCACGGTCAGATAGCACTGGGAGATGCCCGTCAGCAGATACGACCAGCCCGCCACGCGCAGATAGGCGCTGCCGATGGCGATCAGAGCCGCGTCATGGGTGAAGATATGCATGAGCAGCTCCGGCATCAGCTCGCAGGCCAGGAAGAACATCACGGACACCAGGCCGCAAAGCCGCAGCATCATGTTGAAGACATCCTCCAGGGTGCGCCTGTCCCCCTTCCCCCAATACTGGGCCCCCAGGATGGCTCCCGCCCCCGTCACCGCACTCAGGAACATATTCTGGACGAACTGGATCTGGGTGGCCAGGGAGACCGCGGTCATCTCATCCTGGGCCACCTTCCCCAGCATCAGCGCGTCCCCCGCTGCCACTGCCGCCAGCATCAGGCTCTGGAGGGCGATTGGCAGGGCCAGCCTCGCCAGATTCCTGTAGAACTCTTTCCTGTCAATCAGCGCTCCCGGATTTTTCTTTTGCATCGGATTATCCTCGCATTCCTAATAAGTAATGGGCTCCCATCTGCCGCTCAGCCCATTATATATCAGGCTGCTGGTTTTGGGAATAGGGAATATTAAAAATACCGGGTTCTTAAGTCAGGCCCGATATTTCCTTGACAATCTCGATATTTTGGGCAAGGGCCGAAGTCTCTTCCATAGTTTTGCACCTGCCGCTTATGAGCAGCGCCATCCTGTACAATCCAAGAAGGGATTCATCCTCCATCAATGCCCTCTGCCATCTACAGCCTGTCTCCTCTGCAATGCGCATCATCAGTCCCTGGTTCGAGGTGGCAGCCCCGCCGGAATAAAGGATACGGCTCACCCGATTTCCTGTGGGGAGCACAGACATCAATGCTCTGTGATACTGTCTGCCCATTTGCCTGTAAACCGCGTCCAACAGGGAATTCAGCGTGAAATTCTCTTGCTTGATTCCGGCGATTCTACCTCCCTGATGGAATTCCGGCTCTATCTCCAGCGCATCGCTCCCCTCCCTTTCCGGTATTCTGCCGATTACATCCCAAATCTCCTTCGGCCGTACCTTTTGGCCGGTGACCGCTTCCACAGAATCCTTGATGAAACCGGAGATGCACTCCAAATCCCTGCCGCCGCAAAGCCCTCTCACTGTATTCAGGTACTGATTTCCAAAATACGGCCGTACTTCTCCCTCGCCCTGCCGGTACGCATCTGTCACTATCCCCAAAAGCCCTGCCGTGCCAATGTTGATATTGACATCCTGTTCCGGCCGGACCATGCTTCCCAGCACACAGGCCTGGTGATCCCCTATATCCGGATAGACCGGAATCCTATTCCCCTCACTCTCATAATAGCCGCAGCATTCCATCTCCAGAGCCAACTCCGGAAAGCGCAGTCCCCCCGCTCCTATCTTCTCTATGAGCGGATGGTTCCACTGTCTTTCTACAATGGCCGCCAGTCCGGTGGCCGCCCCATTGGTAATATGACAGATATGGTTCCCTGTCATTTTCCTGATGATATAGGAACCGAGCGTGCAGAACCAGCGCCCTTCCGCACCTCCTTGAATCTCCCGGAGCGTTACATACAAATTGCACATGCCCAGCCCGGCACGCAGCCGTACCCCCGAATGCTCCATCAGCCTGTCGCAGCCCATATCCTCCATCTCCTGCAGCCATGTCTTCCCGTCATGGCATTCCAGACAGCGATTATCCTGCCAGGATATATAGGATGTCACGGCCTCAGAATTTTCATTCAGTATGACAAACCCCTGCATCTGGGTGCAGAGCAGAATCCCATCCAGGACTTTTTCTTTTCGCAAAATCTGCTCCGTCAACATTTCCACGATATTCCATATCTCTTCTGCCCGGATCTCATACCTTGTCGCCCGGCCCGATACGGGAGATGGCATCGCAGTCTTTCCCTTGCCACGAATTTGTCGGTTCTCTATGTCCAGGACTGCATATTTTATGAAGCTGCTTCCGATATCCAATGCAAAATATCCCATCTGCCCTCCCCGATTCTGCGCGCCGCCGCATGCGCTGTTCTTCCTGCCATCCGCATTGTCCAGGCGACCGGCTACTCCACTTCATGGTCGATGTAGTATACATCATGCCGATTGAATTCTATCGACAGACAGACATGCTTTCCATCCTCGCTGCAAAAACCATCCGGATAAGAAATTGCGCCCGGCATATCTATCAATGTCCTCTTATACCCCCAGGTCCTCATATCGTCATCGGAAATCCATATCTCCAGCGGATGGCGATCCGTCAGCCTCATCTTCCGGATAGTCGGCGTATGCAGCAGTGCGATTTTTCCGTCCGGCATCCCGATCAGCTTCACCTTATTCCCCGGATTGGGAATATCTGTTCTATAAGGTTCACACCATGTCCTGCCCCCATCCGACGAATCGCTTCTCGTCAGATACCCGCTTCCGTTCACCCTTACCAGCATGGCCAGCCTCCCATCCCTCAGTTCACATACCGTCGGCTCTCCCCAGTGCCATATCCTGTCATGCTGAAGCGTTATGACCGGATATGAATTCCAGGTCTTACCATTGTCGTCGCTTCGTGTAATACCGTTTTCATTATGTGTTATCATATCCCATCTCTTATAGATTCCGCCTCCTTCCGCCCTGCCTGTCCGATTCTGTTCCTCGGTCACAGGGTATCTCTGATACGCCATGACAATTCCTCCATCCGAAGTCTCAATCATCCCCCGATGGAATACAAACTGTCTGAAACACGGCGGATATCCTGCCATCTCCCATGTATGACCGCTATCTGTGCTTCTCAACATGACACAGTCCCAGTCCCAGAACATTCCATTGTGCAATGTCACATATACCGTTACTTCCTCCCCCCTTACACTTACCTCCGTCTGATACACCGCCCGGCCATCCTCAGGCCACAGCCGCACCGGGCCTTCCCAGGACGCGCCGTCATCCCTGCTGTGCCAATAATACACCCTATTATCCGGATGCGGCTCTATAGGCCCATCACACTGAGACACCATCAGCAATTCCCCGTTCGGCATCCTTCTCACAATGGCTTCGCAACTCAATGAATTCCGATGCACCAACTGAATCCTTGTCATATGCCCTCCTTCTCTCCCTCTTTCTCTGCACCCATCCTGTGGATTCTCTCCGATATGTCCCGTCCCGCTTTCTTCCAAAAGGAAATCTCGCTCCCGCAACAGAATAAATCAAACCCGCATTTTCCGGCCTCTTCCAGAAAAGCATCCTTTTCTGTAATGATGCCCGCCCTTTTCCCGGATTTTGCCGCCGCCCTTCCGGCTGTCCTTATGGCCTCCAGCACCGGTTCCTTTCCTCTCTCACCCAGGCAGCCCAAATCACAGGATAGATCGTTAGGTCCTATAAAAATGCCATCCACTCCGTCTACCCCCAGTATCTCGTCTATATTCTCCACGCCCCGCCTTGTCTCTATCTGTGCGAATATCATGTTCTCTCCATTGGCCTGCCCCATGTAATCCTCCAGACAGCCCGGATCATAAAATGTATGTCCCCTGTTGGTAGAGATGCCCCGCTGGCCCAATGGAGCATATTTGGCATATCTTACTACCTCCCTGATCTCCTCCGCGGAATCTGTCATGGGCAGCAGCAGCCCGTCCGCTCCCATATCCATCGCCTTGGTAATGTCCCTGCGGCCATTATCCGGCAGCCTGACCACAATCGGAATCCCTGACAACCTGGCCACCATAATAAGCCCCGCCATACCCGTATAGTCAAAACCGCCATGTTCACCGTCCAGTATCAGGAAGTCCATGCCCGCCTGCCGCATAATGATAGAAAAATTCGGAAACGCCACCTCATTCAACATTACGCCGGCGCAAGCCCTGCCATCTTTTTGTCCTGTCAACATTGTCCGTCATCCTTTCACCGCCCCAAGAGTCATACCTGCCGTAAAGTATTTCTGAATAAAGGGATATACCACCAGAATCGGTATCATGGCCACGAAGACCTTGGCCGACTGCAGCGTCTTGTCCGAGGTCTGCAGCAGAGTCAGTATCTCGTCCGTGCGCATGGTGGAGAAGTCGATTCGCACCGAGAGCTGGTAGATATAAGTCTGTAGGGGCTGTTTGGCAGTGTCGTTGATGTAGATCAGGCCGTCAAAATAGGAGTTCCAGTGCCCCACGAACTGGAACAGCAGCAGGCATGCCAGGGACGGAACGCTCAATGGCACATAAATCCGGAACAGCGTCTGCCAGGGATTGGCCCCGTCGATTGTAGCAGACTCGTTCAGCTCATAAGGGACATTGCGGAAAAAATTAATCATCAGAATCATGTTCCAGAGAGGCACCGCGCCGGGCAGTATCATGGACCAGAAGGAATCGAACAGGCCATACTGCCGCATCAGCACATAGGCCGGAATCATCCCGCCGGAAAAGAGCATGTTCGCCATGAAGAACCATTTCAGATATTTCCCCGCCGGGAACCGCCTCTGGGGAAGGCACAGGGGATACGCTGTCAGCACCAGGAGCAGCAGGTTCAATGTACATCCCACGGTTACCCGCTTCACAGAGACGAAGAAAGAGGCAAAGAAGGTATCATCTTTCAGAATCCGCCTGTAGGAAGCCAGATTCAGGCCCTTCGGCACCAGCCAGACCCTGCCGCCTTCCACATAAGCCCTGTCGCTGACGGAGCAGATAAGGGTATACCACATGGGATACAGGCATATCAGCGCCATCAATATCAGCACGACTACTATAATAATATGGCTTACCGTCATTTTCTTCTTCATATTCCGAATACCCCTCCTTCCTCAGAAAATCTTGTAATCGGCAAATCTGTCAGCCGCCCAGTAGGCAAATACTGTCAGTACCATGGCTATCGCGCTCTTGAACAGGCCCACTGCCGTACCCACGCCATAGTTCAGGGAAAGGATTCCCTGACGGTACACCCAGGTGTCAATGATGTCCGCCGTGGACATGACAAGCGTATTGTACATATTGAAAATCTGGTCAAAGCCGCCGTTCAAGATGCCTCCCAGGCTCAACACTCCATTCAGCACGATGATGTACCGGATGCCGGGTAGTGTCACATGGACAGTCTGCCTCCACCTGGTAGCCCCGTCTATCTCCGCCGCCTCATAGAGCCCCGGGTCGATGCCTGTCAATGCCGACAAATAGATGATGGCGCTCCAGCCGAATTCCTTCAGCATCTCCGTGACGATCATCAGGGGCTGGAAGATGGACGGTGTGCCCAGGAAGGAATAGCTCTCTCTGCCGAGGTTCGCCAGTATCTGGTTCATCAGCCCGTCCGTTCCCAGAATCGACCGCAGAATCGTGGCAAATATGACCCAGGATATGAAATGCGGCAGATAGGTGAATGTCTGTATGAATCTCTTCAACTTGGAATTACGCACTTCATTTATCATCAGAGCGAATACAATCGCAAGGAACTGGACTCCCACAATCTTGCCAATGGCCATCACCAATGTATTCTGGATGATCTGCCAGCAGTTGGGCTGCATGAAGAAAATCCTGAAATTGCGGAGCCCCACCCATTTGGAGCCATACCATCCCCTGACCGGGATAAAATCCTGAAAGGCCGCCAGAATGCCCGGCCAGGTCCTTGTATTGAACAGGAATACCAGAACCACTGCGGGCAGGACCATGAGCCAATAGTGCAGCTTGTCCGATATTCTAAGCTTTTTGCGTTTTTTATCCATTTTTCCTCCTGATTACCCTGAGACACACAATAGAAAGCAAGGGGATGCCGGGCCACAGCTCTCCATGGCTCGGCATCCGGTCAACCCCACCGGTCAGGCAATGGCCCCTTCGTCATCCGCCAATGATTTCCTGAACCTCTGCCGTAATGGCTTCGCCTCCCTGCTCCAGATAAGATTCCACAAACGCATCGAAATAGTCTGAGATAGACATGCCGTCCGTATTGCCCATAATCATATTTACATATGCCTCATTCTCCAGCGTCCCCAGAAAACTGCCATACAGCTCCATGCCTTCGGTACTGCCCTGGAATACTGTGGTAACAGGTATGGGATCTCCGCTTACCAGGGCGCTGGGCCCCTCCCACCATTGCATGTACTGCTGGTAAGTGGTGGTGGCGTCTATGCCCTCAAAGACAGCCTCCCTGGCATTCCCGCCCGCCTGCAGGGCATCATATACCGCCTTTCCCTTGAAAGCACCTTCCACGACCCAGTCCAGCGCAACGCCCGCTTCACTCTTGCAGTATTCCTTTACCTGGCTCTCCTCGGTCATTTCACCAGTGCCGACCACCTTATTTAAAATCGTCTCAATGGGCAGCATATAGGCATTCCCCGGAACGCTCTCATTCATGATGTTATAGGCATTGTTGACCTCCACATATCCTTCATAGTTCGGGATATGGCCTGCGGAACACCACATATCATATGCGTATACAAAGGCAGACGGATCTTCGAAATCCTTGCGCACCACGAATATGCTTGTCACCGGATTACCCGCTGCGGAACGAATTTCCCCGCCTTCCTCCTCCGGAAGCATATAAGCGGCCCACTCCGAACTGTTGTTCAGATTGATATTGTTGTTCATGGCGCTCCACGTTCCCCACCAGGGCGAGAACACTATGCCCGCCTTATCGTCTCCAAGCGCCTGATTCAGAGCATCCCCATCCCAGGTAGCAAAGTCTGCGGGAATGATTCCCTGCTCATACCAACTGTTCAGGAGGGTCAGCGCCTCCTTCGCCCCATCCATCAGAGAGCCGTAAATCACAGAGCCGTCCTCTTCTTTCTGCCAGATTCCGGGTGCGGCTCCCCCTACATTCAGGAAGATGTCGCATACATTGCCGTCCCCGCCATAGGATGCGTTGAAGCTTGTCCGGATGGGAATGCCGTAAGTATCCTTCTGTCCGTTTCCGTCAGGATCCTCTTCCATGAAAGCCTTGGCAATCATCTCCAAATCCGCCAGACTCTTTGGGGCCTCCAGATTCAGCTTCTCCATCCAGTCCTTGCGGATCCAGATCAGCGGAGAACCGTCAAACTGTGCATTCACATGTGGTATTCCGTATATCCGGCCATCCACTTCCAGAATATCAAGGGCCGCACCGCCACCAGCTTCGTACATGCTCTGGATGGTGGGATGGTTGCCGCTGCGCAGTTCATCTGTCAGATCGGCAACCAGGCCTGATTTCACCAACATATAATATTGGTTCATGCCGACTTTCATCAAATCCGGAATCTCGCCGCTGGCGATTGCCTGGTTCTGCTTCTGGGAATAGGCGTCTCCGCTGGCCTCCCACATTGCCTTCGGCTTCATGCCGGTCACGGATTCGAAGAGCCAGGTGAACGAATTATTATCCACATCCATCCCCTCAGGCAGCTCGGCGGCTCCTGTATTGACAATCCTCGTAAATTCCATACCGTCGAATCTCTTATTGTAGGGCTGGCTGTAATCCAAATCCGCAGCCACCGGCCACCCATAGGGCCCGAACGAAAGCCCCGAGAGGTCTGTCGCATCTTCCGCCGTGCTCTCCTCGCCCTCCCCGGTATCCTGTGTGCCCTCCGCTCCCCCGGAACTGCCCTCAACACTGCTCTCAGAAGCAGGGCTGCCGCCGCATCCGGCCAACATTCCGGCCACAAGCACGATTGCCACAAGATTACCCAAAACTTTCCTCTTCATCCTTCTTCCTCCTTCGCTTATATGCTATGTCTGTCAGCAGTCTATTGATAAAACAGTTGAGCCCTTGCCCCATCTGCAATATCCTTGTCTTCACTGTGCAGCCGCCATCCGGCATGTCTGTCGGGGCGGTGTGATAAGCAGGGCATTGATGTCCTCTATGATACGTTCCTCCGCCAGGGCAAGCTCCAAAAAGCAATCCGTTCCCCCTTCATCCAGTCTCCATATCGTTCTGCCCATGTCGTCGAACCGCACATATCCCCGGGACGATTCCCTGAAATGGCGGCAGCCCTCCACCACCGCGTATTCCACCGTCAGCAAATCCCAGCTATAGCGCTCCCCGCTCTCGGAAAGTCCATGCAGCTTATAGGCCAAACGCACAGGATGGTTCTCCGGTGCCAGGACCATAAGGCTTTTGCCTGTCATGATCAGCCCTGCCTCAAAGCCAAGGTAAGCTTTGGGCGTCGGCCAGTTTGCGGCCACGTTCTGCGCCGCCGGGATATCGCAGGCCACATTGAATTCCGCCATATCCTCTATTTTGCCATTGCCGATCCGTTCCGCCCTGTCTGCCACCGCCTTGGAGGAACATCGGAAAGCTCCGGCCATCATCGTCAGCCTTGACACCTTCCTCCTCACCAACTCTCTGCCATCCAAATCCGAAAATCGATCGGCTCCTGAATTCAGCAGATTAGATAGATTGTTCATGGGGCCTATGCCGATGACTTCCACGCTCCCGTCCGGCTGCGCCGCCAGAATGCTGCGGTACATGCCCACTGCTTCCTGCGGCTGCTCTGACTGGTAGCGGTTGGGGAAATGCGTCGTGATGAAGCGGTTGTACCTCATACAGATTTCGTCTGTCAGGAATCCCTCCCCATAATAAGTGCCTATCGCTACGTCCGGCCGCCCATAGTAGCGGTTGATGACATCTATGGTCCCCGCTCCATAGGGATTCGATGTACAGTGCGATACCCCAAGGATACGGCATAAGCCCTGATTGGCATAGATATTCAGCATGGCCAATGCTCCCACATCGTCACAGTCGGGTCCCATATCCGTGTCAATGATTATATTCTTCGTTCCCATAATCTATTTCCCTCTTCTTCAATATTGTAGTGCAATGGAGATATCTCGATTATACAACCACATGCACAGCTAAAATATAGCATGTTGGTTCTGTTTTTATATTAATTGGTTGTATATTGCAACCAATATTTACTTGCAAATTTCATTCCCATAGTATATGATTAACAAAAAGGGGAATGATTTTAGAGTTTTTAACTTCATTTTCACAAAAAGGAAAATATTTTTCCTTTCAACAGATAAAACAGGCTTTCTACATGATGAAAAATAGGAGAAATCTATGAAAAACCTTCAATTAGTAACTGCTATTTCCTGTTCCCATAAAAGCGGACTCCATGTCCCCATGGAACAGCATGCGCAATATGAACTGATTTATTACCGATATGGCAATGGAATTACACAAATCAGTGGTGAGAGACATACCTTTTCATCCAATACGTTCATCCTGATTCCGCCCTATGTGGAACATGACGAACAGCACTATGCTGATTGTGAATTGATTTTTGTGCGTATTCAGACAGCAGAAAAGCTGCCCACCGGGATATTCGCCGATAAACAGGAAACTATATACCGGATTGTCAAAGATATTTTCCAGGAGACCATCCAGCAGGATATCTCTTACAAGGAAATGATAGAACTCAAACTGAACGAACTGTTCATCACAATACAACGTCTGGACGATACCGGACGGACACGGAAGCAGAGCAAAAACTTCGAATATATCATCAATTATATATCCGACAACTATCACAGCAAGATTCTGTTTAAAAATCTTGCCGGACAACTGAATTTCTCATACGACTATTTCCAGCACTATTTCAAGGATATCACAGGCCTCTCCCCTCAGCAGTTTCTGATCCGCAGGCGCATCCAGGCCGCGAAAGTCATGTTGACAGAGGGGAGCGTCAGCTGCACGGACATCGCCTACCGCTGCGGCTTCTCCAATTCAGCGCAGTTTTCCGCCATCTTTAAGCGGGAAACCGGCCTTTCGCCCCAGCAGTACCGGAAAACGGCACAGGGCGAATGATGCCCGTCACCCGCCCCTGTATTCTGTACGGCATTCCACATACGCCGAACGCCGCCCACTAAACATCAAAATCATCCCCCTCCGCCACCGGATAATCGAAGTCGTCATCCTGCGCCCCGGAGGGCAGGGAATAATCCATCACCCGCTTCACATGCTTCTTCGGCAGGGGCAGGGGATTCTCCAGGAACCGTACCTGTCTGTCTGCCTGTGCAGCCTCCTGAGCGGCTTCCGCAGGCTGCTTCTGTCCCGGCTGGCCGGATTCCGCTCTCTCCGGTTCCGGCCAGCTTCGCGCCTGCCCCGCTTCCGCCCCGTCCCTGGCTTCCATCAGGATCTCCCAGTCCGGCTGCTCTGCCGCCGCGGGCTCCTTCCTCTCCCGCGCTGCGGGCTCCGCGTAAAAGCATTGCCCGAACCCCATGCCCGCCAGCAAGACCAGGCCCAGGTACAGGAAAAAGAATCCCGGCATCTCATCCGTGAAGATTCCGAAGCAGCCAGCAGCCATGATGCCCCAGGCAGCCAGCGCCGCCAGCGAAATCCGCTCCTTCCTTTTGTCGAACCAGAAGCTGAATATGCCAAGAGCCATGATTCCGAACAGCAGGCAGCTCTCCGCCACGGAACCGGACACGCCCACCCCGGCCGGCAGCTGAAATCCCGATGGCCGGTACAGGGAAAGCCATGCCGCGGCCACCCTTGGGACAGCCTTCCCGCTGAAGGCGGCGTCCAGAAGGATGCAGGCGCCAAAGCCCAGTATCGCTCCCGCCGCGCATAGCAGAGCCGCCGCGGCTTTCCGCCCCGGTGCCACCACATCCTCCCTGTAGCGGAAAATCCCGCCAAACGCCACCAGCAGCAGCAAGATTCCCAGGATGTCCACATAACAGCACAGCGCCGCAGCAGCGCCCGCAAAAAAGCCTGCAGCCGGATTCAGCCCCCGGGCTTCCCTCTCCTCCCCCGTTTTTCTGTCGCCGTACCCCACTGTCATCAGGGACACGGCCACCGTCAGGAGGAAAAAGTACAGCATATCCGGCGACAATACCAGGCAACTGGCCACCATGTAAGGCGCGCACATGCAAAAGCCCAGCACCACCAGCCCGGCCATGAAGCCCGCCAGCTTCCTAACCACAAGGAACAGAAGGAAGGAGGCGGCGAGCTGCAGCACGATCTGTACCCAGATCCCGGCAGACGCGTAATTGCCCAGCAGACGGAATACACCGTGCAGGAGCCAGACATAAAAGTAGACGGCACCGTGCACCGACTGGGGGATGCTCTGCCCCTCAGTCACCCTTGCCGCCTCATAGTATGCAGAAGAAGAACAATCCACGCCGCCAGCGCCCTGCAGCCTGAGGAGGAACCCGGCTGCCAGCATCCCCATTGCAAGCAGCGCACCCAGCACTGTGAGATGCACTCCCTTCTCCTCCGCAAAGGACGCACGGCTCACCGCAAACCGGTGCAGCAAAAAAGCCGCCACGCCTGCCACGGCCACAGATGCCGCCATGATGAGGATGCCCGTATAGTCCTCGAGCCCGGCGGCTTTTCCGGCTTCCGTGGCCAGGGCCAGCAGCACCGTTCCGGTCATGATCGTATACAGGAACCATATCAGATAACTAATCGCGTTCTTCTTCCAGCTCATCATTCCCTTTCCGATTCTACCGGTCTTCTCCCCTGGTCGATCCGTCCTGTCCGGAGGGAAGCTCCTCCCCGGACAGAATCTTTTCAATATTGTAGCGGGGCCTCTGCTTTACCTCCATGTATATCTTCCCGATGTACAGGCCCACCATGCCGATGGCCAAGAGCTGCAGCCCTCCCAGGAACCAGACGGAGACGATCAGGGAGGTCCACCCTGGCACCACATGCCCGGAGAAATAAGAGAACAGCGCGTAGATCAGCATGATGACCGATATGAAGATGACGAACAGGCCCAGGCTCAGTATCAGGCTGATCGGCTTCACGCTGAAGGACGAGATGCCGTTGAAGGCCAGCGCCAGCATCTTCTTGAGGGGGTATTTGGATTCCCCTGCCGCCCGCTCCTTGCGGTCATAGTACACGCTGTCCGTCCGGTAGCCAATCAGGGGCATCATCCCCCGCAGGAACAGGTTCGTCTCCTTATATTTGGAGAACTCCTCCACCGCCCGCCGGGACATCAGCCGGAAATCCGCGTGGTTATATACGGTCTTCACCCCCATGAGGTGCATCAGCTTATAGAAAGCCTGTGCGGAGGTGCGCTTGAAGAATGTATCTGTCCTGCGCTCCTTCCTGACTCCGTACACGATATCGTTTCCGGCGTGGAACTTGTCCACCATCTCCTCGATGACATCTACGTCGTCCTGCAGGTCCGCATCGATGGAAATGGTCACATCGCTCATATCCTTGGCGGTGACCAGGCCTGCCGTCAGCGCGAACTGATGCCCCACATTTCCGGCAAGCTTCACGCCCCGTACTCTGACAGGATAAGCGGCATGCTCTTCCTCAATCAGCTCCCATGTGCGGTCCCTGCTGCCGTCGTTCACGAACAGGATGAAGCTGTCCTCTGCAACCTTCCCCTTCTGAACCAAATCCTCCAGTACGTCCCGCAGCGCCTTGGAAGCCAGCTTCAGCACCTCTTCCTCGTTATAGCAGGGAACTACGATAGCCAACCTGTCCATATATATCCCTTTCCTCCGGCCTTCCCGCTCCGGAATGCAGTCTCCTCCGGAGCGTCAAGTTCCTCACGAAGTACCGTTTGTCTTATTCATCCCAGTTATGGTACACCGCCTGCACATCATCGTCATCGTCCAGGAGGTCCAGTATCCTCTGTAGGCTCTTCACCGCGCCCTCGTCCGTCAGCGCCACATAGTTCTGCGGAATCATGGTGACCTCTGCGCTCATCATGGGGATTCCCTGATCCTCCAGGGTCTTCCGCACCTCCTCGAAGCTTTCCGGATCCGTCAGCACCTCGAAGCTGTCCTCCTCCTCATTAAAATCCTCCGCACCGGCATCCAGCGCCGTCATCATCAGGTCGTCCGCTTCCATCTCGCACTCTTCCTTATCGATGATGATCTGGCCCTTCTTGTCGAACATGAAAGAGACGCAGCCGGGCGTGCCGATGTTGCCCTGGCCCTTGGTGAAGGCGCTGCGCACATTGGCAGCCGTGCGGTTCTTATTGTCGGTCAGCGCGTCTACGATGATCGCGATGCCGTTGGGCCCGTAGCCCTCATAGGTGACATACTCGTAGTTCACATTGCCCACGTCCCCGGCGGCCTTCTTGATGCCCCTCTCAATCGTGTCATTGGGCATGTTGTTGGCCTTTGCCTTGGCCACTACGGTGGCGAGCTTGAAATTATTGTTCGGATCCGGGCCGCCCTCCTTCACCGCCACAGCGATCTCCCTGCCGATGATGGTGAAAATCTTGCCTTTCGCGGCATCGTTCTTCTCCTTCTTGTGCTTTATGTTGGCGAATTTTGAATGTCCTGACATATATTCTCTCCTTTTATCCTGATTTTATCTTCTATTTCGGCCTCGTCCCCGGCCATGTACTATCATATCATTTTTCATCGCTTTCTTCAAGCGCTGAATCCTCCTCCGGCAGCCTCCTGACCAGCACGCTCTGAATCATATTCCGCTCCACGCTGAGGATCTTGAAATTGAAGCCTCCGTAATCCACATCGAACTCCTCGTCCGGTTCCGGTATCCTGTCCAGCCTGGAAATCAGGAAGCCGTTAAGCGTGTCGAACTCCTCGTCCTCAAAGGGGATGCCGAATCGTTCCTCCAGCTCCTCCAGGGGCGTCCTTCCGTCGATGACATATTCGTCTTCTCCCTTTTCCTCGATATGCTCCGTGATTTCATCGTACTCGTCCAGGATATTGCCCACGATTTCCTCCAGGATGTCCTCCATGGCCACCAGCCCATCCGTCTGGCCGTATTCGTCCACTACGATGACCATCTGCTGCTTCCCGGCCTGCATCTGCCGGAAGAGCTCATCGATGTTCTTGGTCTGGGGGACGAAGACCGGATCGCGCATCAGATCCTCCAGCTCCTTCAGGGGACGGCTCAGCTTCCCCGCTCCCTTATGGAAGCGCATGGCGTCCTTCAGATGCAGGATCCCGATGATATTGTCGATGTTCTCCTCATAGACCGGATAGCGGCTGTTCTTCCCTTCCATCATGAAGGTGATGGCATCCTCCAGAAGCGTGTCCGCGCTGATGGCGACGATGTTCTTCCTGTGGGTCATGATGTCCTGGGCTTCCTTGTCCCCGAATTCGAAGATATTGGAAATCATCTCCGCCTCGCTGGCCTGGATCAGGCCCTGCTCATGGCCCTCGTTGACCATGTGGATGATTTCCTCCTCTGTGACATCAGACTCGTTCACCTTCCCCTTTATGCCGAACAGGCGCAGTATCCCGCTGGTGGTCAGATTCACCAGCCCGATGAACGGGGAGAGGAGCTTCGTCACGAAGTATATGGGCGTGACGCAGGCATACGCCCACTTTTCCGGTGCCCTGGCCCCCAGCCTCTTGGGCAGCAGGACACCCAGCGTAAGTGTTATGTACAGAAGCAGGAACGCGGACAGCGCCCACGCCGCTGCCACGATGATGCCCGCCGGATTCCCCTCCAGATGCAGCTGCCTCTCCGTCAGGTGCTGCAGACCTCCCGACAGGCTCTTCAGCAACAGTCTCAGATGCACCGTGCCGATGAGGATATTGATCAGCGTCGTAATCAGCTGCACGGTATTTTCATACTCCGCAGGATTGCCGATGATGGCCAGGAGCCTGATCGCCTTTCTGTCCCGGGAACGCCCGCCTTCCCTGTTCTCCTCGGCCCTCCTTTCAATCTCTTTCTCGTTCAGAGATTTCACCGCCGCACCGAATCCGTAGAAGAACATGTCAATCAACAGAAATACTCCGTAAAAGATAATACTGGCAGTAGGTCCACCGTCGTCCATTTTGATCCTTTCCTCCAAAAAAGTTTTTTCTCTGTGGTAAAATATACCATTTATCAGCCGGTTCGTCAAGAACCGGGTTGCGTTCGTCAAGGATTGCTTGCGTTCGTCAAGAACCGGGTTGCGCCCGTCAAGAACCCGCATCCGTCGCCCTTCTCTATGTATCCAGCTCCAGGCTGACCATCAGGGCCCTGTCCACTCTCCGCATGATTTCTCCGTCCAGGTGGCATACCTTATCTTTCAGTCGCTTCTTGTCGATCGTGCGCAGCTGCTCCAGCAGGACCACGGAATCCTTATCCATGTCGTACACCGCGGAATTCAGCTCGATATGGGTAGGCAGCTTCGCCTTGTTCATCTTAGAGGTGATCGCGGCGCAGATGACCGTAGGGCTGTGCTTGTTGCCCACGTCATTCTGTACGATCAGCACCGGCCTGATCCCTCCCTGCTCCGAACCGATCACCGGCCTCAAATCCGCATAATATACATCTCCTCGTCTCATTCTTCCTCCAAATCCATCCCCGCCGTCTGCTCTGGCGGGAATCAGCACTTCCTGTATTTGTAGGATAGTATTGCCATATTCTGACGGGCTATTCAGACGATTTGGACGATTCTGCCATTTTCCGTATAAATCATCGTGGCCACCCCTCCCCCTTTATCATATGGGGAAATCCGCGAAAAGTTTCCATCTGTCTCTCAGCATTTTCCCTGTCCGCCTCCGCCGCCTCCCTGCCGCAGCCCACGGGCCGCCGTGGCCGCCGCGCTCCCTGCCGGGAAGGGAAGGGGCCCCCGCGTCTTTTCAGGACAGCTTCCGGTCTTCCCCACCGGTCAGGCAGGCAACGGCTTCCGCCATATCCCCTGCCGTGCAGGCATAGGGGCCGATCCGCGCCGTCACCAGGTCTCCCGCCCTGCCATGGACATACGCGCCCACGGCGGCGGCCTCAAAGCCCTCCATGCCCTGGGCCAGCAGGCCCTCCAGCTTGAGCCGCTTGAAGGTCTTGGTGCGGAAGTGGACCGGGTTGATGGGGTAGGGGTCGAAGCCGGTCTCCATCAGCTCCGCCGCCGCCCGGTGGGCGGCGGCATCGGTGTTGCTGTACTGAAAGCAGCCGCAGTCGGTGGACAGGGCCACATACAGCGCCCGCCCGATGTCCGGAGTGAGGTCGGTGAACTCCTTGACCACCTCCAGCACCACCTCGCCGCAGGAGGCCCTGCCGCTGTTCAGACAGGTGGCCTTGGCAAAAAACTCCTGGCTGGGGTGGTGGTCGATAGCAAGGTCCACCCGGTCCAAAAATACTTGGGCGTTGTCGGGAAACAGGCTCCGGGCGGCAATGTCAACCGAGACAACAGTCCGGTTTTCGTCCCCGTTTGGGGTCGTCAAGCCCTCCAGGTAACCGGTAAACAATGAGGTCGCCCCCGGGTTTTCCAGCACATGGGCGGTCTTCCCCGCCCGCCGAAGGGCGCGGCACAGCCCGGCCGCGCAGCCGATGGTGTCCCCGTCGGGCCGGACATGGGTGAGAATCAGCACGTTGTCAAAGGACCGCAGCCGCCCGGCGGCTTCCTGTATGGTGAGCATGGTCATTCCTCCTCCGGCCCGGGGCCCCGGGCCGCGTCCTTCTCCTCTTCCTTCCGCAGAAGCTCCAAAATATGGGCCCCGTGCTGGATGGAGTCGTCGCCGATAAACTGGAGCTCCGGCGTATAGCGAAGC
>OFGX01000985.1_pt1 | contig 18745 bp, 14 predicted proteins | sample 1521831 | NCBI WGS metagenome assembly OFGX01 (sample SAMEA3504080, study PRJEB24116) | mouse gut metagenome | biome: mouse gut; feature: mouse-associated habitat; material: faeces | place: Denmark | collected 2011 | reverse complement strand
GAAGGAGACGCATCCGGAAGCGAAGGAGACGCATCCGGAAGCGAAGGAGACGCATCCGGAAGCGAAGGAGACGCATCCGGAGACGAAGATGCAGCACCTGGCACGACGGGAGACGGGAATGACGTGTCCGACGACGGGAACGGCGACTCCGCCCCTGGCGTAACGGGAAGCGGGAACGATGTATCCGGCGGGAATGGCGAATCCAATCCTGGCTCCTCAGAGGGCGGCGACTCCGGGCAGACAGGGACTGAGACTCCCGATGGGAAGATAAAGCTCGCCACACCTGAAATCAGCTGGAATGGCTGGAGTCCTTCCTGGCCCGCTGTAGAAGGGGCAAATGGCTGGTATGGATTCGAGTTGCAGATAAGCAGGGACGGAGGGAATAGCTGGGAGACTTTTAGTGAGTATAGTGCAAGTCAGATGGGAGATTCTTCTGTTATAAGTAATATGAGCATGCAGTTTCATATTGGGACAGAAGAAGAAGGGGCCATGTTCAGGTTCTGTGCGAGAGCGCTGAATATGGATGACCAGGCGAAATATGAATCCAGCGAGTGGTCTGAGTGGTCTGAGTACAGAATCTATACAAAACCGGACAAGCAGTTGGCAACAGTCGAATGCTGGTGGGACGAGGAGAATCCCGGGGTAATCTGCTGGAATCCGGTGGAGGGCGCCTGGGGATATATGACAGAGCTGTATAGTGCCTGGTCCGGAAATAGGGTTAGCTACAGTAGTGAGTTCAGGGGCATGATGCAGATAGATTATTCCGATGCCATAGCACGGGTCGGTGAGGGGAAGTATTATGTCAAGGTCTGGGCGCTGAGCAGCGATATCGATACTTGCGCCAATGGCGATAAGGCAACTTCCGAGATTTATGACGCAACTTCCGAGGACTTTGCGGCGCCCGTTGCCCAGTGGGGCTGGGCAGGGGACGGCTATAATGCTCCCAACGCATGGAACACATCCTGGACCCAGGCCGGGATACGCGTGTATGACCTGCATGCGGAGAAGCTGAACAGTGATAGCGGCGCATGGGAATGGTTCGGGGACACCCGTGTCGAGGGAAGGGAGTACGATTCCTTTATGACAAGGGCGAGAATCCTTGAGAGCGGCACCTACAGGTTCTGCGTGAGGGCCTGGTATAAACTGGAGGACGGCAGCCATAAGGTGAGCGCCTGGTCCGACTGGGTGGAGAAGACCTACACAAAGCCCGAGCAGAAGCTGGGGAACGTCACAGGAGCGTGGGATAAGGACAGGCCCGGGGTATACTGCTGGAACCTTGTGGACAATGCCACCGGATACTGGGCGGAGCTGCATAAGGTGGAACTGGACAACGAAAGACCCAATGGCATCAGCGCCAAGAGCATGTACACCTCCCCCGGTAAGTTTAAGGAGGCGGATTTCTCCAAGGAAATCAGCAGCAACGGAGCGGGCCAGTATTATGTCATTGTCAGGGCTCTCAGCAACGATATCGATGCCTGCGCCAACGGCGATGGGGTGAAGTCCGAAATATACAATACCAGGACGACTTCTGATGCCGTAAAAGAGGCGGTGCAGGAAGCCCTGGAACAGGCGAAGCAGAGCGGTGACGCAGCTGCGGCGGTTGAGGCATTGAAGGAAAAAGCCAGCATTTCGGAAATCGCTGTCTCCATGCAGACAGATGCGGCTGTGCTGGAAGGGATGAAAGAGCTGGAAGGGCTCTATAAACAGCAGAAGGGCATCACGGTGGAGTCGCCTGTGGTGACAGAGGCTGCAGGCGTGGATGCTTCCAAGGTCAATATAGCAGGAGCGGCGCTGAACGCGGCAGATGACAGCGCCATATCACTTCATATAGACGTGGCTAAGGAAGGGAACAGGGTGGACGTGCCTGCCAATCACTATGCGGGAAGCGTACAGCTGGACATTAGCCTGATGAACGGGGCCACTGCCATACATGAGCTGAAAATGCCTGTGACCGTCACGATGCCGATCCCGAACGGACTGGCCGCGGGGAAACTGGTGATCGTGCACTATGATCAGAACGGCAAGGGAGAGAACGTGGGATTCAAAACCAACGGCGATGGAACCGTCACGTTCACGGTGACCCATTTCAGCACTTTCCTGTTCGCAGAGAAGAAAAATGAATCAGGCAATGGGAACGGGCGGCCGGTCAACCCGGATAACAGCCAGAATGGCGGAGGCACACAGAGCGGGGGAAATACAGAGAATGGCGCAAATACGCCGAGCACTGTAAGCGCCCAGAACGCTCCGTTATCGCCCAAGACAGGCCAGCAGCATGCAGCGGCTTTCCCGATAGCTTTCTGCGGCGCGGCAGCGCTCTTTTTTGCAGGCAGACAGGCCGCGAAAAGGATGCGGAGATAAAGGGGAACTGCGGAACCATGAGCCGTTGAGCGCATATATGGCCGACATTCGCGCCATGCCGCGCAGAAATGGCGGATGAACATAGTCAACCGCCGCATATGGTCGTAGGCCATCTGCGGCGGTTGGCTTTTCTGCGCTTTCCTGTATCCTGTGAAGCTCTACATCTTAGGAATTGTCGGAAAATAACTGATGCAACTTGTTTAGGAGAAAGCCCAGAAATACAACGAAAACGGCTATAAACTCGCATCAGTTATTTGTAGACAATTCCTTATGAAGCGATTCTTCCATTCGCAATCTTTATGAAGCGATTCTTCCATTCGCGATCTGCACGATTTCATCTGCCTCATTTGCTAAATACCTGCTATGCGTCACGACAATGACACATTTTCCCAGCTCATGCGCAGTCTGCTTCAACAGCTCGATGATCCCCTCTGCCGTCTGCTCGTCCAGATTCCCGGTGGGCTCGTCTGCCAATAGGACTTTTGCGTTGCTGGCCAGCGCTCTTGCGATCGCTACCCGCTGCTGCTGCCCGCCGGACAGCTTCATCACATTTCTTTTCCATGCTTCCTGCGGAATATTCACTTTTGAGAGCAGTTCCTCCGGCTTGACCGTTCCGCCCAGCTTTACGTTTTCCTCCGTAGTAAGGTAATCGATCAGATTATATTCCTGGAAAACCAGGGATACATGATGCTTTCTGTGATGATTCAGGCCTTTCGCAAGGACGTCCTCCCCTTCATACAGGATGGTTCCTCCTGTGGGACTGTCGAGCCCTGCGAGTAAAGACAGAAGCGTAGTCTTTCCGGCTCCGCTGGATCCGATGATAGAGTAAAACTTTTTTTCTTCAAACCGCACAGAAATATTGTCCAGGACTTTCCTTTCCCTCTGGGATTTATATACGTATTCCACATTTTTTGCTTCTAATATCATTCTCACTGTCCTCCTGTTAAGTTTGGCATCTGCCCCGCCAGTACCGGACAGGGCAGATGCTGTTTCAAATTTGCGCTTGACATTTCCTGGCCGGACTTAACCTGTTGCCGCCCGGGCGCTGTTCTATAGATTCTGCAAGATGTCTCTGGGGTTTCTTTTCAAAATGGCGATACCCGATACGCATACGGATATGGTGATGAGCAGGGCAATGCCCGAAGCATCCTGCGCCAACATCCCGGAAGTGATTTCTGCCCGCACCCCCACCACGCTCTGCTCTGATTGTTCGTAAGAAAATGCCACTTTCCCCTGATTCAACAAATCCTGTTCCTCTGCGCTCTGTATCTGCTGTTCTACCAGATAATCCGCCGTCAGGCCTGACACTTTGGGCGCCGCCGAAAAGGAAATCAACACAGCCGCTGCTGCGATCATAAGCGCTTCCGCCATGATCTGGGCCAAAATCCGCATTTTCGAGGTGCCCATGGACAGCATGATTCCGATTTCCCTGTTCCGGCTTTTCATCCAAAACTGAAAGATAAGGAACAGGATGATCAGGCTTGCCCCTGAAATGACCCAGACCAGAATTTTGCTGTACTTCTCCATTTCATTGAAATTTGCGGACAGGGTATTCATATTTCCGTTATTGTCGATCAGGTCATACCGTTCCCAGGCGATATCTGTCTCCATTACCCTTATCTTTACGGCCTCATATTCATTTACATCCGCAATCTTGAAATATGCTTTTTCATATAAGGGATCGCCCGGTTTCCCGTCCGCCTTTTCCGGGAAATCCAGATCCGTAAAAATAATGTTTTCGGATCGGTAAGTATCTCCGAACATATAAGGGGCGATTGGCTGGTTCACCTGATAGATGCCGACGATTTCGGCTTCATGGACCGCGGAATCCTTTTTGTCGCGGCAATTGCCGAAGCGGATTCTGTTTCCGACCTCTAACTGGTTTTTCTCTGCCAGTTCTGCGGAAATGACGCACACATCTTTTTCGCCCGTTTCTATCATCCTGCCCTCCGTGATGAAGGCGTTGCCCGAAAGGAAATTGGAGTCCATGGACATATCTCTGTTTCCGATTAGCGACACGCCTCCCAGGTCGCTATACTGATCCACATCCTCGTCCTCGATGCGGATAAAGTCAACGGGTCTTACGGCGGTCGCGACTGTGGTGATATTGTAGTCGGCGATTCCTTCCGTGTCCGCGATTTTTTCGATATCCTCCACTAACAGGGTCTCAAAGGAATTGTCCGTCCATGTCCTCCAGCTTTCTACGCCGTTTAGTGTGATTATTTCCTGATGGTACCCGCCTAAGGTGCCTTCCTTATGGTTCAGCTGCTCTGTCAGCGCGTCAATCCTTCGGTGCCGGTCTGCTTCGTTCTCTTCCAGCAGAAGCCCTGCCCCGATGGCCTGCCTTGTATTGTCCTGCATTTGGATCGTGGCCTTCCCGCTGCTCATTCCGGACAAGAGCAGCAGGCTGATGGTAAATACGGTCACAAACAGCAGGATGCTTTTTACGGGCTTCCTGATAACGGAACGCCATGCCAAACGAAAGCCATTCATTTACTATCCCTCCATCTTCGATAATATGTCTTTTGGATTTGCCCTTAAAATGGGCAGCAATGAAATACAGACAGCAATTACTGCGATACAGCCTCCTGCGCAGACCATGGCCGCCATATCCCCTGCCTGCAGGGAGACGGATAAGAGGACTGCTGTATTTTCTTCCATGAGCAGCTTTTCCAGGATTCCCGCCATCCCGCTTCCCAGCGCACAGGCGCCGAATACAGACAGGCAGAAGACGGCGGCCGTTTCCAGGAAAAGCTGCATGAAGATATCCGCCTTTTGTTTTCCCATACTGATGAACACGGCGATTTCTCTTTTTCTCGACCGCATCCACATACAGAGCAATAACGAAGTGACCGTTGCCCCCGCGGTCAGCGTGAATATCAGCATAAGCCGCATCACTCGGACGATTCGGTTCAGCGGCGCCTCCAGCTGGCGATATAATACGTCGGCAGTGGTGCTTTCCGTCCTGTTGCCTAAAAAGTCCTGCAATTCCTGTACCAGGGCATCGACCTGATCCGGCTGTCTGGTATATACCGCTATCTTGCGGTAACCCTCATGATTGGACAGCGCCGCATACGACTCATTGTCAAGGAAAATCTGGTTTTCTATACGGTTTACGGCCGGCAGGGTATCCATCTGCTTCCTCTCGCTTCCCGCAACAAAGACGCCTATGATCTTTACGCCGGTCACGCGCCCGGATTCTGTGCCCACCTTTATCTCGTCCCCTATTTCAAGGCCATTGGCCTCCACCAACCTGAAATTGACCACAGCCCCTTTTTCAGAGCCCTCTGTAATCAGGTTGCCCTTCATCAGGCGATATCTCAAATCGCTGAAGGCGCTGTCCCGCTCCAGGTCATCATATGACAGGAGTGTCACTTTCCAGTTGTTCTCTTCCTCCGAATCACTGCTGGTGACAGGATTGAAATCGACAGGGTAAGCAGCGCCGCTGGTCAGACGGTTGACGTAGATCACGCCCTCCATCTCCCGGATCGCTTTGACCTCGTCTTCTGTAATCATCTGGTTGTCCCCCTTCACTTCCAGCACTACCTTGGTCCCCATCTTTTCCTGCATCGTGCTCCGGGAGTCTTCTGTGGCGCGCAAAATCATGTAAGAACCCAGAATCATGCTGTTTATGAACAGCAGCACCATAAGCAGGATAAGAGCCTTGGACTTCTTTCGGTATAAATACCGGAACGCAAGCTGATAAAATCTCAAAGCCAATCCCTCCTGTTCAGGCTGTTCTATGACAGATGATAATCTTTGTGGCCGTTACATGATGCGCATCCTCATAGCTTCCATAGACGATGACGCTGGCCTGTTTCTTGATGTCGGCTATGGAGGCCTGCTCCAATTCCGCAGTCCCGGTGGAAGTGTAGATGGTGGCAATCTGGACCACGCAGTCCTCCTGATATGTCACCGTTACATTTGTATCCTCGCTTTCGTGCCCGGGCGCGGCGGCTATGCTGGTCTTGCCGTCATCTCCGGTCACGGCGACGCTTACGGTGCAGCCCGCATCCGAAAAGTCCAAAACGCTGCCTGTCATGGCCGCTGACGTATAAAGGGTATTTGCGTCTACTGTGCCATCTGTACCGTTCGCTGTGGCGTCATTTTGGTTCTCCTGGGGAACGCCCGCTGCGCTCCCGTCCGGCGGGGGATTGTCCTCCTGACCGCCCTGGTTGCCCTGGCCGTCCTGGCCGCCCTGGCCGTCCTGGCCGCCCTGGTTGCTCTGCCCGCCTTGGCCGTTTGCACTGTCTGGTTCCGGGGCGATGGGGGCATTTTCGTCGGAAGGCGTCTCCCCGGCGTTAAATGAGCCGCTTTGAAGCCCAATCGGATGCATATCCCCTTCCTCTGGCTTTTCGGCCGCTCCGGTGCCGCACCCGGTAAGGGCAGCCATGCACAATCCAATCACAAGAGCTTTCCATCTTTTTTCATTTTTCATAATCAAAGCTTCCTTTCTGTTTTTTTACATTTTAGCTGTAAAGCCCTAAAAAAATCTTGTAACCGGAATAGAATTTTGGGTGGATTTTTATAGGATTTTTATAGAATTATCTGCTATACTGTAAGGAAGGGACTGTAAATCACGGATACGGGCTTACGGCTGCTTTTGTTGTAGTTCCAGGCTATTTCCTAAGCAGGTGGTGGCAGTTATTTTCCGACAGTTTCCAGCGCTATTTGAAATAGGAAAGCGCCTTTCCGGCAAAGAGGGTTTATTATTATGAAAATACTACTGATAGAAGACGACATGGAACTTTGCGGTTCCATACAGGAAGAACTGCAGAAAGCCGGATATGTGGTGGACTGCTGCTATGATGGGGAGACCGCCATGATTCACGCGTTAAACAGGGAATACGGCTATGACCTGGCCGTCATTGACCGGATGCTCCCTATCATCGACGGAATGACGGTTATCAAAGCCATGCGCCGGAAGGGGATTTCGATTCCTGTCATAATTACTACAGGGATGTCGGAATTGAATGACAGGATAGAGGGGCTGGACAACGGCGCGGATGATTATCTGGTAAAGCCTTTTCATATCTCCGAACTGCTGGCGCGCATCAGGGCATTGACCAGGCGCCCGGCGGAAATCAGGCAGGAGACCTGTATCTGTTTTGCGGACCTGTCTTTCGACCAGGCGGAACATCTCCTGACATGCGGTGGGAATTCCCTGCTTTTGACGGCAAGGGAGTCGGAAGTGCTGTCTGTTTTCCTCAGCCGCCCCCACTCCCTCGTTTCCAGAGACCAGCTGATATACAAAATCTGGGGGACCGATACGGATATCGTGCCCGGAAACGTGGATAACTATATTTCGTTCCTCAGGAAACGGTTGCGGGAGATAGGGAGCGGCTGCGAAATAAAAACGGTCTACGGATCCGGCTATAGATTGGAGGACAAAAATGCTGGAGCATTTATATAGAAAACTCCATCTGCTTTTCATCGGTTCCATTATGTCTATCATAACTGTCATTATTGGAATCTTATGCGATGATTTTATGGATAATAAACGGCAAAGCGAAAGTCTCTTTTTCGGACGGCTTGCTATGCTGATGGTTTATGAACTGGAGAATCCGGAAAAAAGCCCTCAGACGGTCATTTCGCCCTACGAAGACAGTTACTCTGTCTTCGCCCTGCTGAAGGACGCACAGGGAAACGTGGTTTATCAAAGCGGGCTCTCGTTTCCCACCGACATGGCCTTTCTGCTCAGGCAATTTGCAGAAGAAGAGGGTGTGCAATCTGTCATGGCGTTGGATCGGACGGCGGCCACCACACAGGGCGGGGTCTTTTCTTTGTCCGGCGGCGCACAGGATAAATATTGGGGGGTATCGGCCATTGTGGTGGACAAAAGCGGGACTCACTTTTATCTGAGCCTGCTGCAGCGGCAAAAGACGGCCTTTGAACTGATAAGGAATCAGCTGCCCTTTTATCTCCTGATATGGGGCGTCTCCTTGTTCTGCGTCGTGATTGTAAGCCGTTTTCTGCTGAGACACGCCATAGAGCCAACCGAAAAAGTGCTGAAAAGCCAGAAAGGCTTTATTGCCGCCGCTTCCCACGAGCTGAAGGCGCCTCTTGCCGTCATACTTGCCAACAATGATAAAATAAGCAGGCTAGGCGACGGCATGCCGGACATCCAAAAGGCCGCGAAAATCATAGACGCAGAGACCATGCGGATGTCAAAGCTGATCAGGGACATGCTTTTGCTGGCTTCCTCGGATTCCGGGACGCGCAACATCAATAAGACAATGGTGAATATCGACACTTTGCTGATCGCCCTTTATGAAGCTTATGAACCCATATGTAGCCAAAAAGGGATTCCTTTGGACGCGGATTTTATGGACGTCCACTTTCCCATGCTGTGCACGGACCGGGAATGCCTTTTTCAGATTTTAAGCATTTTCCTGGATAACGCCATCTCGCATTCCGGAACCAACGCGCCTATCCAAATAAAAGCTGCCCTGTCGCACAAAGACGTAACGATTTCCGTGATCGACCACGGACAGGGGATTTCTGCCCAGGACAAGCCTTACATTTTTGACCGCTTTTACTGTGCCGATAAGTCCCATACGGATAAGTTCCATTTTGGCCTTGGACTGAGCATAGCGAAAGAATTGGCAGGGTTTTTGTCCGGGAATGTGGGGGTGAGGGATACGGAAGGGGGCGGGGCGGCTTTTTTTCTTGTGGTTCCGTTGAAATCAACCGTGACTACCGGAAGGACGTCATGGAAATGATTAGCCAGGCTGTGATGCCTTAGAATTCGTCGTGAGAGCAGGAAAGACTATTGTGTATATTAAGTTTAGGGGATATAATATAAATATGGATTAGGTGGTGAGCAAATGGCAGCAGATGAAATACAGCAAGATATCAGGACTGTAGAGCAGATTGTCGATGATATGAATTTATTTGATGATGATCTGATGTCTATGGTTTTTGATGGTAATATTCCGGCTACGGAGCTTCTGTTAAGGATTATATTAAAAAAGGGCGATATTAATGTCATAAGTGTAGTTGGGCAGAGAGAGTTTCAAAACCCTGTTGTGGGTGGTCGGAACATCCGGTTGGATATCCTGGCTAAGGACAGCGCAGGCAGGTATTACAATATTGAAGTGCAGAATAAGCCGGAAGGCGCACATGTACGCCGTGCCAGGTTCAACAGTAGTATGATTGACTCACGGATGCTGAAAGAAGGGCAGGAATTCTCGGAACTTCGGGATTCCTATATGATATTTATTACACATTCGGATATATTTGGGCATGGAATACCGATTTATACAGTAAATCGTCATTTTGAAGAAATTGACGCCCCGTTTAATGACGGTTCCCATATTGTGTATGTGAATGGCAGCTATAAAGGAGAGGATGCAATCGGTAAGCTGATGCATGATTTTGGATGTAAAGAATCAAAAGATATTTACTATACGGAACTGGCGAAGGGCGTGAAGCATTTTAAAGAGGAGGAAGGAGGGCGAAAGGTTATGTGTGAAGCAGTTGAAAAATATGCGGAACAAAAAGCTGAAATTGCAAGATTAAATAATTTGCTTGATTCTATCAAAAAGATTATGGCTAACATGAAAATGGGGGCAGAGCAGGCCATGAATGTGTTAGAGGTTAATGAGAGTGACAGGATAGTTCTGCAAAAAAGATTGTAGGAAATGGCTTTATAAAATAGAATTCGAAAACAAATGGATACAGGTATATAAATTTTTGTTCAGCCTGTTGGATTTTTTTCCGGGAATGAAAGAAGACATTGTTTATTACGGAATCCTTCAGCCATCCACAGAGCTCCTCAGTCCTTTAAAAAAAGCATTCTCCATTAACAGAGATTTATCTTGCGGCATTGTCATTTTTGGCAAAAAGTAGTGAAGTAGGAATATATTATCGTTAGGAGGTTGAGGGCATGGAAAGTTATGTTTTGAATGATGTGGAATATGATTTTAAGCCTTTGGAAATTTTTGTTCCTGATCCAGATTATCTTCTTTCTGGAGAGTGTTATTGATTCGTTCTACGGCCTGGTTGCATTGAAAATCTTCCATCACCTTTAGTGCAGAACTTGCCGCAACCAATGCTTTATGTTACAATTAGCCGATGTAACATCCGTTTTTTCTCAAATATACATTCAGCAAAGAAGCAGACCTGGAAAGGAGAATTTCTATGAATTTAAATGTAATACCCACTCCGGCAGAACTGACGCTCCATACTTCTGACCAGAGTATTTTAAGGGCAGAGGATTTTTCGCTCTCACAGTCAATCAAAAGTTATGTAAAAAAAGCAGAAGAAGTATTTGACTACCATGGCGGCCAGGAAATTTCTCTGGAGGTATCTGAAAAATATGAGGAGGAAGAATACAGTCTCTTTGCTGAGAGTACCTCTATAAAAATAATCGCTTCCTCGCCAAAAGGGGCGTACTATGCCCTTACCACCCTATGGCAGTTGTTCTGCCTGAACGATGGGGAAATCCTTCCGCTGACCATACATGATAAACCCACAATGCCTGTGCGCGGTTTTTCCGATGATATTTCCAGAGGACAGATATCCACCATGGAAAATTTCAAGGACATTATCAGAAGGCTGTCTTATGTAAAATGTAATGTGTATATGCCCTATATAGAGGATACCTTTGCCTTTGAGCGCTATCCGGAATCCGGCAAATATTCGGATCCGGTTTCCCCGCAGGAATGGAAAGTGCTTATCAGATATGCTGAGGACTACTATATCGACATCATTCCGATTTTCAACACCATGGGCCACTGGGACAAAAATGCAAAGCTGGAATATTTTTATCCATATGTGATGAAGCGGAACGGTGGAGAAAACGGATATCCGGCCAGTTCCGTGGATGTCAGGAAACCGGAAGCCCAACGTATGATATATGACATGCTGGATGAGCTGGTGGATGTTTTTGGAAAAAAGGGAATCCATGTGGGCGGAGATGAAGTCGCAGATTATACTTCAATATTTGAAAAAGATCTGGCGGGGAAATACTATAACGAGCATTTTAACCGAATGTACGATTACCTTAACGCAAAAGGGGTCAAAACATTCATGTATTCCGACATGTATACCCCTTTATACGGAGACTACTCCCTCGGCATTGAGTATATCGACAATATGCCTGCGGACATGAACTTTGTTTTTTGGGATTATGCCTGCCGTGCAGACTACCCCAACATCAAAAATCTGATTCAGCGAAAGAAAAATTTCTACCTGTCGCCCGCGACCTATACTTGGGGCAGGATGCTGCCGCATCACTATGTTTCCTGGGAAAATGCCAAACGGATGGCGGAACAGGGAAAAGAAGATGCCAAAGGGATAATCATGTCCAGCTGGTGCGACGGCGGCATGTCGCTGCGGGAGGAAAACTGGATGGGGATACATGTGGGCGCCCTGTATTCATGGAACTGCCAGAGCGATATGGGTTTTGAAGACATGGTGGTTAGCTATTTCAAACTTTTCTTCGGTGTTGAAATCGAGATTGCACAATATAATCAGCTTATGAGCTATGACCGGTGCTTTGTGCCCCATCCGTATGATGAACAGACGTTTGGACAAAAGGTTGAGTTCTGGTACGACCAATGGCAGGGGGCAGGAAGCCGGTTTTTCAGGGAATTCTGGAAAGACGCGACCCAGCCTGTGGACGGGGAGCTGAAAGAAAAGCTGGAAGGGAGCGAAAAAATCTTTCAGGACGCATACGAGTATTTCTCTGCCATAGAGCCGAAACGCAACAAAAAGGCATATGACGCTTTCGTCTTCGATATCAAACGCTCCTTTATAGCGGCGCAGAAAATCGCCATGTTAACGAATGAGCCATATCATTCCAGGGAAGAAGCTCAGAAAGATATTCCCAAGATTGATGCTATGATTCGTCAATTAACCAGTCTCCTGGAAGAAAATAGGCAGCAGTGGTTCGCCTGTAACAGACAGTCGGAATGGGGATATTTAGAATCGAAATACCTGGATCTGATTGACAGTTTCCGTTCCTTGAAACGATACTGCATCTACGGAAAATCCTTGAGCGATGTGAAAAAGCTGTAATATCTCCGCCTGCCTGGCTTTATTCAATGAGTGGGTGGAAGATTTAAAAAGCGACGCTCCGCTGACAGAGGTTTACCTCGCAGCATTGTCGTTTCTGGCCCAAAGTAGGGAAGCAGGTATCGATTATCGTCAGGGAACAGTCCATCATTTGAGACGAGATGAGTGCAGTGGCATTTGCAGCTGGCCTGATGCAGTGCTGATTTTGCGATTAAGGAAGTCACAGGTAAAGGGAAGTATTTCCGTTAAATAGGAGTTACTTCCCTTTTTGCGTGGAAAGGAGAGTATTAATGTTGTAAAGCCAATGACAGCAGAAGAACTGTTTGGCATGATTTGGGAAGTGTCGATGTGCCTTATTTGAAAGACTCCATCACGGAAGAACGGATATTCGGAACAAATGTTCTGAAAATTATGGATTTCATCTATACAAATAAAATGCAGTATGCTATAATCAGAGTTGCTTTTATGTCATTCAGCCCATATTCGTTTTACTGCTATTATCGGCTTTGGAAAAAAGAGACCAGTGAACAGAATTTATCGAAAGGGCATTTCCCTGAAAACGGAAGATGTGGCCCGATGAATATTCTGCAAATCGAAGGGAACATTCGATATTAAAGTCAGACTTTTCTGCTATGGGAGTGCCCTTATTCACATTGGGAACAAGGGGTTATCAATCGCTTTACGGAGGTGATATTTGGTGCAAAATGAACAGAGAACATTCATCGAACAGAAACCTTTCAAGCTTCATTCCGAATACAAGCCTACGGGCGACCAGCCCCGGGCAATCGCAGAGCTGGTGGAGGGCTTCCAAAAAGGCAACCAGTTCCAGACCCTGCTGGGCGTCACCGGCTCCGGCAAGACCTTCACCATGGCCAACGTCATCCAGGCACTGAACAAGCCTACTTTGGTCATAGCGCACAATAAGACCCTGGCCGGGCAGCTCTACGGCGAGTTCAAGGAATTCTTCCCTGAGAACGCGGTGGAATACTTCGTGTCCTAGTATGAATACATCAGTTCCCCAGTGTTGATTGGTCCAGAAAATGCCCATTTTATGCGGGCTTTAAGGATTTGGCAAATGTAGATGGACAGAATAAAATAATGAAAAAAGAATAGTACAGGTGACCTAAATTCGTCGTAAGGAAAAGGAACAGGGTAAGGAATGGCAAATGGGCGATACGAAAATACAATGGCATCCCGGTTTTGTGGCGGCAATGAATCTGGAATTTGAAGATAATAGGGACACTCTCATTTTTGAAAAAGAGTACAACCTGAATACAGGGCCGCTGGAGATTGACCTTCTGGTAATCAAAAAGGAACCGGGTGTCCGGATGGTCAATGACATAGGAAAGCTGTTCCGCGGACACAATATCATGGAATACAAGTCTCCGGAAGACCACATGGATATTGATGCTTTTTATAAGGCGACCGCATATGGCTGCCTGTATAAGTCTTATGGTGAGTCGGTAAATGAGCGTCCGGCGGATGATATTACGATATCTATTATCCGGGATATCAAGCCTGAGGGTCTGTTCCGGTATTTTAAGGAGCGTGATATCCGGGTAACAAATCCATATGAGGGAATCTATTATGTGCTGGATGCGGTTCTGTTCCAGACGCAGATTATAGTGGGCAGGGAATTGAGACAGAAAGAGCATACATGGATTAAGGCCTTGTCTGACCGGATACAGAAGCAGGAGATGCGGGAATTATTGGAACGCGTGCACAGCCTTAAGCAGAAGTTTGACAGGGAGCTGGCAGATTCTGTACTGGAAGTAAGTATTGAGGCGAACTGGGAAATAGTGGAAGAACTGAGAGGAGATGACAGTATGTGCAAAGCATTGTTGGAGATTATGGAGCCTGAGATTAATAAGATTGTTGAATCTAAAGTTCAAAAATCCATTTTAAACGCTGTGAGAAGCTTCCGTGACTTGGGTGCGGACGATAAGCGAATCCAGGAGATATTGGTGAAAAATTATGAGCTTACCCCGGAAGAGGCAATCCAGTATTTATAATGGGGCTGTAGAAAAGGCTGTTAGATAAAAGGAGCATTTCCGTGCAAGGGATGCTCGATGCTCCTTGTGGAAAAGGATCTGTGGCAGATATACGATAAAAAGCACATCAAGAACGACAGACAGAAAGTATCGGAAAACGGTTGCTATGGAATTTCCTTTTACCGGAAGGACTGCGAGGTGCGGTTGGGGAAACGGGAGGAGTGACCTTGCCGAGTGGGAATACCAAAGCCGAAGAAAATCCGCAGCCAACAAGGAACAACGCAGACCGCCCGAAAAGCAGAGCGTACTAAAACATCTGCACGAAATACAGGAACGCAACAAGCAAAAGCCACCCCAAAGACAACGCAAGAAATCCTTGACAGAAATAGCCGATAGGAAAACACCGCACAGCGGTTCATACTCGCTGACTGGGAAGATTTTTAACCTGGGTTCACTGACATAGGACAAGCTGGCACAGTTATAATCCCTGTATGCTTCTGTGCAGTCCATAGAAAATCCCCTCTTTCTCCCACATGGGAAACAATATGGATAAGTTTATTTATTTTGCAAGAGGCAGCTTTGTTTTAGTCAGCTGCCCCCTGTTAAACCATAACAATTTAATCAAGCAATTCATCAGATAAGACTGCAACAAAATTAGTTTTCTTATCTGTCTGTGCCCTTTTCAGCCATTCCTGTTTTTCTTCCTTTGTCATGCAATCAAGCAGAATTGTAAACCGGGCAATATTATTAGCTTCATAGTATTTCTCGGCATATTTTTTCAAATCACTTGATTGCATATAATCTGAAAGTACGGCAAAGAAATTTGATTTATTATCCTGTTCCGATTTATCTACATACTGTAAAATTAAATCTGCGTCCATGTCCTGTACAATAGTTGAAAAGAGCGCAATTTTATCAGCGTCATATGCTTTCTTGTAGTAATCTTTTTGAGCTGCTTCGTCTAATACCGAAAAGAGTGCAGAAAATCTAATCAAGTCCTCATTTTGAAAATATTTTTCCGTCAATGCTGGTATATCATCAGTTGCAACAGGCGTTATGCTCATAATCAAAGGCATTTCTATTGTCGGACTAATATTGGCGCTTTTCAAAGAATAAATCAATTCTTCTATTGCCGAAACAGCTCCGCTGTCATTTATATAATCTTTCGCAGTATCAGAAAAATACACCGTCACTTTCGAGTTGTCTTTCATGACAATTTCTGTTACTCCATAGTATGACTGGGCTTTGGCATATACGTTCCACCCCATTTCAATAATATAGGAATTGCAGTAATATCCTTTTTGTGTATAAGTGTATTTGTATGATTCATCCTTTTCAAAATCCGTTCTATCCAAATTTTCATTATCCAGATACCAACCAACCCCTAAATCTTCATCATAAATATAGGTGTCTCTTCCGTTGTTTTTCTTCTCTGATATTGATGCCGCAGTTTCTATAACCAATTCCTTTTCTTTTTCTGTAAGATTTTTCATATATTTACACTGTTCTGTGACATCTTCAAGAAGTGTTTCCTTATTGTCAAACGGTCCAATAGATGTCCAGCTGTCTTTTCGCACCACAACAAACTTGATGCTTCCAACTGAAACAGATGCCTGTGGTTTATCTTCTTCGTCCGCACCTTCACAAAAGATATAGTACACTCCATTATCTGCTAAAACTTCATTCAATATTTCACTGTCCTTCCACGTTTTCATATCATTAGGAACAGAAGGGGCAGCGTATGCACCAGTCACAAAAAAGCAGACACAAACAGCAACCGTAAAAATGGCAGTGACGCCAATCATTATTTTTGATTTTTTCCTAAATTTCATAATCGCACCTAACCTTTCTTTTAACTGTTCTGCTCCCTCTGTCAAAGTGACGGAAGCCAAAGAACTTTTGTAAAGATTGTTTGACTTCAAAAAGGAAATCAGTGTATCTCCATACTCACGCCTTGCAATATCGTCAAGTACAGATATAACTTTTTCATCACATGACAATTCACATGATTTATTCACTTCCTTTTCCAGCAAGTATACAAAAGGATTGAACCAGTGGACGCACACAACAATCTGTATCAGCCATTTGTAAAACATATCCCTCTGTTTGTAGTGGGTTAGCTCATGCACAAAGGTATAAGACAACTCTTTATCATCCAATTCGCCAACAGGCAAAATGATTCTTGGTCGAAAGAAACCAAGCAGCATGGGGGAAGCAACCAGAAAATTACGGGATAATTCAACCCTTGTTTTGATATTCAGTTTTTCTTCACAATCAGATAGCAGATTCAAAATTTTTATATCTGATACCTCTTTATTTCCCGCTTTGATATATTGGATAAATCCTTGATAAACCGTTATCTTACGGACAAATAAAACCAGTGCTGATGCTGACCAGATAAAAAACAGGCAGACATATATATTAAACGGCTCACGCATAGCAGTGCCGGTTATTTCCCGGTTTGTCTGTGTCGGCTCTGCTTTGCTGTTACCCGTGCCTGCCGGAACGGATACGTTGGGGCTTGCAGGAATTTCATTTGTTATTGCTGCAGTGTCGAATTTTTCAAACAGGCTCCCGACAATCGTAGTATCGGGAGTAAAGGGAAGCAGAAAACGCAGCGCGACAACTATCCAGATATAATACTGCCAACGTTTGCCGAATTTGTTTTTATACAACGGCTTCAATCCCAAAATGAGAAGCAGTAACAGTGCGCCGGAAACAGACAGCGACAATAATATTTTCATAAATTCATTCATTTTCTTTTCTCCAAAATGTTTCAATCTCTTTCAATTCGTCTGCCGAAAGAATATCCTGCCGCAACAGGGTTGACACTAAGTTTTTCACATTCCCGCCGTAGACTTTATCAAGAAAGCTGTGGGTCTGCATGGTCTGGTATTCTGCTTCTGTTACCGTAGCCACATACTCATTTTTCCTGCCGATTTTTTTGACTTTCAAAAACTTTTTTTCTCCTAATCGGGAAAGCAGCGTGAGTACGGTGTTGTTCTTCCATTCATTCTTGTCTTTCTCCAATTCTTTCATGATGAGGGAGTATAAAGCTACCCCTCCATTCTTCCAAATGATTTTCATTAGTACCAATTCGGATTCAGAAATTTGCTGTGCCATATAGTCCTCCTTTTATATTAACGTTTTGTAGGTATATATTCATCTTAACACTTTGTAGGTGATAATGCAATACCCCAAAACAAATTTAATAAACAGATAAGAAACAAATAGTAAACAGATAAAGACTTTTCCGAAATAAGATGTATAATATCAAAGAAACACAAACTTCTTTTCAATCACTATGGAGGGATAAACATGAGCAGGATTCTTCATACCGATAAATTGTGCAAATCATTTTCAAACGGCGGCTTGCAGCAGCATATCATCAAGAATCGTAACTGTTCAGCATCCCCTATGAAAAGATAAACATAGGGTCGCCCGAAACCGCATTTTGGATTGCCATATAAGCGTTGTAGCCAAGCTTCCTTGCGGTACTTGCATAAGACATTATGTCAAGATATTCCTGCGCACCATCCAGGGTACGGAAACAGCCGGATATCTTGGTCTTTGCTTTTGTCATGCGCAGGTCGCGTTCGGCCTGGTTGTTGTCGAACGGCACTGCAAAGTCCTTTATAAAAAGGCAGACTGCGGCCTTGTGCTCCTTAAGGCGGTCCACAAGTGCCAGGACCTTCCCGCGTTTTTTGCGCCCCTTCTTCTTCCCGGGCCCTGGCTCTGGGACAGGGGTCTCTTCATAGGCTGTTTCGATGGCCCCATCGTACATCCTGCTGAATTTACGCTGGTAATAGCGGCTCAGCTCCATGTCACCGCTTTCAGCCCTCCTGTCCCTGGCCTTCTTCATTTCAAGGAGGAGGCTCTTGAACTTTGTCGGCCAGGTGTAGTCCGGGTGGCCCTCCTCGATGCCTGTCAGCTCCCTGAGGAGGTGTGCGCAGCATATCGCGTGCGTGATGCCTCCAGGGTGCTTCCAGTACGGGGCCCAGCAGTCATGGACGAGGGTGCCGTGGAACCTTGGCAGGCACCCGATGTCCTCCATGGCCTCCCATCCGCGTTTGGCATGGACGCGGATCAGGGTGTACCTCCCATTGCACAGCACATGTGCCCATTTGAGCTTTCCGTCCACCCTTATCCCGGTCTCGTCGGCGTTGTCCACGCTGCTGTCCATGAGGCGGCGGCCAATCTCCGATATGGCGTCGCAGAGCCTCCCGGCGCACCGGGAGACCATGGACTTTATCGTGGCTGCTGAAAGGGGGACGTCGAACACGTTCGCCAGTATCTCATGTGTCCTTGCGATGCTGACTGCACCCACAGTGTTCAGCGCCACCACAAGCGCCTGCAGGCTGGCGCCGTACTGGACC
>OFGX01000980.1_pt1 | contig 18800 bp, 19 predicted proteins | sample 1521831 | NCBI WGS metagenome assembly OFGX01 (sample SAMEA3504080, study PRJEB24116) | mouse gut metagenome | biome: mouse gut; feature: mouse-associated habitat; material: faeces | place: Denmark | collected 2011 | reverse complement strand
GGAACGGCAAAATTTTTTACACTTCTTTTACTTCTTTATCTCACATGAGCAAATTCCCTGGAATTGCAGGAAAATAAATTGAAGCTCCAGCTCCGGATCGCGGAAGAACTGGTGAAAGAGTATGTGCCGCTGGTAAGGGAAGCTGTCCGGGACGTGAAGGATGTCTACATTCCCGGCGGGAACCGCCAGCTGCTGGAAGCGGCCGCTGTCTTTTACGGAATAACAAACAAATGTGCCCTTCGGAACGGTAAGGATTTGTCGAAATACCGAATCAGGACTACCGCGGGCGGAGATTATATCGCCATGGTCAATCTGTACGCCAGGCCGTCCGACCCGGATTATGTCTCGACACTCAAACAGGCTCCCTGCTGGGCGGGCGGCGATATGTGGAGGTATTCCGTAAAGTATCCAACGGTTTCCTGCTGGTCTGTGGATTCGAGCTACAGCTCAAGGGAGGGCACCTGGCAGAATAACCTGAACACGGATTATGAAGCGCTCTATGAGTATGTGACGGGAGCCATTGAGGACAATGCCGCCAATTCCGACAAAATCCGGCGCCTGAGGGACAGGAGGTTCCTGGACAAAGACAATAATATAGGCATTGTGGTGGTGAAGGGAAGCGAGGAGGAATTTTTCGAAAGGATTCCCGAACTGGATGCCGCCTGCAAGAGCAGATATGCGGATATGGCTCTGGAATATGCCATGAATGAGTCGAAGGGCTATCCGCCGCAGATGCAGGATCTGGTGCTCTGCCAGGAAGCGGAGGCCTTTATCGGGAGTGCCTGCGCCCTCCGGGCCATGGAGATCCTCTATGGAGACGGAACCTTCCGGCCACTGACGGATCGGGAGAAGGTCGCGGCCAATCTGCTCATGTTCAGCGATGTGCTGCCGACATAACAATCCATTCCAGGCCGCCCGGAAACGGGCGGCTTGTTAGATGCTCCTCCGCAATCCTTTTCAGCCATGCCGGGAGGGTGATGTTGGTTTTGACGCGTTCGTTGTCCTTTTTCAGGCGGAATAGATTGGGGTGAATGGTGACTGGCATTACAATCATGCCTTCGGTTTCCTCTTTTGGCAGTGAGAGTGAAGGCACCGGAATTTCATCTCCATCTTGTTCCAGGCCGTACATATGGAGACTTGCCGCTTCTGCAGCCATCTGTGCTACGTGTGTGAGGTTTTCGCCATAGCTGAAACAGCCTGGGAGATCTGGGAAGGAAATGCCGTAGCTGCCGTCTTCTCCAGGCTCCAATATTGCGAGATAGGTCATATTCGACATGGTTCTTTGCTCCTTTCTATCAGTCGTTGCGGGGTCAGGGAATCAAAGCCCTGCCTGTTTCAGGATTTTGCTGAGTGTCCCTGGTGGGATGTCCTTTTTGCCATGCATTGCAACGGTTACTGTTCCCGGTTTCGTGGGATGCTTGAGCTACAGATGCGAGCCTTCCTGGTGGACTTCATGCCATCCGTCCTTATGGAGTATTTTCAGAATCTCTCGTGCGGTCATGTATATTCTCCTATAGTTTGCGCCTTTTTTGTGCTCGTGTCAATGATGTCTGCATAAAAATATAAGCATAAATTATACGCATATATGATTCTTCAAAGCAGAGATATCAGTGGGGGTTGAAATATCCGGTTTTAATCCCAAAGAGGGTTTAATTTCCTGCAGCTTGCTGCGGGGAGTTTCATTCTGGTTTTGGCTTTCGGCTTTTGTGGATTTGGTTGGCCTACAAAGAATTATTTGTGATTCAAGTAGAATTATGGTATAATAATTTTGCTTTAACAACGCATAAAGCTAGGGGTACGCGATAAGGGGGATGACATTGAGTCCAAAATTCCTGCCGAACAGCGGGATGCGAATGGAACCACACTCCGCATGATTGCGTAAATAAACTGAGAGGTGATTTTATGGTTCAAAGCGTTTCTTTTCGGAATTTCCGGGGTTTTCAGCATCTGGAGCTGCCGGATTTAGCCCCAATTACTCTGCTTTCCGGAAAAAATAATACAGGGAAAAGCACGGTTTTGGAGGGCATTTTTCTGCTTGCTGACCACAGTGATTCCATGTGCTTTGAAAAGATCTGTAACTTCAGAAGCCTGCCGGTCATTCCTGACTTTGATATATTGTGGAAGCCTTTGTTTCATCAGATGAATGCAGATGAGCCCGTTCAGATTTTTGCGCGGCTAGAACACGATACAGAGCTGATCTATTATCGCGAGGATTCTTATTCGCCGCAGCTGCAGGATTTTAAGGGGATGACGCCTGATGTTATGAATCGGTTTATGTCTTCTGCGCAAAGTGGCTATACCTTGGGATTCCGGCTCACGCAAAAGGAACTTTCCTATACGGAGACCGGTCACTTTGTGGCAGCACCTGATGGAATTGCGGTAAACATAAATACCAGCATTCCCAACGACCAAAAGGTGGCCATGCCATTTACACAGATGATCAACTCCAAAATTGCGGCCTTTTACTCGCCGGTGGAGCTATTTGGAAAACTTGAACTGAAGGGAAGGAAAAGCGAAATCCTGGGCATTCTCAAAAAAATGGATCCGGCTATTTCTGATATTACCGCCATTACTACAAATGGGCAGACACAGCTATATGGCAACATGGGAGGAAAACTATTGCCCATACGTTTGACCGGGGATGGCATGAACAGGTTGCTGATTATCATGCTGTCTATTATGGAGAATCCAAACTCTATTTTTCTGGTTGACGAGATTGAAAATGGATTCCACTACTCAATGTTCCCCATGATTTGGGAGTGCATTGCGCATGCTGCTCAAAAAAGCAACTGCCAGGTCATCGCCACAACGCACAGCTATGAGTGTGTTGCCGCCGCGGTAGAGGGAATAGAAAAAGCTGATATGAAAGATGACTTCTGCTTTTTCCGTTTGGCTCGGGAAAAAAATGGCCCACGTGCATATCGTTTTTCCTCTGATGTGATCCGCACAGCGCTGGATTCAGAAATGGAGGTACGCTGATGCCGCGCAAGAAGAAAAACCTGTCTATCGTAATCCATAAGAAGCATCTGATCCTTTGCGAGGGAATAGACGAATGGAAATTTCTTGTCCGCTACCTGAACAGCCCCGCTCTTAAAGAAAATCCTTTCTTCTCAGAAGATATTGAGGTGTTTGATTTTGGCGGGAATGAGGATTTAAGCGCATATTTAGCTGCACTTAGACTGATTGATGGATTTTCCGATGTTGCTTCGCTTCTTGTAATCCGTGATGCGGAACTGGATGCACAAAAGGCAGCGCGTCAGGTGCAAAGCGCCCTACAGGCAAATGGCCTGGAGGTTCCCGCTGAGCAGGGACAGTGGACCAAAGGGATACCCAAAACCTGCTTTCTGCTGTTCCCTGCTCTTGGCACAAAGGAATGCCCTGGAACGCTGGAGGATTTGTGCTTAACCATTTTGGACGATACAGCAACAGAAACTCCATTGGAAGAAGTCAACACTTTCGTTGAACACTTGGAACAAAATCGAGAGAAACCTTTCTGCCATCTCCATAAAACCAGGTTACATACCTATTTTTCTGTAAATGACAAATTTGTTTCTATGAAGGTCGGAGAAGCCGCTGACGCAGGCGCTTTCAATTGGCTCCATCCCAATTTGGCCTCTCTGAAAGAGTGCTTGAGCAAGATGGAGGGAGAATAACGCCACGCTAAATGGTCCACCTGCTGACCCGCGAGGAGCTGACCACATTGGTAGATAAGGACAAGGGCATCTGGCTGCTGACCCAGAATCCTGGAAAGCCGCATGATGAGCGGTTTGGAGATTCCGGGAGTGTATCACAGGACAAACGTAGGAGTGAAGGATATCTATGGTGAACAGACAGCTGGAAATGGTCTATATCTTGATGAATAAAGGCTCTGTGACGGCGGAGGAGCTGGCGGAGCGTTTCGGGGTGTCCACGCGCACCGTCTACCGGGACATCGACAGCCTGTCCATGGCGGGGATTCCGGTATATGCCAACCGGGGCAAGGGCGGCGGCATCCGCCTGATGGAACATTTCGTCCTGGACAGACGGTTATTGTCCAAAGAGGAGCAGGGCAGGATTCTGGCCGCCCTGGCCAGCCTGCGGGAGACGGGGGCTTCTCAGGACATAAGGATTCTGGAGAAGCTGGAGACTTTCTTCAAGGCAGAGCCTCTGGACTGGGTGGCCATCGACTTCTCCGACTGGAGCGGCAGGCGGGGGGAGCTGTACGGGCAAATCAAGGAAGCCATCTTGGGGCGGCATGTGATGGCCTTTGATTATTACGGGCAGTACGGGGACATGATGCGCCGGGAGGTGGAGCCGATTCAGCTGCTTTTCAAGGAATACACCTGGTATGTGAGGGCCTACTGCCGGATCCGGGGGGCCATGCGGCTCTTTAAGGTGCTACGGATGAAGCGGGTGGAGGTGCTGGAGGAGAGCTTCGAACTGGGGCAGAGGCACCGTATGGAAGAAGGGCATTCCATGGAAGAAGGGCATTCCATGGAGAAATCTCTGGAGAATCCGGCATTGGGGAAAAGAGGAGAACCGGGAAGGGACAAGGAAGCGGGAAAAGAAGGGAAAGCGATAGAAACCGGACAATCGGAAGAAGCCCCAGTCTGTAGGAAAGAGCCGGAATCGTCCATGGAAGCAGGCAAAGCTGAGGGAATGGGACAAGCTCCAGGATTGGGAAAGGAGAAAGGTTCCCAAGCAACGGGCGGCAGGGGAGAGCCGGAAGCGCCCATGGAAGCAGGCAAACCAGGTGTACAGGGGGAAATCGTCTTCCGTATAGACAGGAAAGAGGCCTACCGGGTCTACGACAGATTCGAGGAGGATGAGATTACGGTGCTGCCCCAGGGGGATTTCGAGATACGGATGCGCTGCTCGGTGGACGACTGGGTCTACGGGCTGATTCTGTCCTTCGGGCCATCCGCCAGAGTGCTGGGGCCGGACTGGGTGCGGGAGGAGCTGGCGGCCAGAATCCGGCGGATGGGGGAGATGTATGGACGCTGATGCTATCTGGCGATGAGAATCACATTGGCGAACCATTCCCCATCGCAGGGAATCAGGTCGCCCTCCACAGCCTCCGCGATTCCCTCGTAGATGATTTTCTCGCGGACTGTACTGAAATACGCTTTATGGATTGCCAGCAGTTCATTGCGGATAAATATTTTTTCAGCGCCCTCCATATGATTTTCAGCCAGGAATTTTGCCGCCCTCTTCGCGCCCTCCGCATTCTCGTCCATATACACGGAGGAGTTGATGAGGGGCGCATCGTCCTTCAGCACCCGGGCCGCGTCCCGGATTCCCTTTTCCATCAGGTCCGCCATATTTGTGAAGCCCGCATAGGTGCAGGCCATGTCCATGCTGCAATCCCGGAGCGGAAGGTTCGTGGCGTCGCAGGCAATATAATTCACCCTGACATGGGGATTGACCTGCCCTAATCGGATTCGGTCATGCTTTAACACATGAAAGCTCAAGTCAGTGGAAATGATATCCACGTTTTCATTGGCATGCTTCAGCAGTTCCCGCAAAAGCACGCCCCTGCCGGAGGCCACGTCCAGCAGAAAGCCCGCTTTCAGCTTGGAGACCTCCTCCACGATGCCATCGAGGAAGTCCTTCTCTATCTTCCTTTGGCTGTCTGTCTTCTGCGTTTCCAGCTTTTCGCCGAAGGCATCGTAGCCATCTTCATCAATGTAATCCTTCCAGGTATTGAAAGCGTTCTGCTCCTGTGACTGAAAGTCGAGGATTCCCTCGTGGATGGAAAAGGCGTGTCCGTTTTCACAGACGATTTTTCCCTCGACGATTTCCTCCTGTTCCGTCCGGCTTTCCGTAAGCTTGAAACCCGCCCCGCACTTAGGGCAGCATAAGACTGGTAGAATGTTAGCGTACATTTTCTATGTCCTTTCCTAAAAAATTGCCTGGGCTGCTCCACCAGTATAACACGAATGCGGATGAAAAGGCAATCGGGACAAGATTATTTGGTGTAGGGCATCATGCTTGACATATGGTGCCATTGGTGTTAATCATATTATAAAGAGTTGTTGCAGAATGCCTGGAACAAGGAAAGGAGACTGGAAGTCATGAATAAGAAGAAAGTGATCGGCTATGTAGGAACCAGGGACTTGGGCAGAATGCGGGAGGAGGACATCAGAAAGCTGGATGTGATCAACATTGCCTTCGGGCACATCCGGGAGAACGAAACGGTATGGGAGGATGGCGCGGGCACAGAGGAGAATCTGGAGCGCATCCGCAGGATTCATCCGGAGATCAGGATCATTCTTTCCATCGGCGGCTGGAGCGCGGACGGCTTCTCCCAGGCGGCCATGACGGAGGGCTCCAGGGAAAAGGCTGCGAAGAGCGCGGCAGAACTGGTGGCGGCGCATAAGCTGGACGGCATAGACATCGACTGGGAGTATCCCTGCTTTGCCCTTGCGGGGATTGCGGCCGATATGCGGGACAAGGAGAACTTTACCCTGTTCCTGGCGAAGCTGCGCCAGGAGCTGGATGCCCTGGGAGAGGGCAAGATGCTCACCATCGCGGCCGGGGGAGACACCTATTTCACTCTGCATACGGACATGGCACAGGCCCAGCGGTATCTGGACTATGTGCAGCTGATGACCTATGACCTCCAGGGGGGCTTCGTCAAAGTGACCGGGCATCATGCTTCCCTGTATCCCGGGACTACCAACCTCTTCGACGTATGCGTGGACAAGGCGGTGAAAACATTTATGGCGGCGGGCGTGCCGGCGGAGAAGCTGATAGTGGGCGTACCTTTCTATGCAAGGCACTGGAAAGGAGTGAAGGGAGGCGGCGACGGCCTGGGCCGGGAAGCCGGAACGGTGGGAATGGGAGGCCCGGGATATGGGGAGCTTGCCCAGAGCTATATAGACAAGAACGGGTACAGGCGCTATTGGGACGATGCGGGCAAAGCTCCCTATCTGTTCAACGGGGACTGCTTCATCAGCTATGACGATGGAGAAAGCCTTCGGGCCAAAGCGGACTATGTCAGGGAAAAAGGGCTGGGCGGAATCATGTTCTGGGAATACGGCAGCGACCCTGACGGCATATTGCTGGACTGTATCTATGAAGCTTTCCGCGCGCAGGCATAAAGCAGGCAGAGCGGGCATGGCAGATGAGAAACCGAGAGCAATGTAGGATCTGCTTCCCGGGATGACGCTGGAAGAGAAGCTGCGCCAGACCGATTAGCACTCCATCAAGAAAGCACAGGGGGAAAACATGTTCAGAGAACTTCGCAGAAAAAGACAGTAGCTGCCGCTCAAAGAAAGCATCGATATCCTGATGAAAGGGACATCGGGGGTCCTGGCCCTGTCCGGCGATGAGGGCTATCCTTACGCTGTCCCGATCAGCTACGTGTACAAGGATTCCAAACTATATTTCCATGGAGCGAAAAGCGGGCATAAGATAGACGCGGTCAAAAGGCAGGAGAAGGCCTCTTTCTGCGTGATTGCCCAGGATGAGGTCATTCCCGAGAAGTACACGACCGCCTACAGGAGCGTAATCGTTTTTGGCAGGATCCGCATTCTGGAAGATGAGACAGAAATCAAAGAGGCGGTAGAGGCGCTGGCCATAAAATACCATCCGGACTGCGATGAAGCAGGACGGCAGAGCGAAATCGACAGGTTCCGGGAGACCCTGTGCATGATGGAGATGTCCTTTGAACATATCTGCGGAAAAGAAGGACTTGAGCTGCTGAAGGCGAGACAGTAGTGGTATTTATCTCCTATATATGCAGTATAAATAATCGTGCGTAAAGAACACGGCCCTGAGAGAGCTTTTACATGGCTCCTTCGGGGCCTTTTCTGCGCCCATTTGTCCAATTTCCCGGCCCAGGCGGAGGCTTGCGGGAAAAAGTTCCGGCAGGGGCGATGGCTTAAATTGTCAATTTAGATGTCTTGATTAGAAATATACATATGGCGGAGAAAAGGATATAATCTTTATTGTAATTTCCACAAAAGAAATAGAAAATCATGGTAATATTTTGGCCATTTTGAGACAAAGGAAAGGGAGATGAGCGGTATGGGTTTGGGAAATTCAAGGAGAGACAGAAAGAAGCTGTGGAATCAGATTTACCGGAATCGATGGCTTTACCTGATGATGGTGCTGCCGGTGGCCTATTTCATCATCTTTAAGTTCGGCCCTATCTATGGACTGCAGATATCCTTCCGGGATTTCCGGGTACGGAGGGGAATCTGGGGGAGCGAGTGGGTAGGCCTGAAGCATTTCAGGCAATATCTCACGAATCCGGGTTTCTGGATACTGGTCAAGAACACTATATTGCTGGGAATCGGCCAAGTGCTGTTCGTATTCCCCATCCCAATCATCTTCGCGCTGCTGGTCAATGAAGTGAGGTCGAAGAAGGGTCAGAGGCTCATCCAGAACATCAGCTATCTGCCCCACTTCGTGTCGGTGGTGGTAGTGGCCTCCATGGTGACCACATTCCTGGCCAAGGACGGCATCATCAACAAAATCATCGCCATGCTGGGCGGGAGCGGCCACCTGTTCATGCAGGATCCCAAATGGTTCCGGCCGGTGTACTGGATTTCGAATCTGTGGCAGGAGATGGGATGGAGCGCGATCATCTACTCCGCCGCACTGACCAATGTGGACGAGCAGCTCTATGAGGCGGCGGTCATAGACGGCGCGAACCGCTGGCAGCAGACCGTACACGTCACGCTTCCGGCAATCAAGCCCACGATTTCCATCATGCTGATCATGGCAATCGGAAACATCATGAGCGTTTCTTTTGAAAAGGTTCTGCTGCTGCAGAATGCGCTGACCTACGAGGTGTCGGATATCATATCCACCTTCGTCTACCGCCAGGGACTCAGCGGGGGCCAGTACAGCTATTCCACGGCGGTGGACATGTTCAGCACGGTGACGAATTTCGTGCTGATACTGGTTGCCAACCGGGTGTGCAAGCTGCTGGGAGAGACCAGCCTTTGGTAAAGGCCGGTAAGAACGGAACAAGGAGGAATGAGAATGAACATAAACAAAGGAAGAGGCTATCGCGTATTTCAGATATGTAATGCGCTGCTGATGGCGGGGGTCTGCCTGGTGGTACTGTTCCCGCTTTACTACATGTTTATCGTCTCCATCAGCGACGGGGCGGCGATTATGTCCGGCCAGGTGAATTTCCTGCCCAAGGGATTTTCCCTTCGCGCTTACAGGGCTGCCTTTAAGAACAATGATTTCCTGAAGAGCTACTGGAACACGATTGTGATCACTGTCAGCGGAACCGCGGTCAATCTGATCATGACCACGCTGTTCGCCTATCCTCTGTCCAAGCAGACCCTGCCGGGCCGGACATTCTTCATGCGGATGGCAGTGTTCACCATGTTCTTCACAGGAGGCATGATACCGTCCTATATGCTGGTGACGAATCTGGGGCTGGGCAATACCTACTGGGCATTGATTCTGCCGGGGGCCATCAGCGTATACAACATGATCATCATGCGCACCTTCTTCGAGGGGATTCCGGCGGAACTGACGGAGGTGGCGTACATCGATGGCGCGAATGACATTCAGATTCTGTGGAAGATTATCCTGCCGCTGTCGAAGCCGATTTTCTTTACACTGCTTTTGTTCTACGCGGTGGGACACTGGAACGGGTTCTTCAATGCGCTGCTCTACTTAAACGATAAGAGCCGGTATCCGATCCAGATGTTCGTCAGAGGAGTGGTGTTCAGCGGCGAGACCCTGAGCATGGCCATGGCTTCCTACAATTCCTCCTCGGAAGTGGGGGCGGAGCTCCTGTCTGAGGAAGGGGCGAAATACGCGATCATCATACTGTCCATGATTCCGATTTTGGTGGTATTTCCGATTGTCAGCCGGTATTTCAAATCCGGCGTGATGATCGGCGCAGTGAAAGGTTAAACGACAGACGGCATGGAAAGGAGGATAGAGGTTCACTGAGATGACGTCTTGCGATATAGAACAGAATACGAAAATGGAGGGAACTATGAAAAGAAAAATCGTAGCACTATTTATGACAATGGCTTTGATGGCTGGTACATTGGCAGGCTGTGGCAACAGCGATGCCGGCGGCTCCTCCGATGTGTCATCGGATGCCGGAAGCACGGCGCAGGAGAGCAGCGCGGAAAGCGCGGAGGAACCGGAAGGGGAGAATTCCGGGGAAAGCGAAGCAGAAAATGAAGAAGAGAATCAAGGCGCGTCCGGGGAAACGGCGAGCAGCCTGCTGACGGAGGAACCGGTGACCATTACATTCATGAGAGGCGAGAACAGCGCGATTCCGGTCCAGGACAATGTGGCCTCCACCCGCCAGATTCTGGAGAGGACAGGCATCGACCTGGACATCACGGCAGTCCCCGGCTCCGACTACAATACGAAGATGACCGCCCTGTATGCGGCCAACGATATGCCGGACATCTTCTTCGCCTTTAACATGACCAAGCGCGAGATGGTGGAGGACGGCGCTCTCCTGGCGCTCAGCGACCTGATCGATGAATACGCGCCGAATATCAAGGCATACTATGACGAGAACCCGTACCTGTACCGCACCATGGTGGACGGGGAGATTTATTCTCTGCCCCAGAAGCGGGTGGATCAGAATCTGGAGGCCGGATGCGTGCCCTTCATACGCATGGACCTTCTGGAGGATGCAGGGCTTCCCGTTCCCACCACATGGAAGGAGCTGGCGGAGACGCTGGTCACCCTGACTGAGAAATACAATATGGAAGGCTGGGCGGCCAGGGGCTCCGGACGTATCATTGGCGAGAGCGACTACAGTTGGCTGGACAGCTTCGGCGCGTCCTTCTCCTATTACACCGACAAGGAGGGTACATGGCATCTGGGCATGATTGAGGACAAATACAAGGATGCGGTGCTGTTCCTGAAGAATCTGGTGGAGCGGGGCGCCCTGGATGAGGAATGGCTGACCACGGATACTGCCGGCTGGCAGGAGAAGCTGGGCAGCGGGAACTATCTGTTCTGGTACGATAACCCCACCTTCGCCAGCGGAATCAATACGGCCCTCAGCGCCGTGAACCCGGACGCCAGATTCGCCCCTCTGGAACTGCTCGAAGATTACGACGGAAATGTCTTCAATTATAAGCAGCCCACCCATTATACGGACACCTTCTATATCAGCGCGGACGTGGAGGATCCCGTACTGCTGATCAAGTTCCTGGACTGGTGCTACAGCGATGAGGGCGCGATTACATTCGGCTATGGCCGTGAGGGAGAGACCTACTATATGGACGATGACGGGAACCCTCAGTGGCTGCCGGAAATCCTGGAGAAATACGCCAACGCGGAGGACGGATATTATCAGGCTTCCTCGGACATGGGGGTCAATAACGGGTATTTCTGCCCGGCATGGATGAACCTGACGATAGAGGTATTCCGGGCTTCCAGCAATAATCCGGATGAGCTGACGGCGCAGTATATCTATGATTTTTATGAGGAGCAGCTTAATGACGGCACGATTGTGGAAAAGACCCTTCTGCCGCCGATGACGGTAGAACAGGATGCGCGCATTCAGGAGATCAAGCAGGCTGTCCAGGACACGGCCATAACGGAATTCTCGAAATTCGTCATGGGCCAGCGGCCGATAGAGGAATATGACGCATTCATAGAGGAATTAAAGGGCCTTGGAGCACAGGAATGGGCAGATATCCTGAATGAGGCGGAAACCGCATTCCAGGAGACCATGGAAGGCTTATGATCCTTGAACGAAGGGGGCGTCCTGGGACGCCCCTTTTCATCTTCACGTGCTGGCTAGGTGGGCTCTGAAACAGGTTGAAAGGGAAAAGCCTGTGGTGCAGGGGATTGCGGGCCTTGATGAGATTGAGTATGAATGAATATGATATTGATTACCTGAGTGCGGAGTACAAACTGAATACAATAGTCATGCGTGATAAGAATCTGTTCCTGCCGCTTGAAATCCTGAATATCCGCTGCGTCGATCAGAGGGCCGAGCGGCAGAACCAGACATTTACGCCTTATATGCATCAGCATGTATGCTTTGAGATGCATATGCCGATTGTGGGATGGCAGACTTACCAGATTATGGAAAAGGCGGTTTCAATCCATGAGGACGAGGTAGTGCTTTTTGCGCCCAACACGCTGCATTCAGCCCTGAAAAGCAGCGACAATCTAAAGAAATTCAGCATGAAGTTCTCCCTGATTCTTCCCGTGGATGCCGGGGAGGATGAGGAGGACAGCCGTTTCCTCTATATTGTAAGGGAGCTTCACGCCAGGCCGTATATCAAGACAAAGCCCAACAGATGGTATCTGGAGCTGATGAACAGGGTCTTTCTGGAGGCCTATGAGGAGAAATACGGGTGGACGGCTCTGGTGCTCAACATGGTCTCGCAGATGGTCATCGAGATTGTGCGGGAAAACCTGCCCAAAGAGAAGAGGCACGCTTCGGAGGAGGGACTACAGCGCAAACGGATAGAGAGCATAGAAAGCTTTATACAGGATAATATCTCCGCCATGATCACAAAACAGATGGTGGCAGAGCAGATGTACCTGAGCGTCCGCCAGCTTGACCGAATCGTGCTGGCGGAAAGGGGCATAACGCTCAAAAGCCTGATCGATCAGATTAAGATACGGGAGGCGCGCCGTCTGCTGCGGGAAACCGATATGACCCAGAAGGACATTTCCATATCGCTGGGGTTCACGGAGACCAGCAGCTTCAATCGGTATTTTCGGAGGTTTGAGTCTGTCTCGCCCGGCATATACCGAAAACAGGCGGGGAAAGACGGAAAATCGGAACAGGACAATGGAACGCTTCAAGAAGAATGATAGAAAGGATAACGCAATATGAAACGGGAGAACAAGTATGATGCAAAGCACCTGGCGGATGTGGACGTCCTGGTAGTCGGCGGGGGCTTCCCCGGAATCTGTGCCGCGCTGGCGGCCGCGCGGCTGGGAGTGCGGACGCTTCTGGTGGAACGGAACGCCGTGATCGGGGGACAGGCGGCGGAAATCGATACATGGGGGCTGGACGGCTTCCTGGATATCGACGGCAGATTATTGATTAGGGGGATTCCATGGGAAATCCTGAATCTGGCGGTGGCGGAGGGACAGTCCGATCCACTGTTTTCGAAGATTGACTACAGGCTGATGGAAGAGGAGGGAATCGACGCAGCGCTGCGGAAGGCTGATTTGGAGCCGTATATCCCATACAGCAGGCCGGATTCCTGGATGAACGCTTTCAACGACCAGTATGTAAATCCAAATGCTTATCGCTATGTGGCTTTGAAGCTATTGGAGGAAGCCGGGGTACAGATTCTGTACCAGATGCCTGTAATCGACGCGATTCTGGAGGGAAAGGCGCTGAAAGGCGTAATCGTCCAGGGCGAAAACGGTTCGAAATATGAGATATTGGCCAGGCGTATCGTGGATACTTCACAGAGCGCGGTGGTGAGCACATGCGCCGGAAATCCCTTCCCTCATTCGAACGGATATATGGGGACGCTGGTCCGCGTGAGCGGCATCGATATCATGCGCACGCTGGATTTTATAGAGGAGCAGATCGCATCGGAAGATCCGGCGGTCCTGCAGGCGGAAGAAGAGGAGATGAGAAAGGCGAAGGAGGAAGGGACGAGAGCACCTGAGCCAGGGTGGTTTCTGCGTCCGATGGTGGGCAAACGGGCGCAGCCGGATGAAATGCGCAGGCTGGTACAGGGAGGCAATCCGCTGTTCATCCATGGATTTATGAAAACCCTGGAAAAGGCCATCCGGGACAATCCGGAGTATGCCGCCATCAAACGCTCCAATGGGGAGCATGTGTGGCTCTTCTACGAGAGGGACAACATGGGCTGCTATCCCGTATTCGGCGACGGCTTTGAGGAGGTGGACGTGGCGGATCCGCTGAACTATTCCAGCGCGGTCAATGCGGCGCGCAGGCTGCAGTGGATCTATCATCGCTTCTTCCGGGAATATATTCCGGGCTTTGAGAATGCGCATCTGATGGATGTGTATGCCAATATCTCCAAGGCGCTGCGCGTGCCCGAGGAGCCGGAAGGGTTTACGGAGTATACCATTTCCAGAGAGGATCTGGCTGGGTACTCGGACCGCAAGGATATCCTGACCTATGTGAGGGGCCATCCGCACAGCGGGCAGAATGAGCATGGCTGGGGGATTCCCATGGCAAGCCTGATTGTAAGGGGATATGACAATCTGCTTGTGACCGGTAAGCCGGCGGGCCGAATGATACACTATATCGCCACCTGTGCGAAGGTAGGGGAAGCGGCAGGCGCGGCCGCAGCGGTTTCCGTTCTGGAGAATACCCCTTTGAGGGAGACCGATTCGGACAAGGTGAAAAGCAGGATAGGATAATTTGAGAGAAAGGATGCCCAAGCGGCAGCAGATTGGAGAATTGTTATGAAAAGACTTTATGGTGTAATTACGGCAATGGTGACGCCGTTTGACGAGAATGGTCAGGTCATGCTGGAGCAGGTTCGGAATATGGTGGAATTCCTGGTAAAGAGGGGAGTGAACTGCCTGTATCCCTGCGGCACCACGGGGGAGATGTTCCTTATGCATGAGGAAGACCGCAAGAAGGTGGCGCAGGCAGTGGTTGAGCAGAACCGGGGGAGGCTGACGACCTATATCCATGTAGGCGCCATGGATCCGGACGAGACGATTCGCCTGGCACAGCATGCCTGTGATATCGGCGCGGATGGCGTGGGAATCGTGACACCGGCTTTTTTCGGCACAAATCCGGATGCCATGGTGGAATATTATGTAAAGGTGCTCCATGCGATTCCCCAGGACTTTCCTGCCTATCTGTACAATATTCCGCAACTGGCGGCAAACGATCTGACCTCGGACACCATAGGCCGTATCCTGGAGCTATGTCCGAACGTGGCCGGAATCAAATATTCCTACGCGGACATGGCACGTACATATGAGTACCTGGGAATCGCCAGGGATTTCGAGGTGGTGCAGGGGGCGGACAGCCTGTTCCTGCCCACTCTGGCAATGGGATGCGCCGGAACAGTGTCCGGATGCAGCTCGGTCTATCCGGAACCCTTCGTGAAGGTCTACGAGGCGTTCCGGGCTGGAGACATCGAAACCGCCCGCAGCTGGCAGAACCTTGCCAACAAATTCGTCAGGGCCCTGGGCGCCGGCAGCAATATGGCGATTTTCAAGAGCGGTCTGCAGTATCGCGGCCTGATGGCGGGACATATGCACCGGCCGCAGATTGATCTGAAGGAGGAGCAGGCACAGGAGCTGTGGAAGACTCTGAGGGCTCTGGAGGAGAAGTGCCCGGAGGGAATGATTATCCGAGATTGAACCGGCTGTACAAGCGGCTTGGCGGAAGGGAGGCTTCATGCGACGGACACGGATAGAGGAATATGAAAAGGGGGGCTACCGAATCTACAGAGTGCCTTCCATTGTGTGTACAGACAGGGGGACGGTGATTGCGGCTTACGAGTGCCGTTTTGGCGGAGACTGGTCTGCCATGGATCTGGCGATTCGCCGCAGTACGGACGGAGGCCAAACATGGTCTGACCGTATGATTGTAGCGGAGGGCCATGGAATCGATGCAATCCACAATGCGGTGCTATTTGCGGACGGAAGTATGGTGCATCTGATTTGGCACCGCAATTACCGTGAAGTCCGCTATATGCGCAGTCTGGACCAGGGACTTACATGGTCTGAACCCGGAGACATTTCTGACGCGTATATCCGGCTTCGAAAGCGGTACAATTGGACAGTGATCGCGGCCGGGCCGGGGCATGGGCTTGTAACCTCCGCGGGCCGGCTGATTGTCCCGGTCTGGGCTGCGGCAAACCGCAGGGATATTACCAGCCATCATCCTTCTGTGGTGACCACACTGTACAGCGACGACCATGGGGAAACATGGCAGTGCGGTGAGATAATATGGGACAGGGAGGATTTCGTGGATCCAAATGAATCTGTACTTGCGGAGCTTTCGGACGGCAGGATGATGATAAACTGCCGCCATGAAACAGGGAATGGCCTGCGCAAGGTGGGCTTTAGCCCGGATGGAATCAGCAACTGGGCTGGATTCTACTTTGACGGACAGCTGATTGACCCGGTCTGCTGTGCGGGAATGACGCAGGGGGACGGGCATCTCTGGTTCACGAACTGCGCATGCGGAAAGGAGGAGGGCAGGATACGGCTGTCCATCCGGCGCAGCGATGACGATGGGAGGACGTGGCCGTACAGAAGGGAACTGGCTGAACAGGGCGGCTACAGCGATGTGTTTTACAGTCCTTCCCGGAAAATGCTGTATGTCATTGCGGAGGCAGGGCGCGCTACAGAACATACATTTTCCTTTGGACTATCCATAATCAGCCTTTCGCCGGAAGAAATCGGATGAAGTTCAGGGCAAAAAATCAAAAACTTTTTAAAATATGACACGCTGATGTCATATTATAAAGTGTATGATAGACATACACTTAAGGAAGCAGGCGCCGCTTCCCAGAGTGAAATGCGAGACAGAGGACGTACCTCTGCCAGACCCGATAAGGGAAAGCATGCAAAACGAAAGGAGAGCGACATCATGGAAAGCACAATGAAACAGGAACTGAAGATTTGCCAGAGCTGCGGGATGCCCATGCAGGAGGAGCAGTACGGAACCAACCGGGACGGCAGCAAAAACCACACCTATTGCTGCTACTGCTACAAAGACGGGGCCTTTGCCCAGGACTGCAGCCTGGAGGAGATGATAGACTTCTGCGCGGCTTTCGAGGTAGAGGGCGGCCGGGCCAAAACGGTGGAGGAGGCGAAGGCCATGCTGGGGGAATACTTCCCCACCCTGGAGCGCTGGAGGGTGTAAGGGAGTGTAATTCCTAAAGCAGGGGCAGCCGAAGCGGACATTCCGTTCCGTTTCGGCTGTTGTTCCATCCGATGTTTTTTAACAAAATGAGACCGAAGGAGACAAGGAGGCAGACTATGGCGGTGAAATTGCTGGAGATAAAGAAGGAGAGCTGCCCGGCCACGCGGCTGATCGGCAGGAAATATTCAGGCGCTCCCAACTGGGGGGAATGGTGGGAGAATGAATGGTTTGCGGTATTGGAGCAGAATCCGTGTCTTCCCATCAACGGGGATGCCTATATCGGTGCCGTGCACATCGTGGAGGGGATGCCCGAGCGATGGATCGGCATGTTCTTCCCGGCAGGCACAGAGGTTCCGGATGGGTTTGAGTCCATTGACATAGAGCCACAGGAGTATGCGGTATGCTATCTGTCCGACAAGGAGGGCAGCAGGGACTTCTTTACCATGGAGACCCACGACATGTGCCTGGAGGCGCTGCGGGCAGCAGGGTTTGCCAGGAAAGAGGACGACTGGTGCTTCGAGAGGTACAACTGCCCCAGGTACACCACGCCGGACGGGGAGGGAAACGTCATCCTGGACTATGGGATTTCCGTATTGTGATGATATTTAAGGAGGAGTTCTTATGCTGGAAATACCGGAGAGCCTTACCATAGCCGCACAGCTCAACGAAACCGTGAAAGGGCTGGAGATTCGCAGGGTGGAAGCGGCCCACACCAAGCACTCCTTTGCCTGGTATACAGGCGACCCCGACTACTACGCGGAGACCATGGAGGGGAAGCCCCTGGGTGAGGCCATAGGCTGGGGCAGCTATGTGGAGATCGATGTGGGAGACTACCGCTTTGCCGTAGGGGACGGAACGAATTTAAGATATTACGCCTCCGGCGAAAAGCTTCCGCCCCGCTACCAGACCAGGATTGAGCTGGAGGATGGCAGCAACCTGGTGTGCACCGTGCAGATGTACGGCTCCATGTTCCTGGTGGATCCTAAGGAGTACGACAATTTCTATTACCATGTGGCCAAGGAGAAGCCCATGCCCGGAAGCGAAGAGTTCGACTACGCCTATTTCCGGGAGCTGAGGGAGCAGGCTTCAGGGACCCTGTCCATGAAAGCTTTCCTGGCCACGGAGCAGCGGATCCCCGGGCTGGGCAACGGCGTGCTCCAGGATATCCTGCTGCGGGCTGGTCTCCATCCGAAAAAGAAGATGGGCACTGTCCCCGAGAGCCGCTGGAGACAGGTATACCAGGCGCTCACCGATACGCTGGAGAAGATGACGGCTGCAGGGGGCCGGAACACGGAGAAAGACCTGTTCGGCCGGCCCGGCAGGTATCCCGTGATGCTCAGCAAGAACACCCTGGGCAAGGGCTGTCCCTACTGTGGGAACACAATCCAGAAGGCCAGTTACCTGGGCGGCACGGTGTATTTCTGCCCGGGCTGCCAGGAATTGTAAGGAAAGAGTTTTCCTCCCTGATTTCGGACAGTTCCACCGGCTTGTCATCAGACAGCCGTCTGGATACGGAATCTGCTCTATGAGGACGGGGCCAGGACAGTATTCCTGTATACAAAGGGGACAGAAGGGAATCCGCCAAAGGAGCTGCGGCAGCTTGCCCAGTACATGGAGGATTCCACAGCGGAGAATGCCAGATCCAGGGGGCTGACAAGGCTGCGCGAGATGGTGATGGGAGTAAAATGAGACAGGGAAGTGGGGCTGGCGTATATGAAATGGTATGAAATAGAGAAGCGGATTCGGGAGGAAGGAAAGGACGAGGGAAAAGCCGAGGGAAAGGCTGAGGCTATAATGGAACTGCTGGAGGATATCGGTGCGATACCAAAGGAGCTGGAGAAGCGGATTCAGGAACAAAAGAACCTGGATATTCTGCGGGAATGGCACAAACTGGCGGCGCATTCCAGGAGCATTGAGGAGTTTGAAAGGCTGATTTTGAAGGTTCCTCTGGGCTGAGTGCGGGGCAGGCTCCAACCATGGAAAAGGGGCCGATGGGCCTGTGGCGGCTGACATGTCACAGGCTCGG
>OFGX01000979.1_pt1 | contig 18808 bp, 16 predicted proteins | sample 1521831 | NCBI WGS metagenome assembly OFGX01 (sample SAMEA3504080, study PRJEB24116) | mouse gut metagenome | biome: mouse gut; feature: mouse-associated habitat; material: faeces | place: Denmark | collected 2011 | reverse complement strand
CTGAATACAGCGTTTTCATGGCGTTCTGTAACGACAAAAAGGATCTGGGTGATTGCGAACAATGACCGGGATATGGCGAAGCTTACCCTTTCTAGGAAGTTCTTGCAGAGTGATTATAAGATATAAAATTCAGACAGCATGAATTGCTGTGACCGGGTGATCGGAGAAGCAGGGGGAAGCGTATGTTATGGTATGTACTGCAGACAAGAACTGGGGAAGAAGAAAAACTGATAGATTTAATATGTAAAATGGTTCCAAAGGAATTGTACGGAGATTGCTTTGTGATTTATCAAGAACAGCTTTGGAGAAGGCAACAGCAGAATTTTGTCCATGTAAAGCGAGTTTTTCCCGGATATGTTTTTATTGCTTCCAAGGACCCGGAGGCTTTATTTTTTTGCCTGAAAAGGGTTCCGGCAATGACAAAGCTGATGGCAGATGATGAGTCCTTTTTTCTCTCAGTGGAAAGGGAAGAAGCGGAATTTTTACAAAAAATCATGAATAAAGATCATGTGATTGGCCTTTCTTATTTATTGACAGACGGGAAGGGAACAATCTTACAGGTGTCTGGTCCATTGGAGTCTTGTTTGGATCAGATTGTAAAATATCGGTATGGGAAGCGGCATGTACTGGTGCGGCTGAAGCTTTTAGGAAAAGAAAAAACAATTATGCTGGGGATTATGCTGAAAGAAGACATGGATCAGAGCTTACCGTGCGGGAAAAATAAGAATCCATATTTGCTTTGATGCTAAGGAGGGAAGATTCATGGATTGGTATTTGCTAAACACCTGGAAAGGAAGGGAAGAAGAACTGGTAAAAGTGATACATAAGACAGTCCCATTTGACTTGTATCAGGAATGCTTTGTGATCTATCAAGAGAGAATATGGAGAAAACAGCAGAAAAGTATTATCCATGTTGAGCCGTTGTTTCCGGGCTGTGTGTTTCTTACCTGCAAAAAAAATGATGTAAAAAAAGAAGGTTACTCTATTTACCAATCTTTAACACAGATTTTGAATGTGGAAGGGCGGAAAATTTGCGGAGATTTTACCATCCTGCCTTTGATGGACGAAGACGCAGAATTTTTGAAAAAGATATCTGGGAAGGATCATATAGTGAGACTTTCCTATGTAATAAAAAATGAACAGGGGCAGGTCTGTAAAATAACAGATCCCCTGAAGACGTTTCAGGGACAGATTGAGCGCTATCAATTTAAAAAACGGTATGCAATGGTACGTCACAAATTATGGGGAGAGGAACGAGCGATTGTAATGGGGATCGTGCTGAAGGAAGACAGAGATCAGAAAAATCCGTCTGATTTAAGAGAAAGTATTTTCAAATGAGGAAAACAATGAACAATAATTACGAGCAATATAAGAGAATTGTCAAATTCCTGTTTAGTGTAATTGTGCTGTCACTGGAGATGGCTGTTTTCTGGTACATATGGCTTCATTTCTATAATCAGAAAATGGAGACTCCCTATAACCGGACAGGCCATTGGCTTATGGTTGCAGTATATGGAATTTTTCTTGTGTTGTTTAACATCCTTTATGGAGGATTAAAGGTAGGATATCTGCGAACAGGGAATATGATTTATTCTCAGTTTTTAGCTTCTATTTGTGCAAATAGTATGACTTATCTTCAGATTACACTTTTAACCAAATCTTTTCAGAATCTGTTCCCGCTTTTTGCCATGACGGCTGCAGAGTTGATTCTGATTGGATTTTGGAGTTTTCTTTGTACCAGACTATATCGCATTCTTTACCCTCCTAGGAGTGTATTGTTAATCTATGGAGAACATCCGGTAGCTGGTCTGATGGGGAAAATTCATACGAGAAATGACCGATTTGTCATTGGAGAGACCATACATATTTCCAAAGGTCTTTCTTTCATCAAGGAAAGGATCAAAGAATATGAGGGGGTGGTGATCTGTGACCTTCCATCTCATATGCGGAATGTCATTTTAAAGGATTGTTATGAGAAGGGGGTGCGAACCTATTCCACTCCTAAAATCTCTGATGTTATTATTCGAAGTGCAGAAAGCCTGCATTTGTTTGATACCCCTCTTTTGCTTTCCAGAAATAATGGGCTGACGTTTGAACAGCGTGTAATGAAAAGAGGAATAGATCTTACATTGTGTCTGCTTGCACTTATATTACTTTTTCCAGTTTTTTTAATTACGGCCATTGCCATCAAGTTGTATGATGGAGGGCCTGTTTTTTATGTTCAGGAGCGTTGTACAAAAGATAAAAGAATATTTCAGATCTATAAATTCCGAAGCATGATTGTGAATGCGGAAAAGGATGGGCACTCAGTTCCTGCGGCTGATCGGGATCCAAGAATAACACCTGTGGGAAGGATTATCCGTGGGATGAGAATCGATGAGCTTCCCCAGATTTTAAATATTTTAAAAGGTGATATGAGTATTGTAGGTCCCAGACCAGAGAGGATAGAGCATGTGGAGCTTTATACAAAACAGATTCCAGAGTTTGGATATCGGATGAAGGTCAAGGGGGGTCTAACAGGATATGCACAGGTATATGGAAAGTACAATACTACAGCATATGACAAACTGAAGATGGACTTGATGTATATACAAAATTATTCTTTATTGTTGGATATTGAGATTATTTTTAAAACGGTGAAGGTTTTGTTTATGAAGGAGAGTACGGAAGGGTTTGAAAGTAAAGAGTTCCTTTCAAGTACCAAAGATTAAATAAAACAGAAATGCTTTTTATAGTAAAAAATAAACATAGGATATAAATAAAAATGAATATATGCATTGTAAATTGTTTTGATACATGGGAACATCGTGTTGATCTGCTATACAAATTTTTTACAGAAATGGGACATACTGTGAAGGTTCTGGTCTCAGATTATCGACATATTGAAAAATGCAGAAGAACAGACAGAAAAAAAGATTATAAATTATTTTCTGCATTACCATATACCAGAAATATATCAATTAAAAGATTAAAGAGCCATAAACAAACAGCAGAAAATATATTCGATTTTATTAAGAAGCATGAGAGCAGGATTGATCTTTTATGGGTACTTGCTCCGCCTAATATTTTTGTAAAGCACGCAGGACATATAAAGCAATGCTACAGTCATATTAAATTGGTAATTGATTTAATTGATCTTTGGCCGGAAAGTATGCCGGTAAGAGGGATAAAAGAAATAGCTTCTTTCACTTGCTGGAAAAAGCTGAGGGATGATTTTTTAAAGTATGCAGATATTATTGTGACAGAATGTGATCTTTATCGTGATGTTATGAAGAAACCATTAAGGCAATTAACAGTAATGACATTATATCTGGCCAGAGAAGATAAAGGGTATCAGTCAGAATTGAATCTTCCATCAAAAGAGATTGCTTTATGTTATCTGGGCTCTATTAATAATATTATTGATATAAATTGCATTGTTGATATTGTGAGACAATACAGGACAGAATCACCTGTAACACTGCATATTATAGGTGATGGTGAGAAAAGGTCTCAGTTGATTCATAAAATCCAAAGCACAGGGGCAAAAGTTATTTATCACGGAAAAATATATGACCGAGCTCAGAAACAGAAGATTTTTGATGCATGTCATTACGGGCTGAATATTATGAAACCTTCTGTTTGTGTAGGGCTTACAATGAAAAGCATTGATTATCTGGAATTTGGTCTTCCCATTATTAATAATATACCTGGAGATACCTGGAATGCGGTTGAAGCCTATAACTTAGGAATGAATTATAAGGAAGGGATATCTCTACAAAACACGTTATACAAGCCCGTATACAGAAAAAATGCAAGAACATACTTTGAAAACTATTTAACGCAAGCTGTTTTTTCAAAAAAGTTATTTGAAATTGTTGAAATTTTAAATATATCACAGGGGATGATGGAAAAATGACAGGATATGGATATCTAAGGTCTGCTTTACAGGTAAATTGGTATTTAGATGATTTTGTAAAACGCACGGTCGGAAAGGCGTACAATAAAGAGATCATGTCTGTTGTTAAAAGAATGGAAAGAATAGAAGACATATTTGCTGTTGAGGAATTGTTAGAAGAATTAGAGATGCTTCCAAAGGCACTTTATCATACCTCCTACACTTTGAAGCGTGTATTTAGTGAAAATACTTTGTATGGATACGCAGAGCAGATTATGAAATATGCAGGAATCCCCGCTAAAGAGATCTTTTATTTTCCTTTGCTGGAGCATGGAATAAGCTATGGACAAAAGTTTGATCCTCTGCGGTACAATGTGAAGCATTCCTATGTTTTCCAAGGAACCTATAGAAAAAGGGATTGGGAGCATCTAAATAATCACAAGCGTGCATATTATATTGGGCCATACATTTATTATGCAGAGCCAATGGGGAGTGAGGAGGATATATTAGAATTAAAAAGACAGTTAGGAAAAACTGTTTTACTGTTTCTTCCTCATTCTACGGAATATGACCATGTTAATTTTGATATAGATGAGATTTTAAGAAATTATCTGAAGAAAACAAATGATCATGTTGATACCATTTTGGTATGTGTGTTTTGGAAAGATATAAATGAGAAATTATTGAAGTCCATTGATCAGAAAAACTTTAAGCTTGTGACAGCGGGATTTAAATTAGATCCATGCTTTGTGCGCAGATTAAAAACAATACTGAAAATTGCGGATAAAGTGATTTATACATCATTTTCTTCTTCTATTGGGTATTCACATTATTTGGGAAAGGAGATTATCGCGGATATAAAACAAGATGATCTTATAGGTAAAACTCCTGCAGCACATCTGAATAGGGAAATGAACCAGTACTTTAATATCAATACCAATACAACAAACAAAATGAAGAATCAGTATATCGATAAGTATTGGGGGATTTCAAAAATACGTACCCCTGATTATATTAGAAAAATTTATCAATATAACAAGAACGATCTAATAAGACATATGGGATTTTAAAGAGATGATTTATTCAATACTTTTTTGGGGATTATTTATAGCTGGATTAAATGAAGTAGTGAAAACGAAAACGATTCATTATAAGATTAAACAAGTTCCTTTGATTTTAGCAATGATGATTCTTGTCTTTTTTGCCGGATTAAGAGCAAGCAATATTGGCCTTGATACCATGACATACAGAAGGATTTTTCTGGAAATTCAAGAAAATCCCATATCAATTTTACACAGCTTTCGTTATTATAACATAGAATATGGGTATGCATTATTAAATATACTTGCTCCTGGTTTTCAATGGCTTTTATTTATTACAGCAATTTTTGGGGTAGGTCTAAAAATATACATATCTAACCAATTAAATGTAAAGAAAAAGGCGGCATTTTTACTGTTTTATTTTTCTTCCATATATGTATTTTATGATATGGGGATTATTCGGGAAGGTTTGGCTATTTCCGTTATATTTCTTGCTTTGCCTTCTATAAAAAATAGGAATTTAAAAAAATTTTGTTTTTATCTTCTAATAGCAATGTTGTTTCATATAACAGCAATATTAGTTTTGCCTTTATATTTTGTTGGAAATAAAGAGTTTTCCAGGAAAGTATATTATTTTATTTTGCTATTGACGATAGGAGTTACATTATTTGTAAATGTGGCAACTATTCTTCGCTGGGTTGCTGATTTTTTGAAAAACGATTATATAACACATAAATTAGATGTTTATTTTGCTCAAAGTATATACACTCAAATCCATTTAAGCTCTTTTATAAAGAGAATAGTTTTGTTAATAGTTTTTTTAGAGATTTTCAAACATAAAAGACTTAAATTCGGATCAAGCAGAATTGCTATTGAAAAAAGGGAACAGACCGAATATACCTGGTTATATATAAATGCTTATTATATTTCTGTTTTAGAAATGATTTTATTATCATTCATGCCCATAATGGGTACTAGAGGCACAGCGTACTTATATTCGTGTCAGTATTTCCTTTTTTGTGAGATTATCAATGATAAGAGAAAAAATATTTTAAATATAATCTATTATCTATTGTTTGCATTGTTATCTTATTATTCATTAAAAAATACTTTACACCATTCATTTGGCAACTTATATGTGCCATATCAAATGTTTTTATCCTGAAAATAGATAGATCTGCTAGGAGGTTATGCATTGATAAAGGTAAATATGTTTTCTTTTCAAAATATAAATGCTCTAAATGGAACAGCAAAATTTGCAAAATTATTCACAGAAAATGATTGTTTTTTTAAAGATAATGGTATTCAAATGGAAGTGTTTTCCAATAGTTCTGCTTTTTCTGATGAAGAAATATTTCGTAAAGGATTAAGGTATAAATTAAATCAGTGGATTAAAAAAATCCTTTCCTTTACTGTTTTAGGAAATATAATCCTGGTAAGGATCGCAATATTTAGAAATGCAGAAAAAGCAGTCAATCAATATCTAAGCTCAAACTGCAGGGATGATAAGGATAACACGGTGTTTTTGTTTAATGACTATTTTACACTTCTGCATTTTTTGAAAATTGCTCCAGATAAAAAGAATCTTATATTTATAATGCATAATAATGGTGATGTTTTAAAGATGTTGTTTGATAAATATCCCAGATATAAGAAATCTAAGGAAGCTCACAAATTAATGAGTTCCCAGATTTCTATTTTACGAAAAGTAGATCTGATTGTATTTGTATCAAAAAAGGCTCAGGAACGATTTAATAAAACATATCCTTTTTTTAAAGAAAAAACCAAAACAGTTTATATTGGACATAAGGATAGTGGACAAATATCAAAATGTGGTACAGAAAGTCTTAAAATGATTACGGTGGGAACTGTGTCTAAGAGAAAAAACCAAATGGGAGTTTTAAAGGCATTAACAGAAATCGGTGATCCTGATATTCATTATACAATAGTTGGCGATGGTCCAATGCTTAATAGGTGCAAAAACTATATCACAAAGAAAGATCTCTGTAAACAGGTTTTTTTGGTGGGGAGTAAGAATAATGTGAAAGATTATATGTTAGACTGTAATTTATATATAAGCAACAGCAGAGATGAGGGTTTGCCTATAGCTGCACAGGAAGCATTGGAGTGCGGACTTCCAGTTATTACAACAGATGTGGGAGGGTGTTCGGAACTTATTGCGGGAAATGGAATATGTATTAAACCAGGCAATCAGAATTTGGTTAAAGCCATTAAGGATATTAATAGCAGGAAATCTCTGATTGATGGCATGATGAAAAATTCAAGAACTCTATTTTTGAAGAAATTTACATTAGAGACAATGTTTGATCAATATTTGGAGATTTTTAAAAACATGTGTAAAGGTGTGAAATAAGGGTATACGAGGAGAAATACCATGAAAAAGGTTGCCATTTTTAGAAATGGGGAAATTTTAGAAAATACAGGAGGTCCCAGTGGATACTTATATATACTGAAAAGTGGCCTTAAAAGAGTAAACTCAAATATACAAGTAATTTCTTTTGGAAAGAAAAGTACACATCATGTAAAGAAAGAGACCGTGCAAAAGACAAATTTCATATCCATTATGATGCAGGAATTATATAGCTGTATATCCATTCTTTTCTATCATAAAAAGAATGGAAAAAGGCTATATAATCTTTTGAAGGATTTCGATGTAATTCATGTACATTCTGTTGAAAATGCATATAGTTTATCAAAAATAAGAAAACTGAAAGCAGATATTCTATTAACTCCACATAGACCGGAACCATTCTGTCAGGAAGCCATTAATATTCTAACAAATAAGTATCATGTGCAGTATTCATTTCCCTTGTTAAAGCTTATCTATATATATGTTGAGGCAAAGGCATATAAAGCTGTTTCCGGATTTATTTTTCCAAGTAAAGGGGCAATGAATATTTATAAAAGATTTCCTGGATTTTCAAAAGGTCGGAAGGGAAAAGAGGTTCAGTATGTTCTTACAGGGGTTGCTGATAAAGCATCACTTTATCAGAAAGGAAAATACCGTCATAGATTTTCACTCAATGATGATGACAAGGTTCTCGTATATGTAGGCAGGCATTCCTCTATCAAAGGCTATGATCGGTTGAAAAACAATGCAGATTTTTTTCAAAAGAATCAAATCAATCTGATCTGTGCCGGTGAATATGATGACCAAAGTATTCCTCAAAAAAAGATATGGCATGAATGCGGATATATTGAAGATGTTTATAATCTATTGGGAGATGCTGATGTAGTGGTGGTTCCAAACCGAAACACCTATTTTGATTTAATTATTATAGAAGCGCTTTCCATGGGAAAAATCGTATTGTCAACGAATACTGGCGGGAATCTGGACATCAGCAGATTATGTAAAGGATTGATTCTGTTTGATACAGAAAATGAAGCGGATTTTAAAGAAAAGTTGTTGAAAATCTTTTCTTTGGACTGTGAGAAAAAAACTCTGTTGGAAAGGCAGAGCAGGGAATTTTATGAAAATTACTGTACAGTAGAACAGTTTGCCAGGAATTATATTGCGGCAGTTGAAAAGATAGGAGAAGGAAATAAAAATTGAAGGACATTAAAAAAATTATTAAAAAAATGATACTTTTTCAATATCTTATGTGTTTTTTCAAGGAAGTGAAAAGACAGAAAAATTGTGGTGATAAGAAGTGGATTCAGGCAGTCTTTATGGGAATGAAAAAAAGTAAGATTATTGTAAATAGAGGAGATAAAATAGAACAGTATGAAAAGATGGCACAGCATTTGCTAAAGCATTTTAAGGAAGACCCGGAACAGCGATTTATATATGAAATAGACGAAAATTGTATTTTTATAAATCAAAATAGAGCACTCGGAAATATTCCTGTTAATTATGAAACTGTTTCGCAATTTTCCTTTGATACGATACAAAAAAGGCTGTATACAGAGACTTCTAACAAAATAGTTGAAAGAAATAATAAAATATTCAGTTTGATGAAATTCTATATAGAAGGGATTCAAAAAAAGATAACAGAGACAGAACATATTGATTTACTCCAAAAGGTATTATTCGAAGAATCTGCAAATTTGGAAACAGCTCTGCAAAGATTGCTGTTTTGGAATAGCTGGTTGTGGCAAACCGGACATATCCATAATGGTCTGGGGCGGTTAGATAAAATATTATGGCCAAGCTATCAAAAGGGAAAAGAGGAAAATGAAAATGCCAAGAAAGTAATCAAGGATTTTTTATTGACTTTACATGATCACTATGCTTATAAAAGCAAAATGGTAAAAGGCGATACAGGTCAAATTATTATTTTAGGAGGAAATCAAGAGGACGGACATTATTTCTGCAATGAATTAACTTATTTGTTTTTAGAATGTTTAAAAGAGCTGCAATTACCGGATCCGAAAATTTTGCTGCGGGTAGGAAAAAACATTCCAGAAGGGTTAATAAGGCTGGCCTGTGAATGTATCAGTACAGGAATCGGGAGTCCTATTTTGTCAAATGATGAGGTTGTGATACCTGATTTGCAAAATTTCGGATATCAAAAGAAGGATGCGGCAAATTATGCGGTATCTGCATGCTGGGAACCTCTTAGCTGCGGCAATTCCCTGGAACAGAACAATCTTGGAAGTATTGAATATGCAAAGGTTATAACGGATTTACTTGAAGATCCTGACATTTTGAAGATTGGTTCTTTTGATGAACTGTTAGTTGCTTGCAATGAAAAGTTAAAATGCCGTTTAGGGAACCTGTTGCAAGAGCTGGAAAGGATTGAATGGGAGGAGGATCCGCTGCTTAGCTTTTTTACAGGTGGCTGTTCGATAACAGGAAAGGATATCTCCCAGGGAGGAGCTTATTATAATAATTATGGTGTTACTTCTGTTGGCATGGGAAATTTGATTAATTCTTTACTTAACATAAAATATTTTGTTTTTGAAGAAAAAATATTCACATGGGACGAGGTGGTTTATACATTAAAGCAGGATTATGAAAATAATCATAACATGAGAAAAATTTTTGAAAACGCAGATTTATGTTTTGGCATGGATGAAAAAAATGTTATAGGCTTAACAAATTATTTTCTTCAAATAACAGAAAGGGAGTTGAAAAAATTTAAAAATCGTTTTGGAGGAAAGGTTAAATTTGGTCTTAGTTCTCCTTTTTATATTGTAAATGCCGCAGACACCCAGGCTACACCGGATGGAAGGAAAAGAGGAGAACCGTTAGAGGTACATATTTCCTGCAAAAAGGGAATTTCTTTTTCAGACTTGGTTTTATTTTCATCACAGCTTGATTATAGTGGATTGAAATCAAATGGGAATGTAGTAGATTTACTGGTGCAAAAAGACCTTTTAGAAAAACATCTTGATCAATTTTGCCTTTTTATTCATGCAAGTATAGTAAAAGGTTTTTTTCAAATGCAGTTTAATGTAGTATCTTATGAAATATTAAAGAAAGCGCAGCAGTGTCCAGAAAAATATCAAAATCTGATTGTACGGGTTTGGGGATTCAGCGCATATTTTAATGATATTCCCAAAGAATATCAGGATGTTTTAATTCATAGGGCTGCAGTAAATGAGAAAATATATGGGTAGGAATCTATGGGAATTGTGAATGTGAGTAATATTCAATCATTTTCTTTGGATGATGGAGATGGGATTCGGACAACCATATTTTTAAAAGGATGCAATTTACACTGCCCCTGGTGTTCGAATCCAGAATGCATGGATATTGTAAATCAATATTGGTTTGATGAAGAAAAATGTGTGGGGAAGAATAAGGAAGCTTGTTTTTATCATACATCATGTACAAAAGATAAGGCTTCTCTTTTAAGAGGGAAACTGATTAAAGGAAAACAATTATCATGCCCATTTCATGCACTATCTGCTGTATCTTGTCAAATGACATGTGAAGATCTGGAAAAAGAAATTTTAAGGCAGAATATTTTTTGGAGAGAAGAAGGTGGAGTGACCTTTTCAGGTGGAGAACCATTACTTCAAATTGATGAATATGAAGACTTACTGATGGCTTTAAAAAAGAAAAAAGTGAATTTATGTGTGGAAACAGCATTATTTGTATCTCAGGAAAAGGTGATGAAGGCACTTAAATATTTTGATTTTTTCTTTATTGATATGAAAATATTAGATTCTGAAGAATGCAGAAGGATCATAGGAGGAGATATAGAATGTTATATTAATAATTTAAAAGCTGTAGATGCATTAAGAACACGGTATGTTATAAGAATTCCTTTTATAGAGCCGTTTATTGCGAATGAAAAGAATCTTCATGAGATAAAAAAACACTTGAAACAATATAAGCCGGAAAGGATTGAAGTATTGAGGGGGCATACTCTTGGAAAGAAAAAGTATCAAATGTTGAATAAAAGCATGGAGGAGTATACATGTTCAGAAAAAAATGCAAAGTATTTTTGGTGGATGCTAAAGCAGGATTTTGAGAAAGTATTATTACTTTAAAGAAAGTAAAAATCTGTAAATGAATCAATTAAAAATATAAGCTGAGCGAAAAACTAGAAAGATCATAATGAAAAATGTGAAAAAAAGTATTAGAAAAAATTATGTGTATAATGTATTATATCAGGTTATTGCAGTAATTACTCCTTTTATTACAGCACCTTATATTGCTCGTATACTTGGGGCAGAGAGGATAGGAATTTATAGTTATATTGAATCTATAACATCTTGTTTTGTTTTATTTGCTAATTTTGGAATACCCACATATGGGCAAAGAGAAATTTCTTATAACCAAGATAAGATAGAACAGCGTTCAATAATCTTTTGGGAGATAAAAATATTGCAGCTTGTAATCTCTCTATTCTGCCTTGCAGTATTTTTAGCATATGGATATCTGCAAAAGAATCCATATTTATATTTTATTTTTAGTTTTAATATTTTAGCAGTAATAGCAGATGTCAACTGGTTTTTTCAAGGTATGGAGGAATTTGGAAAAATAGTATCAAAAAATATTATAATGAAGATTTTGGGTGTTGTTTATATTTTTATATTTGTTAAATCAAAAAATGACTTAGGAGTTTATATTTTCGGAATAACATTTTTTATGTTCGCAAGTAATCTTTCATTGTGGACATTTTTATATAAATACATTAAAAAAATAAAATGGAAGAATATACATCCTTTTAAAAGATTTATTCCAGCTTTAGGATTATTTATTCCTACAATAGCAATTCAAATATATACAGTACTTGATAAGACGATGATTGGGATGATAACAAAAAGTGCTTTTGAAAATGGTTATTATGAACAGGCCATTAAACTTTCAAAAATGACATTGATGTTTGTTGTGTCATTGGGAACTGTAATGATACCTCGAATCAGTTATTTATACGAAAAAGGGGAAACAAGTACAGTCTTATCTTTTATGTATCGTGGATATAGATTTGTTTGGTTTTTAGGAACTCCTCTTTGCTTTGGACTTATTGGGATATCTACAACATTTGTTCCATGGTTTTATGGACCTGGATATGATAAAGTGTCCCCTTTGCTTAGTATTTTGTCATTTTTAATTTTGGCTATTGGTATTAATAATGTGACAGGAGTCCAATACTTGATACCAACACAAAGACAAATTTTATTTACAAAATCAGTTTTGATTGGAGCAATTACAAATTTAGTATTAAATATAATCTTAATAAGATATTATGGCTCCATAGGAGCTGCAATATCTTCTGTTATCGCAGAAACAGTAATAGCTGTTGTGCAATTATATGACATAAGAAAAGAACTATCGTCTAGAATCATAATAAATTCATCGAAAAATTATCTGATTATGGGGATTATAATGCTGATTATACTTTTAGTTGAGGGCAAATACTTTACTAAAACAATCGCATCAACCTTGTTTATGATTGTTAGCGGTGGAAGTGTTTATTTGCTGGGATTATATTTTATAAAGGATGAATTTTTTATGGATAATATAAGGTTGATAAATAGAAAAATTAGATATACTAGATAAGATTTTCTAAATGAAGAATTATCAAATAAATTGTGAAAAAAGGTGGTGAAAAGATGGTAATAGAATATATTAAAAGTGACCTGTATAGATATTACGGAAATACTCATATGGGTACATTTTTAAGTGCTTTTTTTAGAAATAAGACGTTTCGGTTCTTATGTATAATTCGGATGTGCCGGTCGGGGGGGGGGTATTAAATTTACTGGGATTATTCTTATATAAAATTAATAGGAATCATAATATACAAATCAGCTATAAAACAAAAATCGGATATGGCTTATATATTGGTCATAATGGTCCTGTAGTTGTTAATCCTACGGCTGTTATAGGAGATAATTGCAATTTATCACAATTCGTAACAATCGGATCGAATGAGGGAAAAGCAGCAACAATCGGGGACAATGTTTATATTGGACCAAATACTTGTATTGTTGAGGATGTATGCATTGGGGATAATGTAACAATAGGCGCTGGAAGTGTTGTAACAAAAAGTATTCCGGATAATGCTACGGCTGTGGGCAATTATGCAAAAGTAATCAATTATAACAACCCAGGGAGATACATACAGAATCAATGGATAAAATCAAAACAGGAGAGAAATAAAGATGAACACTTCTTTTAAAATCGGAGATATTCAAATCGGCCAGAGAGAAATTCCTCTGGTGATACCGGAAATCGGGATTAATCATGAAGGGAGCCTAAAGGTAGCGAAATTGATGGTAGATGCTGCCTATCGTGCCGGAGCAAGGATTGTAAAGCACCAGACACATATTGTGGAGGATGAGATGAGTGACGCTGCCAAAAAGGTGATACCAGGGAACAGCACGGATTCTATTTATGATATTATGGCCAGATGTGCCTTATCGGAGCAGGAGGAGTATGAATTAATGCAGTATGTCCAGGAAAAGGGAATGGTGTTTTTGAGCACTCCTTTTTCCCGGGCAGCGGCAGATCGGCTGGAGCGGTTTGGGGTTCTGGCTTACAAGATCGGTTCAGGCGAGATGAATAATTATCCTCTGCTAAAGCATGTGGTTTCTTTTGGGAAACCTATGATTGTGTCTACAGGGATGAATGGTATGGAATCCATAGCAAAAGCAGTGCAGATTTTGGAGCAGGGTCATGTTCCTTATGCATTGTTACATACGACCAATCTCTACCCTACGGATCCTAGGCTTGTAAGACTTGGGGCTATGCAGGAAATGATGGACAGATTTCCAGGGGTGCCGGTGGGGCTTTCGGATCATACCACTACCAACACGGCGTGTATTGCAGCTATGGCTCTTGGAGCTTGTATTGTGGAACGCCATTTTACGGATACCAGGGAGCGCACAGGACCGGATCTGGTCTGCTCTATGGATGAAAGAGAGCTTGGAGAGCTGTTAGGGGCAGCCCGTGACGTAAAGCAGATGCTTGGAGGAAAAAAGGAGGCTGCAAAGGAAGAACAGGTAACGATTGATTTTGCATTTGCAACCGTGGTTTCAATAAAACCTATCAAAGAAGGTGAGGTTTTTACCAGGGAAAACCTTTGGGTTAAGCGTCCGGGAACCGGAGAAATATCAGCAGAGGCATATGAGGAGCTTTTGGGAAAGCATGCAGGGTGTGATATCGAAAAGGATGCTGCCCTTTCCCGAAAAATGGTAAGGGAATCGATGAAATCATAAGAGAAAAGAAATGGGTGAAAATGAAGAAAATACTATTTGTAACAGGTACAAGAGCGGATTATGGAAAGATAAAGCCTCTCATTCAATGGGTTGAGAGCAGCAAGGAATTTGAAGCATACATTTTTGTGTCAGGAATGCATCTGATTGAACATTTGGGAAATACCTACTCGGAGATTTTAAAGGATCAATACCAAAACGTATATGTGGATTTCTCCCAGATCAACAGCGGAACCATGAGCTATGACTTAGGAAATGTGATCTGCAATTTAACCGGATATGTGCGCAGGGTTATGCCGGATTTGATTGTGGTCCATGGGGACCGTATTGATGCCCTGGCAGGGGCGATTGTGGGGGCTTTAAACAATCGGAAGGTGGCTCACATTGAGGGAGGAGAGTTGTCAGGAACCATTGATGAGTCTATCCGTCATGCTGTCAGCAAATTTGCCCATGTACATTTTACCTGTAATGCGGAGGCGAAGCAAAGGCTGATTCAACTCGGAGAGGAGGATGATCGGATTTATATTTTAGGTTCTCCGGACATAGATATCATGCTTTCCCAAGATCTGCCGTCTCTTAAAAAGGTGAAGGAACGATATGGCATTTTGTATGAGCGGTATGCCATTTTTATGTATCATCCGGTTACTACAGAGTATGAGCAGCTTTCGGATAAGATAAAAAATGTGGTATCTGCGCTGGTGGAATCGGGAAGGAATTATGTTCTGGTATACCCAAACAATGATCTGGGTTCAGAAATCATTTTAAATGAATACAGGGGGCTGCATCAGAACAAACACTTTAAGCTTTATCCTTCTCTGAGGTTTGAATATTTTCTTACTTTATTGAAACATGCGGAATTTATTATTGGCAATTCCAGTGCAGGTGTGCGGGAGGCAGGGGTGTATGGCATCCCGGCTATTGATATTGGAACGCGGCAAAGGGGAAGATATGAGGTGAAAGACAATATGCAGCATGTGGGGGAGGAGAAAGAAGATATTTTAAAGGCAATCCGTCAATGTGAGAGCCATCGGATTGTCAGCTATGTATATGGGAAGGGGAACAGTACTAAACGGTTTAAAGAGATTCTGACGGACAGCAGGATCTGGGATTTTGAGATTCAGAAGAAGTTTGTGGATTTAAATTCCACTATTTAAAAGGCAGGGAACAAGGAAAGGCTCCCACAAGGGCTTTGCAGCTTGCTTGTGTATGGAAAAAGGGATGGGGAAACAATGATTGATGGAAAAAGGATCCTAGGGCTGATTCCGGCCAGGGGAGGAAGTAAGGGAATAAAAAATAAGAACATTATAGAAGTGAACGGTGTGCCGCTGATTGCGTATACCGTAATCGAGGCGGGAAAGAGCCGTTACCTGGATGATGTGGTGGTTACAACGGATTCCCAAAGAATTAAGAGTATATCAGAATCGTATGGGGCACAAGCGCCGTTTTTAAGGCCAATAGAGCTGGCAGGAGACAGATCTGCTACGCTGGAAGCGGTTCTTCATGCAGTGCGCAGCTTGGAAAGTATGGGGCAGAGCTATGATATTGTGGTCTTGCTGCAGGCAACCAGCCCTTTAAGGACCAGCGAAGATATGGATCAGGCCATAGAGCTGTTTGTGGAGAAAAATGGGCAGGGTGTGGCGGCAGTGTCAGAGGTAACGGATCCTCCGGTTTTAATGAGGACATTGGAGGAAGGAGGCAGGCTGTCGAAATGGCTGAAGCAAAGCAGTACCATCCGAAGGCAGGATATGCCGAAGACATATAGGATAAATGGAAGCATTTATATTAATCTGGTTTCAGAGATTAAGGAAGGGCTTAGCTTTAATGATAATCCTATTGGATTTGTAATGGAGAGGAGCCATTCTGTGGATGTAGACGAGGAGAGTGATCTTTGGCTGGTAGAGTACTATCTTGGGAAGAATGGAATGGGGAAGCACATATGAGGAGAATGTGATAAATTTTTTATTCTGTTCATTCTGAAAATATGGATGTATCTTGTAAATCCACATATATAGATCAGAGAATAGGGCTGTCTGCAAAATGCAGCTTATATACAAAATATGGATGAAACACTTGTGATTTCGTCCATATTTTGTATATAAGCTGCATTTTGTGACAGCCTTTTTTTGTATGGAATCAGGAAAAGGAAAATTCCATGATATGAGTTGACATGAGGTTGTTATATTACTGTGAAAGTCTCGAATTCTCGCTGTAGGACTGCGCACTTGCTGCGCTGTCCGTACCAGTGCCAAAATGCCTGCTTTTTGGCATTTTGTGTGCATCCCCCGGAGGGTTCACAGTAACTCCTCTTTACATTTATGGTGGTGCCGCGAAAACGCGGCATGAGGGGTTACTGTGGCAGCTCAGCGCTCCTATAAAGATTTCATATTTTATCCGGCAATCTGTCCTTCCATAAGAATAACATATCCGTCTTTATCCGTTCTAAACCGCATGATAGACAAATACATGCTTCCTTCGCCGGCATTTTTCATAGCAGTCAGGTAGTCGGCGGCATTGTAGGTGCCTACCTCATAGGTAAAGGGATCCAGACCCATAATGCTGGCATCCTTTCGGACCCACACAGGGCCTGTATAAATTTCTTCCTGCAAAGGGTCATCCGAGCTTTCATAAACAATATAGTGATTTCCATCTTCTGTCGGGCACAGAGAGTGGATCTCATTAGATGGCCCAGACAGGGAAATGCCGTAGTAGGGTGCTGAATAGTAGGAATTTTCCTGTGCTTCAATGGAGTTAAGGGTGTAGGTCTGGCCGCGGAGAACCAGGGTGTCTCCCGGCTGAAGGCTGTTTACCTGTTCTGCATCTAAGTAAAGCTTCCGATAGATGGAAATGCCGGATAGTTCATAATAATTTCCTCTATCTTCTATGGTGAATCTATTTCCATCCCAATTACTGCCCCAGAAGCTGAGTCGGTCCATGTCTTCTGTGTATGGCGCTACGGCAGCCTTGGAGGGAGCTTCAGGCCAGGCAGATGTCTGCTGGATATCTTGGGGGGCAGCAAAATATTGATGGATGGTATCCTCTGTCACAAGCGTCCATTGGATTTGAGGCGGCTGGTTGTAAAGGGCATCTTGGGAGTTGGCGTCATTTTCCGATACTTCCTGATCATTGACCTGAAAGTGTCCGTCTGCGCTCCACCATATGTACATAATTTCTTCAAGGTTTTCCTGATTGTTAAGCTTTTGATAAGAGTGATAGCTTCCGCCTGCGCGTTCTTCTATTTTCAGATTCATGTCTTTTACAAAGGTATAGTAGTTGTTGTATTCTGACATTTCACTTCTGTCCAAAGAAGTAATCAGGGATGATTGTATATAGGAATAAATGCCTTCTGCGGTAATGGTGTTGGTCCACCAGGTCGGGTGGGAGGATACATAAAGCTCGTCTTGGCCGTCCTGATTGCCGTCGTATAAGGCAAAGTAGTATTCAAACCGACCAGTCTGAGGATTTAACCCTACCTTAGCACTATAGTTCAGGTAAAAACCGTTAATTTCCATGTTCATTCCATAGGAAACTCCCCGCTGTCCGTTTAAATATTCTCTTAAGATCTGCCCGTATTCTGCAGGATACAAGGAGACCGTTTCCTGGATTTGAGAGGAATCCTGGTCTGTATCTGATGCCTCGGAGGGAGGTTCGCTTTCTTGGGAAGATGTATAATTATGGGAGCCGTAGATGTCTTCGGATGAGGCTTCTGCCAGGATTTCTCTGTCAGAGTCCCTATCCTTTTTCCCTGATAAAAGGATTACGGTAAGGGCAAAAGAAGCGGTTACAATGATTCCAGCCAGTATGATTTTAAAGAGAATATTGTTTTTGGGAGATTGGGAAACAGAAGATGCATTGGTTAACGGGCTGCCGCACCATTTGCAAAATTTCCAATTACCGTCATTTTCCTTTCCGCAATTAGGGCAGTACATAGGGGAAAACCTCCTGAGTTTTTTGATATTTAGAACAGGATTAATTATACATGATTTCCCTGGCATTTACAACCAGGAAAAGCTGGTATGATCTGTATTTTTATACATTTATATGCTTGAAGCCTCTCTTTATATCATAGCCCACTGTACAAGGAATGATTTGCAGGCTCACCAATCAGGATCATCTGTGACTTTACAGAAAACAAACAATCTTAGGACTCAGCCAAGCCTGGGTGAGTCTGATCTGTTCTTTATCAAGACGACAAAGTGACTTATAAATACACTGAGGTTTGTGAATTCTAAACCTAGCGTAGTCCTTGTCAGTTTCT
>OFGX01000978.1_pt1 | contig 18836 bp, 11 predicted proteins | sample 1521831 | NCBI WGS metagenome assembly OFGX01 (sample SAMEA3504080, study PRJEB24116) | mouse gut metagenome | biome: mouse gut; feature: mouse-associated habitat; material: faeces | place: Denmark | collected 2011 | reverse complement strand
AAGCCCGGAAATACAAGGGAAACGGCTATAAACTCGCATCAGTTATTTGTAGACACTTCCTTAGGAATTGTCGGAAAATAACCGCTACAATTTGTTTAGGTAAAAGCCCGGAAATACAATAAAAATTGCTGCAAGCTTGTAGCGGTTATTTGTAGACACTTCCTTACGCCGCCGATGGAATGCGGAACGTTTCGCGAGCAGAAAGACATCGCCGGAAGAATGCATGAACGGCAGCAGCGCAGAAGGATGACCGAACGGCAGCAGCGCAGAAGGATGACTAAACGGCAATGACGCAGAAAGATGACCGAACGGCAGCAGCGGGCCAGGAAGGGAGGACTCATGATCAGGACGGCTCAGATTGAACGGAAGACAAAGGAGACGGATATCTCCATTTCATTGAACCTGGACGGCACAGGGGTGTCCGAAATCTCCACGGGGATCGGTTTCTTCGACCATATGCTGGAGGGCTTTTCCAGGCACGGCTTTTTTGACCTGAAATGCCGTGTGGAGGGCGATCTGCATGTGGACGGGCACCATACCGTGGAGGACACCGGCATCGTGCTGGGGCAGGCCATCGCCAAAGCGGCGGGGGACAAGAAGGGCATCCGCAGATACGGCGCCTTTATCCTGCCCATGGACGATGTGCTGATGCTGTGCGCCGTGGATCTCTGCGGCAGACCCTACCTGAATTTCGACTGTCAGTTCCAGGCGCAGCAGGTGGGCGGCCTGGACACGGAGCTGGTGCGGGAGTTCTTCTATGCCGTCTCCTACAGCGCGGGAATGAATCTGCACCTCAAACAGATGGCCGGCAGCAATACCCATCATTTGATAGAAGCCATATTCAAGGCTTTCGCCAAAGCCCTGGATCAGGCCGTGGAAGTGGAACCGCGCCTGAGGGATGTGCTGAGCACCAAGGGGAGCCTGTAGCTGCCCGGCCCGACAGCTCCTAAGGAAACACAAAGGAACATAAGTATGAATGCAAACAAATGAGGTCAATACTATGCTTGTAAAAAAATTCGTGCCCTGTATCTATCTATATAACGGACATGCGGTCAGGCGTCTGGCGGATACCTCCGTGGTGGAGACGGATCCCCTGCGCCTGGTGCATCTGTACAATGAGAACAACGCGGACTCCCTGATTGTCTTCGATATGTCCCAGGGGGACGAGGCCCATGAAAAGGCCCTGGACACCATAAAGGAAATCTGTGCCGCCGCCGAGATGGACGTCATCGGTGCAGGCAATGTGAAGCGCATGGAGGACGTGAAGAAGCTGCTCTATGCCGGATGCAGACGGGCTGTCCTGGACTATACGCTGGAAGGCAATGCGGACATCACGGAGGAGGTCTCTCTGAAGTTCGGCAAGGACAAAATCCTCGTCTCCTATGAGCATGCGGCGGAGCTTGCCCCCCGTCAGGAGCTGCTGGAGAAATATGTGTCCGGGCTCATCCTGATGAACCCTCATCAGATCAGGGAGACCCAGCAGATCACCCGGCTGCCTTTCCTCGTCCAGGTGAACCAGATCGCGCTGAACAAGCTGATGGAGATATTTGCCTACGAGAATGTCTGCGGCGTCACCGGCAATACGATCAACGACAATTACCGCGATATTCTGACTTTAAAAAATCTATGCAAGGAGAATGGAATCTTGGTGGAGACATTGGAAGCTGCTTTACAGTGGGAAGACCTCCAGAAGAATCCGGAAGGCCTGGTGCCTGTCATCGCACAGGATTACCGCACCGGCGAAGTACTGATGATGGCCTATATGAACGAGGAAGCCTATGAACAGACCATCCGCACCGGCAGGATGACGTATTTCAGCCGCAGCCGGGGAGAACTCTGGCTTAAGGGTGAGACCAGCGGCCATTACCAGTATGTGAAGAGCCTGACCGCGGACTGCGACAAGGATACCCTCCTGGCGAAGATCTCCCAGGTGGGGGCCGCCTGCCATACCGGGGCCAGAAGCTGCTTCTTCAACGAAATCCTGAAAAAAGAGTACGAGGAAGAGACCAATCCGCTGCAGGTCTTTGAAGAAGTCTTCGGCGTCATACAGGACAGGAAGATCCATCCCAAGGAGGGATCCTACACCAACTACCTGTTCGACAAGGGAATCGACAAGATTCTGAAGAAGCTGGGAGAGGAAGCCACGGAAATCGTCATCGCCGCCAAGAACCCGGGCGCAAATGAAATCAAGTACGAAATCAGCGATTTCCTCTACCATATGATGGTGCTCATGGCGGAGAAGAACATCAGCTGGGAGGAAATCACCACGGAGCTGGCGAACCGCTAGGGAACCGTTGCGTTGAGTCCTGTGCGCCAGCGCTCAGGCTTCCCCCGCCCCTCTGTCCAGAATCCTGTTCAGACGTGTGAACAGCATGGTGGCGGTCACGGCAGCTGCCAGGATGTCGCTGACCGGCTCCGCTATGAACACGCCGAACACCCGGTCGGAGAAGACATGGGGCAGAATGAAAATCAGAGGGATCAAAAGCACCAGCTTCCTCAGGCACGCCATCAACAGGCTGATTTTCGCCTGTCCCAATGCCATGAAGGTCTGCTGACAGGAAATCTGCACGCCGGTGGAGAAGATGCCCGCCATGTAGATCCGCATAGACCAGACGGTATAATCCACCAGAGAGGAATCGCTGCTGAAAATGCCCGCGAACCCCTGGGGAACCAACATCATCAGAAGGAACATAAGGGTGGAATAGCCTGCGCATGCCAGGAACTGGCAGCGGAAGGCCTGTTTCACCCGTTCTTTTTTGCCCGCGCCGAAATTATAGCTCATGATGGGCTGTCCGCCCTGGCAGATTCCCTGTAGCGGCAAGGTCACGAGCTGGCTGCAGGAGGAGATGATCGTCATGGCTCCAACCGCCACATCTCCGCCGAAGCGGGAGAGACTGCTGTTGAAACTGATGTTCAGGATGCTTTCGGTGCTGAGCATCACGAAGGTGGAAATCCCCAGTCCAAGACAGGGCAGAATGGTTGCGGCTTCCAGCTTCATGTTGGCGGGCTCCAGCCGCAGCAGAGTCTTCCGGCCCCTCAGGAAGCAGAGCACCCACACCGCGCTGACAGCCTGGCTGATGACAGTGGCCACCGCCGCCCCCTGCACGCCCATATCACAGACAAAAATCAGTATGGGATCCAGAATAATATTGCAGACCGCTCCCACCACTGTGGTAATCATGCTGAATTTGGCAAATCCCTGCGTGGTGATAAACGGATTCAGCCCCATGACAATCATTACAAATACAATGCCTAAAATATAAATGCGCGCATAGGATAACGCATAGGGCAGCGTCACATCACTGGCGCCGAACAGCCTCAGCAGCCGGGGCGCGAAGATATAAAACAGGACTGTAAGCACTGCCGCAAACAGCATCAGCACTGAAAAACAGTTTCCCAGAATCTTCTGTGCGCCTTCCCTGTCATTTTTCCCCATGGCAATGGCGGCACGCGGGGCCCCGCCCGCACCCGCAAGCATGGCAAATGCATTAATCATCATCAAAATAGGAAGAAACAATCCTACGCCGGTGAGCGCGGATGCCCCTGCCTCCGGTATATGCCCGATATAAATTCTGTCCACGATATTATACAGCATGTTAATGAGCTGTGCCACCACTGCAGGCACCGCCAGATTCAGCATTAGCCTGGGAATGCTGCCGCTGCCCATATCCTGTTTTCTTCCTTCTTCCGCCATTCTTTCTCCTCCTGATTTCATCATCACCGCGCCGCAGCCCTAAAGGGCAAAGCCACTTCGGCGCCCTTACTCTGTTGAAAATTGTACCAGACTTCCGGGACAAAGGCAACCGTTTCAGATACAAAAGGCCTTCCATCTGCTTCCGGAAAATTTGAAAAGTACCCTGTTTGCAAAAAGACTTCTATCTGCTATAATGAATTTCGTAAACACCCTGCGGCAAAGCAAAAACCTGACAATAACAAGACGGAGATGAGAAATACCATGGCGAATGAATCCACCAAATGCCCCATGTGCGGCACAAAACTGAAAATGACAAACGGTCGAATGACCTGTAAGAAATGCGGCTACTATATCAGGAGCCAGAGCGAACAGGACGCATCTTTCAACGGCGGAGCATACAATTCTTCACAGCAGGCCGGCTACCAGACCAACGGCGGCTACAGCTCCGGACAGCAGGCCGGCGGCACTTCGCGGCAATCCGCCTCCGGATCCTATACCCCGCCCGGAAAGAGCGGCGACACCAATTCCACCGTAACCATTGTGACGGCGGTGTCCCTGGGCGTGGTCTCTCTGGCCGCTCTTGTAGGAATCGTCCTCTTTCGCGCCGGCGCCCTGGACAATCTGTTTACGGGCGGCGGCTTGGGAAACGGTCCCGCTGCCGTCCACAGGGAAGAAGAAGCCTCCGATTCCGGACAGGATTCCGCTGCCTCACAGGCGTCCGGCATCACAGATTTCACGAAAGACGACACGCCCGACGCCCCCATACCGCAATCTGATTTCTTCTGCCAGGTTGCGGAGGCCATCTGGCAGAAGCCCTTGCAGCAAATTACGGCGGAAGAATTTGCCCGCCTCACTGCCCTTCAGATTAACAGGGATGACAATACCATTCACTACCAGCTTTCCAACGGAGACACGCAGACGCTGACTTACCAGACGGATTTCGGCATGGAGCTGTCGGACCTGTCTTCCTTTACGGGGCTGGAGTGGTTTTCCATAGACGATGACCTGGAAAAAGGCGACCTGAAAGGCCTGGAGCATTTATATGGCGTCTATGCGGAAAATACCTTTGAGGAACTGGCAGACATCATCCCTCATCCGGAGAACATTACCGATCTGGGCGTATATGACAGCATTTTTAAACGCAGCCTGGAGGGGATAGACGCTTTCCCGAACTTATTGTACCTGTCTCTGGAATATGAGTCGGTGGAAGACCTCTCTGCCCTCTCACAGTATCCTGATTTGCTGGGGCTGCGCCTCATCGACTGTGATGACGTGAACGACTACAGCCCGCTTATGACCCTGACAAACCTGGAGGAACTGAACATACAGTCCTCTCAGCTGAAAAGCATCGACTTCATCAGGCAGATGCCGAATCTGACCAACTTCGGCATTGAGGATACCCAGGTGTCCAATATCAGCGCCCTGGAGTCCTGTACCGGGCTGAGCTATCTGTCCCTGCTTGACAATACCGAAATCGACGACTATTCCGTTATCAGCGGGCTGACCCAGCTCACCCAAATGGAACTGGAATTAAACTACGGCGGAACGCTCCCCTCTCTTGCGGGCCTGGCGCAGCTGCAATGGCTTTCCGTAAAGTACGCCGGTGATCTCACCCCGCTGAAGGATGCGGCCAATGTCACCTATCTGTCCCTGGAAGAGTGTTCCGGATGGGAACTGGAGTCCATTACCGCCATGCAGAATCTGACCGCACTGGTAATCAACGACTTCTCGTCCTATGTGGATTCCCTGGAGCCGCTGACCCGCCTTCCGAATCTGACCTTGCTGGATCTGGAAGACACCCCTGTCTTCGGTAATATTGAGGAAATATTCGGCATTCCGACACTGCAATACCTGTACTTGGATGACTGCCAGGTGGGAATGGACTTCGACAATTTACCCACCAATGAAACCTTGGAGGTTTTATCCCTGAATGACATCACCATCCTCAATGACCCTAGCCATAACAACCCGGACGCCGTCAGCCTGTCAGCCCATTACGACATGTTTGAGCACTTCCCCAACCTGACAGAGTTATATGTGTCGTCGCTGGAGCTGGACAGTATCGACTTCGTTGAAAAGCTTCCACGGCTGCAGTACCTGGACATTACGGACAACAATATTACCAGCTTAAAGCCTCTGGAAAACCTGAGCGACTTCCGAACCGTGTGGTGCGGACAGAATACCATTCTGGAGAATCTGCCTGAGGACAGCCCCATCACCGTAATTACTTCAGACAGATAGAACGGCGCGGTTTTGCCGCAGATCGGGACGGCGCGGTTTCCGCATATTCACAGGATACCCGCTTCAACGCCTTGATCTATACGGAAAAGGGATGCAGGGAAATGGCTGTCACATGTACGGCTTCCATTTCTCCACATCCCTTTTCTCTTAACCGTATTCCGCCGGCACTCTCTGCCCACAGGCCGTAATCGGAATCGGATTCTCCCTCTGCCTGTTCACACTGCCCCCAATGTCAGGAACAGATAACCCGCGTACACTGCCAGCAGCAGGATTCCCTGCCATCTCCGGAACTTTTCACAGATCATGGCCGGTATCACCGCAATGCATCCCACAACCAGGCACGCAGGAAGATCCAGCCTCGCGGATGTCTCTGCAATGGGCAATGCCTTACCGGACACAAACGCACTCATCGACAGAATCAGCGTCAGGTCAATGATATTCGCCCCCAGGATATTTCCTACGGAAAGGGACGACTGCTTCTTCATAATGGCGGTAATTGTGGTAATCAGTTCCGGCAGGGAGGTTCCCACCGCAATAATCGTTACACCGATAACCCTCTCCGGAATGCCTGCCATAACTGCCAGCGCGCTGCCGTTATCCACCAGCAGATCGGCTCCCCAGACGATTCCCACCGCACCCACTGCAAATTTAATCAGATTTACGGCCACTTCCTTCCGCCCGCTGATTTTCTTCTTTTCCTCCCCGCTGTCTTCCGCTTTCATGGAACGCCTTGCCGAGGTAACATTCTCTCCTAAAAACAGAATGAAAATCACAAGCAGCGCGGCAGAGATAACCATTCCCGTCTCTCCCTGAAAGCCGCAAACCACAATCAGGGCTGCCGCGGCCAGCATCAGCACGGACTTGAACAGGTAATCCCCCCGCTTAATCACTGCCGGCATGCACACCAGGGAAATCCCCATGATCAGGCCGATGTTCGCAGTCACGCTTCCCACCGCGTTTCCGATAGCCATATCCACGCTGCCCCTTGCCGCCGCCATAACGGAAACCAGCATCTCCGGAAGCGTCGTCGCCAGGCTGACAATAGTAGCACCGATAATCAGCTTGGGGATACCGCTGACCTCCGCAATCCATGAAGCCGCATCCACAAAGTAATCTCCGCCCTTTACGATAAACACAATGCCTACAATAAACAGGAAAACAATCATTGCAAGTTCCATTTTTCCGCCCTCTTTCTTTGGTATTTTTCCAAAAGAAAAACCCATCCACAAACAAGTGCTTTACCCTTGAAACGCGGGTACAACACTTGCCTATGTATGAGCCTCGTTCATTAAGACAAGCCAGACCAAAGGCCGGGGTTGTTGACTTGTCACGCATCACGCGCCACTACTCCCTCACGGGTATTTTCAATTGTTGTTTTAATGTAACATATGTGTTAGAGACTGTCAATACCTGTCCCTGAAAAAAATTGTATACATCCGCGTCGCCCCGTTAAGGTATTTCAGCCGCAAAATGTGTCTGCCTTTCCATGCCCGGCGCCAATGAGGAAAGACGCCAGCATGGCCGCACCTGTCATCCCCGCAAGATTGCCCAGCAATGCCCGGATGATATGCACATGCCGCATATCCGGTCCGATCAGCGGCATCACCTTCCTCCGAACCTCTTCTATCACATAGGGCTGCGCCAGTATACCGCCTCCCAGCAGAATGTGCGCAGGATTGAATATATGAATCAGTGTAACAAGCCCATATACAATTTCGTCAATCCAGCCGTCCACGGCTTCTCTGACTTCTTTTCTCTCAATGGACTCAAAAATTTTCCGTCCGCTGTCCAGCTCCGGCGCAATCTTTTCCATTCTGCGCACAAGCGCGGTGGCAGATGCATATTTTTCATAACATCCGCTCCACAGCTCGCCCGCACGGCAGTCTTCCGGATGAACCACAATTCCGCCAAAGCTTCCACCGCCGTAATTACTGCCCTGTCTGACCTTTCCGTCCATGACAATGGCACCCCCCACACCCGTACCGTAGGTCAGACACAGGAAGTCCGAAAGCCCCTTTGCCGCTCCGTTGTACATCTCTCCCAGCGCCGCCGCATTCACGTCATTTTCCACCGCCACCGGCACATGAAATTCCTGTTCCAGTATCTCTCTCACCGGCATTCCCGTATAGCCCGGAATATTGTCGTTGGCATAGTGGATTTTTCCTGCGGATGTGTCTACCTGTCCCGCCGTACTGATGCCGATTGCGTCAAAACTCCCACAGCCGTGCAAAATCGCCTTTGCGCGTTCCATCAGGGCTTTGCCGCCCTCAGAAGCCCTTGTTTCCCATTCCCGAAACATCCCGATCTCATTTCCGTCCCAAATACCGGACTTTATGGCTGTCCCGCCTATATCAAGCACTGCAATTTTCATCCTTTTACCATTCCAGTTCCGCATTCGCCCCGGTTATTCAGGGCTTTTGCTGTCTACAGTCATCGGTTTCCGCTGCCCTATAACGCCTCAACGGCATTCATAAAGCGGCGGGCGATTTCCAGCGGGCGGGTAATGGCACCGCCCACGACAATTGCCCATACTCCGGTGCGAAGTGCTTCCACTGCCTGGGCAGGCTCATGTATGCGTCCCTCCCCGATGACCGGGATGTCCGCATCCTGTGACAGGCGGCGCATCAGTTCATAATCCGGCCCGTCCAGTATGGGCGAGTAGGATGTGTAGCCGCTCATGGTGGTCCCCAGGATATCCACGCCGCACTTCCAGGCGTTCATCCCCTCCTCGTACGTAGAGATATCGGCCATCAGGATGATATCCGGATATTTCTCCCGAATCTGCGCCAGGAACTCATTGATGCTTCTGCCGTCGCCCCGCCTGCGCATGGTACAGTCCAGCGCAACCACATCGGAGCCGGCTTCCACCAACTCATCAACTTCCTTCATGGTCGGCGTGATATAAGCCTCATAGCCTTCATACTGCACCTTTACCAGGCCGATTACCGGAAGTCCCGTTTCCTTCTTGATTGCTACCACGTCCCGGATGCTGCTTGTGCGGATGGCCGGGGAACCCGCCTGGGCCGCTGCCCTCGCCATCAGATACATCACGGACTGTTCTTCCACATAGAGGGGTTCACCCGGAACCGCCTGGCAGGATACAATCAGCTTCCCATGAATTCTTTCCAGAAAATCATGCATTTTTTTACTTTTTTCCATACTCTTTCCTCCTGGTGTTTTCTGTTGAGATATCCTAAATAAGTGTATGATACCTTCTGGTTCTAACTGTGAAAAACTCCACTTGTTTCCGACGTCTCTATCTCTGAGCTATCTTTTATGCCGCCGGACACCTAGCCAGGAACATCGTCCACACAATGGAATCCCAATTCTCTCATTCGACTTTTTGCGGTCTGTTTAGACACCCCATAAAAACTGGCCAGTTCAGAAATCAATTCTTCCATCTGGTGCCCGCTCCCCGCATCATCAGAATCAATATGATATTCTCTTAACATCTCTTCAATCTTTCGTGTCGTTGTCTTTGCAGGCATTAACAGGTACGATACAATACCGTTTGCCTGCCATTCCATCCAATCTACAGTTTTCCACTCCTCAGTGTATCTATCGTCAAGATTAACCCCGCAGCGAATAACGCTTATGTCACCTCTAACCCCCAGCATTTTCATCAACAAATGATATGGCTGATGCCTATACCAGTGAAAGCACTCATGGGCAATCATATCATTGACGTTTCCAAACGCATGATAATGCCGGGAATCGATAAACATCATTCCTCGCTTAGCATTGCGAATTGCAATATTCCTGTTCTTATCCTGTATATTTCCATCCTCAAGAAAAAGTATCCCAAAGACATCCGATCCATCAGAAAACAGTTCTTTCTCAATAATAGTCAACCCCATGTTTTCAGCAATCTGCCTGATGGGAACCGGTACTGCTTCCTTTAAGGCTTTCGGATAATATTTCTCCAAAAAACCGGTTGCTTCATCCTCGAAAGAACTTCTGGAAATAACAGGTACTAACTCCCCGGAAAATTTTTTATTCCCTGCTTCTTCCATCTGCTCACATTCCGTAACCCAGACAATTTGAAACCCAGACAATTCAATCCCCAGCAATACCTGACAATGTACCCTCAGCCATCTTTCCTGAACTGATGTCTTGTCAGACTTCGGTGCGGAATATTCCATGAGGCATGATACAATAATGTCAAAACAAATATATCCTTCTTCCGGCTGCTCGATATGAACTACATCCTGTATTTCTATATCGGACAGCATCGCTTTCTTTTGCTTCACTTCTCCTCCCAGATGACTTGATACCGCATTCTTTATTTCTTCATAACGTCTCTGGTCAATCAGTTTTTGAAGCGGCCTTTCATCTTGGGCATCATAATAATCTAGCATTGAGTCGTTCAATTGTTTTCGAATTTCACGCCAATTTTGCATATATAAATCCATATATGCTGTAAACACCTCATTATGCGTCCGTTCGCGCAGATGGATCAGTTCATGGAGGATTACATATTCCAGACATTCCACAGGTTTCTGTATTAACTGGAGATTAAACCACAACCGCTTTTTGTCCGTATTGCAAGTCCCCCAGCAAGTTGTCATATATTTTGTCTGCCAGGACTCACAGCACAATCCTGTAATCTGCTCCCACTTGGGCAACAGACGTTCTATTTCTCCTTTCAGCATAATGCGATGCTGCTCACGAACATAGCTTTCGCGCTGTCTTACAGAACTCTCCTCACGCATGTGCAGATAAACTTTATTTCCAACAATTTCAAAGCTGTTCTTCTGTGCATCTGAAATAAATGTCAGAAAATACTGCTTTCCCCAGATGTACATCGTTTCCCCGCTGACATACTGCCGTTTCGCACTGCGGGGCTGTTCCTGGAACCTTTCAATCTGTTTTTTCACCCAACCAAGATTTGTCCTTGCATACACTTCTAACGCTTTATCATCCATGCTCGAGGGCGCAGAAATAACCACATGTCCATCCGGCGGTTTCACCTGCAGATGCATGTTCTTAATATTCTTTTTTTGAACCTCAATCGGTATGCCTGAGACCACGAGCCGCATCAGTCAATATTCCTCCTGCTTCTTGATGATTTTAAAAAGGCGCTCCATCTCCGAATCCTCCTTGAGGATAACCAGCATCGCCCTTTTTATCCGGTTTTCCTTGATTGTATCTCCTCGAAAACCGTTCATTTTACTGCGCATCACTGCATCATGTAATCTGATTGCCAATTCCTCGTCCTCGCCCACATTATCATAGAGGGCCTGCAGCGCTCTGCTTTTCCGGATGCTTTCCGGGTAAGCTTCATTCTCTTCCGGATAATCCACATCCTTTGCCAAATTAATATATTTTTCCAGCAGTTCCTTATAAGAAGCAACTCCCTGCTTCCTCTCTTCAATCAGTTCTTCTAGGATGGCCGACATCTTCTCGTAATACTTCGGATTGACCGTAACCCTCTCCACCATTTTACGCCGGATATTGTTCTCAATCGCCTCCGCCGCGCTTTGCCTTTGCCCGGATGTGGAATGTCCGGCCGTCATGGTATTTCCCTGATCATTCACAAAATCCAGAAGCGTCAGATCGTCAAACTCTCCGACTTTGATGCTGTCACTGGCAATAATATAATTATCGATCAGCTTCCTCATATCCGGCTCATAAGCTTTCAAATCCAGAAAATCCCCGCTTTTATTGCCGATAATCTGCTTTAGCTCAATATAAAAGCGAACTTTCTCCTCATAATTCTTCCATTCAAAAGCAGTACATATGTCCACCATATACGGTTTCGCCTCCGCAAAAGCGCGAACCAGAATGCTGACCAGCCTGTACAGTTTTCCCCGGAGGCGGGTATAGATTTCATCCGCATCTTCACTCATCCCCGTTTCACCGCAGAAATAGTGAATATATTGCAAATCCTCCCTTGATGCTTCCACACCCTCGCACAGTTCTTCCAGTTCCTCATACACTTCTTTAAAATGCTTGATGGCTTCTTCGCTTCTGTCCTTGATCAGGCCTTCCACATCCTCCGGATCATACCCCTCAAAAGCGCCTGATGTATACTTGTCCATAGCCGCTTTGAGATTTCCGAACAATTGCTTATAGTCAACAATAAAACCAAATTCCTTCGTATCTCCATCCAGACGGTTGACGCGGCAGATTGCCTGAAACAGCCCGTGATCCTGCATCTTCTTATCTATGTACAGATAGGTGCATGGCGGAGCGTCAAAACCTGTCAGAAGCTTGTCGACAACAATCAACAGCTTCATATTCGCCGGCTCATTGATAAACTTCTCCTTTGCCTCGGTCTCAAAATCTTCCACTCTTTTCTGGATGGAAAGTTTCTCCGGAAGACGGTCCGGATCCAATCCAAGCATGCGCAAATAAATATCGTATTTTTCGAATCTTTCCGTGTCCTCCTCCAGGCTCACTGTATCTGTGCGCAGATCCCCGGCCTGTGGCGTGTAGGAAGAAATAATGGCACACTGCTTAAAGCCACGCTGTTGGAATATTTCATAATACTTGCAGGCGGTATAAATACGATCTGCCACAAGGATAGCGTTTCCATTCCCGTTCATAAGCCTGGACTTCAAGTCAAAATCCTGTATGATATCCCAGGCAACCCTTTCCAACCTAGAGCGGGAACTGTAAATATTCTGCATATTAGCCCATTTTTCTTTTAATTTAGCCTTTGCTCTAGGAGAAAGGATCCGCGTCTTTACATCAAACCACTGATCGATCCTGTCATGGGAAGAAAGCTCCTGCGGAATATCACGGTATTCATAGCGTAAATCTAAAATGACTCCGTCCCGCACAGCCTCATTATATTTGTAGCTATGAATATAGGTTCCAAATACTTCAATGCTGGTTTTCTTATCCCTCTTCAACAATGGTGTCCCGGTAAAACCGATGAAAATGGCTTTCGGCATGATTGCCTGCATGGCCGCATGCAACTTTCCCGACTGTGTTCTGTGGCATTCATCTACAAACACATATATCTTCCCCTTTGCCTCAAAATCAGCCGGAAGAGCTTTCTTAAGTTCATCAACATATTTCTCATAATCAGCCTCTGTTGCCTCCCCGCCGCGCCTGCCAAATTTATGTACCAGAGAACATAGCAGCGAATTATCATAAGAATTTAGCCTGCGAAGCAAATCATCGCAGCTTTTTGTTCTGACAATTTTCTCATCAACACCTTTATAAGTCCTTTCCATCTGCTCATCCAGTTCATCACGGTCTGTCACAATCAGGACCCGTGCATCATCACTATGAGACAAAATCCACTTGGACAGCCAGACCATCGTCAGGGTTTTTCCGCTGCCCTGCGTATGCCAGATAATACCGCCGCGATTTTGCGCAAGACGGCTCTGTGTGCGTTTTATGCCATAATACTGATTATAACGGCACACTTTCTTTTTCCCTTTGTCGAAAATCACAAAATTTTCAATTAAATCTGTAAATCGCTTCTTATCAAACATCTGATATAATTGTCGAAGAAGCAGATTGTCAATATGCTCACAATAAGCCATGATACGGATATCTTCCTGATCCCGTTCCTCCTCATTTTCATGGAACCCATCCGGTTTCCATTCCATATAGTACTTTTCTTTCGTCAGTGTTGTCCCATAGCGCAGCCCCTCTATCTCATTTCCTGCCATACAGAACTGCACGGTAGTAAAAAACGGGGCGATAAATCCGTCTCTCTGATTGGTCAGATTCTGGCGGATGCCATTTGATACCGACGCACTTTTCTTTTTCAGTTCCATTACCGCAACGGCAATGCCATTCAGGTAAATCACGAGATCCGGCCGCTTCTCCTGGCGTTCTACCACTGTAACTTCTTCTGCAATGGAAAAATGATTATTGGTCGGATTCTCCATATCTATGAAATAGACCGTCTGCGGAGCGCTCTCCGGAGTCTCTCTGACCTTTGCGCCATATTTCAGCAGGGAATAAACCTGTTGATTGGCAATGTACAATCCGTGCGTCATATCGTCAGCCGTCCTGACCAATTCTGTCACAGCTCCATCAATCAGCTTTTCGCTGTAACCGCTAAGATGCAGATACGCGCGGAGACGATCTTCCCGAATGTTTTTATTTATCTCGCCTTTCAGATTACCAAGGTACTCGTAATCAAGAATGTCCCGGTTTCGAAAGAAATCCACTACCCGATTCTGTGTCTCACGTTCTGTATCCCCAATACTCATTTGTACAGCCTTCTTTCCGTTTATACTAATTTTATTTTTCCGGTTATCAGCTCACTCATCATGGCTTTTTTAATTTGGGCGTATTTATCAATTTTTTGCTGGTGGAGGGTGATGAGGTGGTCGAGATAGGCAAAATAATCTCCTATATGCGTTTGCTCAGATAGACTAGGTATGGCAATATCTATACTCGCAAGCACTATTTGGCTAATATTTTTGTTTGCACTATCAGTTGCCTGTAACATTATTTGCTTACGAACAGGTTCTGTGGCAAACACAAATCTTTTGAAACTATCGTCAAGCCCAACTTCATCTCTAAATCGAATGACAAACCCAGAATATGTTGTATTTACAAGGTTTTTTGGTACTAAAGCACACTCTCCTACACCCTCCAATTTTACAGATGAACGTACAAATAAAATATCTCCTTTATGGAGATTATAGTCTTTTAATTGTGCCGGAGTTGCCATTGCTTTTCCTAAATTAGCTATATCAATGACATTGTTTCCAAAAATATTTTGAAGATTAACAAACGGAAATCCCACTCCCATAGCTTCTTTTGAAAAGTTCATACCATTCTTGAAGCTTCCAATCTCCCCCAGCTTACACCGTTCCCAAGGTTCACTATATCCCGGCTCCCTCATTTGAGGAACATCCGATCCATCTTGCGGAAACATCCGATACAGGCATCCCCTTTTAAAATCCCTTAATTTGGAAACCACCTTCTTCAGTTCCACCAACAATCGATCCACCTCTGAAAGAGCCGACACAATCACCTTCTGCTCTTCCAGCGGCGGAACCGCAATCCAAGTTTCCGAAATCGCCGTCTTAGATATGGAGGAGACCTTAATCCCGTTAACATATGGCAGCACTTGATCATGGTAAATAGGGGAATTCATATAATACCCCAGCCACTTCGGCACGAAATCCCCTTTCTTAACACGGCATGGAATTGTGTGCAGTCCCGCAACCATCCTTCCCTTTCCCAGACCATAAACCTCTGTTGCTTTCCCAACAGTATCGTCCTCTGCCGTATCAGCCAGAATCACATCTCCATCCTGCAAAACCTGTGCCGATGCTGTTAAAAGAGAGCCATCATTCAAATAGGGAACCTCATCCCTTTCACAATCCAGCACCTCTCCGAACCGAGTCAAAATATCTCCATAATGGACATTGCGGACAGTCCCTGAGCAATGATTCATTTCTGCCCTGGGCAGTGTATTATTGGACAACATACGAAACGTCTCTTCAAAAGTCTGCATCTCCCACTCTACAGGAATCTCTCCGATTTCCGTATGTTTCATTTCCCTTACCATGTGAATCCCATCCTTTCCAGATGTTGTTTCACCTTACTTTCACATGTACTCACCTGTCCCAGAAGATCTGGCAGCGTGTTTTCATATCGTCTGGACAATTCCATGATTCTGTCAGCCAATTGATGGGATACTGTCCTATACAAATCGTTAATTCCATTGCCGATGGCGTAATACCACTTTCTGTTCACCAGCAAATCCATGATTTCATCATCTGTCAAAGCTGTATAACGCTCACGGGCCTTTGTGTCCAGTTCTTTTTCAAGCGCCTTTATCATTTTTGTCATATCCTCCAACCGTTCAGCCAGCTTAAATGCCGCCTCCAGTTCCTTATAGTCATCCTCAAAGGCTTCCGGTACAGGTGCCTCCAGACGAGCCAATTCAAGCGCATATGCAATAGAAGCTTTCGTTACCGTTCCATTGTCGCCATATGCTGCCTCACAGAGAATATGCCCTCCAATATAATCCATATAATCTGCTTTCTTCTTTATTCCGGGAAAAACATTCTGAAATTCCACAAGCGCATCTATAAGCGGCGTATGCACGCTTTTCTTGATTTCCACCATCTTATCCCTGATATCTTTGCTCCTGACTCTCCCCCCATCCGAGATATCCGTAAGGATAGAATCCGATTCCGACTCTTCAATTACTTCCGCCAATCTGGAATCTGTCTCTGCCGCCAGCTTGGTCAATTCATCGATTACCCGCTTCTCTTCCGGGAAGAGTTCTGATATGATGATAGCCTTTGGAATCAGTTTTCCTTCCCATCCTACTACCTTTCGCTCCGGATTACCATCAGCATCCTTTTTCTTCGTCTCCTTCGTAATATTTTCCGTCTCTCTGGCAACACCATATCCGGCATCTTCTGATATAATCAACGAAACGTCATCCCCCATCACTTCGTTCCAGCAGGCAAGAAGCACTTGATAAACAGAATATTTATCAAGGAGCGTAAGCCCCTCAAATTCCTCCATTATTACCTGTGCCAGTCGTTCAATCAACTTTTTTGCGGACACACCCGGCTTAAGCGTTTTCAATTCTTGATCTGCGTATGTTTTCCATCTCAGGAAAGCCTCATCCATCTTTACCCCATATGCGGTAAATTCCGAATCAGAAAATATAGTCGGGCGAATCTGGTCCTCCTCCACAATCAATTTATAGTATCCATCTCGGAAAGTACCCAGCAGAGAATCTTTCAGCTTCGGAAATGCATTCCAAAAACGCGAAAGGGAATCGATATCTGCCTCCGGAATGCCTCCATGGATATGTGCATAAATATTCTGCACATCCTCCGGCTCAGAAGAATCTATATAGCGGGAAATGTTCAGATTATAGTCATTCTTCTCTTTGATTTCTTTATTCGATACAAATCTGGCATATTTCGGATCTGTTTCAATCTGCTGGTTAAAAGTCGTCACGATTCTATAAATGTCCTGTTCCCGTAGGCGGTTTTTATTACCATCTTTCACATATCCCTTCCCTGCATCAATCATAAAAATGCCGGCCCGATTATCGGCACCCTCCTTATCGATTACCATAATGCAGGCAGGAATCCCGGTTCCATAAAAGAGATTCGCAGGCAAGCTTATGATTCCTTTGATCCATCCTTTATCAACAATTGCCTTTCTAATGATTCCTTCCGCATTTCCCCGAAAAAGAACGCCATGTGGTAAAATGACCGCTGCCTTTCCAGTAGATTTCAATGTTTTCAGGATATGCATCAGCCATGCGTAATCCCCATTCTTTTCCGGCGGCCTGTCCCCAAAGCCAGTAAATCGTCCATACTCTTTCAGTCCATCAGACCAGTTTTTGAGAGAAAAGGGAGGATTTGCAACTATGTAATCAAACCGCTCCAGCTCAGAAGCATCCTCTGCTTTTAAGAACTGCGGATCAGAAAATGTATTGCCGGACATGATTCTGATTGTCGGTTTATTGTGCAGCACTGCATTCATTTTTGCCAGACCGGCAGTCGAACTCTCTTTTTCCTGTCCATATCCTGCGATTTCAAACGGAGCCTCCGTCAATGCCCTGATGAGCAACGAACCACTGCCGCAGGCCGGGTCGCATATTGTTGCATCTCTGTCCTTACACTTATCAATACCGATTACCTTGGCAAGGATACGGGATACTTCTGCCGGTGTATAGAACTGTCCCTTGCTTTTACCGCTTTCCGTAGCAAAATTCCGCATTAGATATTCATAAGCATCACCAATGATATCGTCGCCTTCGGCTCTGTTTTTTGAGAAATCCAGTTCCGGTCTCTGGAAAATCGCAATCAGCTTTGTGAGCTTGTCCACCATTTCCTGACCCTTGCCAATTTTAGCTTCATCATTAAAATGGGCAATGTCTATTACCCCTTTCAAGCTGTCGTTTTCCTCGGCCAAACGGGCAATCACCTTATCAATTCCATCCCCGATGTTCTTTTTGTTTTTCAGCGCAATAAAATCATCAAAAGAACATCCTGTTCTTTTATCTGGATCCCTGTTTGTATCATGAGCTTTATCAAAAACTTTTATGTCTGCATATTTCTGTCCTTTATACTTGTCCGTCACATATTTCATGAACAACAAGGTGAGCACGTAATCTTTATATTGTGAGGCATCCATGCCTCCGCGTAACGCATCGCAACTCGCCCACAGAGAACTGTATAGTTCTGTCTTTTTGACCGCCATCTTATGTTTTCTCCCTCATCTGTAACTGTTTGCCTGCTCTGCCCAGGTAATTTACTTCTATATTTTCACTAACAGAAGCCGCGCTTCGAGAGTCTTTTTTATCATTTCTCATTCTTTCAATGAACTTCCGATTCTTCTCCCTGCTTTTCTGCAATTCTTTCTCATCACATTCTTCACCGTCAGAAGGCAGTATGATTTTCAAAGGAAAAATATCATACTCCAAGCGCTCTATAATATCGTTGACTGACCAAAGATGAGCGGTACACTCCCTCCACACACTCGTTAAACAATTGTATTGTTTCCCTCTCAGAATACTTTTTATCTTTATGTAAGTAATGGACTTGCAAGAAAACTCTCCCTTTAATCACATCTGCTTTTCACCATATCCATATTATAATTGAAAAAGTCCAAAAGTACAATAGAAAGCAGGATAACAATCCTTTCATTTGCCACCCTGCTCATAATACACATTATGCTTCTATATATTTCTGTGACTTCCCTAAAAAGACTCCTGCCCTTCTTCTTGTGTCAATTTAGGACCCATTCATTTTAATGTCTGTCTACCGTGGCTAAGGCAAGGTACAGATTTTCACTCTCAATCTCATCCAGTAAATCAGAAACAGACTTTACCTCCATCTGCTTCTCCTTGTCTGTCATATCCTCAAGATATTCTCCAAAATCACTTGTCCATCGGTAAAACCGCCTGTTGGAATTAAAATCTGCCCTGTCGTCTGTGCGGATT
>OFGX01000972.1_pt1 | contig 18948 bp, 18 predicted proteins | sample 1521831 | NCBI WGS metagenome assembly OFGX01 (sample SAMEA3504080, study PRJEB24116) | mouse gut metagenome | biome: mouse gut; feature: mouse-associated habitat; material: faeces | place: Denmark | collected 2011 | reverse complement strand
GTAGTAAGAATTAGCAAAAATTTATCTTTGAGTAATGTAGATGTTGTAGAGTGGTGCAAAGATAAAATTTTGGACAAAAATGCTTTAATCACTAGACAAGGCAAAAATTGGTATGTATTAATAGATAACATAAAAATAACAGTAAATGCCCATAGTTATACAATAATAACTGTGCATAAAATAAAAATAGGCAATCAACTATGATTGCCTTGTTTTTATATGTTTTATTTTTTTATTTTTAAATCTTTTTTATTATCACTATTTCCAACATAAGTACCATTAGTGGCGTAAAAATCTTTGCCATTGGTAGTGTAAATAGTTTGTTCACATCCCATATCGTTTGTATAAGTATAATATTTCTTTTTGCTCTCATGCGTTTCCATCATATCATCAAGCATATTAAATTTACTATAATATGCTCCAACTGCCCCTAAATTACCAACATCAAAACCTTTTGGAATAGATACCAATATACCATTTTTTGAAATAACAAAGTTAGGTGCTATCATACCAATACCCATCATTAATGCCTGATAAGGAATAGTAATAAAAAACATTCCAATATAAATAATTAAATCAAATATAATTAAAAAAACATTTTCATTAAAATAATCATCAACTAAATATCTGTTTTCTTTTTTTATTTTGTTGTATGACTGTGTATAAGTATCTGTATATCTTATTGATTTAGTAGCCAAAAATGCTATAAACGGATATGCTATCAAAGACTGAAAAACAGTAACAGGTATTAGTGCAAAACATAATATCATAGCAACAAAGTAAATAGAATTTAATATTCTTCTTTTTAAATTACTTAATCTGTATTTTGCGCCTATTGCTATAATTGCAAGTTCTTCTTGAGTCGCTGTTTTCTTAAATGATTTCCATGTTTTTTCATCAATAGAAGTATCATATAAGTCAAGTTCCAACTTGTTTCCATTTTTAGTTTTTGGTTCTGTGCCTTCAATTTCTGTATTATTTTCAGAATGAGAATTTTTATATTGATTAATCATTTGATTATATATATCATCATTTTCATTACAATAAAAACAGTCATTTTCATAATCAAGCCTTAAAACCACATTACCACCGCCTTCAGCCTCACTTAAATTTACTGTTTGACCAAGTAAATAAATCTCATCATTAATTAAACTTAAATACATTTGCTCAACTTCAATATTTTCACCTGATTCAGTTGTAAGATTTAAATTATCTTCATTCTCTGGGTCAAATGCCAGTGCTATTGTTGGTTTAGTTTGGTAGTCAATAGGGTGGTCTTGCAAATAATCTCTAAATGTCAAATATTTATTATTAGAGTTCTTATTCGTTTCTTCTTCCTCAATTGGTTCTTTTTCAGATGTAGTATCTAGGGTTTTGTTTTCTGCCTTATCTAAGTCTTTTAGCCCTAAAATTCCACCTATAACTGCAAGCAAGCCAATAGGTGTAAATACACCAATTGCACCAAATATTATAAATAAAATATTTGCCCATTTTTTAGTTTTACTAAAATATACTAGAATTATATTAATTACAAAAAGAACTATAGTTAATGCGTATCCTACAGTTTTTATAATTGTGTTATCAATAATAGGGGCTATAAAAAATATAAATATTAGTGGAATACTTGCAGCCATTAGCAAATATATAGATAACAAAATTTGGCTAGCAGTCATTTTTTTCTTTTTCTCAGTTTGTGAGTTTTGGTTTTTAACTTTTTTCAAAATTTCTTCTCCTTTGTAACTTTATAGTTTATATTATCAATTTACGGGTTAAATTTCACCCATATTATACCAATATTTTTTATATATGTCAAGAGTTTGGGTGAAGTTTAACCCATATTTTTTTTGTCAATAATGATAGACTAAAGGTGAAAGATAACCCATAAGAAAAATTTAAATGTACCAAAATAATCATTTAATTTTCTTTAAGTTGTTTTAAATCATATCTTAGTTTTAGGCTTGGATATTGAGTTACATAAGAGGAAAAAATATGAATATTAGTCAAGCGGTAGCAATGAGGATAAAGGAATTGCTATTAAAACAGGGCATAACTCAATACAAACTTGAGCAAAATGCTTGTCTGTCTCATGATACAGTAAAAAGTATTATGAAAGGAAAATCAAAGGGTGTAAATTTAAAAACTCTTATTGCTATAGCAGATGGTTTTGGTATGACAATAAGCGAATTTTTGAATAGTGATTTATTTTTATATGATAATTTAAATATGGATTAATGGTATTTAATGGAAAATAAAAAATAAATTTAGTTGCTTTTTTAAATTTAATTTGTTATTATGAATATGATAGTAGTGGTAATAATTTAATTATTAGTTGTAAACTTACTATTAATTGCAATCAAACTTAATCATGGGGATGTTTTGGATTCGACAGGTGGGTGTGAGATTGTGTAAGCGTGCCGTAGGTTCGACTACGTTAAAACGAACGTTAAAAATAAACGCAAAAAATAATAATCAATTGGCTTTCGCTGCTTAATCAGCAAGCCTGTCACTCCTATAGACCTATTGGATAGGTAAGTGGCATCATTTAGGATAGGAAGGTCTTTTTACTTTTGGTGTGAAGTAACTAGATAAATTAACACCTCATCAAAATACAGCCTGTGCAAAAGGCGATATGGAGAAACAATAAAAATTTGCACTCCGCACGAAGAAAGCATAGTTAATCCCCGTTTGGACACGGGTTCGAAACCCGTCATCTCCACCAAGCGTGTCGGTGGAAAAGTCTTTTGACTTTTCCGCCGATTTTCATCATTTTAGGTATAATTCATGTAATTTTACTATTTTGTGTATATATTTTAGTTATTATTGAATAGTAATAGAGCATTTTTGACCAAATAAAAGACTTTGAAGAGGAAAATATCCTTTAAAAGGTCTTTATTTTTATTGAAAAACACTCAACACATTACATATTACACTACATTATTGTGTCCTATGAAAAGTACGAGCTGACGGGACTTGAACCAGTAAAAAAGTACATGCCCTTAATAATTAATACCTAGTGTATTGCTATTTGAAATTTTATATTATTAGTGTTTATCGTTATTGACTTTTGGTATTAAAAATGTTAAAATAATATCAATAATATTTAATACAAGTTATTGTTCAAGGTATAAAATGCAAATAGACGAATTTATCAAACAATATAAAGTTTTTTGCGATTTAAAGTATGGTACCAAAACTGGTACTGCAATTTCATACGCAAATGCTTTGAAATATTTGTTTGAGTATCTCGGTTGTAATGAGGTCAATGAGGCAACGATATTGACAATAAAAAGTATAGAACCAGATATAGCTGATAAATCTTGCGTGTTTTATGGCAAACTGCTTAAATCTTTTGTATTGAATGGAAGAAAGTCCTATGTTGAAAAAGGTTTTGTAAAAGCTGCGATATTGGCACTTTATGAGTTTTTGGTAGAGAAACCTTTATATTCCATAAAAAATGAGAATGATTTATTAATCAAAGCAGTACATGACAATACAATTGTTGTTCCATTTGAAATAAAAAAAATTAAACGAATTTTACCTATATCGGGACAAAGTAAACATAGTTACGAAATTAATCGTGTCAACGGAACGGTAAAAAATGCTTTAAACAAAATTTACAGTGGTAGAAAGGCGGAAAAATATTTTATTTCTTATCTCAAGGATTATCTTGGGCTTAATCAAGGGTTCGATTTTATTGATGTAGCAAATAACAAAGAATATGGGTACGACATAAGAGTTTTTCAATATGGAATAGAGATAAAAAATATTAAAAGCGGTGGTTTTTATCTAACTGACAATGAGATTGCACGATTAGAGCATTCCGAAACACATTTAATTTTTGTAGATATTGATAACGGCATATGGTTGCTAAAAAATAATTCCGATTGGATTAAGAATATTATTTCGAACATAAAATCTATTAGAAAAATTTGCTGTGATAACTATAATTTGCTGGACTTGACAGATATTCGTATCAATATTGATGAAACGGCAGAAAAAGAGATGGTTGAAATTTCTGACTTTAACAAAGAAAAATTTATAAATTTGTTAAATTGCATGAATTAATAAAGAAGAGTTAAATATTAATGGATGTGGGAAAAGGAAATTGTGTGACATTGGTAACTTTTTAAAACGAAATGATTAATATCGTTTATTTGCAAAAAAATAGTAAAATAACTAACGAATAAGAAAGTAATTGGAGAAGAAATGAAGATAGTTGATTTATTTTCAGGTGCTGGTGGTTTAACTTTTGGGTTTTATTACAAATTAATTAATGGTGAATTTTATAAAACAGATAATAAATTTATTTTTGCGAATGAATATTCTAAGGCAGCCGCAAAAGCTTTTAGTATAAATTTTCCTGATATAAACATGCAAAATATAGATATTAGGGATTTGGAAGAAGAAAAAATTATAGATTTAATAGGAGAAGAATCCGTAGATTTAATTGTAGGCGGCCCTCCTTGTCAATCTTTTAGCACTATTGGACAACGTCGATTTGATGACAAAGCAAAACTTTATGAAGAATATTTAAGAATTTTAAAAATCGTAAAACCTAAAATGTTTTTGTTTGAAAATGTTAAAGGATTACTTTCAATGAAAGAAATATTTTATGCAACAGATGATAATGGGAATGTTAAGTTTTGTGAAGAAAAATTTGAACGGAATGGAAAAATTATCAGCAAAAGGCATCCACAAGTGTCTGGATATGGAGAATTAATTATTGATAAAATAAAAAATCAATTTGCAGAAATTGAAGGTGACTTGGGATACGAAATAAATTATAAAGTGATTAATGCTGTTGATTTTGGAGTCCCACAATTTCGAGAAAGAGTATTTATTATTGGAACTAGAAAAGATTTAAAATTGAAATGGAATTGGAATTTTGATTTTGAAAAATCAAGAAGGATTTCTATTAAAGAAGCAATTTCTGATTTCCCAAAGTTGAAAGAAAATGAAAATTTAACAGAATACACTGTTGAACCTCAAAATAATTATCAAATTATGATGAGAAAGAATAGCAATAGTATTTCACAGCATTTTTGTGGAAAGTATGGAGATAAAATTAGAACTGTTATTGAGAATGTTGGGCAAGGTCAAGGGAAAAATGACTTTAATGCATTAGTTGAAAAAGGGATGGTAGATAAAAGATATTTTTTAACATCTGGGTATGCAAATACATATGGCAGATTAATTGAAAATCAGCCATCAACAACAATTACTAATAATTTATGTACTCCTTCTGGACTTAGATGTATCCACTATGAGCAAAATAGATCCTTAAGTCCACGTGAAGGTGCAAGAATTCAATCTTTTCCTGATTGGTTTCAATTTTATGGTTCTAAAGCTGATGTAACTACACAAATAGGAAATGCAGTACCACCTCTTTTAGCAATTGCAATTGCAGAAAAAATTAAAAAATTCTTAGGAGAATGAGAAGATGACTGATGAAAAAATACCTTTTAAACTGGGATATGAAGCACTTTCCTTATTAGGTAAGGGGATGTACTCAAATGTTTGGGCAGCATTATCAGAACTTATTGCTAATGGCATAGATGCACATGCTGAAAATGTGTATGTTTTTATTGATATGTCTAATAAGAGTCATTCCATAATCGAAATTTTAGATGATGGAGATGGAATGTCTATTGATGAGATTAAAGATAGATATGTAGTTATTGGCCAAAATAAAAGAGAGAATGCTGTAGATGCACATTCTTTAATGGGACGAAAAGGAATAGGAAAATTGGCAGCATTATTTCTAACTGATAAATTTGAATTTTTAACTTGTAAAAATTATGCTGAAGAGACATGTTGGCAATTTGATTTTACCGATCATTCAAACGAATTTCCTACATTAGTTAGAATTGATTCTGCTAAGTTTTTCTTGAGGGAACTATTTTTAAAAAAGAAAAAAGGCACATTGTTGAAATTGTGTGATGTCAATTTGACAAATATGGCCGAAGAAGCTATCAATGCTTTGTCTCTTATAATGGCTAATTATTTTATATATGAAAATATGACAAATGTTAAAGTACAATTTTTTCCAAAATTTAAGTGCTCTGATGTCATTGATTTTAACAAACCTGTTGTAATGGATAAAAAAGTTGCTTTTAATAATATGATGGCAATTATATCAAACAACGAAATTGGAATTAGTGATTTTAAAATGCCATTAAAATATGGTGAATCTTTTGCTAAGGAATTTTTAACAAAAACAAGACAAACTGAAAGGTTTGAAGTAATACCTGATACTAAAGGCATTTATACTATAGAAAATAACGGAAAAAAAATAGATATACCATATGAGTTAAAAGGGTGGATAGGTATTCATGCAAGTATAAAAGTAAAAGAAGCACAACTTAATGATGAAAATTTTATTAAAAATCAATATTATAATCCAAATAAATTGCGTTTATATATTAGGAATAAACTTGCAGTTGAAGATTTTTTAGGTTATATAAAAAATACTCAACAAGGCGTCAATTATATTGAAGGGGAAATTTCATTTGATTTATTAGATGCGAATCAACTTAATGATATAACCACTTCTAATAGGCAAGATGTTGATATTCATGACCCAAGAGTAGCATTATTAATTAAAATTGTTAAAAAATTGGTGTCTAAATTAATTAAAATTAGAAATGATTTTACAGAGGAAGTTTCAAATGAAAATCAGCGCCGAAAAACGATTTTGGAGAATAATGCGAAGAAACAGGCACAAATATCAATACAAAATGATTTGCATAATATGGGAATGAGTCAACAGCAAAGCAATAATATTATAGCATCTGTTACTAGTAAATTAAAGGGAACAATCAATGCCGAAGCAAAAGAAATATTTAAATTATTTATATCACATTCTGCGGAGGATAAACGATTTTCTGATTTTATTTATTATATTTTACGTAAAAAAGGAGCATTAGAAAAAGATATTTTTTATACAACTCATGAAGTAACCGCTAATTCAAGGTTGGCTGATAATATTAAAGAAAATATTGCGGAAACAAATGAAATGGTTTTATTCTTAGATAGTGTTAATTCTAGGCGCAGTCAATATTGTATGTTTGAAGGTGGTGCCTTTTGGGCGACACGCGGTATCGAAAATTGTATTCACATACATTTTGATACTAGTTGGATACCAGATTATATTAAAGATTCTGGAGTTTACCATGTTCCTTTAAATTGTGGTAAAAATTTGACGATTGCAGCATTTGAATTAACATCAAAAAAATATAATGAACTTGCTAAAATTCTAAATGTAGCAATAGAACATATCAATAAGAGTTCGACTCATATTGTGAACAAAATTCCTCTTTTTGAACATGTTGATTTCCCACCAGAATTAGAAATGCAAAAAAATGGCGAGTCTATTTTTGATTATATGGATAAAGAATTTGTAGAGTACTGGAACTATTATGTAATACAAGGTGAAACGGAAATTAATAAACGCTCAAAAGAAGAATACTTGAATGATTACAATATGACTGTTTTAAAAATGTAATATGTAATTTATCTAATTTCATCCGTTTTTTGAATCGTATGCATAATGTGTGCGCTTCAAAATAAAAGTGAATTTTGGCAAAATCATGAAATTTAATTTCTTTAATATATTTTAGAAATTTTTAAAGAAATAGATCATTTGTCACTTTTCACGCGACACACTTACAAAAATGACACATTTCACGCTACATACACACACCAAACCTAATCCGAACCACTTTTTGTGGTATCGTGGTTAGGTTTTTCTTTTTATTAGTTTAACATAGTGTTGATAATTCTGCTAAGCGGTGCGTTTTGTTATATCAAACACTGCTACAGTGTCACAAGTCCTACGATATGATGAATGTTGTTTAAATTCGCTGTTTATGGGCAATGCTTTTTAGTATTTTTATGCTATAATAATGTTACTGGACATAAGGAGGTATTCATTATGGATATGCAAAAAATCGGTGCTTTTTTATCTGAATTGCGAAAAGAAAAAAATCTTACGCAAAATGAATTGGGCGAACAAATAGGTGTAACAAATAAAACCATTTCACGTTGGGAAAACGGAAATTATTTACCGCCTGTTGAAATGCTACAAATTTTAAGTGAATTTTATGATGTAAGCATAAATGAAATATTAAATGGTGAACGGATAAACGATAGAGATTATAAAAATGTTTCAGAAGAAAACGTAAAATATGCACTAAACAGAAGCAATGTTATAATACATAAGCACAAAAAAATTATGAGTTGGATTATTGCAATTGTTGTGGCTTTAATATATATTGTAATTAGTTTAATATCACAAAAATGGCAATACACTTGGATTGTTTGGGTTGTGTATTGCACATATCGCATAGTCGAAAGTATTATCAATCACCTATTACATATTCACGTTAAGTCTAAATAGAAATTCGTTTTAGTTTTTTACCACTTCACCTTTTAAAACCTTAACCAAGTTAGTTGGTTAAGGTTTTTTATATTGACAATATTATAGCGATATGATATATTAAAAATGTGATTTGTTTAATTGAAAATGAAGTATTTTAAATTAACATTTATTCAGTTATGGTGTTAGAATTTAATGTTATATAGATTTTAATCATTTTGTTTTGAGGGGTAAAAAATGGAAAAAGCACTTAAAAAAGAAAAAAGTTGGAAAGACTATCTGACAGTAACCAACTTTATGATAGTGATTTTACTGATTTTTTATCTGTTAGATAAATATCTTCCTTTGCCTAAAGGTTACACCGGTTTTAATTGTTGGGATAATGAACTACCGCCAGCGGTTAACTATATTTTTGGTTGGTGTGGCGGACTTTTAATGAATTCAATGGCAGTGTGCGAGACTATTGCTGGAGGGATGGATGTATATCGTCAATTTACTTGTATGTTCTTACATGCGGATATATTGCATTTAATTGCAAATCTTATTGGGCTATATTTTATTGGTAACTATGCTGAAAAGAAATATGGTTGGTGGCTTACATATATAATTTATTTGTTAGTTGGGTTTATGCAATATTTAATAACTGACCCTATATTTGCTGCTATAGCACCTGAAAAATTTGCAGAAATTTATGCAATGCCAAGTTGTGGTGCATCTGGAGGAATTTTTGCTCTTATAGGCGCTTCGCTTGCGGCATTATTTTTTGATATAAAAAGTCTTAAACAAATAGGTAAACCAACTTTGATTATTTCTGCAATTTACGGAGTGCTTACTACTTATGTGGCAAGTTTTGGTTGGACAACCATTTGCCACAATGTTTCTTTAATATTAGGTTTGGTTTTTGGTGTTGTATTAATACTACCATTTTTCTTATTAAAAAAAGGTAAATTTGCTATCACCAATAAATCAAATATTGATAAAGAATATTAATTTAAATATTAAGTTATATATATTTTTTTCAAAGAGGTAGTTTATGAAGGACGGCGATTATCATTGCGAAGTGTATTGGCCAAATGATATACAAGTGCAAATAGACAAGACTTTAAATTCTGGATTACACTTGCAATTTAGTGCCCACGCAATAAATAATAAATTTGAACGCAAAATTTCTACTAGTAATATTACAATTGAAAAACTTAAAAATGGTATTTGTTTTGAAGCCACAGTTAAAAATAATAAGGTAACTAAATTTGTTATACGATATGGATTTAATGATATTTATGATTTATCTTCTGTATGGATGCCTAAATCTGACTGCTTATTTTGTAAAACGATTTGGCTAAATAAAAAGGATGATAAACACGAAACTCTTATCAAAAATAATTATGTGACATATAATTATGAAAATGATATACAGCACATTTCGATTAGAATAGGCGATTTAATAAATAATAGTAAAAATAATAAATAAAAGTTGGTTTTATATTAAAGTAATTGATAATAGTATATGAATTTTTGTAATCAATAGTAGAGTGTGGATAGGTGTAAGTTTATGGCAATGTGGAATCCGTGGCGGGGGTGTAAAAAATGTAGTGATGGTTGTTTGCATTGCTATATCCATAAAGGTGATTTTAAAAGGAATGTTGACACTAATGACATTGTAAAAACAAAAGATTTTTATAAGCCTACGGAAAAATTGAAAAATGGAAATTATAAAATGAAGTCTGGAATTGTATATCTATGTTTTTCTACTGATTTTTTAATTGAAGAAGCAGATGCTTGGCGGCTTAGTTGCTGGGAAATGATAAAAGAGAGACAAGACTGCACTTTTTTATTTTTAACAAAAAGAATTGATAGATTTTTGAATTGTATTCCTAACGACTGGGGTGACGGATATGACAATGTGGTTGTTGGGTGCACAATAGAAAATCAAAAAACTGCTGATTATAAATTATCCATATTTAAGGATTTGCCAATAAAACTTAAATGTATAACAGCACAGCCATTATTAGAAAATATTGATATTGAAAAATATCTTGATGATATAGAATTAGTTATTGTTGGTGGGGAGTCTGATTTAAACGCAAGACCATTAGATTATAATTGGGTGCTTAATATTAGAGAGCAGTGTATAAGAAAAAATGTCAATTTTGAATTTAGACAATGTGGCACATATTTTATAAAAGATGGAAAACAATATAAACTGCAAACGAAAGATTTAATTAAACAAGCAAAATTAGCAAATATAGACTATAATAGTAATAATTAATTTAAGTAAATGGCTAGTAATTTATTATTTTATCTAAGTAAATATTAATTTTATTTTATATCTTGTAAATACTATAAAGTGCCTATAATTTGACAGTTTATTTTATATACTTGAAAATATGACGTGTTTATGGTATAATAAATTAATTATATTTAGAAAGATTTATAAAAATAAAGTCTAATATGATAATTATTATTTACATATTAACCTAAAACGATTGATTTTAATAATGGAATGAATGAGCAATATGTAAGTAAAGAAAGGTAATATATGGAGTATATATGAGAAAATTTGGGGATTTTAGTGAACTTAGTGAGCAAACAGCAAAAAATATTGGAATTATTATTGCAGAAATAGAAAGAGCGAATATTGATTGTTCTATTTTTTATGGATATCCATTAATTGAATTGGATAATACGTCAACTATTATGAAATGCTGTATTATAAGCCAAAATGGAATTTTAATTTTAAATGATTCTGAACAAGAACAGAAAGTATATCATAGACATATTTTAAAAACAATTTTGGATTGTCAAACCATTAGTGATTTAGTAATGGATTCGAAAAATAAATTAATTCAATTTAAAGATTGTAATAATATTAAGGATATTTTAGAAGAATTAAATAAAGATATTAAGATATTGAGTACGCAAGATGTTGATTTATTAGTTGCCGTTATTCAAAAAGCATTTAATCTTTCAAAATTTGATAATCGTCAAATTAAAGTAAGTAATTCTTTAGGTTCAATTATAAAAAGAAGGAATAATAAAATAAATATTTTAGATGAGGAACAGTTCCAAACAATTTATAAAACACAAACAGAACATGCTAGAATTAGAGGTTTAGCTGGCAGTGGCAAGACTATTCTTTTAGTAAAAAAAATGGCATATTTGCATTATAGAAATCCAGAATTAAAAATGGTTTATGTGTTTTATACTATTTCTCTAAAACAGTTTGTGGAAAAATTATTCTATAAGTTTTATAAAGAATTTGAAAAGTATAAAGAACCTGATATGACTAAAATTAGTTTTTTGCATTCTTGGGGAAACAAGAATATGGATGGTTTTTATTCAATTATATGTAAGAAATTTAATATTGTTAGAAAAACTATTGGAGATGTTTATAATAAATCTGATAAATTTGGTGCAGTATGTATGGATTTGTTAGAACAAATAAAAAATATAGATATTGGAATGTATGACTACATATTTTTAGATGAAGCACAAGATTTTACTTTAGGATTTTATAAATTAGCTTTAAAAGCTTTAAAACCAACTGGTAAATTTATTTATGCTTATGATGAGTTGCAGTCTCTTAATGTGGAAACTAAAATGCCAAGTAAAAATAGCATTTTTGGAAAGAAAAAATGTGAAGATATTAATTTGCCAATTTGTTATAGAACTCCTAAGGAAATATTAGTCACTGCACATGCTTTAGGTTTGGGTATTTACAAAACTAAAGAAGATGGTTCCCCAGATATGGTAAATATGATTCAAGATACTGCTACATGGGAAGCAATCGGATATGAAGTTGTTGAAGGACAATTGACTTTTGGTAAACCTGTTACATTAACTCGTAAAGATGTCATAGACGATAAGTGTTCAGATAGTGTAATCATCCTTGAAAAATTAAATGAGGAAGAACAATACAAATATGTATGTCATGAAATATTAGAATTAATAGAAAACCAAGATGTTTCGCCTGAAGATATTATGATAATTGATTTGGATTCGATAAATCTAAATGATGATTTTTTAATATTTAGAAAAATTTTAACTGAAAGAGCATGGGATGAAACGAGTGAAATATGGAAATGCAATGTTAATTTGGTTAATAAAGATAATGCCATTAAATTTCGTATTAATGGAAGTATTCCTTTTACAACAATATTTAGGGCTAAAGGTAATGAAGCAAACATTGTATTTATTATAAACGCACACAAATTACAATCTATTTCAACTTATACGCGAAATCGTATTTTTACAGCAATGACAAGGGCTCGATTCAAAGTATATTTATTAGGTACATCAAATATGCAGTCTTATATTAACGAAGCAGAAATTGTAAGGAATAATGATTATAAATTATCATTTGTTTATCCAACAAAGGCAGAATTGCAAACAATGTCGACAATTGCTAAAACAGAAATACAGTCTGCTAAAGATTATGAGAATTTTATTGACCTATTTAAACATTTAAAAAATAATCCTGCTTTGTTAAAAGAAATACTTGTGGAACAATTGGGTGTTGGGGTAATAGAAGAAATTATTGAATTAATGCAAGAGAATAATGAAGAAGAATAACAAAAATAGTGATAAAAAACAAATCCTATCTGAATGGCGATGGATTTATGCGAATTTTCCAAAATTTGATTTAATAAATGATGCTAAAATGCCTAGTGACCATTCTGCAACTTTAGGACATAAGTTTGATCATTTTAAACGTAAAAATTATAAAAGTGCATACAATACTGCATTAGAAGATGAAAGTTATTCAATATATCTTAACGATGATTCAATAATTTATTTTTATTATATTTTTGATGTTAATGAAAAAGTTGTAGGACATAATTTGGCATATGTTCCTCCACCTAATAATTACAATTTTTTGGATGAGGAAATTTCCATTTCTAAATATTTGCGTGTAGATTATGATAAAACAGGATACAAAAGTATAATTCATACTTTAGTTCACTTACATATTGGTATAGATAATCCAGAATTTCGTATTCCTATAAGCCATTATTTATCGCCATTTGATTTTTTATATATAATATTAAAATATATGTATCATAATGAACAAGATATTGTTGATAAATTGGTTACTAATAAACAAAAAGATTGTTTGCTTACAAATGAAGAAAGCGATAAATTAAGAATTATTTTTGGAAATTAATTTTATATTTCTTAATTAATATTCGTTTTATGCCTAATTGAATTTAGAGAGTTAAGGAAAATTTTTACTTCAAAGAGTTTCATATAAATGAATTCCTATTAGTAGTTTTAAGCAATTTATGAAATTATTTATATTTTTATAATATAGTATATTGAATAATAGAATGAAAAGATAGATGCAAACTACATCTATTAATGACTTTATAAGTTAAATTAATAGATTTTGATATCGTAATTTTGTAAAAAGAAATAAGGACTCAATCCTTGTTCTTTTTTATATTTTATAGTTGAAACTATATAAATTTATATGTTATAATTACGTTGCAAATAGCAGCGGGAAAATTAATTTTAAGAGGTATGACAAATGAAAGATAAAGCATTGGTTGTAATTGATATTCAAAATGATATTACAAAAAACTACAGAGAAATAATTGATAATATTAATAAGGCTATTGACTGGGCGAGTAGTAACAATTTGCATATAATATATATAAAACATAACAATTTGACTGTTGGTACAAGAACTTTTAAACCTAATACACGTGGTGCAGAGTTAGTGCCGGAGTTGAAAGTTGTATCTGAGAATATATTTGTTAAAAGCAAAAGTAACGCATTGACAAGTGAAGATTTTGCAAATTTTATTAATGAAAATGATATAAAAGAGTTTTATATAACAGGTGCAGATGCTTGTTGTTGTGTTAAGTCTACTTGCTATAATATGGCAAAGAAAGGCTATGAAGTTAATGTATTATCTGACTGTATTACAAGTTATGATAAAAAGAAAATCCCCGAAATGTTAAACTACTATGAACGTAATGGTTGTAGCATACAAACATTAAAAGACATTATTTAGAATATATATTAATATTTAAACAAGTGTATCTTGATTTGTTATTGCAATATTTAGTTGAAATTTGTTTTTATATATGTAAAAATAAAAATTAAATAAAGGGAGTATTAGGTATTTTATGAATAAAGGAAAAATTATTCTTTATACATTTGTCGGAATATGTATTGCCTATGGTATAGCAGTTATTATATTTTGCTTAGTAAATGCCAGCAGTGTTATTAGTGGAATTATTAGCATTATTCCTGTTTTGCTTTTTGGCGGTGTATTTAGTGCAATATTAATTATTTCTGCAAAAGGTGCTTGGGGTAGTGTATTAAATAAATTTGGACATAAGCACGAAGCAAAGGCATACGATGCTGCAGTTAAAAATATTGATGACGAAAATGAAAAATTTAAAAACATTGTCAAAACCCACAAATATAAAAAAAGCGCCAGTGTTAAAGCAGATAAAAAGTCAAATAAAATAATTATTAGCGAAGAAGAGTATGATTCTTATCTTGTAGACCGCAGAAAATATACAATAAAACGTATTTTTGCTAGTATTTTAATTTTGATAATAGGTGTTGCTTTATTTTTTGTTTTTTATTCTGTTAATAATAGTCATATAAAAAAAGCATCAAATCCCAATTGGATAGAAACAACTGCTAAAGTTGAATATGTAGATGTAAGAGATAGTGATAAACAAGTTTTAAGATTTGTATATTGGGTGTATAATGAAGAAACTAACATAAATAAAGGTTATATTTTTGATGACACAACTATAACAGGAGTAAATTATATAGAGGGAAGAACTATAACAATTTATTATAGTAAGCATAATCCGGAAATTACTTGGCAAAAGTCAAATTCGGGAATGATGATTAGTTTAGCAGTTATTTGTTTAAGTTTTGCAATAATTGTAGCAGTATTGAACCTTATTACTTCAGTTGAGGTTGCAAGAGATATAGGTGTTGGAGGAATATTCCTTACATTTGCTTATGGCTTTATTTTTTTAATTGCTGTAACTAGAGGTTTTAACTTTATTGAAATGCTGCTAAGTGGAGTTGCACCTTATGCGTTAATTATGTTTGCATTTTTGGGAATTTATTGTATTGCTTATGGTATTTTTGTTGGAATAAAAAGATTTTATATTTGGAAGATATGGAGAGTAAATAAAAAATATGAAAAAGTATGAAGATAAATATGTAAGACAAATTAAAAAATATGATACAAAAATGGAAGAATTACTAAATAGTGATTCCGAAAAAGAGGAAGTACATAAACAAATTGATGATACTCAAATTGAAGAGATTAATCAACATGTGGATTCTAAACCAGCAAAAAAAATTAGAGGTGCTAATATTTTGGTATTAATTATAACATTTGTTTTTGCAGTCGCAGGAGTATTTTTATTATACACAGGTGTTGTAAATGTTATAAAACAAACGAAATATGAAGAGGTAGAGGCTACAATTATATCTGTTAGAACATATTGGAAAACTGATAAAGAGGATGGCAGTGTGACGTTGATGGCTGTACCTACGTATGAGTATTATGTAGATGGCATTAGATATGAGATTGAAAGTGAAGTTTCTACTAGTGCAAATATTGCTCCTGCTGTTGGTGATAAAGTAACCATAAAATATAATCCAGAAAAACCTTCTGAGATAATGTCTGCTAGTTGGATAGTTATTATGTTTTTTGTTATGGGTATTGCATTTTTTGCAATGGGAACAATCGTTTTTGTGCGTACACTTTTAGGAAAAATACAGTGGGTGCATGATGAGGGACGACGTCGTAGAAAAATTAAATTTGGGAGTTATTAATGAAAAAATATATTAAATTCGCAATAGTCTTTTTGGTTTTGGGCATAGTGTTTGGAGTGTTTTACAGAGAATTTTCTAAAGCATACGGAGTTGTAAATACCTATACAACTTTAGGGTTAGTACATACACATTTTCTTGTTTTAGGTATGGTTTTGACATTGATTATTGGACTTGTTAGTGAAAAGATAGATAATTACAACAAAAAATTGCATAGTTGTGCTTTTTTAACATACTTTGTTGGTGTTATTGGTGCAGGTCTTATGATGACAATTCGTGGTATATTAGATGTTTTAGTTAAGTCTGATAAAATTGTATACTCTATATCTAGTGGTGCTAATGGTGCTATTGCTGGGGTTTCAGGTATTTTTCATGCTGTTTTAGGAGTAGGTCTGGTACTTGTTTTTGTTGCATGGCTTTTAAATAAACCGGCTAAATGTAATAAAAGTGATAATGAAATAGATAATATTTAAATAAAATTAATTATTAAAAATGGAGTTTAAATAAAGATTTATATGCAAAATAGATGTTTTTCATGGGAAGATGCACTAAAAAGATTAAAGGAAGGCAATGATTTATATTTAACTTCTGCAATAAGCAAAGGTGATATATCTTTAGATAGGCGAATTAGTGTTTTTGAAAATGGTCAAAAACCGTATGCAGTAGTAATCTCTTGTTCCGACTCAAGGGTAATACCAGAAAGTATTTTTTCGGCAAACATTGGTGATTTGTTTGTTATTCGCACAGTTGGAAATGTGGTAGATTCTACTGTGCTTGCAAGTATGGAATATGCGGTAACTCACTTAAATGTGCCTATTGTCATAGTTTTGGGACATACTGGTTGTGGTGCAATAAATGCTGCTATTAATGGAAATGCTAAAGGACTTATTGCTAAATCTATTGATAAAATATGTGCAGTTATAGGTGATGAAAAAGATGATTATATGGCAAGCCGTATAAATGTTTGTGCTGGAGTTAAAAGTGTGCAGGAATTATTAAGTAATGAATGTCCAAATTGCAAAGTGTTTGGTGCAATGTATTTTGGTGATAGTGGCAAAGTAAAATTTTTGGAATAGAATAATTATTATTAAATATTATTAATTTCAATTACTACTAATATTAATGATATAACAAATATGCACTTTAATTAGTGCATTATTTTTTTGTTTTCAATTGTATAAAAAAATATTACAATTATTACTTTTTGTATGCTATAATTTTATTGTAAAATATAATGAGCATAGTAAATAATATTTTTTGCAAAAAGTAGCAAATTATCTTTTTAAGAATATAGTAGTAAATATATGGAGATTAAAAATGAAAATAATTTTTTTGGATATTGATGGTGTTTTAAATAGTGATAAATATGATAAAGTACGAGACTGGAATAAAATGTCTTTTATAGATGAAAGTCGACTTGCTTTGCTAAAACAAATTGTAGATAAAACAGGTGCAGCAATAGTGTTAATTTCTACTTGGAGAAAACATTGGGATAAAAATAAAAGTTTATGTGATAGTTCTGGTTTGTATATTTGTGAAATGTTTGAAAAATATGGACTTTCAATTTATGACAAAACCCCATATTTAGGGATAATGGCAGAGCGAAGAAATGAAATCAAAGACTGGTTGCAATATATGGAGGAAAAAATAGAAAGTTTTGTGATTATCGATGATTATCCTTTTGGCTGGGAAGAGTTGAATGCTAACTATATAAAAACAGAACCAAATTTTAGGTATGGATTAGAAATAGAGCATGTGGAAAAAGCAATTGATTTATTAAATAATATTAATTAAATTTTGTAAAAATTAGTATTTAAAAGTTGAAAAATGTCATTTTTTTATTCGGTTTTGCTATGTTTTTGTAAAAAAATGGAATAAAAATTGCCAAATTTATTCTAAATTGTGTAAGAATAAAGAAAAAAAGTTGACAAAGTTACAGAAATTTAATATAATATGTTTCATACAATAAAATTCAATAATAAGGAGTTTATTTAAATGAAAAAATTAGGTTTATTGGCAACAATAGTTTTGATTATGATTTTGGCGGCTACTTGTTTAGTTGGATGCTCAACTGGAGACCCAATTGAGTTTAGTGTAGAGGAACTAGTTTTAACTGGTTCAACAAGTTTTGATGATGAACATGCTAGTGCTAAAAAAATTGAAAGTAGAGAGGAATTGATTGAATATTTAGAATTAGGTGATAGTTTTGATATGTCTATAATTGAGCAATTTAATGATGCTTACTTTGAAGAGAGTGCTTTGATAGTTTTAAGTCATTCAGTATATGATGATGAAGATTACGAAATTAAATCAGTTAATATTAAAGGTACTAAATTGACTGTAAAATTATCTAGAAAATACACTGAAAGTATGTTTACACAAATGTATTATGATTTTATTACAGTAAACAAAGCAGATGTTGAAAATGTTACACAATGTAGTGTTTCAACTTCATCAATGAAATTTAGTTTTAGTTTTTAATCAATATTGAGGTAATATATAAATTTAATAGGTATTTTGTAATTAAAACTTAAATTTAAAAATAAAAGTAATTTTTAATCTGGCACAAATAGTGCCAGATTTTTTATGCTTTGGTAAATTTTTATTAAAAAATATAGCAAGATAAAAATTATAAAATACAAATAATTGCGGAATTACAATAATATGCTATTAAAAATTTAATTTAAAATTAATTTTGTAACATATAGTAAAAAAAGTGTCAGAAAAAGTATACTTTTTCTGACACTTTATAATTT
>OFGX01000969.1_pt1 | contig 18990 bp, 22 predicted proteins | sample 1521831 | NCBI WGS metagenome assembly OFGX01 (sample SAMEA3504080, study PRJEB24116) | mouse gut metagenome | biome: mouse gut; feature: mouse-associated habitat; material: faeces | place: Denmark | collected 2011 | reverse complement strand
CTAAAGATATTAATGCTTTTAAGACAAGTGCATCAACAAATAAGGGATATTACATTGGAAGGTATGAAGCGAGAACCAAAACAGAAAGAACAAACAATACAGATGATTTAGGGCAGTTAACTGTGAATTCTGATGATTATGTGTATAATTATGTAACACAAAATCAAGCATCTGCATTAAGCCAAAATATGTATAAAAATAAAACTTTTACTAGTGATCTTATCAATAGTTATGTTTGGGATACTACCACTCTATTTATCTCAACCTATGGGAATGCTAATTATCCATCGTCAATAAGTTTAAATAACTCTTTTGCAAATCAAGGAACAAATTCTTTACAAAATGCTAGTCAGCACGATGTACAATGTAATATTTGGGATATGGCAAGCAATGTCGCTGAATGGAGTACAGAAACTCATACCTATAAATATAATGATGATGAGTGCTACGGCACTTTGAGGGGATATACTATGAATTCGTATGATTCTGTCATGTTCAATCGTTCGATGTCCTCTTGGTCGCTGGATATTCCCTTGTCGGGAGCGGTTGAGTTGCATTCTTTTAGAGTTATCCTATATTTATAAATGTTAATTCAAAGGTCGTACTTTGTGTGCGACCTTTTCATGTAGTAACAAAAATAATATCACTTATTTAGATGGACTAACATTTTTAAATTAAACAAATAAGGAAAAGATAAAAATGGAAAAAAACAATCAAAAAATAATGATAGTCATATTCATCTTTCTAGCAATTTTTATATTATTTCTATGGAAACAAGAACAAATAAAAAAAGATGCCTATGTTAAAATACTTGTAAATGGTCAAGAAATCTTGATATCTGAATATAGTGAAAACACTATATTTGATTTAGAAACCTTAACCTCTGAACAAGATACGATGATTGAAATTGAATCCAGAAATTATAACCTTAAAATCAATCATCAAACCGTAAAAAACTCCGAAAAAATTTCACTTGGTAAACTATCGATTCATGCTGATAATAAAATAGAAATAGAGACTTCGATTAGTCGGATCTTTTAAATGGAAAAAATATATCCTAAATACACTCCCTTCCAATTTTCCAGAATATGAATGGGAAGGTAAATCTCAAGAATATGGAGAATATTATTTAACAACCTATCAGTTACAATCCAAAAGAAATCAGCATTATATTTATAAATTAAATGCTATGGGAGAAGTTACTTTTTATAAAGCAACTCCATCCATTTGTTTTAATTTTAAAAAAGTGGAAATAGATGGGAAAAAAAGATATACTTATTTACAAGCTTCCAAAGAATTGGGAGAAGGAATTTCCACCACTCTACCAAGTAAATTAATGGTATTAGATGAAAATTATTCACAAATAAATGAAATCTCTTATTTTACAGATAAGGAAAATACTAATAACACTAATTATGAGAAAAAATTGGATAGTCATGACTATTTATATTTGTCAGATAATCATTATTTATTAGCTGGCTTCGAAATGAAAACAGTATACGATTTTCCATCTCATGAAAAGGAAGCTTTTTGTGTATGGAATTGCAAAATTCAAGAAGTATTAAATGGAGAAATTCTTTGGGAATTTGAATCCATTAAAAATCCAAATCTATATCATTACTGTAATGAAAATACTATGAAAATTATGTCACACGAATCTTATTTAGATTATATGCATTTTAATTCTATGCAAATAGATCCTATTGATGGCAATTTATTATGCTCCTTTCGAAATATCGACTCTATTATAAAGTTAGATCGAAAAACAGGAAAAATTATATGGGTATTAGGTGGAATTGGGGATGAATTTGGTTTAACAGAGGACCAGAAATTTTCGAATCAACACTCCATTTCATTTTTATCCAATCATTCTATTCTTATTTATGATAACGGATGTAAAAACAAAAAAACAAGAGTAATAGTCATACAATTAGAGGAACAAAATAAAACCATAAAAGAATATCATAGTTATGATTTAAACATTATATCCGCATGGATGGGTTCAGTTCAAGCAATTAATGAAGAGAAGAATACTTATTTAGTTACTTATGGAGTAGGAAATAATCCATACGGATTTCAAGAACTAAATTTAGAAACTTTAGAACCCATTACTAGTTTTAAATTAAAAGAAAACAATTCGTTATATTGTGTGAATAAAATTTATTAAAGGATTAGAGGAATAAGATGAATCAAAGAAAACGAAATGTATTATTTATCATCATTTTAATTGTTTTAAGTGGTTGTGCCTTTATTTTTTATAAAAATTTAAAGAAAAAAAACGTACAAGATACTTATCCCTATTTATTAAGTGAAAATGATACTATATTAGAATCTAATACAAAAGAGGGAATGACGATAAAAGATGCCTATGGAAATGAATGGGTTTGGATTGTAGTTCCTAAATCAAAAGTATTTTTAACGACTAAACAAGAACAAGATTATGAAAATATTGAAAAAGATATCAAAGAATATGCAAAGGAATATTCAAAAGAAGATTATGAAGATTTTCTTGAAAAAGAAGAATATATTACTCTAAAAAATAAAACTTTATCTAGTATTTATCAATATGGTGGATTTTGGATAAGCCGATATGAAGTTGGCACGACAGAAATTAGAAATAATAAAAATATGCCAACCACAGAACCATTTAGTCAAGCTAATTTATATGTTTATAATTATGTGACATTTAGCCAATCAGAAGAAATTTCCTCTCACATTTCTAATCAGAAATATAACAGTCATTTACTATTTGGTTTTCAATGTGATTTAGTTTGTAAATTTATAGAAGAAAATGGATTTCAACAAAATAAGGAAAAAATAACAAAGGAAATGATTCTTGGAAATAGCAATTCTTGGGGAAATTATTATAGTTCCTTCTTTCCTTTAGATAGAGGATTTTATAGCGAAAATAATGGCAATAATTACTATGATATTTCTACCATAAAAGAAAAAAAGGCTTATCAAAATCTATTATTGACAACTGGTGCTTCAGAACGTAATAAAACATGTAATATTTACGATTTTGCTGGAAATATATCAGAATGGATATTAGAATATCCAAAAAATGAAAAAAAATGGAATGTCATAAGAGATGGTAGCTTTTATTTTAATTATGGAGGAAACTAGCATTGAACAAGCATAGCCGCCAGAGAGAATGTATCAAAGAATTTCTGGCAAACCGCTTTGACCATCCAACTGCAGAAACCGTATATCTCAACGTGCGTAAAGATTTTCCCAATATCAGCCTTGGAACCGTTTACCGTAACTTGTCCCTGTTAACTCAACATGGACAAATACGAAAGCTTTCGACTGGCATCGGTCCTGACCGGTTTGACGGAAATACTGCCCCCCATTACCATGTGCTTTGCACACAATGCAACAGCGTGCTAGATCTGAAAATGGAAAATATCGATCACATCAACACGCTTGCAGGCACGCAGTTTGAAGGCGAGATTCAAGGGCATGTCACTTACTTTTATGGCAAATGCCCAAACTGCCTGGAAAAAGAAAATAAAATAAATGTTGACACGCTATAATAGTTGTGTTATCTTAATATCAGTAATAATTACTATTATTATCAATCCAAAATAAAATATAAAATTCTAAATTCAGTTTATAAAGAAAGGATGACAAAAAATGAAAAAATTTGTATGTAATGTATGCGGTTATGTTTATGAAGGAGATGCAGCACCAGAGAAATGCCCACAATGTAACGCACCCTCTTCTAAGTTTACAGAGCAGTCTGGAGAAAAAACTTGGGCTGCAGAGCACGTCGTAGGAGTTGCACAGGGCGTTTCTGAAGATATCATGGCAGACTTAAGAGCGAACTTCAACGGCGAGTGTACCGAGGTTGGCATGTATCTTGCGATGGCAAGAGTTGCACATAGAGAAGGATATCCTGAAATTGGCTTATATTGGGAAAAAGCCGCTTATGAAGAGGCAGAACACGCTGCTAAGTTTGCGGAATTGTTAGGCGAAGTTGTAACTGACAGCACCAAGAAGAACTTAGAAATGCGCGTGGAGGCTGAAAACGGAGCAACAGCAGGCAAATTTGATCTGGCAAAACGTGCAAAAGCGCAGAACCTTGACGCAATCCATGATACCGTGCATGAAATGGCAAGGGATGAAGCTAGACATGGCAAGGCATTTGAAGGCCTGTTAAAGAGATATTTTGGTTAATCGGAAATACGCATAGAATAAGGCTTAGCAGGGGAATGGGCGCACTTACGCCCGTTCCTCTTTTTTCTTAAAACTCTTCCATCCAGTCATCCTTACACGTCATATCAGAAAATGCCTCCTGGTAAGCGTATACCATTAAATCAATCCCCTGCTAAAAGATACATAATTATCGATAGAATCGTTCATATTTACAAAAAAATATCAAAAAACAAATTGGGGGCATTCTTTTAATCTTGGTGGGAGCCATATGTATTTCGCTCTAATCGGAGATGTTGCATTTTAGATTTCAAATATTTCAATCCATCTATCATTTCTTTTAAACTTGATACCGATACAAATATTGAGCCTATGATCGTGCAAGCACGACACTTGGCTTATTACTTGCAGGAATAAACGGAACCATTGGGAGGCGTATATATGGCAACAGACATAAAACAAGTATTAGATTCCATGGAACATGCCCTGAAACTGCAAATTCAGGCAAATGCAGAAAGACGTTCTGCCCAGGCAGCGCGGGAAGAAAAGGAGTTCAAAGAAAAACTGATGCAAGCCCAGGCAAACAAAATGGAGATAGAAAGCATGGCCTCTGGAGTAAAGGGGGCACAGGAAGCCGTTCGCAGGGATCAGTTCATGGCTATGATGCTTGCAGGATTTTAATGATCATTGGTCTATTTTGATGAATAATGGTTAAGAACCATTCAATTGCGCATCACGATCTAATCTGCTACAATATTTTTGGACACAAACATTATTTTCTCCAGTCGTCAAACGGCGCCGCTTATACGGCATGTAACGGCTGGCATAATCAACAAAAATGGAGGAACTCTCATGCAGATTGGCAAAGTCATTCATAAATACCGCAAAGCCCGAAATCTGACACAGGAAGAAATGGCAAAGCTGCTGGGCGTTACTGCCCCAGCAGTAAATAAATGGGAACGAGGAGTAAATCAGCCAGATATCGCTTTGCTTGCTCCCATAGCAAGACTGCTGGGGATTACCCTGGAAACACTGCTTTGCTTTCAGGAGGTTCCCACAGCCGAAGAAATCTCGGGAATTATCAAACATATGGACCAGACGCTTGAGACAGCTTCTTACGAGGACGCTTTTCAATATGCTGCGGATATCATTCACAAGTATCCTAATTGTCATCTCCTGATCTGGCAACTGGCATTGCTTTTAGATGTCAGGAACCTTATGGGCGGCAAAGATGCTAGAGCTGAAAAATATCAACAGCAGATTGTTCAGTGGTATGCGCAGGCATTAGAATCCGATGATGCAGAAGTGCGAAAACATGCCGCCGATTCTCTGTTTCACTATTATGTCAGAAAAGAAAGATATGCCGAGGCAGAACAATTTCTCTGCTATTTTCCTTCGGAAAGCATTGAGCGAAAACAGATGCAAGCTGAGATTTACAGCAAGACAGACCGCCGGGCAGAAGCTTATAAAGCTTATGAAGAAATTCTGTTTTCAGAATATCAGAAGCTCTCCGTTGTGTTGCACCATTTGTATCTGCTGTCTTTGGAAGATCGTCAGATAGAAGATGCAAAAATGTGGATAGACAAAGCAAGTGGATTCGCCACTTTATTTGACATGGGATTATATCATTCTGAATCTTGCAAGCTGGAACTAGCCGCCATGGAAAAAGATACTGCGCTTACCCTCTCGATTGCCAAGAACCTTTTGGATTATCTGCAACAAATCTGCGTCTTTACGGATTCGCCGATGTATGCCCACATGCATTTCAAAACGGTGGAAAAATCTTTTTATGCCAAGCAGCGTCAGCATTTGTTGGCTGCATTTCGGGACAAGGAAGCCTTTGCATACATGGATGGCACCCCCATGTGGGACGAACTGATTAATAAAAATGAAACATAGCAGGAAGCGCCGCATGAAAATAATAATCATGCGGCGCTCTGCAGCTTTGCCAGGCCAGATATCCTATTGCTTCTATTTCATACATTCATTGCCGTTCATCAAAGACCTGAGAAGCATGATATGATATTGCTCATCTTCAATGATTCGTGCCAATACGGCGTTGACACAATCATCCTTGATCATCTTCATGTGAACTTCATACTGATTGATTGCCGCCCTCTCGGCTTCAATATCTGCCACCAGCATTCCTTTCACTTGCTCTGGAATGTCCAGATATTCCGGCGTCCACATCTTCCGCTTTCCGTCACGGAACTTCGCAGTAAAATCAATCTTGCCTCCCAGTAAGACGATTAATTCCCCCAGTTTCTGTAAATGCATCATTTCCGCCATGGCTATTCCAAGCAGCGTCCTAGCCATGGGGCATTTCTCACAAGAGAGACGATTCTCATTATTGATATACTGAGTGATCGCAGACAATTCTGAAACGGAGCCACAATAATCAATGCTTAGCAAATTGGCATATGACGGGTTTTTCTCCCGTACCTGAATAGGAGGATAGGGCAAATCCGCCATGAAAGGCCGCAGTCCTTCAAAACTGCAATTATTGACTAAAACATTTCCCATTTGTTCCATATACAGCATCTCCTAATATGTTATCACATCACTATTTCTTTGAAATTCGGTCGCCAATACAAGATAGAAACGGCATCCTTGCCGTCCCTATAGGATAATATACTAGGATTTTAGAATACTGTGCTATTTTTCCTGAAAAAATGTCAATCTTACTTTTCTAGCTCGCTGTATGACTGATATTGGGTCAATAGAAGCCGTCCTGATCATCAAACACAGGCTCCAAAAAGGATCACGCCCGCTCAAGAAACAATACCCCCAATGTCCCTGGCCCGCAGTGACTGGAAATGACGCTTCCTGCCCTAGTCTCTATAATTTCTTCAAACAAAGACAAGCTGCGTAGATAGTCTTTGACTTCTTTCACAATTTCTGGCGTACAACCGGAGTGCGTAATAAACACACGCTCCTTCTTCGCCTTTCTTAACCCCCCTTCCAAATCACAGACATACGCCTTTACCACTTTGGACAAGCTGCCCCGGTATTTCTTACTAACATCCATTTTACCGTCTGTCACTACGATCTTCGGATGAAGCTTCAACATTCCCCCGGCAAGCGCTGCCATGCCGCTACATCTTCCTCCACGATGAAGGTACGTCAGGGTATCTACCACGAAACTGCTGTGCACCAAAGGTCGTAGCTCTTCCAGCCTGGTGATAATTTCTTGTATTTCCATCCCCTCCTGCGCCATGCAAGCAGCTTCGATCACCAACAGGCCAATCCCCGTGGACAAGTTCTGGGAGTCAAAAGGAAATACCTTGTCCTCAGCTTCCAGCTCTTGACTCGCAAGGCGCATGACATTCAGGGATGCAGACATGGTCTCAGAAATCGCAAAGCACAGTATTTCACTTCCATCTGCAAGCAGTGGACGCATACATTCCACAGCGTCCTCAATCGTGGGAGCCGCAGTCTTCGGCGTTGTTTTATTGGCATCGGACCATTGAAAAATCTCATCTGGCGTAATATCCACTCCGTCTCTGTGATCCTCTTCCCCCAGGAGAACATGCAGTGGAAGAACTTCAACCCGATACTGGTCTAATAATTCCTGTGGCAAGTCACAGGTACTGTCTGATAAAATTTTTACCATTATTTCTCTCTTTCCTGATAAACTGAATCTAGTGTACTGATAATATACCTGTTATTCCAGATTTTTTCAAGAAGTAAAACAAATATTTTGAATTAATGTCTATTCTCCTGACTTTCGTTTCAGCGCCCGTTCCGTAGGAATGATCGGCGCAACCATTGCAACGCACTGCACAACGCACAAAATTCCGCCAACAGTTCCCACAACGCCTATTTTCCTGCCCAAAACGGCAAGCATCACGAGCACAGACACAAACAGGAGGATCCGCCCCCATCGAAACCAAATCTTCCCAAAATACTGATGAGCAAACAGCCAGGCTTCTTTGCTTTTCATGGAACGCGGCGTACAATAACCGTAATTGCTATTAACATCCTGCGGCGGCTTATGCTCAAAGAGCCATCCAAACAGCATCATCGTCACAGGAATGATCAGCGTTCCCATAAGCATAAAAATCCAAAACCACATCTGTTTTTCCTCCTTCTTTTGATCGTTTCATGTTGCTATTATTTCATATACAATCCAGCCAATCTCAGTTCTGGATCAAATGTAATCGTAAAGGTAACCGTAACATTTTCGTAAAGCGTAACAACCTGAACGACTGCAAATACCTTTCCCTGCTGAGACACTTGGACCATATATGGCTTGCCTAAGGACTGGAATGCGCCCCAATCTTCCGAAACCTGCTTTTTCGCCGATCCCAGCGTTTCCTCTGTAAGAACTCGCTCCATAGCTGGAATGCTATGTTCCCGCAGCGCTGCGTAGTTGTTTTCATTCAACAACTCTATCACTTCGCTAACCCTTGCTTTCACGCCCTGTTCCTCAAACTTGCCGCCAGAGCCAATCTTCGAATATTTAGGAAGAAACCACCAGGCAAATACTGTCGCAAGAGCCAGCAGCAGTAACACAGCGCACAAAATTTGGACTATTCTTGCTCTACGATACTTTTTTCGCTCCCGCTCAGACAAGTTCTCATTAAATTCTTTGACGACCGTGTCAATGTCTCCCATCCGTCCTAAAATTTTTTCAATTTGCTCCCCCTGCTCTTTGGCCACCGAAATATCAGATAAAAGCTGCTGTCTGAACTCCTCGCGCTGACTCTTAGAACATTTTACCTTTTTAACAACTGCGTTTACATATTTTTCTGCCGTCATAGCTAACCCTCCATAATATCATCAATTTGGGCTGAAACGTTTTTCCACAGGCTAAAAATTTCCTGCAGTACCGTCTTTCCTTTCTCTGTGATATGATAATACTTGCGCGCCACCTGCTTGCCATCAGGCTCACTCCATCTGCTCTGCACCAATTTGTCTTCTTCCAGGCGGTAAAGTATCGGATACAACGTTCCCTCCTTTAATGAAAATAACTCCTGACTTCTATCTCTCAATTCCAAGATAAGCTGATAGCCATATTTCGCTTCTTGTTCCAGCAATTTTAATATTAGCATATCCAGCACACCTTTTTTCAACTGACGCTCATATTTTTGATTCATTGACACCTCCATTCAGCAGCATAAGCCTTTCATTATTTTGTTTTTCAATATACATAGTATTACTAAATAATATACTCAACAATTCTATCATTGTCAACTTTATTTCCACTTGAGTTTCCAAAAATGACGGGGAACTCCCATTCGGTAGTGCCCCGTCATTTTATATTTACATATTTTTCAAGTCTGTCTTGACCCATCTTCAAAACAATTTAATCCAAAAATAAAATCACGACTAAAATAACATCCACTTCCCAGCGAACTTAATATCTGATCTGCTGATCACTTAAAAATCTATCGTTCTCTATGGGCAAAATACAACAACGCCCCCACAAAAAGCACTCCCCCCACGACATTGCCAATCGTTACTGGCAGCAAGTTACGAAACACAAAGTTCTGCCAGTTCAGTACTGCAAGCTGTTGCGTGGTAACGCCATACTGCTCTATGGCTGCCTGAACGTAATTCCCATTCCCCAGAGCAAAAATCCCTGCTGGAATATAATACATATTTGCCACGCAATGCTCATATCCGCTTACGACAAACGCCATAATGGGAAAGAACGCAGACCAAAGTTTGCCCGCAGCGCTTTTTGCCGCACCCGTCATCATAACTGCTGCACATACAAAGATATTGCAGAGGATTCCTGATACGAAGCCGCTGCCAGAAGAAAGCCCAGCCTTCGTCAATGCGACTTTCACAGTATAAGCTCCAAGCAGAGAATTGGAATAATCATACTGCCCGCTTGTGCTGACGAGCAACGCAAACAGCACAGAGCCGACCAAATTCGCCACATATACTAGCGCCAGAACCCGGAGCATGGCAGCGCTCCTTATCTTCCGATCCAAAACGCCCAGAATCATCAGGCAATCCCCAGTAAACAACTCTCCGCCCAGAAAAACAATAATCATCAGACCCACCGGGAATACGGCGCCTCCCGCCAGCCTGGCTAGCCCTACGTTACTGATCCCATGCATCACCACGTTGCTAGCCGCAGCTCCCCCGGCAATCGACATTCCTGACAAGACGCCCAAAAGCGCCATCTTAATAAAAGGCATTTTGACCCGCTCCATTGATTTCTCTATATGAGCAGACACAACTTGCTGTATCTTATTCATACCTGATCCTCACTTTGTCTGATTTATACCATATTATAATCTATGTCTTTGCGTTCTTCAAGAGCAAAGTGAACAAGCCTGCTTCTATCCCTTTACCACGCCTACTGTTTTCAGTTTGCGCACTGGCGTAACCAGATCTGACTGCTGCGCCATTACCTGGTCAATGTCTTTATAAGCAAACCGGCATTCCTCTGGCACGTCATTTTTCTTGCGTTTTCCCAGTACGATTCCCTGTTCTTTCAAATCCACCATAACTTTCTCCACCGAAAACGCCTGCATAGCGCCCGTACGGGAATAATTGCGTCCCGCCCCATGGGAAGAAGTGCAAAAAGATTCTCTGTTTCCTTTTCCCTCGACCACATAACTGTAAGAACCCATGGCGCCTGGAATCACCGCCAGTTCTCCCTGACGCACTCTGGTCGCTCCTTTTCTGTGTACCCAGACGTCGGCGCCATAATGATTTTCCAATGCTGCATAATTATGATGGCAATTGATCTCTTCTCCAAATTCCACAACCTGGCATGTATGCTTTTCAATCTGCTGTTTCACAATCGCACATGTCTTTTGCAACATAGAGGCTCGATTTTCAAAGGCATAATCTAACGCAAGGTTCATCCAATGGATATACTGCCGTCCTTCCTCTGTAGAGACAGGCAAAAATGCCAGACGGTATTCGTCTTTGACCTCGCTGTACCAAAGCTGGTTGAGCTCTCTTGCTTTCTCATGGAAATAATCACACACTGCTTTTCCCAGATGGCGGCTTCCAGAATGTATCATGATGCAGAGCATTCCTTTTTCGTCCTCCTGCAGCTCAATAAAATGATTGCCCCCTCCAAGGCTTCCCACTTGGAAATAGCCATCCTCAATCAAAGGCAGTAGCTTTGTATCTTTTTGATACTTTTCCATCTCCTGTTTTGCCTGGTCAAGAACTTTGGATTCCTGAGGCTCTTTATATCTTTCTGTATTTAAAGGGATGGTTCTCATAATATTGCCAATCATAGACTGAATCAAAGAACCGTTTCCTGTTTGAATATCCCGAATGTCCTTGATATTAATATTAGTTGCAATGAAATCCATGCCGCATCCAATGTCAACTCCCACCGCATTGGGAATCAACACGTCTTTTGTAGCAATCACTCCGCCGATTGGCATCCCCTTTCCTGTATGGGTATCTGGCATCAGACATACCCATTTATGAACAAATGGAAGCTGCGATAAGTGATAAGCCTGTTCCAGACACTGTTCCTCCAACTGGCACTCATTTTCCAGCCATGCCTTGATTGGGAACTTTGTATGATCATTATAAATTATAAACATATCATTCTCATCCTTTCTTTTTTCTGTATCTGATAAAGCAATTATATACAAGTTTTTCCATAAAATCATTTAAAAAAAGTTGCGAACCAGTGTGATTACAAGTGAATATATGATAAAATAATACTATCCAAAGAACAAATACAGAAGTGAGCTTTCTTACTTTCCAAGATCAAAGGAATCTTAAGAAATCATTCACTCTATTTTCAAACTTCTATTCTATAATGGCAACATCAACAAAAAGGAGAACTAATTTATGAGGAAAAACAAATTTTATGCTTTGTTCCTGTCTGGCTTGTGCTGCCTGGCATTGTTAAACGGCTGCGCCTCCAAGGACAAGGAAGGCAGCGGGCCCCAGGAACAACACGCTTCCGAAGAATCTAATGTTTCCGATAACAGTGTGGGAGAATTTTCCATGCAGGATATTGAGGGAGAGACTTACACACAGGAGATGTTTGCAGACCATGATCTGACCATGGTCAACGTATTCACAACCTGGTGTACGCCATGCGTCAATGAAATACCCGATTTACAAACGCTTTGGGAAAATCAAAAAGAGCAGGGCGTCAATGTGGTCGGCATCGTATTAGACAGCATTGACAGCAACGGCGCTGCAGATCAGGAAATTATTGAGAAAGCAAAAGTGCTGGCGGAACGGACTGGCGCTGCTTATCCTTTCCTGATTCCCGATCAAAGCTATCTAAACGGCAGGCTTTCAGGAATCAATGCAGTTCCAGAAACATTCTTTGTGGACAAAGATGGAAACATCGTTGGTGAAACCTATTCTGGAAGCCGCAGCTTGGAAGACTGGGAGACCATTGTGGCAGCCTTGAAGCAGGAGACCGCGCAATGAGGCGGCTAACCGCCCCTTTCAAAAGCGGATGGATTCTGGCCGTTCTCGGACTTGCGATCATGGGTTTTGGGGCTTACCGCGGAGAGATGCATGTAGTCTTAGAAAAAGCAGTAAATATCTGTATGGAGTGTATTGGAATTGGCTAATAGAAAAAATGCAAGAAAATGGAAACGTCATGGAGTACAGGCGCTTTGGGCTCTGCTTACCAATAGTTATCTGATCGGATTTGCCCAGGGGAAAATCTATAAAGGCAGTCTCAAAAATCTCTGCGTCCCTGGGCTCAACTGTTATTCTTGCCCCGGAGCCTTGGGCGCCTGTCCCATTGGGGCGATGCAGGCAGTAATCGGCAACTGGAATTTTAAATTTGCCTTCTATGTAACAGGATTTTTGACCTTTGTGGGAGCTCTGCTGGGACGGTTTGTCTGCGGCTGGCTGTGTCCTTTCGGGCTAATTGAGGATTTATTACATAAAATACCCTTTCCCAAAAAAATCGGCGCTTTCAAGGGAGATAAATTGCTTCGCAAGCTAAAATACCTGATCTTGTTAGTATTTGTGATACTGCTGCCAATGTTCTTGGTAGACGTCATGGGGCAGGGCGCGCCCTATTTCTGCAAATTAATCTGCCCGGCAGGGACATTGGAGGGCGGGCTTCCTCTTGTTTTGCTGAATAAGTCGATGAGAAGTGCTTTGGGCTGGCTCTATGCCTGGAAAAATATGCTGTTACTTGTAACTGTTTTTCTATCCGTGATCATTTACCGCCCTTTCTGCAAATATATTTGCCCGCTGGGCGCCATATACTCTGTCTTTAACCCGATATCCGTATTCCACTACCGGATAGACGAAAGCGCATGTATCGGCTGCGGCGCATGTGCCAAAGCCTGCCACATGCAGGTAGATCCTGTGAAAAGCGCCAATGATCCAGAGTGCATTCGATGTGGCGCATGTAAGAAAGCTTGTCCCGTAAGAGCAATCAATTAGTCCCTTTCATAAATAAGGAGGTCAAGGAAAATGTCTGATTTTCAAGAACTGGTAAAAAGTTTTTCCAAGACCAGGGAATACGTCCGTGACTTTTTCGTCTATGGGTTTAAGACCCGCAACGAATTTAAGCACAAAAGCCCCCGGACTTACGATAATGAAAGACGGCGTCTGGAGAGCTGGCTCGCCCCTTATGTAAAGAAAGATTACGTTGCCAGAGGCGCTAATATTTCCCTTGCCATAGATAGCAATCTGATGGATGCCAATCCCCTTTTTCGAGTCTGGAAGACAAAAAGCTTTACAGACAACGACATTGTACTGCATTTTCTGATCCTGGATCTGCTACAAAGCGGCGTTAAAATGACTGCAGAAGAACTCACCGAGCGACTGCTCACAAAATACGAAGCGCTATTTGACGTTCAAACTGTCCGCAGAAAATGCAATTATTATGTAAGAGAGGGACTGCTGCAAAAAGAAAATTGTAAAAAGACCGTAACTTACTTTGTTGACAATACCCTGGTCTTCTGGCTGCGTTCCAATGAAGCCGTAATCGACGCTCTTGCGTTCTACCAGATGGCGGAATCCTTTGGGATCATTGGCAACTATCTGACCGAGCAATTGGACTATCAGGGCAACCTCTTCCGAGTAAGGCACAGCTTTTTTGTGCATACCCTCGAAGATGAGATTTTGCTGGAATTGTTACATGCCATGAATCACAAAGAATCTGTGCGGCTAGAACTCAAAAGCGCTCGCAGCGAATGTGCAAGCGTCACTGACTGCATACCGCTGCAAATCTTTATCAGCGCCCGCAGCGGACGGCGATTTCTCTGCGGATATCTAATGAATCGCCGACGCTTCCGATGCTTCCGGCTAGACTCCATTAAAAACGTCTCTTCCTTGCAAATGATCCCAGAATATGAGGAACTACAAAGCAAGCTTGCGCAAAACCATTGTCATCTCTGGGGCGTTTCCTTTGAAAACCCAGAGAGACGCCATCTAGATAAACTGATCATGACTTTGCAGGTTCTGGAACCAGAAGAATCTTTTATTGTAGATCGCCTAACTCAGGAGGGGAGAGGCGGCACGGTCACCAAAATTGCGCAAAATACGTATCGCTACGAGATTGAAGTGTTTGACTGTAATGAAATGCTGCCCTGGATTCGGACATTTATCGGTAGGATTTTGTCTCTGGAATGCACTGCAAAATCAGTAGAGCAACGCTTTTATCGTGATTTGCAAACCATGTACGATATGTATCAGATCGAGAACCCCGTAGAAAAGGAGCACTGAACTTCATGGAGATATTTTCAGAAATTTACAGTTGTTACTATCAAGTACTTCGTCATCTGCTCTGCTGTCAGAAACCTTTGACCTTGCAGGAAATCTCTGCGCAGATTTGCAAGGAGGGATTTGGGGAAAGCTTGCTCTCCATCATCCCCAAACTAGAAAGCGGCGCCTGGAATTTGTTCCAGAAAGAGCGCGACCTGTATCTTTCCCGGATTGGCGCCAACTTCCTTACCCCCGTTTCCGACTTGGAAAAATCTTATCTCAAAGCATTGATATCCGATCCCCGCATCGAATTATTTCTGGCACCCCAACAATGCAACGCCTTAAACAAGCTGCTGAAAGATGTGCCTTCTCTCTGGAAGCAGGAGCAATTCCGCTATATTGACCAATTCACAGACGGCGATCCCTATCAGGAACAATCTTATCGCATCCATTTCCAGACCTTGCTGCAGGCGCAAAAAAAACGCCGCTATGTAGAAATTGACTACAACTCTTCACGAGGAAACCGGGTACGCCACTACTATCTCCCCGCCCGGCTTGAATATTCTGTCAAGAATGACAAATTCCGTCTCCTTGCCTTTCGAAAGCCGCAGTGCGGCAAAGCTAAGCTTGCCATATTAAACCTTGCCCGTATGCAGAATGTGAGGCTCACTGAGCGAACCCTGGATTCCGACATTGATCTAAATCACGCCATCCGGGCTTCCTACTATAGTGAACCGCTAAAGCTGCATATCATCAATAAGCGCAATGCCTTAGAGCGCGCCATGCTCCATTTTGCCAATTATGAGAAGAATACCGCCAAAATAGATCAAGATGCTTACGAATGTCTGATCTATTATAATCAAAGCATGGAAACAGAGCTGCTCATAGAAGTGATGTCTTTTGGCCCTATGATTACCGTAATCGGAAATCAAAAATTTCTTTGCAGCCTGAAAAAAAGACTCCAGCGCCAAATGAACCTGCACTGATTCCGTGATATTTTTCGTTTGTCAGATTTCCATGCGATCGATAAATTTATCAAAATTATCTTTCTTAAGGAATGATAAATCGCTATAATTATCAGCCTTTTGTCCAATTCCAAAATTGTTTTAGACATCATAAACGTCGATTTCGTATTCTAACTCTCCTTGGTCGTTCTTGAAACCGCTGATGCGATTGCAATAATATCCGTATAGCTAGTGTGCTGACACATTTATATATGGCGAAACTCTGCAGAACGATTGTTCATCAGCAAGACGGAAGAAGGAGGCGATGCGGTGGCATCGTTGACTGATGACAACGCAGTCTGATGGGCAATCGGGCAAGGAGGTTTGCCTGAATATAAATGTGTCAGTACACTAGGAATTTCATACAGGAAAACCAAACGAGAAATAGCGTATTGATTTGACCTATATTTTTATGTAAGATGAAAGAAAAGGTGAAACAGAACATGAGTAAATAAAATATAAATAAGACAAAACACTTTCATATGCTCTGCCCATCACTTTTTACCGCTTAAACAATATTGTATTCCATACAAAGTTTCTTACAGTTTTCTTCATCCTTTGATGTCCTGACAATATCCGATAATCGACCATACTCATTTAATAACACAATTTTTGTGCATCCCGTAGATATGTATTGATAAATATTTGTTTTCGTTTGACAATCGCATTGGGCATGGAACCTTGCTTTTTTAAGTACCTGATCTCTAAGTGCTTTTAAAATATCTTCATAAGTAATATTATCTACATAGCTTTTTCCATGTAATTTACATAGACTACTCCTTAAACTATTTTCAGATGTTCTTTGATATAAATAATCAAAAGTTTCTTGTATACAAATTTCTTCTTCTGAATTTGCTTCCTCTTTTATCTCCTTTTTTATATCTTGAATATAGTATGAGAAAAAAGGATAATGCGTCTTACTTTGTAAAATTCTAACTAAGTCACCATTGTCATCTTCCGTCATAATATATTGAAAAATACGTTTGCTCAACTTATCATTCCCTATTTCACGAAAATGATCTGAAATAGCGGAAAACAATATTGTTATAATTGTTAACCTCTGTTGACCATCCACAACATCTAAAGTCTGACCAGCCATCTCTAAGTTTCCGATAAAAAGCATAGTCCCCAAAAAATACGGCATATCAAAGATTTTGCCATTTGCATCTATCTTTAAGCAGTCAAGCATATCATAAAAAATTCTTGATAATTTCTTCTTTCCCATGAGTATTCCCTCTGAAATCTTGGAATTGAAAATTGGCATCGTGATGATAATAATTGAGTTATCGTCATTGTACTTGGCTTTATATCCATATTTCATTCCTCACTCTTCTTCAAAATGCACTACAAATTTACTATTACTATGGTTTATTTTCGTTCACCAATCGGCTCATTAATCGGCTCATTTTTGTTCATAATATGAACTCCTGCCAGCACCCTTTTGCTCCAAAATTCCCACTTCACATAATGTTTTGATATAACGTTTCGTCGTCGCCACTAATTTTCCTAATAAATCACGGCCTATTGCGTTGGTGATTATAGAATTATCATCCAGATATTTCAATATCGCAGCCAGGCGAACTTGTTCTTCTTGTGACAACTTTTCTAATTGCATATTAGACAGAGTGTCTTTTCCATATTTTTCAATAAATAATTTATTATATTGCTCACAAGGTTTACACAATACCATAACGCCCCTGGAGTTAGCATCCATTTCAGGATAGGGAGCATTTTCCTTTTTACATACCTCCATAACCTTATCAAAGCCTCTTCCCCAGGATTCAATCTCCCCAGCCTTGTAGAAAACATCTGCCAGTTTAGGATTGCATGGTATGGAAGAATGCTTCTTATATATTTCATCCACAGGCAAATTTTCTGGTCATTTTCCATCATTCCAAACATATATTTTATCTTCATAAATACTAATCTGAATGGGAATTCCGGTACTATAATCTTTGTGATTAATGGCATTCAATAGGATCTCACGAAATCCCTCTATTGGAAACATATATGTTTCTGTCCTCTGCAAACCCTCGTAATCAATCAAAGCTTTCATATACTTTGCATATAGCAACTCGACCGTTTTATCTGCTTGTAAAATTAATGACCCATGAACCTCATCTTGAAATCTTAAATCAGAATCTCCAAAATATCCAATTTTTATATATGCACCTGTTACCCATTTTTCTGGTTCAGGATGAAACATTAAAATTTCTGCCTGTATCAAATTTTCTCCTTCAAATAATTTTAAATTCTCTAACAATAATTTGTCATTGACCTCTGCTGCAATTTTACTTAACCGCTTTTTATAAACAGATTTTTTTCTGAATTTCTGCAACGCTTCCATACTTAGGGCATCTGCTGTTTCTCCTGGTATTGGCACACTATCCCATGTTTTCCCTTGCCTTTGTAAAGGAATTTTAATAATTCTATTCCCTTTATCTCCTGCATGGTACTACCGCTGCGATAATAATATTTTCCTCTATAATTAACTGGAAACGGATAACTATCAACTATAATTTCTATATATTCTAATCCATTTTCTTCTATAAGATTTATATCAGCAATAATATTCATCGTAGAAACAATTTTATTAGGAATATCTTCTAATAGCTTTTTGGCATTTCGAATCCCTTTTACTTCCCCATTATCATCTATCCCAATAATAAGCGTCCCGCCCTATGCATTGGCATATCCGCATATCCATTTCAAATATTCATCTTTCCAAATTTCCTTCCATTCAACGCCTTGATGCTCTGACATTTTTCTTTCCTGCTTTCACTTATTTGATTATTTCTATATTATAGTCTATTCTCATCCTATTTTCATTTGATTAATATAAAAAAGAAACCCTGTATAAATCCAATACAAGGTTTCCATACATGGAAAGCCACAGCTTTACCTCCGCTTTCGTACATCCCGTATATATTTTTCTTTTATAAATCTTTCATGTTGCCATTTCTGCTTTATATAGGCTAGAATGGAAATCTGCCATTTTAACTGTAAAAAACAATCTAATTCTGACAAGTGTAACTATTTCATTGAATTGAGGATTACATTTCTCGGTTAACAGCACATTGATTTCTAGAATCCTTCTCTCCCACCTTAGGTATAACAAAATCCTGTAAACCCTAACGTTTACAGGACTTTCCCAAGCTCCCCGAGTTGGGCTCGAACCAACAACCCCGCGGTTAACAGCCGCGTGCTC
>OFGX01000967.1_pt1 | contig 18999 bp, 17 predicted proteins | sample 1521831 | NCBI WGS metagenome assembly OFGX01 (sample SAMEA3504080, study PRJEB24116) | mouse gut metagenome | biome: mouse gut; feature: mouse-associated habitat; material: faeces | place: Denmark | collected 2011 | reverse complement strand
TGGTCAATCCCGGCGACATCAAAGAATATGCCCAGGACATGTTCCTTTGCAGATAGCAGAAAAGCAGACAGCGGAAAACAATATATATTGTTTAATGATTTCACTTGCCGTGAAACCAGACTGCATAACGCTGACTGATTCAATCGCATAATCACATCAGGCAGTATTCAGCGTTATGCAGTATAACAGATCTGTCCATCCTCCGGAACTGCCCTCAGCTGGCCTATCTTACACTGACTGCGGGCAGTTTGGAAAGCTATAAACGTCAAATCCGTCAATCCCTTCTTGTCTTTTTGTCCAGGCCGTGGTAATACCGCATGAACCGGCAGACATCCTCATAAGTTTCCCTGATTGCCTTCCTACGGTTCTCTGCGTCCGCGGTCTCCCTTGTCCTGATAAAGAGCTGCGCATTGCGGTACATCACCGCCATAGGGTCCCTGGTGTCATTATACGCTTCCGGGCGCTCCTTCAGACGTTCCTCCACATATCCGGAGTTAAACCGCACACAGGATGCAAGACGTGCATATCCTTCCTCTTCCTTTCCCGAAAGCAGGTCCCATACGCCAAACAGATAGTCGTCCGCCCTCCAGGGATCCGGCCTTCCCTCTGTATCCAGATTCCACATGGGCCTGGCGGTTTTGGGGTCCCACGGCCCTTTCTCCGTGGCTTTCAGATAATCCCGGCGCTCCTTTGCAAAATAGGTCTCCAGGCTGTCAATCTTCTGCCATTCCGGCAGCACGCCGTCTGCCAAGTAAGTCAATATGTCGTCAAATTTTCTGTTGATGCTTTCCACCATGGCCGCGTCCACAGCTTCCATGCCGTACTGAATCACGCCCCACCCGTTATCCATCTTTTGGAAATAATCCCCCTGGCTGATATGGCCCGGCAGGCCCAGGATGCCATACTCGATCGCATAGACAGGACAGAGGTAACAGCTCATGGCCTCATATCCGCCGCCTCTGAAATAACCGATAAACTGGATCCGGGATACCAGTCCGTTCTTTTCCCGTACAAAGGTTTTGGGACCTGCTTTTTTCATGCCGTATGCCTTTGCGGCAGGGGCAATCTTTGCCTGCAGGTTCTCCTTTAAGCGCAGTTTCAGTTCCTCCCCGCACTCTTTCCACTGTTCCGTTGTTCTTGCGTGTTTATAGTCATAAACCTTCGCCGGTTTCTGTCCGGGCGGCGTCCCCAGCAGGCTTTTCCAGTCAAAAACCACGGCTTCTGCCGGATGTCCCTCCAGATATTCCTCCCACGGCCGCCTGGCAAAAGCCGTATTCCTGTGGTATGTTTCCATGCTCTTTTGTCTGTCACGGTCCTCCTCTTCCCTGGCTTTTTCCTCATAATAACCGGAAGTCTTTACCGGACGTCCCTGGGCATGGAAATAGTAGGCAACGCCGCTCTGGGTCTTTGCCATCCAGTAATAGTCTGCATTCCATAAAGCCGGCATCATCCTTCCCCGGTCTCCACGGGTCAGGTTCTCTTCCAGCCTGGCCTTATTGCTGTTCCACCATTTTTCCCATTCCTTCGGTTCTACTTCTCCCGCCGCAACACGCAGGAACATCTGTTTCATCTCATCCTGAAAGCCCATCTTCTTTCTCATTCCTCCCCGATTTTTTCTGCTACAGCGTACTGATAGCCCGCGCTCATGCCGTATGTCCCGTTGGAATATATCTTATAGTCCCTACGGGACTCATCCCCGGGAATGGCGTCCAGCTCTTCCTGGGAAGAGATCTGTTTTACAACCTCCGCTCTCCCCGTTTCTGCGGAATGCCCTTCTTCCATTTTGCGGCGGAGTATGTACAGCGGTCCCTCATATCGGGCGGCGAACTCTGCAGGCACATGGATTGCCGTGGCATAATTGCTGTCAGCAGCGTTTTCCGTCACCTCAAATATGCGGGAAACCAGCCGATATGCCTCAGTGCGGCCTTCTCCCCGGCTTACCTCCCACTGTTCCTCTCCCTCACTGATTTCAATGATATCCTCTATCTCATAGGGAAGCCGTGAAGTGATGGTGATTCCCTCTGACTCCAGGGACCGGAACGCGAAGAATCCATCGGACATTTCCTGCCCCTCTGTCCCCTTATCCCTTAGACAGGTCCGCCTCCACTCCCGGAAATAGGGGAATCCGCCGATATCAGGGTATTTCTCACTCAAATCCACGAACTCCGCTTCCGGCGAAGCGTACAGGCGCAGGTTCCATTCCATATAGCCGCCCTCACATATGGGCCAGTCCTTTTCATCGAAGACAACCGCCTCGAGGGACTGCTCCATGGACAGCCAGGAATCGTGGAATTCCAGATATTCCATCCGGGCAAGCAGCTCTTCCGCAGACTGCCCCTCGAAACAGAAATCCACCATATTCGCATGGTCATATCCCTTTTCCCGCCAATCCGCAGGCGTGGCCACACTGTAGTTCGGGGCATCTTCCAGGCGGAACACCGTCACCGCCCTGTAGGCCGGGGGAAGTCCATAGTTTTCTGTCAGATACCCTTGCAACGCTGCATCTATTTCCTCCCTCTGGAAATTATCCCACAAGACAGACTCGTCATCCACATCAATGCCCACACAGAATTTCCTGTCTCCGTGTTCCATGAAAACCACCACGTTAGGATTCACACTGGGAGCAAAGAAGTCATTGTATGCCTGGGTCCAGTACCCTTCCGCTGCTGCCTCTATCCCGTATTTTTCCAGGATATGCGCAGCCGCCCTGTCCTCTGCCACGCTCTCTGCGGCTTCCAGGATACGCTCAATCTCCCTGCGGGTCTCCATCCGCTCCCTGCTGCAGCCGGTCAGCAGGGACAGAACCAGCAATACCGCCGCAGCCACAGTTCTGCATCCTCCAGGCTTCTGCTTCCGTTTCCCGGAAAGCGCCTTTGCCTTTCTCATCCGCTCCACTTCCTCCGCCAAAACATCTTAATCCGAACAAACACTCTGGACGAATGGAGACCAAATGTTCCATGGTCTCCTGAATGAAAATCGCCACCAGACAAGCAGTCTCCTCTTCTGAATCCAGCCCCCAGTAGCCGCTGTAGACGCCATTCCCATGCCATTGGAAAACAACGCTGTCTTCAATCCATTTCCCGGCAGTTCCCACTCCAGAAAGCTCCTGCCCCAGTTCTGGAATTCCGGATTCGCTCCATAACTTTTCCGGAAAAGGGCAGTGAAATAATCCGTATACTTGTATTTGCCCGGATTTTTCCTTGTCCATTTCTCAAAAAAGCCTGTTCTCCTCCGAGGCCTTCCCGTCCGCAATACAGGCAAGTCCTGTATCCACGCCGAAAAAGGTAAAGACACTTCTTTCCCTTTGGCATGGCAGTCTAATAGCGGACAGCCTAAACTCCCAACAACTCCTCTTGTGAAATGTTTTCCTCACCTTTAAAAAATCAAAAAAAGATTGCCTCTGCAACCCTCTTTTGCCAATACTGAAACGGATTAATTATCAACAAACACTATACGCTCTAATCATCCAGCAACTCAGGCACTTTGTAGAGCGCCATTTCCCTTTGCCTTTTTCTGATTGCCATTATCATTTCCCGATTTTTCTTTCTGCTTTGTTCTAATTCCTGCTCATCTGCCTTTTGAAGTAAATCCGGAACAACAAGCCGCATTGGCCTGTCCTCATAATATAAATCATTCAGATAGCCTTCTTCTCTCATTTTAAATCCCCTTTCATTCATAAAATAGTCCTGTCTCTCCACACTGTTTCAAAAAAGAAAGCGCTATATCATAATGCTCTTTTACTGTAAGATTTTTAGTTGCTTTTGCGGCAAATTCCTTAAACAAAGCAAATGCTTTATGAAAATCATATTGCTTATCCTTATACAGATAATGAATCGTTCCCTGATTTGACACCACAGAAATAACAGCCACCGTAGAATAAACAAGGAAAAAACGTATATCCTCAAGCGAGAATGTCTGTGATGAGGGATGGTTGTGCAAGATAACCACTGATACGCTGTCTGCCGATGTCAGTATATGGTTCGACAGCGTATCTGATGTTATTTGCACGCTATGCTCTGTTCCATAACTGATTCCGTATTCATCTAAAGGCATATCCGCACCAATATCACAAGTAATTGCCACTTCATTGCTGTCATTAAATTCTTTGGATAATGATAACACATCCCTTGCTAACTGCCGCATAATCATATTCTGTTTTTCTGAAAAATTTTTATATCGTATATATGGCACTTTTTGTATTGCAATATCCGTAATATAAATCTTTTCCGTTCTTTTCTTTGCCTGTTTTAATTCTTTATCGTTTTCCATAAAACGCTTCCACCTATTTTCTTTTATTATACATGGATATATCAAAAAAATCCATATATTTTTCTAATCGTATAGATATACTTCCCCGCTGCAAGCAGCGGGGAATGTACCCTCTTTTTGATTCAACTGCTCCAGCACCTTCGTATATTTCAGTCGGCTGTAAGCAGGCAGGATGACCTTCTTCAGAGCTGACAATCCAAAAAGCTGGTATCCTGTAGGTCCAGCACACTCAGCTTCACGCATTTTGCCAGAAAAGAGTAATCCTCTATCACCACATCATGAAGAGACAGCTACTGGAGCTTCGTCATTTCCCCAATCAGGGAAAAGTCATTGTCCTTTACCACCAGCCAGGAAGGGAGACGCACATCCTCAATCTTCTTCGCGGACGAGAAGTTTCGCTTTCTGCTGTCCAGATATTTCATCTTAGCCAGGTCACTGAATGTCTGCAGTTCATGCCCTGTATTCCTCCGCCGTCATTGATTTTCTTCCATACGGTTTCGCCTTCCCAATCTTTTTATATGTGAATCCCGCCGCTCATCACTTTTTCCATGAAATCCTCAAAGGAATCGGCAACCGTCTCACATTCCTCAAATTCCGGCTCTGCGCCATAGACAACGGAACCGTCTTCCATGGAGAACGCATAATAAGCATACCCGCTGTCCAGGGACAGGAAAAAGGGCAGATGCCTGTCCCAGAACTGCCGGATTTCCTCTTTCCATCCGGCGTCGTCCCCTGCCGCTTCCAGGCTGAGCAGTTCCCACTCATTCCACTGCCAGGCCTTGTCTCCCTGTATATCATAATCTTCCGCACATAAGAACCAGGCGCGCTCGTCTTTGCGCACCATGCTTTTTACGATAGCGATAAATCTCACCCAGCTTTCCGGATAGCCGGTATATCTGCTTTTCATTGGCTCAGGCAGGCAGAGTTCCCGCTTTTCATCCGCCTCTGCCGTCCAGCCCCGATTTTCCAAATAAGCTAAAAATTTATCTGTCATTTTACAGTCTCCTCCAGAAACGGCAGCACATCCTCATGAGTAACGGCAAGAACCCATTCCGTCTCTCTGTGAAAGGCTCTTCCAAAAATCTTTTAACGATTTCCGTGGCCCCATTGCTTTAGGCTACTCTCCAAAATAATACCCTTCCATCCCTGTCAGCACGGGCGTCTTCTTCCCGCATTCCGGGCATACATAGGTGCCGAAATAATAGGCCAGGAGCTCTTCTCCTTCCTCGTCCTCCAGAAGGTTCAGCAGATTGGGCAGCCACAGCCTTACATCCTCCAGGCTTCGGCCGTCCCACTTCCCCGAAGGCGCCTTTGCCCTTTTCATCCGCTCCGAGAGTTCAAAGTAGCCCACTTCCATGTCCTCATCGCAGTTTTCGCATTCAGGACAGACAATATAGTATGAATTAAATCCGGAAAGGGAAAGCATATAGGCAAGCTTCTGTTCCCCGAGAATCGCCGTGACAGCCATGGCAAACTCCCGTCTCCACTGAACCGCCTTCTCCCGGACACAGTCCAGGTTCCCCGCCAGGAAATCAATGGTCACGGCGCGAATCCGCAAGCCTGCGTTCCGGTAACTTTCATAGATGTCCTCCTCGTCCGGCCTGTCCCCGTATACATCCGTGGCCAGAAAGCTTCCCGCTGCCATGATGCCCCGGAACACCCATTTCAAATCCTTTTCCCTTTCCCATCCCTCCATAAGCCTGGCCAGATAGGGCAGTGCCAGCCAGGTAGCCGGATAAAAGCTCATCTGGTGCCACAGGTTCTCGCAGAGATTGTCAAAGGCAAGTTCATAGTTTGTTTTCGGCACGTTTTCCAGGCGGCGCAGCTTAAAAGTCTCCGGAGCCTTGTCCCTCTCGCCTATTAGGATTACAAGATAGTCCTCTATATTTCCGTATGCCCCTCTGTAGGATTCCCACAGGGGAGAGTTGAAATCATGCAGCACATAAGGATACTGGTCCTGCTTCCTCTCTGCCGGTTGAAAGGGTACGGCAGGCCCCAGCTTTCTCCTGGTTCTCTTTTTCTGAAAGCCTTTTTCCAAAAGCTGGCAGCAGCCTGCTTTTCCATATCCGCCTGCTGTTGCCACTCTGCCTGCTGTTGCCGTTCCGCCCGCTTTGCCTGCTCTGCCTGCTTTTCCAGTTCCGCCCGTTTTGCCTGCGCAGCCTGCTTTGCCTGCTCTGCCTTCCGGATATGTTCCGGCAGAAGGACTTCCTTGATTCTGCAGTTTATGAAGCAGTCCGCATTGGAAATCTGGCTGCCCTCCAGGGAAAGCCTTTCCAGGCGGAAGAGCTTCAGGATTTCCTCCATATGCTCCAGCCCGGAGCAGTTGAGCAGGCTCAGGCTCTTTAGGCTATACAGATTCCCCAGGAAAGCGCAGTCGATTATGCCGCAGGCTGAAATCTCCAGGCTCTCCAGGGCTGTACAGGTGGTCAAAAAGGAAAAATCCTTCACAGGCATGGCAGAGATAGCCAGTTTCTTCAGCCTTGACATCTTTCCGATTATGCTGAAATCCCCCCTTACAATCTCAAGCCTCTCCGGCAGGGCATCCTTCAAAGGGTCCATCAGCTTCTGGAAGACCGGCCTGCCGCCGCAGGACAGGTTCTTAATCTTCTGGAAGTCATAAAGGCTCTCCGGCACCCTGCCCAGGGCCTGGGCCGCATAGGTAAGCAGCGCAGGGTCTATTTTGATTTTTTCCAGTTCCATATTGCATTCCTCCTCCGATATATTTTTAAGCCGCGCCTGGACAGGCCGTTGTCGTCATCATCCATGCTGCACCGCCGGGCGGCATGTTCTGTCTTATGTACTTTCCCTTTCAGCACAGCTTCCCGGCTAATCTCTCCAGTTCCCCTTTCGTCATGGGCGGAATCAGGATATGGTCTCCATCAAACTGCCTGACGCCATATCTTCCAAGCTCCTCAATAAAGCGCTCATAGGGGAACAGCCCCTCCATCACACGCTGCTCACTGTAAAGCACGAACTGGACAAACCCTTCCGTTATCTTAAGTTCGCCCAGATTCAGGAACCCGTCGGCACGGACAGGGAAAATGCTCTCGCATTCTTCTGTCAAAGCATAAAAGGCCCCTATCTCCTTTGTGTCATTCTTCTGAAGAAGCCTCGGCTTCGCATAATAGACATCAAGCGCCTGGAGCCCGTGGAGGGTCTGCTCGAAATCCGAAAGATCCGTACATGTCTCCCAGGCGGCCACCTTATCCTCCGTCAGCATATATGCCACCGGGCCAGGGTAAGGATATGGCTCGCGAACTCCTTAGGAATTGTCGGAAAATAACTGATGCAACTTGTTTAGGAGAAAGCCCAGAAATACAACGAAAACGGCTATAAACTTGCATCAGTTATTTGTAGACAATTCCTTATTCCCGCAAAACCGGTTCAGCGACTCCCTGCTGAACGCGGCAAAATTCGTGCAGGATACACTCTTCATAAAGTCTCTGCATGGCGGCATAGATATCCTCCCGCTCCTCTGTCTCGATGGATTCCTACCCCGGCAGCAGCGCCTTCCTTGCCGCTGCCAAAAGCGCAACGATAAATTTGACCCGACAACCGCGGAAAGTTGTCGGGTCAGGATAGCACAATCTATCGCTATTTCGTCAGTTCTTCCAATTCCTCTATCACCTGTCCGAATACATCCAGCGCGTCCTGGATAGGCTGGGCGCTGGTCAGGTCCACGCCGGCGATTTTCAGCAGCTCCACCGGAGGCATAGAGCAGCCGCCGGAAAGGAATTTCTTGTAGCGCTCTACGGCAGGCGCGCCCTCTTTCAGAATGTTGTGGGCCACAGCCACGGCAGCCGAGAAGGAGGTGGCGTACTGGTACACATAGAAATTGTAGTAGAAATGAGGGATTCTCGCCCATTCCACGCCAATCTCCGGATCGGACACCATATCCGGCCCATAATACTTGCTGTTCAGGTCATAATAGACCTTCGTCAGGGCTTCTGCCGTCAGGCTCTGCCCCTCCTCGGCCATTCGGTTGGTAATCATCTCATATTCCGCGAACATGGTCTGGCGGTACACGGTCCCCTTGAAGCTGTCCAGATAATGGTTCAGAAGGAAAGCCCGTTCCTTCTTGTCCGTGGTGTGGGCCAGCAGATATTCCATCAGCAGGATCTCGTTGCAGGTGGAAGCCACTTCCGCCACGAAAATCCGGTAACCGGCGTACATGGGCGGCTGGCCATGGTTGGAATGCCAGGTGTGCATGGAGTGGCCCAGTTCATGGATCAGGGTGAACAGATTGTCCATATTGCCTGTATAGTTCAACAGGATATAGGGATAGCTGTCATAGGATCCGGTGGAGTAGGCGCCGCTGCGCTTGCCTTTATTCTCGTACACGTCAATCCAGCGGTTGGCAAAGCCCTCCCGGACTACCTGCAGGTAGTCCTCTCCCAGGGGAGCCAGGGCCTTCAGGACCGTCTCTTTGGCTTCGGCGAAAGGAATCTCCTTGGAAACGCCGGCGATAATGGGGGTGTAGATGTCGTACATATGCAGTTCGTCCACCCCCAGCAGACGTTTGCGCAGACGCACATAGCGGTGCATCTTGTCCAGGTTCTGATTGACGGTTTCAATCAGGTTCCGGTACACCTGGGAGGAGACGTTCACTCCGTTCACGGCCGCCTCCAGGGTATTTTCATAATGGCGGGCCTTGGCGTTGAAAATCAGCTGCTTGACATGGCCGCTGTAGATGCTGGCCAGGGTGTGGGAATACTGTTTGTAGACGCTGTAGAACTTTTCAAAGGTCTCCCTGCGGACCCGGCGGTCTGCCGATTCCTCCAAAGGCACGAAGCGCCCCTGGCTGATCTGCACCATCTCGCCGTTTTCATCTTCCACTTCGGGAAACGTCAGGTCCGCGTTGTTGAAGATGGCGTAGGTCTGGTCGGGATTGCTGCAGATCTCGGAGGCGTCGGCCAGCAGTTTTTCCATCTCCTTGGACAAAATATGGGGCTTCAGGCGCAGGGTATCCTCCAAATCGATCCGATACTCCTCCAGCTCGGGGCATTGCCGGTAGTAGTCCTCCAGCCGGGCGGCCTCCAGCTCCAGAATCTCGGGGGTGATGAAGGAGATGTCGCTCCCAATGCCGGCTGTGATACTGCCGAAGCGCTGGTTCATCTCCTGATGGGTGTCGTTTCCTGTATCCTGGTCGCTGAGACAGGATACGTACACGCCCAGATGGTGCAGTTTGCGGTACAGGGCCGTCTGCTGGCGCAGGGTGTCAAGAAGGCTCCGGGCGCTTTCGCATACATGCCCTTCCTGATTCGCCAGCTTTTTGCCCATCTCCCGGGCCTGACCTAAGTCCGCTTCCCAGCTTTCCCGGTCAGCGTACATTTTGCTTAAATCCCAGGTGTCCTCCGGGGCCACCTGGTCTCTTGCGGGTAATGTTTTTGCCATGGCAATGTCCTCTCTTCTATAGAATATTTTGGTATGGTCTGTCAGTTATAAGATAACATACTTTATCTCCTGCCTTGTCTGCCCCTGTGCCTCGCAGAGCCTTTTGTACTCCCCGTCCCGGCGATCAGCTCCTCATGGGTGCCCGTCTGCACCGCCTCCCCGTCCTTCATCACCAGGATTCTGGCGGCAAGCTTCACCGAGCCCAGGCGGTGGGTGACGATGACGGCAGCGGGCACGTCCAGGATAAGCAGGTCATGGCTCCTGAAAAAGCCCTGGCGATGGCAAGGCGCTGCCACTGCCCCCCGGAGAGGTCCGCGCCGTTTTCCTTTATTTTTCCCAGGGGAGTCTCCGTTCCCCGGGGCAGCTCGTCGATTACCTGGTCAAAGCCAGTATCTGCAGGGACGGCAGAATGATGGAATGCGCCGTCCGTCATCGGCTTTTTCAGTTTAACATGGCCTGAATAAGATGTCAATGTCGCTTGCGTTTCCGCAGCTCTGAAAGGCGGCAACTTCCTGGACGTTTTCTAGTCCAGCTGGGCCTGAAAGAGGCGGTAATATCCCCCCTGCAGATCCATCAGGCGATCGTGGGTCCCCTCCTCCAGGATCCGGCCCTGCTCCATGTAGACGATATGGTCGCAGGCGGTGACGCAGGTGAGGCGGTGGGACACGAATATGACTGTCTTATCTTTCAGCCCCTCAAAAACGGTTCTGTAGAATTCCCGCTCGAAGAACACGTCCATGGCGGCCGTGGGCTCGTCCATGACGATGATGTCGCTTTCCCTGTAAAAGGCCCTGGCCAGAACCAAACGCTGGAGCTGGCCTCCCGACAAAAGAATCCCCCTCTCGTCAAGCTCCCTGGTCAGCTGCGCGTCCAAAGCCATGCTGCCGTCCCCGTCCCATGGGCCCCGGCTTCCGCTCCGGACGCCTCCGCCCGTGTCCAGAGGTTCCCTGCCGCCGCCCAATCCGGCCCTCTCCAGGGCATGCAGCAGCCTGTCCCCGTCCGCCTCCTCCCCCATGCAGACATTCTCTGCCAGGGAAGCGGCATAGATATTGAAGTCCTGGAACGCCGTGCCGAACTGCCGCCGGTAGGAAGAGACGTCGAAGCCTCTGATGTCCGTGCCATTCTGCAGGATGCTGCCGGATGCGGCATCGTAAAAGCGCAGCAGCAGCTTGATCAGGGTGGTCTTTCCGGAGCCGTTCCTCCCCACTATGGCTATCTTGCTCCCTTTCCGGATGGTAAGGTCGATTCCCTTAAGCCCCGGCGTGCCGTCTGGGTATTGGAAGAAGACATTTTGAAAGGACAGGGTCTCCATTTTTTCAATAAGGCAGGCCCCGGCGGTATTTTCTATATGGCATGGGATTTTATCGATATCCCGAATTCTTTCAGCGAATCTGCCGTTTTTCAGGAAATCGGACCCAATCCCCATGAATTCCTCCAGCCTGCGCTGTATCTGGCCTCCGGCATTGACCGCAACGACGAACGCCGCGATGGACAGCTTTCCCCAGAGCAGGACCACCATGCTCAGGTACAGGGGAATCAGGAAGTCGATGCAGAATGCGCTGCAGAACGTTTTCTGCCAAAAGGCCAGACGCCCGATCCGCCTGCCGCTGTCCGCCGCGATTCCCTCCTTTTCCTTTACCGTATCCTTGTAGTCGGCCAGAAAGGCATCGTGTATGAGGCTGAGCCTGTTGTCCTTGCCATACTCCGGCAGATACAGCAGGCGGCGCAGGAGGGACAGCTTTTTGTCCTTTCTCTTCATCTGACCATCGTATTCCACTTCTTTTTCGGACCGCAGCTTTGTGAGGAATGCCCCGGCGGCAAAGGAGACCACGCATATGCCAAGCACGAACCGGTTGGCGGGGAGGGTTCCGGCCACGATCGTGCAGGCGGCAACCAAGCCCTCGAATCCCCGGAAGAGATTCTCCGTGGCCTCCAGGGGGCGGACGGCGATCTCTGCGTTGGCCAGGGTCACTGTGGTGTACAGCTCCGCTGAGTCGTAGCTGGCCATATCCGCGGCCTGGAGCTTGTGAAAAAGCTCCTGCTGCAGCACGCCCGCGATCCGTTCCCTGTGGACAGGGCAAAAGACATTATCATAATACGACTGTAGCGCGAACACCGCCGCCAGGAATGCCATGGCCGCCAGCAGAAGCAGGAGAATCCTTTCCGGATCCTTGCCGTTTTCCACGCAATAGATCACCGCTCCCAGCAGATACACATATAAAAACGCGCCGGCGATCGCGGACAGCATCCGGACCACCAGGGTAAATGCCACGTACCCTGCATCCGCCCGGCACACGGTGTGCAACATGCGGAAGTTGTTCTTAATGGTTTTTCCCATGGGGAACCTGCTTTCTTTCATATTTCCTGCCCCTTGTACAGATTTCTCTGCTCCTGATACATTTTCGCGTAGAGCCCCTGCTTTTCCATCAGCTCTGCATGGCTCCCCTCCTCCAGGATCCTGCCATTGTCGAAGACCAGGATCCGGTCGACCAGCTTCGTGGTGGAAAGCTTGTGGGAGATGAACAGCAGGGTGCGGCCGCTGTCTTTCAGGGCCTCCAGGATCAGCCGGTTCATGTCCCTCTCGGTGATCGCGTCCAGGGCGCTGGTGGGCTCGTCCAGCACCACCACAGGGAACGGATTGGCGATGACCCGGGCCAGGGCCAGGCGCTGCCGCTCTCCGCCGGACAGCACAAGGCCTCTGTCATCGATCTCCTTTCCAACGACAGCGCCTATATCCGGAATCCTGTCCCCAAGCCCGACTTTTTCTATGGCTTCCATGATTTGGGCATCTGTGGCCGTCCCGCCTACGGCTACATTGTCCCGGACGGACACCGGGTAGACCTTATAATCCTGGCATACCACGCCGAAAAAGGATTTCAGCTCTCTCCTCCCATAGGCATTGATGTCCCTGCCGTTCAGCCATACCTTTCCGCCGCTGCTGGAGATCAGATTCACCAAAAGGGACACAAAGGTGGTCTTGCCCGCTCCATTCTTTCCCACTATGGCGATTCTCTCCCCGCTTTTGATTTCCACGGATATGTCGTCAAGCGCAAAGATGCCCTCCGGGCTTGTGGGGTATCGATATCTGACATGGTCGAATCTGATGCGGAATGCCGGAGATTTCCCGGGCCCTGCCCATTCCCTCTCCTGACATTCGTTCCGGCATCTTTCAGGGTTTCCAGCCGGGCCCGTCTCCCGCGCCAGATAGTCCCTGTAATCGCCCAGGTGCAGGGAAGCCGACTTCAGCTTAAGGGCCTCGTCCAGCATCCACTCCACATCCGAACTGAAAATGGTGATGGCCTGGGTAATGCCGATGAAGTCCCCCAGCAGATACCCTGCCCCGCAGAGCATGCGGACGGCCACATAGGCCAGCGGCAGCACCATGGACATGGCATCCCCCAGCAACAGCTCCAGAAAGGCAAGCACGGCAATCCTCTTTCCGTCTGCCCGATAGGCGGCCACTGTCCGGGCAGCCCCCTCCCGGTAGATCCCTCTCGCCATGGCCCCTGCCTTTGATGTCCTCATTTCCGCCGCATATTCCCGCAGATAATGCACCCGCCCGGCGTATTCCTTTTTTCGGGCGGCGGAAGAGACTTTTTTGTCCAGCTCATATTGGGATTCCGCTTTCTTTTTCCCCAGGAAATAGGAGTACAGCAGAGGAAAGGCGGAAAAGAGGATGGCGGACATGTCTGTATGGATCAGATAGTACAGCACCATGGCAAAGGCTTCCAGCAGGCCGCATATAAGGCCAAAGCTCTGGTACGCCTGCAGCATCATTTCGGAGGAATTCTCCATGACCCTGTTGTACCAGTCCAGCTCCCTAGGAGAATTGGCCCTGTCATAGGGGATGGCGCTCGCCTTTTCCATGATCTTCTCGTTCAGGCAGCAGTCGGCCTTTAGCTTGAAAACCGGCAGATATATGTTCCTGTAGTACTGGTCGAACCGACTGTACAGGACATTGATTCCGAACATCAGTCCAAGCACGGCCAGAATGGAGATAAGGCCGCGCCCGGTCTCCAAGCCGGCGAGAATCATCCGCAGGAAATACACGCCGTAGAAGACGTTCATGAGCTGCTTTATCAGGTTGTAGGCGATGCACAGGAACAGGCTCTTTTTATCGATGGAGAGCGCTGTCTGGAGCATGGTCTTCATATCTCTAGCCTCCTGTCCATACAGATCCACGCTATGTGGTTCCGGATAAGGATATTTTAGAAGAGGTACAGGCAGGGGACAAGTAGCGAAAACGGCTATAAGCAATCTTGGGTAAAACGCACAAAAAGAACGCCTGCCAGCTCCCTGGCAGACATCCCCTGGTCATCCATATATGATTTTCCGGATGGTGCTGTGGGCCAGGCCATACTGTTCAGACAGCGCTTCCATGGAATGCCCCTCTCTGTAAAGCCTCCTGATCTCCCTGTTCCGCTCCCCGTAAAAGCTGCGGGAGCCGCTGACAGTCCCCCATTCCTTTTTGGATGTCTGTCTGGGAACATAAAGCACGTCTCCATCGATATAGGTCTGGAGCTCCCTCAACAGCCTCTCCGGCAATATCTCTGCTGCGTTTACATATTTCATCGGAATATCTTTCCTCCGTTTCCCGCTCCTTATTTATACTGACAATCACTGGAACCTGCCAAGCGTCATAAATAAAGTGCAGAAACAGCAGAGCATATAGTTTTGTAAGCCCATGCAGATTGCTATATGCCCGCGATTTCTGCATGGGCAAGGAAGATCTTGGCTCCGTTGGCAAATAGTGCCCTGATTGTCTTTTGTCTCATAGGCCCCTGCTCCTTTCTCCGTCTTTCACGGCCATTTTTTCTCTTCTCTTTTCTAATCCCGTCAGGCATCCCGCCTGCCCCCACTGTGCTCCTTGCAGATCTGCTTCCTGTAACGGTACGCATCCCCGCCCAGGGAAGCGCTCTTGCAATAGAACTCTTCAAATCCGCGCTTTAAAGGCCCCCTGTCAGCCGCCGCATCACCCTGAACATCCCGCCTATATCCACAGGCTTCGCCAGATGCTCGTTCATCCCGGCATCCTTCGCCATGGTGATGTCTTCCTCAAACGCGTTGGCCGACAGGGCAATGATGGGCACCTTGGGCGCATCCGCCCTGTCCAGGCCGCGGATGATGCGGGCCGCCTCGAACCCGCTCATCACCGGCATCATCAGGTCCATGAGGATACAGTGGAAAGCGCCCTGTTCCGATGCTTTTATCCGGGATGCCGCCGCAGCGGACGTAGATCTTCCCCAGCTCGGGATGGTTCCAGGGGTACACCACTTCGGAGCGCCCCCGCTCCAGGATCTCCCGCACCGCGTCCTGCACCATGTCCACATAGTCCGGATCGATGTTCTCAAACCAGCGTCGATAGCGCTCCTCCGGCTCTATCTCCTGAGGCACCCCCAGGAGCATCCTCATGGTCCTGTCCGCGTACATCCGGGGCTCGCAGCCCTCCTCCAGCTCTATGGTCCAGATGCCCGTCCTGGCCCCTTCCAGGATGTCCTCCAGGCTCTGCCTGGCCTCCGACTTGTACCGTTCCTTCTGCTCCACCAGGGCGTTCACGTCCCGGAACGCAAAAATCGCGCTCTGCTCCTCCGCCCCATTCCCCGTGACGGAGAAGTGGATCTCCAGGTTCTTCAGGCCCGGCGCATTGTCCTTCACCTGATAGCGGACGAAGAATTTCTTCTTCGTCTTAAGCTGCGCCAGGATATATTCCTTTTTCGTCACCATGCGCAGCCTCTCCTGGTCCCTGGGAATCACGTACCGGGAAATATACCACTCCATGGCTGTCTGATAGCTCTCCGCAAAGCTGACGGGCTGATTTTTTCCCCGGAATTCGTTCTCCCGGTAGATCTGGCAGGTGTCCGTGGTGAAATCCACCTGATAGATGCCCAGGTAGTCCACGTTGAGGGCGTAGAGGACATTGTGGCTGCGCTTTTCCAGCTCTCTGACCAGGTTGCGCCGCCGCAGGGAGGAGACGATGAAGTACGCCGCTGTCTGCAGCATGTTCGAGGTATATTCCAGGGACTTCACCGGCGGATTGTCCACCCCGTAAAAGCCGATAATCCTGTCGTCATCGTACAGGGGGACCACCACCAGGGAGTGGATGTCCTGCTGCTTCAGGTTCTCGTACTGGAGCGGGTCGCTGAACCTGATATCCTCCAAGTCATTGATGACGATATGCCCGCCGATGCTGAAATTCCGATACCAGCTGGCGCAGACTTCCGGCGGCACATTCTGGAGGTTCTCCTTCTCCGGACGCACCCCGGGAGCCGTCCACTCGTAGGTATTGTCGTCGCAGCCCTCCGCGTTTTTCTCAAATATATAGATCCGCCCTGCAGGGCCTTCCCCAGATAGGCCAGCAGCACCTCAAGCGACTGGTCCGGGGTCTCCTCCAGCAGGGCCACCCGGAGCCCTTCGTTGATGATGGCTTCCAGATTCTGAACGCTCTGCACCATGGTCTTCTGCTGCTCTGCATCGCTTATGTCCAGGGCCATTTCCAGGCGGCAGCGTCTTCCGTCCTTGGTCAGGAACGTGCTTCTGAGCAGGAAATGTCTGTCCATTTGCCTATGGTAATACTGCTGCTCAAAGCAGCCTTTGTCCGATGCGCATCCGTTACAGAACGAGCAGGGGGAAGAACCCCCTCGCAGAATCTGGTAACATGGCCGTCCCTCCAATTCCGCCAGGGAGCCCACGCCAAAGACCTCCATGGCCTTTCTGTTCATATAAATCAGTTCGTAAGTCTCTATATCCGCAACGTATACGATTTCGTTGATATTCTCAAAGAACCCCCATATATCCCCCATTCAGTTGCCCTCCGTATTTGTATGGTACTTTTCAGGGATTTCATCGCTTCAGGTAGTCAGTATATCATACCGCGGCAAAAAAGTCCACTTTCCGGCAGGCATTTTACGGGGATTTCCGGCAAGGTAACTTGAATCAGATGGCCCGCTGTCTGAACGAGTACGGCGCACCTTATAACGCCCTCTCCCAAGAGGTGCGGGCTGCCACAGCCCAAATCTCTCATTACCACAATTTCAGCATCCGATATGATCAGCGCTCCTCCGTGGTATTATCACCAGAGGCATTGGGCTTATTTGCCTGCAGCAGTAATCCGGCTTCACTTTCCGAAACGGTTTTTATCTCTGCTATATTATGGTTTCCGTCTCTGCTGACAGCAAGGCAGATTCCCTTTTCATCCGTGGAATAAACAAACGCCTTTTCACTGTCAATCAGTATCCTGATTCCATCACCGCCATAATACCAACGGCCTTCCTTACTTGAAAGTCACTATGCTTTTGCGTCAAAACTATTCTGCGGATTTTCCACATTCACTGCTTCTTCACTCGTCAGAGGAATGCCTCTCTTTGCGTTTCCCCATGCCTCATTATAAATCATGCACATTTCCGTCTGTCTGGAAGCCTCCGCATTGGTGGTATACATCGTCCACCCATTATTGGAATAAGTCGCCACCATTTCCCCGTTCTTATCGTAAAACTCTATGTAATCGCTGTTTCCTGACGGCAGTTTCTGATATTTCACTTTCCCTTCCAGCAGCGTCGCCACAAAATCTATGGGCTTAAGCACATTCTGCCTGTTTTTAGAAACAGCTTTCAGACCGGAAGTGATGATTCCCTTTCTGTCCGGGGACACTTCCGATGTGTAGCTTTTCATCAGCCTGTTAAACCCTTCGGATTTACTTTGAAACAATACCTTCCGGGTAGCCAAAAAAGCGCAGACTACCCCTATCAAGCTTTTTCGTACGTTTTTAAGCTCGACTGAAAAACTTATGCGGCAACTACAGGGGCTTCCCAGCCAAGTGCTTTTAGCTTTTTAAGGTACGCATTTATCTTGCGTTCCTTGTTAAACTGATTGTAATAATCCGCCCCTAAATCTTTGAAAACCACACCGTCCTTGAGGATGTGGTATATGGCTACCAGCATGGAATGTGCCACCGCAACGTAAGCTCTTTTCTTCCCACGATGTGCACTGATTCGTGCAAACTGTGCAGAGAAATACGAGTTTTTGTTTTTGACCGCTGAATGGGCGCATACAACCAGTGTATCCCTCAGCAGGGCATTTCCCTTTGTGGTCTTACCGGATTTACGCTTATGCGCACTCTCATTATTTCCAGGGCAAAGCCCCGCCCATGAAGAGATATGGGCATCTGTCGGAAAACGTTCCATGTCTGTCCCGATTACGGAAATAATCGCTTGGGCGCTCGTATTTCCGATACCGGGGATGTCCTGTATCACGCTCGCAGCTTTCTTCTCCTCCGGCTTCATGAAGCTGTCTATATCATCGTCCAGTTCTTTGATGTGGGCATTCAGCTCGTCCAGATGGTCGAGAAGTATCCTCATCATCTTTCGCTGAAGTCCTGACATAACTCCGTTCAGATCATCTATGATCTGTTCCTTCGTTGCTTTCAGATTGTGCGCTATGATCTTCTTTTCGTACAGGATGTCATACTCGGCGGAATCAATCTGCCTGCCCGTCAGGATGTGTTCCAGGATGTTCCTCGCGCTCTTGCCGTTGATATCCGTAATTGTGCCGGAAATTTTGATGTTGGCACCCTCCAACATTTTCTGGAGCCTGTTCAGTTCACGGTTACGCTCCCCAACGAGGCTCTTGCGGTAGCGGACAAGTTCACGGAGTTCCCGCTGGTCCTTATCCGGGATGTAGCTCGCCGTAAGCAGGCCATGCTGCAGAAGATCTGCAATCCACTCTGCATCCTTCACATCCGTTTTGCGGCCCGGAACGGCTTTCATATGGCGGGCATTGACTACCATGGCTTTCAGTTCACAGGTCTCAAGGATGTTGTACAGGGGTTTCCAATAGGATGCCGTGCTCTCCATGGCAACCATCTCACAACCGCCCTCTTTGAGCCAGTCAGCCATTTCGAGAAGCTCCCTGGTTGTTGCACCGAAGTCCCGTATTTCCTGTTTGCTGCCTTTTTTGAAGCAGGCCACGATGAGCTTCTTGTGCACATCAATACCACAACATTTGTCGTAAACTTTCTCCATTTTGACACCTCCGATGGATAAATTTACGGCACGGCTCCCTATCTCTTGTTATTTTACTTTACGTCCTTATATGCCGTATACGGCGGGACAGATGGTGGTGCAAATGAGGAAGCCACAGATCAGTTTATTTGACGGGCTAAATGCTCCAAATAGAAACCGACCTTTGCCGATAAGTCCAGTATACACCAGAACTTATGGCTTGTAACTACCAATAGTCTATCAATCACGATGTTTCATTTATGGTGGTGCCAAGCATCGCGGGCATGAGGGTTTATTTTGGAACTGCCCTTTTGCAAAATCCTCATATGCCTGTTCCCGA
>OFGX01000964.1_pt1 | contig 19068 bp, 26 predicted proteins | sample 1521831 | NCBI WGS metagenome assembly OFGX01 (sample SAMEA3504080, study PRJEB24116) | mouse gut metagenome | biome: mouse gut; feature: mouse-associated habitat; material: faeces | place: Denmark | collected 2011 | reverse complement strand
GGGCTGGCGGGACGCGCCGCCGATCCGCTCTCCGGAGCCCTCCTGATTGGGCTGGGCATGGTACAGCTTTTCCTGTGACGCCGCCGGACGGTGCTGCTTTTGTCTTTCCGCGAAACGGGAGTTCTTCCTGTTTCGCACTACATAACCCTTTCCTGACTCTCTCCGGGACTTTTTCTCCCTGTATCCAGTTTTCTGTCCTCACACGCATGGCACGGACGATTAGGGGCAGAAATGCCCCTTTTCTCAAATGTTTCTGTCCTCACACGCATGGCACGGACAGCGCGCCACATTTCCATCGCCTTACGGGACGCTCCCTGGCCCCAAATGTTCCGCAACTGAGAATAATCTGCGGAAATACGGAAAAAATGAAAGAAAAGCGATTGAAGAAATACTGCGAAGAAGCGAGGGACACCTATGGCACTGTCAACCAGTTTACAGGAAAACATCCGTTACATCCAGGAACACCTTCCCGTCAAAGCGAGCTTCGACCTGATGACCAGGAATCTGTATCTGGGGGAGACGCCCGCTTTTTTCCTGGGCGTGAACGGCTTCTGCAAGACGGAGATCCTACAGCAGATCGTGGCTGACCTGCAGGATCCCTTATATATGTCAGACGGCACCGTGGACGATATCGTCCGGTACCTGGCAGGCAAAATCGGATACGCCCAGGCCTCTCTGGCCGATTCCTGGGACGAAATCCTCCGGAACGTGCTCAGCGGCCCCTCCGCGCTGTTCATCGAGGGCTTCTCCCAGGCCATCCTGATCGATGTGCGCACCTATCCTGGTCGGAGCATCGCGGAGCCGGATCTGGAACGGGTCACGAAGGGCGCCCGGGACGGCTTCGTGGAGACGCTGCTGTTCAATGCCAACCTGATACGCCGCCGTGTCCGTTCCCCGGAACTGGTGTTCTCCATGCATTCCGTGGGCTCCAAAAGCAAGACCGACGTGGCCATCGCGTATCTGGCGGACACCGTCAACAGGGAATTGCTGGAAAAGCTTGCCCGCACCCTGGACTCCCTGGAGGCCACCTCCCTGACCATGGGCTCCAAAAGCCTGGAAGAGCTGCTGCTGCACAAGCGCTGGTGGAACCCGCTGCCCAGCATCCGGACGACGGAGCGCCCCGACGTGGCCTGCAGCTATCTGCTGGAAGGCCATATCCTGGTGCTGGTGGACAACTCTCCTCTGGTTTTGGTGCTCCCCTGCACAATCTTCCAGTTCACCCAGAGCCCGGAGGATTATTACAAAAGCCCCTCCGTGGGCACCTATTTCCGGCTGGTGCGCTTCCTGTGCATCCCCATAAGCCTGCTTCTGCTGCCCTCGTTCTTGCTGGCCGCCACCTGTTTTCCGGACTTTGCCGGGGAAATCGGCCTGCTCTCCGACAGCAGCCTCACCTGGCAGCGCCTGTTTTTCTATGTGCTGGCCGTGGAGTTCCTTCTGGACCTGTTCAAGTATTCTTCCTCCTTGAATTCCGGAAAGTTCTCCGGCTCCCTGTCCATCGTGGGCGGCCTGATCATCGGCGACATCGCTGTCAGCCTGAACTGGGCCTCCGTGGACGTGCTGTTCTACGCTGCCGTCACGCTGCTGTCCTCCCTGGCCATCGCGGACGTGGAATTCAGCGACGCCATCCGCCTCTACCGAATCCTGCTGCTGCTGGCCACAGGACTGTTCCGGCTGCCCGGGTTCCTCGTCAGCCTGGCCCTCACCCTTTTGTCCATTGCCACCACCCCTACCTTTGGGGGCTTCAGCTATTTCTGGCCCCTGGTCCCTTTCAACAGAAAAGCCTTGGGCAGACTGCTTTTCCGCAGTCCCACGCCCAAGGCTCAGCCTTCCACTATATGGAATCGAGGCAAACTCCACGATTCTGATTAATTCTTCTTTGTGAACTCCAAAGGATATGACAGGCCGGGAAGAATCTCTCCCTCGCTGGCATCCACGCCGCTGGGAAGCTCCAGCTTCAGGTTGCTTCCGTCAATGGTGAAGACATCATAGGCGTTCTTGTCGATGGACTCGCCGTCCTGTGCCATGTAGAGCTTATTCCCGGATGTCTCATAAGTGCCGGTGATGGTCATGTCCTGCAGCAGGGCATCCACGTCCACCTCAGCCAGGAAAGTGTCCCGCAGGTAATCGGAGATGCTCGAGCCATTTTGCTCCATGAACTGCGTGTCTGCCTCTTCCTTCGTCAAGTTATAGGAATTCTCGAATTCCTGATACATCATATCGGTCCCGAATGTCACGAACTCGTCCACCCAGGTATCGAAATTCGCCTTGAAGGATTCCTCCTCGCCGAACATGGTGAACTTTCCGTCCTCTGTGAACTCAAAACAGATGGTCATCACCAACGGGGTGCTGAAGTCTTCGAAGCCCTCCATCTCTCCGGCCAGGAGATCCGCCAGGTCATACTCCAGAGCCCAGGTACCAATCAGCTGTTTTCCGCTCTCATCGCTTCCGCCGCATCCGCATACAGACAATACCAGTACAAGCGTCAACAGAATGGCAAGCAACTTGCTTCCTTTTTTCATTTTTACTCCTCCTTGAAATCGTTTCTGACTCAAAAAGCGACAAAACCATCACACCACTGCTTTTGTCTGCCAAAAGACTGCGGCCTCCTCTTTCCAGAGGATTTCCGGTCTGTCCCTTTTATCCATGTACTTCGTCAGTATACCACCATTGCCGGCAATTGGCAAGCCTATTGCCGGCTTTTTGAATTTTCGCAATATTTCCGGTCCTCATATCATATTTGCGCAATTTTCATTCTTTTCCCCCAATGCCGCCGATGCTCCTTCCGCCTGGCGGATTCGGGGCTTTCACCCTTTAGAACGTGCGCTCAAAAAAATCGGCTACCCTATAGGAGACCGTAATAATCCCATGCAAAAGGATTTTCTGCTTAAAGCAGCATATATTCCTTCAAGTTCTCTCTCTATAAATTGATAATGTTCCATCAGCGTACTGTGAGCTATTCTGAATTCAATTAAATCCATAACGGCGGCATACCATTTCCTTTCATCCATATATTCCGGTTAAAGCCCTATGAAACAATTTGCGATTAGTCGTCGTCCCTAGTGTTTATTTTCAGTATCTATAAATTATTTTCCGTATAATCAAGGAAATAATGATTTACCAGCCATATTCACTAAAAATTAATCTGTATGACTCTCCCGGTGTAATATCATAAATTACTAATGAATCGTCTTTGAACTTATCGCCCTGATCAAGAGAATCCAGATATATGTTGCCTGAAGTTATCACATATCCCTCGTTGTCATATAGTTTGTAGCTCATCATATCATAACTTGGCAATGAATTTGCCTTTCCGTAAATTTTGGTTCCGTAAACAATAATTTTTACTTGTGGGATATATTCTTTTTCAAACGAATATGTAACGTCGTCTATTTGTATCGTTGATTCAATGCTTCCATCATATCCTTTCACGTCTATGTTTAACGGGAATGTATCAAATATCAGCTCTACATCTGAAAGCGGCAAGCAATAATATGCGCTGCAGTTTACTTCATCAAAGCGTATCGTATCATTTTTGTATACTGTCAAATAGACTGTCCCGTTTGATGATTTTCCAGAGGTGATATCCGCAGCAGATATTCTCAATTCCGCAAGATACTGTTCCCCCATAGCTTTGCTTGTATAATAATCAAAATCGCTTTTATAAACGGATTTCGTACTTTTATAAACTTCCTCATTTTCTTCATTTACAATTCGGATATCAACATCGACATCCGCAGATATGGATTCATTATTTCTATTGAGCAAGCCAAAAAAATGCTATAATCATTTGTCCCCTCATTAAATTGAAAAGACCAACTTTCTAATGTTTCGACATTACTATCTTCATGTGAGGTAGTAAGGAATTGTCTACAAATAACTGCTGCAAGTTTATGGCAATTTTTATTGTATTTCCGGGCTTTTGCCTGAAGCAATTGCAGCAGTTATTTTCCGACAATTCCTAAAGGGAACGGAACATCCACACATAACAAAAGGCAATAGAAACAATAACGTATAAAAAACTTTCCTCATACTATCTCCTCCTCTGTAATATGCTTAATCCTATTATACGAATCATTTAACTCGTGAATAAGCTCATTTATCTTACTATCTGCAGATTTCTTTGTTGTCATGGCTATATTGGTGATAATTCCGGTAACAGCAAACGTGTCTCGAAAATGAACAATATTCCCGTTTTCATGGAAATCAACTTCTTTTTTCCAATAGTCTCCATAGCAACAGCCATTATTAACAGATTCCTTTATTAATACTTTCAGCTTTTTCCACGTATTCTCATTATGTCCAATAGCTTTTTCTAATGCTGTCTTTAAAAAGGGGCTATTGTTTTCAATCAGCATATCCAACAGTTGGGAAATATACGGAAACACAAATGTATGCTTACGGTTGCTGCCGTCCTTATATCGAATTCGATCTCGTATTTCAAAAGGGTCTGTGAAATAATCCAGTATTTTGTTGCTGGATTTCGCTATGTGGCTTACCATTTTTTTGTTATAATGTGCGTCAAAATCTGGACAGCTACAAGACAAATAATGCGCTTTATAATATAATTCAGGGATTTCCCTTGCCCTCAACTTTTCCAGCATAGATAAATCATCGTAATCCGCAGCAAAAGAGATAATATACATTCTTAACTGATCCTCTGTTGCAAGCTTATACTGTAAATCATCCATATCAGGTTTACGTATAAAAACACCATTATCACGCTCCTCAAACTTAATGCGCTGAATACTTGTTCCTGCGCCAAATGTCATAATATAATCATTATCTTTTCGGCTGTCAAACCATATATATTTTTCGTTTACTAAAAATTTCAACAAGTCATAATTTCCAAACATGATTGCATAATCCAATATTGTTTTTCCGTATTCGTCTGGGTTAAGAATAGGCTTATGTTCCTCCTCGATGTAGGCAATCCATTCAGATTTGTTATGCGACTGAGCAATGGTATAATTTGTCATCCTATTGTTTTTGGGTTCGCTACATTCTCCAGCACTCAATATCTGTTCAAAAGAAACATGAAGCAACTCAGAAAAGATTAGCAAATCTTCAAATTGAATTGCTTTTGTGCCTTTTTTTATTTGGGATAGGCGGTTCGCCATGTTTTGTATAGCTTCTGTTGTTGGTTCATTTCCATCGCGCGTTTGAAGATATACTCTACAAAATTGTCGTGCAGACTCAAATTCTCGTTCAATCAATCCAGAAATATAAGCCCCTATTTTTCGATTATCAATTTGATAAGACATTTTACCACTCCTTCCAATTAAGTATTATATCGCCTTTTCCTAACAAAGTATATCACTTATTTGCATATACAAAAAAGAGATGCGATTTACAAATCAAAAAATGCATATGCTTTTTGCATATATTTTCATCCTATTTATCTCCCAAACCCACTATGGGTATATAACTGCGAACAAGAACCTATTTAGGCAGGCTATGGAGGATTACAAAAACAAGAAATTCATTGCAAGCGCAGATAATATCATGCTTTGGAGCTATTCAGCATAAAGCGAGGAGAGAATTAAGGGACGGCAACGGCACACTTAGCGAGGATATGGTTGAGAATTATTTAAGTGCTATCTGCTGTATTAAGGAACCTGCGGTAGAATTTGGTGTATTTGAACATTTCCCTGGGAGTGGGGCATTATCTTATGAATAATAGTAAGGAATTGTCTACAAATAACTGCTGCAAGTTTATGGCAATTTTTATTGTATTTCCGGGCTTTTGCCTGAAGCAATTGCAGCAGTTATTTTCCGACAATTCCTAAATATATATGCCGCATGGGTTACCGGATTAAATATATTCTTATCATAACACTACAACAGCACTCCTTGCTTTTATGGGGATGCTCATTTTAAGGAGGATTTAGAAAATGAAAGAACCTATGACAACATCTGAACTGTTCAACAAAATCTGTGCCATACTTAAGGAGAAAGATAAACTCCCGGATATTCTTGATTACCGATTGGCAACGAGTCACCCTGTTCCATTCAAAACCTATGAATTTGACCTGAAAACCAACCTTACCTATGGTGGAAACGAAGGCATTTACCTGGGATTGCGGATTGAATACTTTACAGGAAATGAATGGCACATGAGTGATCTTGGTACATTCAAGACGTTGGAAGAAAGTAATGAAGCTATGCATACCATGGCAGCACTTCTGGCAGACTTTGTGATTGAAGAAAATGCATACGTCAATACCAACTTGGATGATTTTACATGGGAAGGAGCGGATGTCTATGTGATTGATGAAAACGGAAAGCGCTTGAAAGGTAGTTATTCTTGTAGCTGTATGGAAAGGGCATTGAAACAGAAAGATGCGCTGTTAGAAAGGTATCCGGGAGTAGTGATAAAGGATAATGCAACACGGAAAGAGAAAATTTATACCAGGGGAGGAATGCACCCTGTCTACCATGTGTCTACAGAATGTCTACAAAGCAAAAGCGGCTCTTCATCCGCATAAATACCGTTAGGCGCACAACCGCTTAGCAGAGCCGCTACAGCGAGCATCATCGCAAAAACTTGTTTTTCTTTTCCATTTCATACGCTTTACTCTCCCTTTCTATAGTATATACATATAGTAAAATACATATAAGGGAAAGATATTTTCATTTGAAGTTTCTGCGTAATACGGACGTATTAAAAAAGCAACCCGGTTGAGGGTTGCTAAGTAGGCAAAATATGAGTATTAGGTTGTGTCTTTATAAAAAGATAAAAGCAACCTGGTTATAGGTTGCTTTGCCTTGACTGGGATAATCACCAGTTATCGAAAATGTCATTGTATTCATCCAACTCCTCTTGTGTCATTTCTCCATTAGCAATGGCATCCTCTGCAGTCTGTACCCCCGGGGTTCCATATACCGTCTGGCTTTGACCTGTGTCGGGATCTGTGTAGGTTCCGATTTCGTTCACGGCTCCGTCATTCACTGCCGCGTCGATGTCGACATTGCCATTTGCATCTGTATAGTCATCCAACACATCCTTAGCGTACCCCAGATATACCCAGTAGTTTCCGCATCTTGCTACGGAGATATACTGGAGTCCCGGGTCAGTCATCGCCGCCCAGTGACCCGGACTGGCCTTCCATGCGGCATATACCTCTGCAACGGTGCTGTATCCCTGTGCAATGTTCTCCACGTTTGCCCCACCTCTTGTTGATGACGTGGCATCATGGGAGTAGTTCGTTACAATCGCTTTAGCACTCGCGAGGGCGTTGGAATCCAGTGTCCCGTTGGCCGATACTTTCGAAAGCCCCATTGCCTGTCTGTCGGCGTTAAGCAGGGCAACGAATTCACTGTTGCAAAGCCGGGCGTCTGTCGCCGTGTCATCGGTTTTAGGCGCTGTCTGCTCAGAACCGGAACCCTGGCTGGCTGCCTGACCGGAGCCTGGACCCTGGCTGCCCGTATTGCCTGCTGTCTGGTTCGTCTGCGTTGTGGCTGCAGGCTTCTCCGCCACGATATAGCTGTTGCTTACGAACGCCTTCCCGCCATTCAGCTCAATCTGATACCACCCGGTCTCTTCGCACTGCCCCGTTACGGTGACTGGCCGCCCCTGAGTCAACCGTCCAACTTTCTCTCCACCCGTCGATGGCTGGTCCCTTACGTTCACCGCCGACTTGGCGTACATCGTCCCGGCTACGGCTTCATTGATGGTGTAGGGAGAACCTGCTGTTTCTTCCCCCGTGGTTGTCCCGGCCTGGTTTGCCCCGTTTGCCTGGTCTGCGCTGCCGGACTGTCCGGTCCGTGTCACGCCGCCTCTTTCATCGGCATTTCCGTCAGAGGGTGCCTCTGCCCCGGTTCCAGGCTCCGCTGTGGGTTCCGGCCTCTCTTCCGATAGTGGTTCTTCTGTGGGTTCTGTGGGTTCCGCCGTTTCCTCCGGTTCGGATTCCATAGCCCTGGTTCCCTCTGCCCCGTTTTCCTGGCTGTCAGCATTCCCGTCCTGGCCGCTTTCTGCATCCGCCATGGCCTGCACCATGCCGTCCCCCTCCATCCTGTTTCCACAGCCGGCAAAAACACTGGCTGTCATTGCTGTGATCAGCAATGCCGTCACGATTTTCTTCTTCATGTCCGTCTCCTCCTCGTCGAGATTCTTTCTCCTGAAATCCGTTCAGGAATTTATCCACCTATAGAATACCCCCCCAGGTTTTTTGTCAATAGGAACCTTGCCTGTTCCATACTTGCGTTCTATCATAATGTACTTTGCATTGCAATATACATTGCATACTATTTGCCTGGAATGCAATACAATCAAGCTGATAAAAGGAGGTATCGGACATGGCTTTTCAGATTAGACCCAACAAAAAAGAGAGCGAAAACAAGACAATCCATTTTCCGCTTTCCCTGATAGAGAGGATAGACGATGCAATCAAGGACAATGATGTCACATTCTCCGCCTTTGTCATCCAGGCATGTGAATACGCCCTTGATAATATGGAGCCGGAATCCCCTGAGCCTTGAGGCGGCTCCATGCCTGCAGCACAATCACTATGGCACCTGCCCTATTGAAGCGTGTATCCATAATAACAGATGGGCGGAAAGCAGCGTGTCGAGGGGAACATAGAATGGATTGGCGCTTTTCCTTAGCGCCGCCCTTTTTATGCTACGGAATCGCCTTGATACGGCGGGAGCTGCTGTCAGACAATGGGGATAGGGGGATTGATAAATGCCAGGCCTATAACCTCATGACGAAAGAACTACAGTAGAACGTTCATACTGTCTACAACTGTCTACAGGATATTAGACGCATAAAAAACATGGAACCCCACATTCTGTGGGATTCCGCTGTAAATTAAGAAGAGCGATAGACGGGACTCGAACCCGCGATTTCCACCTTGGCAAGGTGGCGCTCTACCAACTGAGCCACTATCGCACGACCGACAAGCAATTGCTTGAACTTAGAATAGTATACGATAAGTTGAGCTGTCTGTCAAGCATAAATTTCATTTTTCTTATCTTTTTTACAAACCTTTTTGCAAAACTATTCTGCAGCCCGCGCATTTGCCTTTATTCGGCGCTTTGTGCCAGGCTCAGCCCGTCCGGCCCTACAGATTCCCGGCACACCCCTGAAGCGGCTATTCCCTCTACAGGAACCTGGGAATCCTTCACAGCAGCCTGGGAATCCTTCGCCAGGGCGCCTAAGTCTTTCGCCCTGTGCAACGCTTTCTGGAACATCCTCGCATCTTCTTCAAAATAGTCAGGCACCAAAAATGCGATTCCGCCCCCGGCATATTCAATCACGAACGCCTTAAAGGGCTTCAGATAATAATAGAAAGGCACAGCAATCAGCCCAAGCGCCATAAGGACGAGACAGCTCTCAATAATGGTTTCGTCGCCGAAATAGAAATGATCCACCACTTCCACGAACCGCAGAAACAGCGCCGTCATCACAATCACGAACAGTATCTCCAGGAAAAAGACGATGCCGAATCTGGCGGTGGTGAAGCCGGAGCTGGTGACATCCTTTAAGTCAATGGTATACTCCCCTTTGTCGGGCCGAAATTTTCTGCCCACCTTTTGAAAATATTTCCCCTTAAAATACAGCCTCCTGTCCGTCATCACGCAGAATCCCCTATACAGGACATCATCCGTCAAGAACTTATAGAGATACCCTTCCCCCAACACCGAGCATTCCTTTTCATTCGCATCAGCGAACAGTTCCTTCACTTCCTTCATACGCTTTACACCATCCCCCTGGGCATTCCTGCCCCAAACCATTCTATGCTCACTTAGAACATCCCAGACGGCGTAGCGCTCCGCCGCCAAGGACGCTCAGGTGAGAATCAAGAACGAGGTGTAAAGCATGCACCCACACTTTCACCCCGCATATCTCAAAGGCACAGAGCGCCCCGCTCAAACACACAAAAAGCATTGTATTTTTACCCAAAATGCTTTATAATACGAATGTGTGTATCGCAGACGCGTTCTGCATCGTGTGGTAGCCCTACTACCATCCCTTGCCACAAGGAGCGGCAACTCCTTGTGGTGGTACACCGCATTATTACGTCCCTGTATTCTCGTCCCTTATTTTAACATATTTGCCTTATTTATACAAGTGGCAAATCTCTTTCCGTAAGATGAACTTTTTATACAGCCAGAATCCCTGAAATCAAAGCAGCCGCAAATCCGTCAGCTTCACGAAAAGGTCATGCGCACCATAACAGAACAAAATAAAAGCATGGCATAGCCAATGGCCTCCTGAAAGAATTTGACAAACAGTAAATCAAATGGCAACGGTAAGCTGCTATGGTATAATTCTTCCGACAGTAAGGAATTGTCTACAAATAACTGCTGCAAGTTTATGGCAATTTTTATTGTATTTCCGGGCTTTTGCCTGAAGCAATTGCAGCAGTTATTTTCCGACAATTCCTAAGCCGATACACCGCGGCTTAAACAGGAGATGCCAAAATTGGATTATATTAAAACGCTGCGCTATGACAGGTACTTGTGGGATTCGCTGTGTGATGTCTGCGATATAGAGGTTCTTCCAGAATCCAAGACACCGGCGGACGAATTTGGTCACTTGAGTCATAATATCCCTGGGAAAACATTTGCCAAAGCAGGCAGTGGAAGCGAATATATTTTACTGGAAGACAGCTCAGTAGTTTTTAGGAAAGTGAAGGTGAATGCGGCGAAATTGCCCCTATTGGTTGGATCATTTAGAAACTGACCTTCTCATACAGTAAATTACTCCGAGCGCATATTGCATTCCTGTTCCGCATATGCTATAACGCCAGTAGGCAAAAAGATAACAGTGTCCACGTTGAACACAAAAGGACGAACCCCCGGAAGTATTGCGAGTACTTCCGGGGGTTCTCCTTCTTTTACGGAGAAATCAACCGTTCAGGCCAGGTTACCGACTATTCATCCCCGTCTAACCATTTGCACAGTTAGCAGGCAACTACGCTGGCCAATACGGAGAGAAAAAAGATAACAGGATTTCCAAGTCGAACACCCCTTTTCCATACCGGCATAGGGGCGGTAACAGAAAAATTATAGCACAATGGTTGCGACGTCGCAACTCCCGCACCATGACAATATAATATGCTTGCCAGGGGAGCCGATGAGCAGCCTGCAAGCGATTTTTCGCTGGCTGTTATTTTTATACACTTTTTTAAGGAGGATGATACAAGCAATGCTTGCTATGGCCGACGAACTGCAAAAAGTCCAAAAGAAGCATGAGAGCATGAACTTTAAAGCTGCCGCAGAGGAATACATAGAAACAAAAAGGAACATCCTGTCCCCCACCAGCCCCAAAACCGTGCGCAACTACCACGGCTTTATATCGGCCGTCCTGGGCACATTTTGTCCGAACCTTAAGATTAGTACCACCCTGCCACAAAAACTCAAAAACGAGCCGTATATACCCTCTGATGAAGAAGTGAAGAAAATACTAAAATATTCTAAGGGAACCGAGTATGAGATTCCAATAATTCTTGCCTGCTATGGTCTACGTAGATCGGAAATATGTGCATTGACACTCGACGATATAGAAGATGATATAGTAACCATTGATAAAGCCAAAGTATTAGCAGACACAGAAACCTGGGTAAACAAAACAACAAAGACAACTTCAAGTACACGGCAAATTATTATACCAATGGAAATCGCAGACATGATAAGAAAGAAAGGCTACATATACAAAGGCCATCCTAATTCAATAAACTCTTTCCTGGTAAAAACCGAAGATAAACTTGGAATACCACACTTTCCGTTGCATAAACTTCGCCATTATTTTGCATCTAAAATGAGTGCTCTAAATGTGCCGGAAGCAGATATTATGAAGATGGGTGGATGGGAAACGGATCATGTTATGAAATCAGTTTACCGGCATTCCATGATAAACCAAGAAAAAGACGCTAAGAGGCAAGCAGCTGAAAAGTTAAAAAATGCCCTTTTCACCCAGGACAACTCCGGACAAATTCTGGACAAAAAGTGATACAAATTTGCGTTGTAACGTACAAATATAAATTGTAAAACTGACATGCAAAAAGCCGCAGATCCTCGATTTTCCTGGGAAAACCTTGGTTCTGCGGCTTTGCATGAAAAAAGCGGGTGATGGGAATCGAACCCACAAAACAAATTCTCAAAAACATTGTAAATACAGGGCTTCAAAAATTTCTGGACAAATTTCTGGACAAATTTTTCAACTTTATCTTCTTCTGTTTAGACTACAAGTCTTATCCTCAATTTTGCATTTTGTAAATATTCTTAAAACCAGTAAACTTGGTACAATGATTTTCCCTTTCCATATTATAATGAAAATATGGCAGGGATAGGGAGCGCACCCGACAAAAGCAGCTTTCCACCTTTCATGCTTTCCCTGCCTATGTTGGAAATGGTGGAGAAAGGTGAAGTGTATATGAATGATTTGACTGTAAAGACTGTGGATTTATTTGGCGACAAGGTGGTTGCGGCGCAGGATAAGGACGGTGTTATCTGGGCCGGGGTCAAGTGGTTTTGCAATGGCCTCGGATTTTCGGATGGGCAGAGGCAAAGACAAACAACTAATATAGGAGAGGATATAGTATTAAGCAAAGGTGTTGCAAATTTGCGCCTCCCTACAAGCGGCGGATATCAGGACGTTTTATGCCTGAAACTAGATTTCCTTCCCCTATGGCTTGCGAAGATCTCAATCACGCCAAACATGAAAGAGAATAACCCGGAACTGGTGGACAAACTGGTAAAATATCAGTTGCAGGCGAAAGACATTCTGGCGGCAACATTCATTCCGGCATTCAGGAAAAGGTCAGCCATAGAAGAGCTGCAGGAATTGCAAGGCAGGGCCATCCTGGAGGTAAATGAGAAAGTTGACAGCGTAGAAAAGCGCGTAGACTACTTGGAGAATGATATTCCCCTTTATGGCTCAGAAGCCGACGAAATCAGCCGGAAAGTAAAGAAGAAGGGCGTGGAGATCCTGGGCGGCAGGGAAAGCGATGCCTATACTGATAGTAAACTGCGATCAGAAGTATATTCGGACATATACAACCAGATTAAGCGCGAGTTCGGCCTGTATGACAGCAACGGGAAATTTGTAACATACAAGGCCCTGAAGAGGCGATACATCAAAGAGGCCCATGTACTCATCGACGCTTATACACCGCCGAAATATCTTGAAGAGAAAATAAAAAACTGCAATGCACAGCAACGGTTAATGGAATGAAAGTGGAAGAGAAAATCTTCCACTTTTTTGGGTATATTTTCTTCAATATCTGATATATTGAAAATTAGGCAGAGAAGAAAAATCCCTCTGCCTTTTTATGTTCTTTTGTGTTATACTCTCCATACAGGCCCCGCCAGGCCGAGTATAGAGGAAATGAGAAAATATATGTCATTATGTATAACTTTTTACAATGAGCATGGAATAATTATGTCAGCAGACAATATGGTTTGCTCTACCATAGAAAAAGATAATTCTCCATATACCTATCAAGGTTCCAAAACAGAACAAAAACTTTTTCTTATTGAAGACAAATATGGAGTTTCATACTCTGGAGCATCAAACATTTACGCTGCTTCTACTTCAGCCTTTTTGGAGGAATACATTACTTCACATCCTATCATTGAAGTCCCACCAAGTGAATGGCTTCTTGAATTGGCTCAAAAGTGCAATAATTTGCTTAATCCAAGCCAAAACATGGTTTTTATAATGGCCGGATACTATCATTCTGAAAAGTTTGTTGTGACTACTAACACTAAAGAGCCAAAATTGAATTTCCAAACAAATAATAGCGGGTTGCTTTATTCAGGAGAAAGTGAATTTATATCACATTTAATCAACTCGGATATAATTGCGTTTGAATATTCTAAATTTACCCTGCAAGACGGTGCTGACTTTTTGCGTTTTCTCAACAAAACAGTTTCAGGGTTAATGCACTATGGACAATATCTCCCAACTGTAAGTGATACCTGCGACCTTTTAGCCATACGTCCTAATGAGACTCGCTGGTTAGAACACTTGACGCTGCACTGACCGCACAATCAATTCTTTTCCTAGTAACAGTCGTTACGGATGTTGAGTCTCTATTGGTCATGACTGTTATTAAGACATCTGGCGCTGAAACGGAAATTTCCTGCTCGTTTACGGTGATTTCCGTTTTTCCGTTACTGATAATGATTTCTTTATCCATCTATATCCCCTCCAATCATTTTCTTTAATATTATCATATCTATATAAATATTTTGTGCCATTTTAAACACTAAATTTCCACAGCATCCACATATCCCCAATAATACATAACCCCTGTGGTAAAATTATCCTTGTGTTGTTCTTCCATTTTTTGACAAAATGTGATATGATGAGTTTTGTCGTGTAGGTTCAAGTTTCAGGAACTATAGTTTTATCCGTAGGAGGAGGAAAAGGGAAATGAAAAAGAAGCTATTAACAATGTTGTTGTTGTCTGTATTGGCTGTTAGTGCTGTGGCGTGCGGCGATAAAGATCCGAGTGAAAGCATTAATTCAGAGTCATCAGAAGAAGAAAAGAGCACACAGCCAAAAAGCGAAGAATCCGAAAGCAGCCGTGAAGAGGAAACTCAAAGTGATGTTCCGGAGGAATCAGACCAGATGCAAGAATCGAATAATACTCATACTGTTGACGGAATCACTATTTCAACTGGTACTTTTTCGGTTGAGCCATATGAGGATAACCAGGGAGAGTACACAAAACGAATTGTTATGGAGTTTACGATTAAAAATGAATCTGATTCTGCTTTTGGCTATGTAACTACATGGGAGGGCCGGTTAAGCGATGGATACAAGCTTAAAACGTGGGCAGATTTGATGAGTATGGATTTGAACCAGGTTGCATCAGGCAGTGAAAAGACTGATAAGGCATATTTTCTGCTTGATGATAGCATAGACCCTGATGAAATAACTGTATCTTATAACTTTATGGATTATGGCGAAGAATACTGGGAAGATTTTGGAAAAATTGTGACTGGAGAAATGGGCCAGGATGAGTATATGAGCAAGTACGGAGACTATGAGGTTCTGGAATTTAACGTAGTAAAAGAGTAATCAAGTTGAAAGGGCGGCGGAGCAATCTGCCGTCTTTCTGCAAATGAAAGGAGAAAAGATGAAATATTTTAAAAAAATAACCCTAACATCAAAAATAGTTTTTATATTATGGACATTGTATGCCTTATGTATGCTATTTTCAGGAGAAGCTGGTATAGGCTTTGCGCAGTGGCTTGTTATTTGGATTTTTGGATGCCTATTATTTGTTGGAATAGCGCAATTTCTGTCGGAAAAAAGAAAAAAGAATCAATCCGCAATAGATTTAGCACAAGGCCATATGCAAAGAGCAACTCAGTTAGCAAACACCATTAACATAACTTGTAATTTTGAAGAGTTTGTAAATTCTTATAGAGAACTTATAAAAAACATGGAGTTTTTACAATCAATAGAGAATTTAAGTTTCTCTAATGGAAAAAATCCATCAAAAGAATTGGCAGAAATAAGAGAAAAAAGATCTCTGACGGAAAAAAATTTTGTAGACCGTTATCTATACAAGTTTGGAAAAGAATCTCTTGAAAACAATAAAATATATTTTGATAAACTTCTGCCAGAAACATTGCGATATATTAATTTATTAATGGATGAATCTGTTTCAGAATCAGAACCATCTAATAATTTTGACAATATGGAAGGACATCAATTTGAATACTTTTGTGCTGATATTCTAAGAAAAAATGATTTTAAGAATGTAGAAGTCACCCAGGGAAGCGGAGACCATGGAATTGACATCTTGGCGGAAAAGGATGGTATTACATACGCTATTCAATGCAAGTGTTATTCTTCCAATATTGGAAATTCAGCTGTTCAGCAAGCACATACTGGTAAAAGCTTATATCATAAGGACATAGCTGTTGTGCTTACAAACCGTTATTTTACACCACAGGCGAAGCAAGAGGCACAGGCTTTGGGAGTTAAATTGTGGGATAGGGATAAACTGAATAGCATGATAGAAAAAGCAAACAGTTAGTGTTGTGGGGCAGAAAATGAAAAATTTTCTGCCCTTTTTTTCATTTTAGGTGTTGACTTTTTGTAGCTACGGTATTATATTTATTGTAGCGACAAAAAGAAGGGAGGGAATGTAAATGTCGCCACGTACAGGCAGGCCAAAATCTGACAACAGCAAAGATACAATGCTTAGAGTTCGGATTGATGAAGAAACAGTCAACAAACTTGAAATTGCGTCAAAGGAATTAAGCATTACGAAATCAGAAGTAGTCAGAAAAGGTATAGAAACTGAATACCAAAAGGCAATAGGCAAAAAATAGAGTGCCGCCACCCTAGCAAAGTTGCAAGCACCCTATACCCCACCGAAATGAGGATTGTAAATATAATATCATGCAATCCTCTATTTGGCAAACATTTTTTCAAATTGGAGGATTTTTTTATGGAGAATTACGCATTAAACAGCCGCGAAGTGGCTGAGATGGTAGAAAAAACACATGCCAATCTGTTAAAGGACATAAGGTCATATATCAACCAGTTAGCCGAAGTGAATTTTCACTCGGGCGATTTCTTCACAGAAAGTACCTATGTGGATAGCAACAATCAGAGTCGCCCCTGCTATCTTGTTACCAAGAAGGGTTGCGAGTTTATTGCCCACAAACTGACCGGGCAGAAAGGCACAGAGTTTACGGCACGGTACATTAACCGCTTCCACGAAATGGAGGATGGAATTCAGCAGAAAATCACCCAGGACATCCCCGTGGGCGAGGTAGCCCGGCTCTCTACGGTCATGGACAGGATCATGGTACGGCAGAACTCCAAGCCCCACGACATTGCCAGGGCGTTTGAGATGCTGTGCAGGCAGTTTGGGATTGCGCTCCCGGAGAATTTTGTGAATGTGCCGGAGTGGGAGCAGTTGACGATTGAGAGCATGGGGAAGTAGAAAGAAGGGGAAGGTTATTTATGGAGAAGATCAAAAGGTATGTTGAGCGATTTCTGAGTAATACAACGCAGAATATCAGATACTCGGTAACACTTGAGGAATGCAGAGACGTTGTGAATGCTATCCGGAATATGGATGAATTCGACGGAATTTTTGCACTGGGAGAGTTCTTCAGTTTCGGCTATGCCAAGGGCTACCGGGCCGCAATGGCTGAGATGAAGAAGAAAGGCGGTGCGGCATGAACAAGGAGCAGCTGCAGATGGTTTTTACATTCGTATATACCCTGGTAGCCGAAATTTGTGGCTTTATCCTGGCACTGGTGATTGTTTTGTGCATGGCCGGGGTTCTGTAGGCAATCCCTTATCCCACCCGGCGGGGTTGCGCCGGGAGAAAGAAGGGAAGATGAAAAAATATACAGTTTATTACGCAAGCGCTCCGACTGGTTATGGATGGACACGGGAATTTGATAGGATTGACGAATTTGAAGATATCGTTGATGATGCCCGGAGAGATTGTACACAATCTGTTTCTGTACGGGACAATGAACTTGGAAAAGAAATCTTTTTCAAGCGTGCCATGACATACAAAATCGAAATAGATATGCTTTCCGGAATTGAAAGGGATTTAAGAACTACTACAAGAAAAAGAAAGTACGCATGATTTTATCCCGCCCCCTGCCGGGTAATGCAGGGAGAAAGCAGGAGCATGGGAACAGAACAAATCCTGAGATATCTTTACTTGGTAGACCGTCGGCTCACTCTCCTGACTTCCGGGATAAACTGGAAACCGGAGTATGAGGCGGAACTTGAGGCAATAGATCGGGAGCTGAAGCAGCTGAGGGAGGTTGTGGAAGCAGAGCATAAGAAAAAGCGCCATGCGGCAGGATGATCTGCATTTTTACGGATAAATGGTACAAATTATCTTCGGTTCTATGATACGATTATTTCAGCGGAGATAGTGATTGCAACACGACAAGCGGTAAGCCTTAACCGTTTCTCCGCTATTCTGATATAGGCGATTTTACAGAAAGGCAGGTAAAGCGTATGGAAGAATTACAGATTGTGGAATACAATAACATTCGCGTATTAACCACACAGCAGGTAGCAGAAGCGTATCAGACAAGCACCGATACGGTTAAAAAGAATTTTAGCAGAAACAAAGACAGATACACAGAGGGAAAACATTATATCTGCTTGAATGGCGAGGAATTAAAGGATTTTAAAGCAAAGGGACAAATTGTCACCTCGCCAAATGTGAACACTCTGTACCTCTGGACACAGAAAGGTTGTCTGCTCCATGCGAAATCCCTTAACACAGATATTGCATGGGAAGTGTATGATAGGCTGGTTGACAATTACTTTGCACCTGTAAAGCAACTTTCGCAAGTGGATATGATGCGGATTCAGCTTGGCATGATTGACAACCATGAGGACAGAATAACCAATCTCGAAAACAACATGACGATTGATTACGGACAGCAACGTGTACTGGAAGATACGGTCAATAAAACCGTTACTGACGTTCTCGGCGGCAAAGGCTCATGTGCTTATGAGGAAATCGGCAGAAAGATATTTGCGGAGTGCAACAGAGATTTGAAGCATTACTTCAATGTGAACGCAAGGAACAACGTCCCCAAAAAGCGATTTGATGAAGCTGTGGAATATGCAAAGAATTGGAAACCCTGCACCAATACGGTGATGCGGATTCAATATTGCAATGCACAGCAGACACTGGATGTATAGAAGAAAAAGTTCTTAGCCATTCCATTCTCCTGTTCTGTTGACTTACTCGTCTGTGTTTGCTATACTGTTTTTAAAGTTGGGGCGGCGGCAAGCCCGCCCCTTCTTTACCCCTTAAAGATTTACTCTGTTTCCTTCGCCCTTGCGATTGTGTCCAGAAGCTTCAAAATTTCATCCTTTGTGTAAGTTTCCTTCTCGTCCGTATCCAACATCAGCCGGATTTCGTAGATTGTGGAATTTTTTACAATTCTGATTTCATCTCTGTTCATCTCTTCCGTCATTCTTTCTCCTTTCCCCTCGGGTTTTGCTTGCCCTCCACCTTTAGTTATTGCCATTCGGTTTCCCTCCTGACAATTATAGGTAGTGTCAAATCTACCTCTATGTTTTTTATTACAAACCTTATATTTTCA